>Ga0247810_10000623_pt1 | contig 33195 bp, 22 predicted proteins | sample UWRJL119311C1_FD_179918 | JGI IMG/M metagenome (GOLD analysis project Ga0247810, IMG submission 179918) | Plant litter microbial communities from Arlington Agricultural Research Station in Wisconsin, United States - UWRJ-L119-311C-1 | ecosystem: Environmental > Terrestrial > Plant litter >... | reverse complement strand
TCGTGTTTTATTCTCTTCTAACACTACCGCAAGATAGTATTGATCTCAACATCCTCCCGTACCTGTTAATTTTACTCGTGTTTATGCACCGCGGATTTTCCACCCTTGTTGAACTGCCATTTGAGCATTCGATTCCTTGAAAATGCTCTTGATGCCGTTGCAATTGCTGGCTAGGCTACAATCTTGGACTGTCTGGTAGTCCAGTCTCGCTGGGAATATGTGCAGAGGCGGCTAAATAGCGTAAAAATATCTGAAGTCCTAAATATGGGTTCCGCCATTGAATGCACATGTCCACAGGCCCTATGTCTACGTTGTCAAGTCGCTTCGTAGGCAGCAGTAAGCTGATCCCAACACAGCATTGATCTACGATGGTACAGCACATAAGTATTGTACGGAAGGGGTCACAAGTAGGTTTCGTCCACCCTGGCTGAGCGAGAGGTTATGTTCGCCGTAGAACAACGTCGAATACTCTGATTTACTCCAAAAAGTTCCTGCATCAGCGAGGCAAATTACAACGGTGGACGAAACCCCCTTCCGTACCATCGTAAGTACATCTGAGAGGTGGCCTAGATTGGAAGAACCAGTTACTTGAGTAGGAAAATGGCGTCGTCTATTGGCTATCTAAATAGCAAAGTTGCAATCATGAAGTGAAGTTAGGATTTTACACGGTGCGATTAATCAGACTCGGCGGCTGTCTTCGGGGACACTGTCAGAATATAAATAACCCCATCCTCCTCCACCTTGATATCAAATTGTGTTCCAGTGCCCTGATAAATACAACACAAAACCCTTTCTGTTTTCTGTAACCCAACTTCTGGCCCTATCCCGCAAGGTCCAGATATTTCCGAACGATCCTTATGTACGTTACAAACAGATCGCTGAACGACCGGCGCGAGCCAAAATGTATAGCGGTATCGCCAGAACGAAAATATTATCGCGACGGGAACACTTTTGTAAAACGAAGTCTACGTACAACAGAGTGGCAAATAAATCCAGTGAGAGGTGTCATTCACGTTCCGAGGCAAGGACGAGAAAGGGTGTTGAATGAAGCCTCAGCAATGAGATATATTGCAGATAATACGAACATCCCGATAACAAAACTACACTGCGACTTCGAAGATGATGGCGCTGTATATCTCGTTATGGAGTACGTTGAAGGGAACACTATGGACCAACTCAGTGCTGACCAACGTAAGGTTGTCCAGCTAGAGCTTGATAGGCATATCGAAACTCTACACGGGTTGAAGTCTCGAATAGTTGGAGGACCATCAGGTCTTGTAGTACCGCCTCATCGCGTCACCCTCAAGAGTCCCCGAGAAGTATGGGAGCTGAAGGAATCGGAGTTCGACGAATATGTGTTTTGCCACAACGATCTCTCGCAGCAAAACGTTATCGTCGATCCGGTGACTCTTCAAATTCGAGCTATAATCGACTGGGAGTACGCTGGTTTCTACCCCGAATTTTTCGATTTCCCTTTCTTCAAGCGCCTAGGTCCTTCGGTGGCTCTTGACGACGAAGTTGATGACACTGAGAAGTTACTGGAATTTCTTACTTCGAATCTCGTATGTATACTCTCTGATAAGGATATTGAAAGCTGCTAACGTCTTAGAACTGATAGAAAAAAATGGCATTCAACTTCCGACCTTCAATCCTTCCCTAGGATACGACAGCACTTATCTCGAAAGCCAATACACCGACCAAGATAAATCGCACTATCATTTCGGATACGATCTATACTGAAGAAGCCAACCAGGTCGGCAGGAATTAGGAAGAAGATGCTTACTTTACCGAGATGCAGTCAGAAAAGGAGAGGAATGGCGATTCGGAGAGTTAATGATGGAGTAAACGCGAGGGATAGGGTTTAGAAGAGATATGATCAATGATAATATGAGAGAGAGGTGAGTGAGTGCTATTCGAGATAAAGATGCATACAGAGAATGCTTGATGGATATGGAGACAGCTAGATTTCACGGGTATCCACTATACGACTATCTACCTTCCTCCCACCATCCCTCCAATAGAAGCAAGCGAGATTTGCTCACTTTCTCGACATGCAGTGGCGAGAAAGCCACATAGGAAACCTGCGCAATCTGTGGAGCTTGGTTTATAATAACACATCGTCGTTGTCGTAAACCTTTTGTGCCGTTGATCGTTAAGTATCGCATTTCGATCCAGTAGCTCTCTCTGGAATTCATTTGAAGGTGCAAAGATGACGACTCGAAGACCAAAGCGAGGCGTGAGGTATGGGGAAATTGCCGTGCTCGGGCGGATACCTCTTATGGAGCTGCAAGGCACACTCTCTCTTCTATGACGTTCTCGTGACCGTCAATTGTTGGACACTTCAATACGATGAGGAAACTTGAAGATAGTACTAGTGTACCCCCGTCGAAGCTCTGTATGGAGGGGGGTGGATAAAGTATCCAAGAAGTGACTAACGATCTGTTCCTTTTTTATTCCCTGATGTCTATTTCCGAAGCAGATCAAGGACATGAGAAATTATGTGATCGAGTTCCGGAATCCCGGTGCTTACGCCAGATGAGATACACATCTCTCTGCCTGGAGCTCCTATAATCTCGAGCTCTATTTCTCAGGCGCATCTGGCAATCTCTCAATAATGTATTTGCCTCTCGCTACACTCATTATTGGAACTCCAGGAATCTTCCGCACTCTCCGCTTAAGGTCGCGATCATTCGTCGCTACAATGTAGATTTTGTGCTTGGTAATTCGATCGACGATACAGTCATCTGCGTAAGAACCCTTATGGTCGCATGCCAACCTTTCCCATCGTTCATCTCTTGCAATACGAAGTGCAATCCGGTATTTAGGACCAAGCTTCTCGAGCTCAGCCATAACGCAGTCTGTGATAATAGGCACACATTTTGCGTAAAGAGTGTCCATCATTGATTCCAGGAGGGGAAGCTTGCGCTGGACAGTATGGGAGAGAAAATTCGTCTTTGCAAAGTTAGTGATGCTCATTTGAATCTTCTTTTAGGTGCCAAAGTATCACCCAAGGTACCAGCATAGGTCAATAGATATTAAATGACTTACATCGACGAGAACCGAATAAGGAGGGACAAGACTAGTATTGTACTGGAAGAAGAGGGCGGAGGAGACCTGGGGAATGGCGCGGACGATTTCCTTTCCAGTTTCTTTTTTTATCTCGCCACTATCTTTGTTCTTCTGGAGTCGTGCATCACGTTGACCTATCATGCGTTTGACAGCGCCAAACTTGCGGGTTTTCTTCGCAATACCCATTGTGAAGTGGTTGGTGTTGCGATTTTTGGAGCGTGAAGAATCAAGTGGTCCAAAACTTTTTGATCGCAAGGGTGGTTATCTAATCTACGTTTTGGCGGCCTGGATTGACAGGCAACAACTTACCATGGTCGTATGTAGAAGCTTTGTCACGTGATACTATGTACTGAAACAATTGCTGTACAAAGAAGTCAATTGAATTCTTAACCTCACGTTACGAAAAAGTTGGCAAGTGTGGGAAATAACCATTGGCAACTCTTTAGGAATAATGATATCTAAAGCAATTCCCTTCAAGCTTTCATTCAGTTTGTACTTGTAAAGCATCCGATCTGTTCACCCACCACCAAGCCAGCCCCTGTCGGTATGTTTGATGTATACCATAAATCATAATTGAAAAGCTGCGGTCGGCGATTGACCATACAGTGATTGTTTATATGGTGCCTATCTCAATCAATAACGATTGAAAATCCCCACCATAACCAAAATCTCTAACTTGAGATCTAGCTTGAGACAAACCTTATCTTGACATTGAAATACAAGAAACATCTCTTCCATGTCCTGCCAGAGTGGCGCAAGGCATAAAGCAGGGCATACTGCGCCTAGGAGCTGTAGCCAACCATGTTTTGGGCTTTCTTGCATGCATCCTTGTAGGCTGACTTAGGAGCTGCAATACCATGTTCTGCTTGCTCTACTCCGATAAGATAAATAATTCACTCCCATCCTCTTTCAAAAATATGTCAAGCGAAAATTGATGCCCAAAGACCTGTTATAGATTTTAGCTAAACTCGTAGGTTCTTGTTTTAGTATTATATCCCCATATGCGGCTTGCAGCTACATCTTGCTCAACTCCCCAAGCCAACAGATAAGCTAGGTTATGAACCTATAGTATGCCCATCGTCAGCAACTCAAATAATCATATCACTTACAATATCCTTTTCTCAGTGACAATATCGGACCCTCTTCAAGACTTCACTTCTCGTGCCCACGATATGTGATCTCCCCTTTCGTAGCGCCCAATCCTGTACAACATGACATAGGATGATCCAGCCTCGCCATATACCAAAGAAGAATTATTTTATTACATCATATCACCAGCTGTATAGGCAGAAAACATTGATATTTACTATCCAGTAACTCGTTGGGCCCCAGAAAAGTCTTACCCAGTGGTGGCATTGAAATAGGACTTGATTGTTTATTGGGTATAGTGGATTCTCACCACTGTTACTCGATCCCAGCTGAAGCCATTCGCAACGATAGATTCAGAAAGCCAACAAACTTCAAAACAATGCCGCAACCACAACAAATCAACCCTCAGGTGGATGTCGGTGGGCTCACTTTGAGGGGCCTCAGTGCATTCTCTTCTATTCTTGCCACTCTCTCCACCGATGGAGTTACTCCTGTCGCAATGCTGCAACTAGAGAAGCTTGGAACTTATTTTCCTGTGAACGGCCCCAAATCTGCTAAAGTCTCGGATTTACTTCAACGATGCAATTCCGTCAGACTTGATCGATTAGCTCTTGCAATCGGTTGGCGCAAGGGTGATTCTGCATCTTTGATGTCAGAATCTGCCGGTGGACAAGCCATCTCGCTCTTGTGTGCTTGCATTTTTAGTATCTTCGATGCTGAAGATTCGAGTACTATCCTGTCATATCTCTGTATGAGACTTCTACCACCCGGTGAAACCTGTGCTAGTATGCCTCAATTATACGATGTCGGTAAGATTCTGAGCACCAAGTTGGAGCCACTGGGATTTGGTACATTTCTGGCCGAGCAGACAATCAGAGTCTGTAGAGTGTATGAGCAAATGGATACGAATATACCAAATGGCTTTCTAGATCGGTTCTCATTAGATGCAGCCGTCGATATGCTTTGTAGCATATCAAGAGCTGCACGAGACTCCGATATTATGGTACGGATTGTAGGCATTAGTGGCGCAGGGTATATTATTTCATATGTCCTGACCCTTTTCCCGGGAGACTGCCTCATTATGGTTGAAGGTGTAATCATCAACTCCAGCGAACGACAAAAGATTGTCATTGAGATTAGCTCTACCGCCGATCTAGCAGGTCCGACTCAAATATTCGTCGAAGAGATCCTCCCACATAAAGTCGCCGTTGCCCTACCAATTGAAACTACCCATTTACGCAGCGGCTGGAGGTTCGGAAGCTTTCAATGGCAAAGGCACATTGGCGACCAACTTGACTTGACCTTTATCAATATGGGACTGCCTGGCTGTTCTAGTGAGATTCTAGTTGCTTCCTGCGACTTAGTATTTTCCCTTCCCTGTTGGACAGAAGACATATTCTCCCCATACAGAGGAGACCCATTTCCTGAAGGCGGTCTCATCGCTCTTCTAGGCTCGGAACCTTGGTATAGAATACAGAAAGTATTGACAGAGGTAGTGGGTACCTCACCAAGCTTACCACGCAAATCTCTTGAAGATGCTTGGAGTGCTTTCTTAGAGGTGGTTGGCAACGCTATTTCTGTTGTGTCTTGCACATGTAATCGGTGCACTCCGGAGGGTTCATGGGGAAAGCCTTCTCCCATAAAAGTGCAATGATATGCCCAGTACGTATTCTATGGAACGAAATAATACGCGCTTTGGATCAGGCCATATCTGCAATATTTATCATCCCAGGTGAAAATGTGTCTTTCCAACGGGGAGTTTTTTATCTACCAATAATTCAAGACGTAATACGCAACTTTTTCGCAGATGAGAACAGGATTTACTTCGGTTATTTACGATTGTACTCTGCCTATGTAAGTGCAAGTTTGGCAATTTGTCAGGAATCTTGTGTATGCTACCCTACTGAGCTAGCTACATTGCAAAAGTTCTCTGACTTTCAAATTTCCTTTACATTTCTTGATGGGATGTTGGTATTTAATGGCAGGTATTTCCGATCCCTGGTAAGCAGCGCTCCAGTTGACAGAATGAGAGCCAAAAAGTCGATTGTCTACAAAGCAAAGCGCGTGGTACCTTCAAATATAGGGGAACACTCTAGGCTGACGCTAAGCATTCGCGAGAAACTGCATACTCTTGAATTGGGAGCCATGGTGCACGGCCCGGATCGTTTGGTTCGAGTCAATTTAGTTTCGACTCTTCAAGCTTCAATAGGTTTGAGACGCACTCAACCTTGCGAGCATTCGGTTGATGGCCCGCTACTGCCAGAACATATATCGAAAGTTTTGATAACCTCGGTATTTGAGCCTCGTCCCGTTGGCAAAAGAACTGCAATTGTTCAAGTAAAGTCGAATCCGGAAGCACAGCTCCTAAGTTGTGAGCCAGGACCTAGATTGATTTTTCAATCAGAATGCTGTTTGACGTGTGCAGTTGAACGGATAGAAGGGGGCGAGCAAACTATTATCATAGCTTCTTAAGCACAAACCAAACGTGATTGGAAGTGTCATCGTCATGCCATATGACCTGAGTTGGTGGTACAAAAAGTTTATGTACTTAAGGATTTTAGCTTAATCATTCTAGCATGTTGAAATGAGAGTTCCAGTAATTATGCCCAAATGACTTTCATATGGTTGACAAACAGATCTAATTTGCTTTGAAATAGTAACTGCTTTGAACTGAAAAAAAGCTCTGGCGAAGAGCAGAAGCCGATGTGACTGTTCACAGCTGGTCCACGTCTGACTTCAATATACGTGCTTTAATGAACAAGAACAAAATTTAAACAAGCTTATAAACTAACTGTCACTTAAAATATGATTTAAACTTCTACAAATATCCGCAATCTCTCAAAACTAAGCTCAATGCTTTCTGCGAACTTTGTCTATTAGCCTCTTACTTCTCACTTGTGCCTCTTTTCCTGCTTTTCTAACCTTCCACTTAGTTTCAAAAGCAACTCCTCCTCAAGTATAGCCTCCCCATTTCCCTTATTCTTTCTCTGTAGCTCAGCTAGTTGCATCTCCACTGAAGCTTGATTCAACATGTTTAAAAGTACACAAATATCAAGTCTCTCTCACGACCATCAAAACTAACTTAATACGATTTGTAAACGCTGGTTGAAATTGGTATATGTAGATAGATCATAAATATTGAGCGATATCTCATTTACACCCTAGATGAGCTTGAGTGATGTTTTGTAACATAATATAATATGTATTTGTTGTGCCATAGTTGAATCTCATTTGTGGTTTATGGTAGCCTCCACCTGAGTTGTTTGAAGCTTGCTATGCATAATTTTATAACCGATGATTTCTATCAGCTAAAACATCCCAAGGCTCAGTGGCGCAGCCTTTGCAACTTTGAAACAATGCACGGCAGTTCGGCTACTCAACAACTTAACCCAACCATCTAATGGCGGCTTCTTTGGCTTCTTCCTGTGGACTTAATTCCCTGTTATACATCACTTGAATTCAGACTTAGTATCCAACAACTCTAGCATTATGGCTCGTATGGTTTGCAGGCTCAAATACCACAAAGGTCAACCTCTCAGTCTCTCAATCTATCCTGGACCAACTTTTATGTCACTCTCGTTTGACATTCGTCAGAAAATATACCAGCTACTCTTAGTATCCTCTGAACCTATTATTGTCAATCGAAAGCCGCCAAGTATGAATTCTCATTTCAATGATTCTACACCTATTACTGAATCTTGGGGAAGACTTACAAGCGTGCACCATCTCGCATTGGAACTCTTCGCGGTGAAGAAAATCATTTCTGCCGAGGCCACATCGTTTTTCTACCATCGAAATACAATTAGATTTTTTGATGAAATTAGATCCACAGTATCGCCCTGGATACGAATGTCCTTTACTCAATCCCTGGGATCTTCTGTATTCTATCCTTTACGAAATTGGAAGAATAAATCGAGCATCGCTACGTTCTCTTGAACTAGAAATTTCGCATCTAAAGTCTGTCGTTAAAGAGCTCAATGGAACCATTTCATCTTTAAAGACTGGCTCAAATTGGATACGCAAAGTACACGCGAGAGACCAATATCCTCGTCGTTACGCTCGTGCAAAAGATCAGTATCAAGGACCAACGGTGGAATACGTTTCTCCTGCCATCTAAGCTGTTTTTCGACTACTAGGCTCCGAAAGGCAAATACTAAAATTGGTAATAAGAACGGAGATGAATACATCGCCCGGGACAAGAGCTTCGCCTCCCAATGGTTATCGGATTGGATGGAGTAATGAATTTCCTGATCATATAGAAGAAATGAAACGGCGATTTACGACCTCATTACGAAATGAGGCTCGGGTTGAGATTTTATGGGAAGTGTTATACTTCAAATCATATTTTGTAACAAAATGCGAAACAATCCGAGATGATGACTGGGAAGTTTTGGAAGTACTCGATGTTTTTCGGCCTCATAGGCAACGAGTTATGGAACCAGAAGTTCTTGTAACGCTTTGAAGGAAGGGTAAATTGTGATCGCTAGGTGCAATCACAAGCTAATGTGGAAATAATAAGCATTCTATTCTTCCGTTTATCCTAGCACATAAGTACAAAACAGAGTAGAATGATGTGTACATTTATCGCTCGCCATAGTTCAACCACGTTTGTAGGTTATAGTAGCTCGATGTCAGCAGAGTCACATTAACTGAGTGGTCCGAAAGAGGCTGTCGATAATCAATAAATCACGCCATTTATGGATCCCCTGCTATCAGCTAAGTGAGCAGACACGCTCATATAGGCGAGTTAAGCGAATGGCCAAGGACAACCTTGTTGCAAAGCGCTTATCAGCTTCCAATCATCAACAGGCACAGATGATTGTCCTTGTCTGACTCTAAATATAAATATCTTGTTTACTTGTAGGACTGAACTAACGTATACCAAAAACCAATTTCTATGCCCTTGCAGAAACATCCTAAAGCTCAATCATGTCGAAAGCACTGGGAAAGGGGTAGGATGCCTTTCGTGATTATAATAGTAGAGACTAATAGTACTGTTATAAATAGCATCCTTAGCGGCGGTATCGCGAGCTTGAATGTGGGAACCCCAGAAACGCCTTTCGATATCCACGTAGCGCTACTTTGTGATACCTCTCCCTACTTTGATAGGCTTTTCAAGGATCGATTTACTAATGTTCTACCGGAATCTGTCAACCTTCCAGATGAAGATGCTGATTCCTTTACTGAGTTCAGCAATTGGCTGTACACCGGAACATGCTTCCAGTCCCAATTGAGCCCTAAGTTGATAGACTTATTTCGGCTATGGATTCTGGCAGAGAAACTCGAGGTCCCGGACCTGCAAACCTTCGTGGTGGCCCGCTGCAAGCAAAAGTTTGATCTTCACAAAAACGGCGTGATCGGGACGAACGCTATAAATTATGTGTACAGCAAAACTTCTTCGGGCTCTCTCTTACGACAACTAGCCGTGGAGTTCTTCGCGCGGAGAGGGACGAAAGCACGATTTTCTGAGGCCATGACGGAATTGCCGCGTCCTTTCTTGGAAGATCTATGCGAGTTCTGGTTTGAGAAAAAGGATGCTGATTGTTTCGCTGCCAATAGCTTTCCAAATTTTGACGAACTTCGGTTTACCCAACCTGCAGTTGCTTCTGATGGTAATGACAGGAAATCTCTTTCACCTGGATTGAAAGAAGATTCTGAAACTTCCCAACAAACCGTAGCTGGAACGAGGATCATCAAACGTCCTACATCCCGCAGGCGTTCTCATAGAGCAACATCGTCCACGGGTATCGATACGCCTCCCACCGCTTCAATAGATACAGAGAAAGACCAGGAGATTTCGCAAAAGCTAGAGGAACTGGAGGTTTGATTTCTTCCGGCGTTTTGATTTCGTTGGCTACTGTAGATAAATGAGCGATACCACTCTTTCTTTCGCGTTAGTTGGAGATTTTATACTACATCCAGACAAGACATTGTTGGAACATATTCATAGTATCTTGACTTGGAGATATTTCGTTTCCCCTCAGCATGTGAGACTATACAAACAGAGAGCGAGTCTCAGACTTTAAGGTCGAAACAGCATCACTGTAAAGGCCCCTTGAAAGAAATTTATACTCGGTGATTAATGTCATTTAGTATTAGCGTAGATACTGCAAATGAATAGACAGCAGAAGAATTAAAGAGTATGCTGTTCATTAAGAGCTTGAGGGACCTGCAATGGGGTCTCTAGTAACTATCTAGCAAACTAGTTCCCTCCCCTCGCTTTGTGTGCAGAATGTCAACTGCCCATCAACGTAGAGATCAACATTAGATTACCCTCCTCTACATTCTATTTCTTCTATATTTTGTGTGTGATTTGGATTGGTTCAAATGTGATGCAGTTGTATAGTTCTGTGTGAACAAGTCTTTCGTATTTAGGATGCAATTACGAGTTTCTTTATTGCTTTACTTTATTATATCTTAGCTTCGTTGCTTGGGCACTTGAATCATAGCTATCTCTCCACACCATGCCGGCCACCTACACTATTTGAGCTTAAAAGGCATGCGCAATCTCTCGTGATTCTTATCAAGCATCTCACAGTCTCCACCAAGGGCAGCTACATAGACAATGAAAACCTTGGGAAGCTTACTGAGACTATACTCGATTCTTTCTAATTGGCTGAGTTCCATCAAAATGAAAGCTTGAACTTTCTCAATGATCTGAGCAAAGTATCCGTCAACGATGGCAAATGACATCATATGCCGCTAACTGGTTAAATGAACACGCTTGAGCCAAATATTCCACCAGCTGTGGTAACAAAAGGGCAGCCTCCTGCTCGATGGCCGAAATTTAGATATGTCCATTGCACCGAGCTTAAAAGGAGTCTCCTCTCGCCCACACGCCCACAGTCATCCACATGCTACGCATCAAACGTTGAGATCTCACACAGACGAAATTGTAGAGTACCTGGACTATGAATACTCATCTAAAGGTGGTCTTCTGGGAATTCTCCCCCCAAAAGAAGACAAGGAAGATCGCCAAAAAAGCCGAAGGAACACTTTTCGGTCAATTTATTCTCTACACTCAATGTTTAGTCGAAATACTGCATTAAGTTGAACGTCTCTACGCCAATGCTCTAGATGTATTAGCTGGCAAGACAGCAGCGCCACATCAATATCTCTCGGGTCTCGGTCATGAAGGTCGAATACCACGAGGCATGATATACCCGCAAGATAGTTTTGTCCTCGTAAATGCCAGCGACGACGTCTATTCCTAGCTGCGAACAGAATCTGACGCCCGTGAAGTATCGGACGAGAAACTCGATGAAAAATGCCACGAGCTTAAGGCTAGCCAAAGCCAGTTTTATGTCTGACTTGAAGATGATGGAATTTGGGATGAGGAAGCTTCGAAACAAAGGTATGAATACAGAGCGTGTTTGAATTCGAATTTGGTTCAAGGTCAAGCTGACGAAGATTTGGATGGAACATATCGAAGAGACGAGGGTGATGAAGGTGCTTCTGCGCATTTCGAGGTGGCTGCGGATCTAATGATTAGGCTCGATGACATTTGAAGATATGGATTGAATTCCCTGTCGGCTGCTTGTGTAATAGTTACATTAATACCTTCGGCAATTTTGTCTATTGTTGTAGCTGTAATTTTCAACACACAATTCTCCATGCCTAAATCTAGTACGGGTCAACTAGTAGGTGACGACAACCCCCCTTTTCAGTTCTCGCTAACAAGCGAGCAGGCTTACGGCCGAAGCCACGGTGTAATTAAATCCGTTCTGAACGACTTCAATGATAACAATAACACACTAGGGGTTAGCAACATCCGACTTATGGCCGTATACACAGGTTGACGTAATGTTAGCCGTACGATGTTCAGGGTATACGTTAATGTACTCAGTATATAGTTATTGCTGTATATAGGGAGCTGTTCCCAGAAAGTCCCTCGACATCTCACAACCTGACCAAAACTCATATCAGCATATTAGCCATCTCTATTGCCGATACTCTAGTAGAACAAGTAGAAAAATCACTCTCAATCAAATTAATACTTCCTCACACACCATCACACACTATGTGTAGACGCCGACCTCAACGTGTCCGTGGAAGATGCTGTGATCGTCGCGACATCCCCACAGCCTCCAGCTTCGCCAGTGCGACACTCAAACAGCCACGGCGCAGATTATGTTCTACAAACTATGACATTGGTTCTGGAACAGCCACTTCATCTTCGTACTATCGTAGCCGTGAGCGAAAGCCATGTGGTCTTATACAAATAGTTTTCAAGCTGATGGGAAAGTTGGACGAGCATCAACAGTGGAAAACTCAACCAGGCAACGACAGAGGTCTGGTCGGAGGAACAGGAGGTGAAGAAATCCACGGGGAGATCAGAGAAAAGAGTATGGAGAAGGAAAGGGATGGGGAAATTGTGCAGGCAGAAGGTGAGGCGCCACCGGCTTATAAAGATGTCATGAAGCAATGAAGCAATGAAGAAACGAGGGAAGCGTTGGGAATCGTGAGGGAATTAATAGATTATGGAGAGAGAGAGGAGAGAAGTAAACACTGATTAAAACTGGGTATTTTGGATATTTATATTGGATCGCGTGTACTTTAGAGAACTGGTTGGATCTCGTACATAAAAAAGCCTTGAGATTATCCTGACAGAAAGAAGTGGCTTTTTCTGATTGGGCAGTCCCCTAAGTGACGTTGTGGACTCGAGAGATCTAAATTATTCATGTTTCAGGGCTTTGCCAGAATGGCACTGTTGACTATAACTGCGACTAAAATAATAGATTTGCTACTTACTGACGTGGTAACGGGATCCACGCAGGGATGCCATGCCCCGCCTCAAGCTTCCCCACCACCTCCTCACCGATGTTGTCCTTTAACACCACACGATAACTCAGTCCAAACCACAACCTCAGTACAATACCCAAACGCAATCATGACCACTCCACAAGCCTACCCTCCAGGAGGAACCTTCCTCGACACCCTCAAACGGTCCTTTACCGATGTGCCCATGAACAAGGAGAAGGATAACGCCGTCTCCACCACCGAATTCCTCGAAGCCGCCGAATCACTTACCACCCTCTTCGATGTCCTCGGCAGCATGGCTTTCAACCCTGTGAAGACCGACATGCTGGGCAACGTCAAGAAGGTGCGGGATCGTCAATTGGCCGCCCCTGGCGAGTCGGAGACGCTACAAGATCTGGTGGTCAATGAGTTGAAGACCAAGAAGCATACCGCGACGGAGGGACTGGTCTGGCTTGTTCGGTAAGTGCTTGTTTGGCAATTCTGCTACAGTCTTCTTGGAAGGGATATATAGAGCTAATCCTGTCGGTGGCATAGTGGTCTCGACTTCACTTGCATCGCGTTGACACAAAACTTGGCTATGGCATCAGAGGAACTCAGCGTTTCTTTCCGTTCTGCATATGGCTCAACTCTCAAGCCCCACCACTCTTTCTTGGTTAAGCCAATTTTCTCCGCCGCCATGAGTGCGTGCCCATACAGAAAGGATTTCTATGTCAAGTTGGGACAGGACCCTGAGAAGGTCGCTGCGGAATTAAGAGTTTGGTTGGCGGCATTGACTCAATTGATTGCTGTGCTCAAGGGATTTTTGGACAGAAAAGAGGCCAAGTGGTAGGTTAGAACGGCCTTACCTGCGAGGTACTACTATTAGGGCAATGTGCATCTGGTCTTGGAAGATTATGGGTGCACAAGCGATATCTGCAGACTGTCATTTGTGCCATTAAAGGGTTTATTTTACCCATCCATCCATGCATGGTCGTTACTGGTTGTAACCAGCAACATAAATCTACAGAGCTAGCTGCTGTGTTTGCTTTCTCAACCGCAAACCCTTCCTTCCGTAGAGTTTTCATAGTCCCAGCGCCCGAACACCAGGTCCATAAGCTATATCCATATCCTGTATATCATCATAAAATCAAGCTATCCATCATAATCGCATTAATATCGCGGGGGGTCTGACATGTAAATAGCTACACGTTTTCCTAAACCCATACCTGATATCACCTCGTAAGAATCTCTTTCGAGTAACAGTCGCTACTTCAACCAAAGGTACACCACGACTACCGCCTTCCTCTTCATCCCTCTTCTCATACTGCATCTTCGTAAATTGAATAACTGGCATAATTAGCCTGTCGAGGATGTGTTGATTCGCATCTAAGACGCTCAAGGACGTTCCATTTTCTCCAGGCCATACGCTGGTTCTGAATCTCGTCTTTCCCTTCTTGGTGAAATCGAGCGCAATTGTAAAACTTCTCATATCCGGGAAAACCTCGCGAAGTCGTGGTGATGGTGGGTGTCCGTGGTGACCCGCAAGAAGATCAAGCAGATGTGCACGATCCGCGTCCAGCGCAATGTTCTGCCACCCCTTCATCACACCTCTTCCAAGTGGAGAATCCAACTCCAGCTCTGTCTCTAGGAGCATAAATGCCATGTATAGTCCCATCAATGTATTCAGAAATAAGGTATCGTTTCGAGGGCTAAAGTAGAACTTGCGAATTCCTTTCGTCCCAGTCGGCGCTTCATAATTCATCAACTGATAGTTCTGTAACGCAAGCTTTCGGGATTCTCGGCAGACACTTAGTATAATAGGAGGTTTGCTGTGATTACTCCGAAACATCATCTTCCCATTCTCCATCAATGTAGTACATGGGTGCAGTTCGTGAACTCTTCCCTGGGGAAGCGCTGCCTCCCATATCATCAACCGAAGCTCCTTTGGTAAGGTATTAAACTCCGGAACTCGTTTCGTTAATCGATTCCTTATTTTGGTGCGAAGGCCAGAGGTTGGCTTCACCGCCGGAAATGACGAAGGCGGTGATCGAAGGGAGGGCTGAATCTTTTCATCAGACTCATTGTTAAGGATCAGAAGGGTAGGCTTGGACATTGCTGTTAGATAGAAGGTGACTGCGAGGATTTGTAGTTGATAAATCAGAGTAGTGCGATAACGTATTGTCGCAGTCTGTCCAGCAGCTCCTGGAGGAATCTGAGAGTATATTGTGTGAGGAAAAGACCGTCACAAGAGCCAGTCACTCAATGTATCATTTCTACAAGCATCAAGAGAAGTTCTTGAAGGCTGCTGCTGAATCAAGTTCGTCTTTGTTGTGTTGGGATGTTGAAAGAGGTTGACCCCTCAAGGCGAGGCTGATGCTTCGAGTATCCCCACTATTCACGTACGTATTCGTGGTTGGCAATGGCGCTAAGGGAGTTATCGGTTTGTTTGCAGCTACACTAGCTTCACTTATTAATATCATCTACGAAAAGAGTATCACGGTGGATTTATTTATGATGCGATATTTATCTGATCTGCTCTTCTAACTTTCTCTTCAACATTCCACAAAGGCTTTCGAAGAGCACGCTATCGAACCCTTTCAACCATCGTATACTGACCTTGGTATCCTCCTTCTCCGTCACTACTGCTAAAATAATTTTAAACCCCAGTGCCATGTCTTCTGTAATATGTCAGGAACGATCGTATGATTTTTGGATATTGGCTATCCTGTCAACCCATGACCTTGCAAAATCCTGAGCTACTAATTTTAGAAGCGACCATTATGCCATAAGACTTGGACCTTCTCGAAGGAAAGTGTTGCAACGACGTACCTTCATCATCATCCGTCATATCTTGATCTTTGGTGGCCAGTCTTCGGAATGCTCGAGACCAAACTGCTTTCTGACAGAAACCTACGCCTGTCGAGATGACGGGTTTCCACATCCACTTCAAGGGAAGTTGAGACAGTATATTGTTCAAAAATTGGCCTATCGTCGAAGCGTCGCAATTTTTCACCATAAACTCATATTCTGAAGGAAAGGGCAAAATCCCCTTTGCAAGACTGCTTAAACCTCTGGCGACTTCCACTTTAGGTCTCTTATCTTCAAAACTCCAAGCAATTCCCCACCTCCTCGTTTTGTTCCCTTGAACAAATTCCGTGACACCATAGTTACTCACTCCTTTTTCACGAAGCTTGTTGACTAAGATCTCCACACTAGAGTGTTTCCCAAGCATAGAGGTATACCATTGCACCCGATCTTGAAGTACCAGACTTTCCTCGATCATCCTCGAGACAAAGGCAACTTCCCCACCAGAGGTTACCATTTCAGATTCTGAGCCTGTGCATGCTGTAAAAGGCGGCCTTTGCTTCTGCGATAGATTGAGAGTTAGTATTTAGTTCAAGTTATGATGCAGCAAGCTTGTTTCTGGACTGCAACTTACTGATGTCGCCGATGCTAACATATCAGATGTAGAATCATAAAATGGCGGGTTACACATGCTGAAATCCACACTACAAGAGATTTAGCAAGCGTGGATTTGTGGAATAACTAATACTTACTTTTGAAAACCCAGTAAATCAAGTGGTATCAGAGGATCATCTGACTTGGTCCTGACAGGCTTGATCCGATTTTGAAATCCATTTCGCTGGATGTTATTTCTTGCAAACCCAATACTTAGATCATCAATGTCTGAATCATGGTCAGATGATCAACTTTTAGAAGCTACCTGAAACTTACCTGTGCCGGCAAATCTCCATTTCGGTCTCTGAACACATCCCAGTAGAGGGTATATAGCGCTTGCTCCTGTCCCAATATCTAGCCCGAGAACCTCCCGATCGCGATCATAAGAGTCGGAGTAGTTATCACTCGTAGTATCTAGCAAACTTTGGATCCACAAGAGGTAATTAAGACGATTTGGTACTGGCGGGCAAAGACGGTTCGGAGGAAGCTCAATCTTCAGCCCAAAGTCCCTTTTTAGCAGAGACTTTGTCAATTGTAGGACTGAATCAGGATTACTGAAGTCTAGCTGTCCGTTCGGTTTCAGTCTATCAAAATATTAACTAAAACACTGCTAGAATTGGCCTAATGTAAAATCGAGAAGTAGATTGCAAAGAGTTATTATTCCAAGTACAACTTTAACACTATCGCCTGGCATACGCATCCTCAAATTTAATATACAAATATGGGAGAAGCATATCTCTGCAGACCTTAGAGAATTGTTGTACTCACATTTTAGCAAATTCCACATCTTGAAGTGCTAGTTGGGCGAAGTCAATTTCCTCCTTGTATGGGTTGAGGGACGTAGAGGATGTCATGGTGTTTGAGTAAATATGATAAGCATCTTGATTGAACTTCTTTCTGCAGAACGAAACTGTGGCGAGATAGGGAAGGGACTTGTCTGGTACGGAATTAATTCTATGCAGGATGTGAGGTTGTCGCAAATCACGTGATGATATAGATCCCAGCTGGGTCTTTAGTTTCCAGTTTCCAGTTTATAAAATCATGTTTGCCAGATTGGAAAAGTCTGTACATATTCAATTAAAAGCCTTAGTGAAAAAGGATATCTCTCTTCCAGGTTTTGTTTTTCGTGTCTACTTGTTCTGATTTGAAGGATGAACAGTTTTTTGAAATATCATTGAAAGGAGTAATTGGGGAAATCGCTATCAATATGATCGCAGACACTTCACAATCACGTCTTACTATTCCTAATGAGTTAAAAATTTGATGAGAGTCCACTGAAAACATCGCGTGTTAGACATCTCGAACTCGGTTCTTATTTTCCTACGAGTTCCTTGTTTGGTCATAAAAAGCCGCTTAACCCAATCCTACCATAACTCCTCGTGCAAACTCCTTTTTAGTTTCAATGCCAGTCAAATGGGTATATTTAGTGATGTTATTCCTTTTCATCATCCTCAGCCTTGTTTTCAGTTGTCCGTTGCTTCTTAGGTGAAGGACCGTCGTCGACTTCCTCTGGCTCTGTCGTGGGTACAGCTGGAAGGCTGGAAGGGTTAATACCGATAGTCAAACAAAGAGTAGCTGGAGAATAACTCACTCAATCTTAGGACTATCGTTTGTATCAGTCTCCATATGAGACACGGAGCTGGTTTCGGTTTGGAGTTCTGGCGCGCCGTTTTCAGCAGATTCGCCTTCCTTCACTTCTTCCCAATCATCTTCCTTGTCCGCTCCAGTCTCTAGCCCGGCCCCGCCCGGGGTCTCAGCCTCTATGGGTTCGGTAGGAGGAAAGAAACGTCTAAGAAACTAAGTTAGGAGCAAAATAGCTGTTGAAAGGGAACTTACGGCAACCAGTCACTATAGGCGTCAACATCTTTTTGCACAAATGTACAGAAGATAACCTTTTCCAACTTATCACCATCCTCGCCTTCAAGGAATTCCTTTACAGCCTTGATGGCTACAGGCGCAGCTTCTTGGCTGGGGTATCCATAGATGCCAGTGCTCAAGGCACTAAAAGCAATACTTTTGCAATCGTTATCGACAGCTAATTGCAGACCTGTGTAGTGCGTCGGGTTAGTGACAGAAATGTGAAAAAGGAATGTGAAACTAGTGTGGCGTTTTCACGTACTTGTGGTATAGCAACTGGCCAAGTCTTGCTCACTTTCTTCCGGATATCTGTAGCTGTACACCGGCCCAACAGCATGGATTACTTTCTGGCATGGAAGTTCATATGCTCCTGTGATTTTGGCAGATCCCGTGTCGCAGCCATCAAGCGTACTACATTCTTCTAACAGCAATGGGCCAGCTGCATTGTGAATAGCCCCGTCCACTCCACCTCCACCAAGCAATGATCGATTGGCAGCATTGACAATAGCATCGACTTCCAGCTTTGTGATATCCCCACGGATGAGTCCGATCCGATCATTTAAAGATTGAGATGGAGCAGGAGTTGGTGTAGAAGAATTCTTTTCAAAAGTTAGAGCTGCTTTTGATGAGTTGAAATCATAATAAGTGAGGGCGATTTGGGTAGATCTGGTGGCTAACTCCATGAATACTTACATCAATATGTGCTGGTAACAACTTTTTTAGATGGTAGAGAAGCGATATTGTGGGAATTTCTCCGACTGGTATGTTTGCCATGATTGTAATGTGTGATGGTATTGCAGTACTGTTGGTATAATAGACGACCTTATGAAGTGTTGTTGTAGACGTTAACAGAGAAGGCTGTGGCTGATATGCGATCAGTAGTTGGCGGGGAAGGCTGTCAAGGAGGGGTCAATTTTGTTCAAGCCTTACCGGACAGCCTCCTTCTCGGCTGTTGACTCACTGATTATTTCTCGACAATTATACACCGTACCTCTTAATACGCATTCCACTGCAAAATAACGATTCCTTTATTATTGCAAGACGAAAAAGAAGAGCCCGCACCAAAGCATTAGTTGCATTCCGGCAAATATGGCGGACGCAATTGTGGCCGCAACGGCCAAGCTCCAACTGGACGAAGAAACTGGAGAGATGGTATCCAAAGGAGAATTGAAGAAGAGAATTGCGAAACGAGCGAAGAAAGCTGCTACAGCTAAAGCGAAAGCTGAAGCGCCGCCAAAGGCTGCGGCACCACCAAAAGCCAAAGCTGAAGAAACCAAAACCTCTGAACCCATAAACATGTTTGCTCAAGGATGGCTGAATGATGTATATAACGAGAAGCCAGTGAATCCTGTTGTCACACGTTTTCCACCAGAGCCCAACGGGTACTTGCATATTGGTCATGCAAAAGCTATCACGGTCAACTTTGGATTCGCAAAACATCATGGTGGGGAGTGTTATCTGAGGTTCGACGATACAAACCCTGAAGCCGAGGAGGAGAAATACTTCACAGCAATTAAAGATATGGTCAAATGGCTGGGATTCTCCCCCAAGGAGATAACATACTCAAGCGACAACTTCGACAAGCTATACGAAAAGGCAGAGCAGCTTATAAACTGTGGAAAGGCATATGTTTGTCATTGTGACGGTAGGCACGAACAGCTTAGAAGTGGGCCAAGTACTGACAGAATATAGACACTGCAATCAAGGCTCAGAGAGGAGGAGAGAACCGTGGTCCACGATTCCGTTGTGAACATGCCGAACAATCGATTGAGCACAACCTTACAGAATTTCGAGCTATGAGAGATGGCAAATACAAACCACGAGAGGCATTTCTTCGGATGAAGCAAGACATCGATGATGGAAATCCCCAAATGTGGGATTTGGCAGCATATAGAGTACTAAATTCTGAACATCACCGCACTGGAGCCAAGTGGAAGATTTATCCCACGTACGATTTCACACACTGTCTTTGCGATAGCTTCGAAGGCATTACCCACTCGCTTTGCACAACGGAGTTCATCCAGTCGAGAGTATCATATGAGTGGCTTAACAAAACATTGGGGGTTTATGAACCAATGCAAAGAGAGTATGGACGTTTAAGTATCACAGGAACCGTGCTGTCAAAGCGAAAGATAATGAAGTTGGTAGACGAGAAGCATGTCCGAGGCTGGGATGATCCAAGGCTGTATACACTAATCGGTATCAAAAGACGTGGCGTACCTCCTGGTGCAATACTTGAATTTGTCAACGAACTTGGAGTTACGACTGCACATACAAACATTCAGCTAGCAAGACTAGATGAAACGGTCCGCAGGTATCTAGAGCGCACTGTTCCTCGGCTCATGTTGGTGCTTGATCCCATTCGTGTTGTTATCCAAGATGCGGAAGAGCAAGAAGTTGAGGTCCCATTCAACACTACAAATGCAGCTATGGGAATTCATAAAGTCAAATTCACCAAGACTGTTTACATAGAACGGTCTGACTTCAGAGAAGTTGATGACAAAGACTTCTTCCGTCTCGCCGCCGGAAAGACTGTTGGATTATACAAGACTCCATACCCTATCACCGCGCTTTCGTTCACAAAAGACGGCGATAAAGTCACAGAAATCCAAGCTGTTTCCGACAAGTCCGGAAAGAAGCCCAAGGCGTTTATCCACTGGGTGGCAGAAGGAGACAGGAAAGTCGAGGTTCGGATACACAACTCTCTTTTCTTGTCCGATAAACCAGATGATGCGGAAGGTGGCTACCTTAACAACATCAACCCGAATAGTGAAGAAATCTGGCCAAACGCAATGGTTGAGTCCGGCTTCGATGAAGTGAGAAAACGGGCGCCTTGGCCTGAAGCTGCTGGTGAATCTGGACTGGGAGTCGGGGGGCCTGAGTCTGTAAGATTCCAAGCTATGCGAGTTGCGTATATGGTAAGCGTCCTATAATCTTCATAGGCGGTATAAGCTAATACTTTTAGGCGGTGGACTCCGACAGTACCGAGGACAAGGTTGTCCTGAATAGAATTGTCAGCCTGAAGGAGGACTCTGGCAAGAAATGAAGTAATGATAAATGAGGTTGGCATTCAATACCAGGTTCTTTAGAATGGATTCAGCATTAGAGCGAGACTTGTTTTAAACATTCAGGTGAACTGCTAGTCAATGTTATATCATGTCATGCTTACTACCTCTGGGTTCTCTTGCAATAACTGTGTTACATTTCGCGTCCCTACATCTTGATGAGTATTTACTCCTTGATTGAATAAGTTGGTTTTGTATTTGTGTATGGTTGAGGTAACAGAGTGTGAGAAAAACGTACTTCCATTACTGCAATGTGTGTATACCTAGTCTAAGTGGTCTGGGAAGGCCTGTTGAAGCTTACATCTACCACGATCTCAGCGCCACATGTATCGAAGAAAGAAGGAAGTACTAGTGAAGCTCAAGGGGAAAGCGTAGGAAGAACCTCATTAATCTGGGAAGAGTTTCGCCTGGCAGTGTCCGACTAGATGGAAAGTGTATAACTTTCCGTTCGTACGCTAACGGAGACGGTGTTCATTGTATCATAGTACCTTGAGAAGTCACGGGTCACGTGCCAAATTACATCCATTGCTTGATCGACAAAGTTGGTGCTCGTGGAAGAGATTATGATGCATAGTATTAGTCTAGATCTACTATCTTAGCTCATGCCGGCACTTTTTCAAGACCCAGTCAAAATTCCGGCAATCGCAACCTTTGTTGTTATCGCACATACAGTATATATCACGCTTCCCCCTCTCATTGAATATCCCGTAGATTGGTTAGATATATCAAGAATGTACACAAGGTTACGGTACCAACTAGACTTGCAGGCAAAAGTGGTCGTCGCAAAAGTAAAAAGACTGTGAAATGTGAAACGTAGAACTTTAATCCGGAAAATGTATAATTCTGAAACCGGATGACACTTGATAAAGAAATACCGAGCTGGCTTTGTCTGAAGTTGATGACAGGCTTACCAGCTATTTGAAGTATCTGAAGCTGGTCGGTTATATGGCGGCGATGTCAGGCAGACCCGCAGACACACACGAAAGACCTCCCTGTAAGATTAAGTCGGGTATCGCGAGTCGGTTGGATTATCGATGTGCTCTGGTCCGTAAATCCCACGCTAACTGATTCAATATTTACCAGTCAGCACTGCAGTAACACTATAATATGGAATGAGATATATACGGTGGTAGAAAAGACACGTGTGTGTTGTGTTGTCCAGCCACAGTGTCGACAAAGCATGCGTCATGAATTGTTAGTGTTGTCATCATCATCAATAACAACAAACATCATCATCATCATTCAAGATTATTGTCCTCGATAACCCCCCCAACACCTAAGCTCCCAAGCACCCAAGCCCGCCAACCCTCGGCCGAGAGCTTGATTTGGCTTGGAGGGAGCTTCTTTCGCGGCATGGATGCTTAATCACAAAACTACAGCACACGCCAATGCTTGGATTGGGGGGGGAAAACCTTGGTTTTGAACAACATCTCAACCATCCATTCCATTCCCCGTGAACACCACGGTAGGATGCTAGGGTATTATGCCGTCATCCATTCATCCATCCATCGGTAACGATGCTCTCTACCGTAACGCCAGCTAAATGTGACGGAGGGTGAGTTTGGGTTTGGACGCCTGAAGGATGAGGAAATTGAGAGCGACAAGTGGATGGGAATCATAAATAGTATCTCCATCTATTTTGAAGAAAACAGCTTGCAAAGCTACAGTACCCGCAATGGGAGGCAGCTCTGCGTGTAGATAGTAGAATATTTTCGTATTAGCCTATCGTAAACTATTCAACCGGCCACTCAGGTGTGGCGTGCCGTGTGGGAACTCATAATATATACAGTAATATATAAATATATATACACGACAATACGACAATACCTACAGATACGCAGCTTAAGCCTGGACCATATTAGCGCCCAGGCCCCATACGTCAAAACGCCCCGACAACCTAATCTCCTTGTTTGACTTTCTAGTCAGTGTTGTCGTGGACCACCGCCTCCTTCTTTTTTCCCAGATCGCCTCTCTTCTACTCAACCGCAAAACGGCTGCGATACAACAATATCTCTACCCCATCCATCAGATACAGGCGTATTGCGTATTACCTCATCCGGTTCGTACTCTCAGGTGAATGTGCAAGGCTTTAGCTAAGGCTTTCCCTAGGACCTCGCTGATTGACCAACCAAACAGGATCGGCTTCCCCATATTTCAGTATACAGCCCCCAAAGACCGCGCAACGCAACCCACAAACAATAACCCGGCCAAGCTAAGCCAGCGTGCATTGATTGTTACATCTACGAGACAATAGTCAATAAGGCCGCGTTCTTCTGCAAAGAGCATTTGTGACGTTGTGTTGCTGAACTCACATTTCAAATCCGTCGCAATTCTTCCTCGCCGCTGAGCGACGCCAGCCAATATGGGCGAATTCAATATGCGTAAGTATGATATCTTAGTTACACATTTTTTCAATGAAATTATTCTGACATTTGTTTTAAAATTTAGATGCGATAAAGAGGAAGGCGAGGAAAGAGGCATGGTATGGAACCGGCAATGCATATAATCCATTTCGCAAGACTACACGGTCCTCTACATGGTCAAACCCACAAAAGCCGCAGGGTGCAGCTCGTGATGTGGAAGCTGGAGAGGAGCAGGAGGGCATGACAAACTTGTCGAACGTACAGACAGAACCTATACCTGAATCACCTCATTATTATATGAGTAGCAGCGAAAAGGCGCGTGAGGCCAAGGAAGAAGATTCAAATGTGAACAATGGAGGACCCAGCATCGGAAACAGCAGAACAAGCGATCCAGACACAGAGGAGACTGTTGTTAATCGTCAATTAAGCCCATCATCAGCTGATGTTGAGAAGAAGGGGGTTTTCAGTAGATTTCATAAAAAGGGCAAGAAAACCGCTGCAGGAGAAACTGAAGGGGATGATGTGGAGAAGAAGAGGCCGTGGTATAAAGGAAAGGTATTGGCTCACGAACCTTTCACTCTGAGGAATCAGCTTGGTGCAACAATTTTCAATTCTTGGATAAACGTTATGCTGATTGCAGCTCCTGTCGGGATTGCCCTTAATTACGCGGGTGTTGATGGCAAAGTCATCTTCTGTGTAAACTTCATTGCAATTATCCCCCTTGCCGCTATGCTAAGTTTCGCTACCGAGGAGATTGCCTTACATGTAGGCGAGTCTCTAGGCGGGCTCCTAAATGCATCATTCGGGTATGTACTTTTTTCAACCCAAAACTCAATACTAACAAATTTTAGCAATGCTGTTGAAATGATTGTAGCTATTCTCGCTCTTGTCAAAGGAGAGATCACAGTTGTTCAAACGTCGTTGATTGGCAGTATTCTTTCCAATTTACTGCTGGTTCTGGGTTTTTGCTTTTTCTTTGGTGGGCTCAGGAGAAAGGAGCAGTTTTTCAATCAAACTGTTGCACAAACAGCAACAAGTTTGCTAGCACTCGCGGTCGGTTCGGCCATCATCCCAACTTGCTTTGACCAATTCAGCGATACCCCCATAGCTTCTGTTGCAGCTTTATCCCGAGGCACATCGGTCATTCTCTTAGTCGTATACGGAGCATATCTATACTTCCAACTGAGCACGCACTCGGACATGTTTAACGAAGTTAGTCAGAAGGTCCCTATGAGGCCGCGCAAACATGCCATGCCTAATGGAGGTATTGCGAAAAGTCTTGTAAAGGCTGGCGGCATTGGTGCAGGCCCCGGTCGCGCAACAGTTGATGAAAGGCCCCCTAACGACGAGCTCATGAGAACAACTGCATATGAAGACGAAGACGATGAGCCGGAAATGCCACAATTACATATTGCGGTTGCGTGGGCTACCCTGGCGGGCTCAACTGCCTTGATCGGACTCTGTGCCGGTACGTACCCTACCTAAAGCAAGCCGCTAGAAATATACTAATCAAGGGCAGAGTTCATGGTTGATGGCATTTCTTCAATCACCGAGAGTGGTGCAGTTTCTGTCGAATTCGTTGGTCTCATTCTTCTCCCCATCGTTGGAAACGCCGCCGAGCATGCCACAGCCGTAACTGTGGCCTGCAAGGACAAAATGGATTTAGCCATTGGTGTTGCCGTAGGCTCTAGCATGCAAGTCGCTCTTTTTCTGATACCTCTACTGGTTGTGATTGGCTGGATCATGGGCGAGCCTTGCATGTCTTTGAGCTACGACGGATTCCAAGTCGCTGTTCTATTCATAGCGGTATTACTGGTCAACTATTTGATTGGAGATGGAAAGAGTCATGTAAGTTTAAAATACTGGGAGCGTTGTTCTCTTCTCGCTACCTTTGAAAGACAGATACTGACTCAAACAAAAGTGGCTTGAAGGAATGCTTCTGACCTGTCTTTATCTGTAAGTAGCATCTGTTCGATGATAATACCAGGCTAATCTATGTCCTAGAATCATCGCCGTTTGCGCTTTCTACTATCCACAGCTCCCCTATGAAAAGACTTGCCAAGGTATTCTTAAGGCTTCACAAGGTTGATTATCAGGGTTAGTCGTATGAACATGATGCCAGGCCTGAAACCGAGGTTAAGATATATTTTTGATATAATAAAAAATCATGATCAATAAACCTTTTTAATATAGACTTCTTAATGGAGGTCTGAAATGTAGTCAGTGAGTCTACAAAGGGGCACCGAACCTGTATATAGCTATGGGGAATGTGAGGCCTGGAAATCCCACTCTTGCATGATCCCCATCGTGAGAAACGCAGCTGAATATGTCACATTAGTGATGGTGGCACTTCGAGATAAGATGGATCTCGCCCTTATTATTATTAATCATCGATGAATTCTTTATGTACACTTTTTCTTTTTACGAATATAGTGACAATTCTTTTCAATTTTTCTCCGATTTTTCTTCCTCTTGCATCAGCAATCTCATATAACACATCGGGATATCACATCATATTTAGTACGGGTTTCACGGGTATTACAGTATCAACACGCATTTGGATTAGTAGATATATTAGAAACGTCTAATATAAAAGTTGGAGTTGGTGGGTAGTAATTACAGGGACAGGTACTATTGCTGGAGATGCCTTACACGCGGGGTCACTAACCGTGAGCAACCAACTCACCAACCAGACAGCCTTAACAGACTACAAAACATTCTCGCCAGACCAGACACAGCCTTGCACATTATACGACCTTTGCACACAACACAACCTTTACGCACACTCTACAGTCTATGAAACCTTTGCGCACATTGCGATTCGCGGTGCGATGCTGTGAATCATCGCTGAAAATCCAAATGCTGAATGGTAGCCTGTGCCAGAGTCTTGACGCAGTCCTGCTGTAAGTGAGACAAGAACAAATCCCCACACCTGCCATCAGTTGGCCAAAACCAGCAATCCTGGATTCGACGGACCCAGCACTGCCATTGATGAGTCGGATCTAGGGGTGCTGGAACCAACTGTACCAGACTCTTCCTTAGGTGGCTATAGTCTTGGGAAAGGATAGAGGGAGAAGGAAAGGAAAAACAAATAAACATGCGGCCCAGCCTCCAATTATAGGAGGAAAATTTACTACCGTCATCTGCTACAAGTTTGAGGCACTGGGCCTCTTGTAGCATAATCGGAATGTCAACCCAGATGAGAGACATAGAATTACATCTATTATTACCATAGCGATCGCGTGGAATACATCGAATTGCCTTACCCAGATGGAGGGAAAAGGATCACCACAACCTGGGCTCGTATGGGATCAAAGAGTGCTCACCACAACCCGTGCGGTTTGCTATCCCTAATTACAAAGCGCGCAATCATATTATACACAGCCATATACCGTACTTGCAATAATATCTGCCCCTAGTAGAACAACACATATGGTAGTCATCTGTTTTAAAGCACCCTGGGTATCTGCAACTTTAACTAGTGCCTTGAACAAAAATTTCTAGACGGTGTTCTATTAGTTACTGCCGGCAAACACAGGATTATGATCATCACCTACGAGACTCACAGATGTACATGTTTCGATTCTAGGTAGGGACTTATACAGCCGAGGTATGCACGAGGTGATTCATCTTCCTGCTAAGTGGTCACTAAGCGTTGTTAGAAAAATGGACTTGGTCAAAAACTCTCGAGACAAAATCAACTATCGGAGGCTCTTTTCACCCGCCTCTCAATACACATTGCATGATGGAAGGCTCTTTTCAATCTGATATTAGCTAAGACGAGGTTCAGTCATACGTTCCACTCATTTACAAATGGGGAAGCAAAGCATGGATGTCAGACTGTTGATAACGCCTTACGTATTGCACTACGGACCACAATGATCCTTTATTTGCTTTACACGGGAGGACTTCTTCTGGGGTATTCAGCTGTTAACACTTTTGTCAACACCTGTGCTGGCCCCACCCTACCCACTCTTCTGCACGGCATCGATGCAAATACCGAATTCTTTATGCAGAAAGCAAAATCCAATAGACGACCGGACTGCGGCCTTTTACGATATCAGGCAGGAAGTTTCTGACGTCGGCAATCTTGCCCAAGCAAAGATGAAGCTACCGTATGGCACTTGTTCCATTCACTCCCTCTTACTTCCACTGATATTGTTTACGCAGAGGACTGGCGAGGAACACGAGTAAGGCAGTACTTCCAGAGGTAGATCTGGCTCGCTTTTGACAGGCTTGGACCTCTACGTCCTGCACAAGTACTGTAGATTAGGGTACGAAGCCAATCTATCTAAATCGCCGTTAGCCTTTTGATCTTGTCATGTCACTTATATTTATTTGGCCAGCACCATCGGTTCTACTTGACAAACGCTGCACCAGGATCATGCTATAAGCAAAGCATTAGTGAGGGAATCTTGTTATCGAAAACATCATCAGAACTACGTATTGCCATGCCTCAACCAAGGCGGCATTTCACCTTAACATGAAGTCATACAATTGGGATTTGACCACCCAGCTTCGAATCCGGATCCCACGTCGAAAATGATGCTCTTCAACTCATGAAGAGGTATAAGGCTCTCGATACTGCTGAAAAGCCTCGAGTAAATACTAAGCATTCACAAAATATGGAGAGAAGAGAGTGAAGAGGAATAGCGGAGTTTGATGGAGTCAAGAATGCGTGAGAAAGGTCACTAGAGGGTTTACTAATAAAACATCAAAGATACTGGTGCATGTCAATACTTTTCTGTCCGAAATGACGTTAAACTACTACACAAGAGGGACAAGAACCTCGTCGCGCGTCCGAAACGACCAAAAACTATTACCGTCCACATGCTGACGTATACTCAATAAATCAAAAACACACCACCATTCACCATCTAGTTAGCCGACCGCATTGGAACATTGCTTCTACCGGAAACGGGACTTTTTTGGTACAGCCTCGCCTTTAAAAAAAATCGCTTTTGACGCGTCTGAAAATCCCCTTTCTTCGACGTCGCTAATCTCTTGGCGCCAGCCTGAGGCTTTCGCCATCGGAATATATATACTGACCTTCGCTGTCCTAAGTTTGTCTTTTCAAACACACAATCACACCCGGTACACCTCGAGAAGTGCGAAGATGGCCTCCTTTACCATTGGTGATGGCGCTGTCATGGACCGCGAGGAATTCAACGCCCACATGGCCCAGTTACGATCAGTTCACACATCCTCTTCGTCAGTCACTGACCAAAACCCAAACGACCCTACACTTATTAAGGTCGAACTCGCCGAAGGCGCATTTATCGAAGAGTACGATAACCCTCATAAGTATTTCGGCACATACGTTGTCGTCAATCTATCGACATTCATCATCATTGGCAGCGTAAACTCTTACGTTAATCGCAAGGAAATCGCTCTCCCTCTACTTCATCCAAAAAAGCTCTTCTCTCTGCCTCGAAAACGACTTATCGGTCCTAAAATTGCTCCGGATCCCGATCACAAGAAGAGATTGATACTCTCCCAATACGAACAATATGAACTCTTCAAGCTCTGCAGACAGCTCATGGCTGATGGCTTCAACAACTTCTTCTCCTTTATGTTCCAAAACAGCCAATACGGCGTCAAGTTTTGCGTTGCAACTGCGAAAGGCTGGGCAAACGGTCGCTGGCAATTGTCTACTATGACAAACAGCCCTGCCGGTTTACGCTACTACATCCTCTATGTCTTTACACAAAAAGTCGATAAGGAAAACGCCCTACCTACCAAGCCGCAGCCTTATATCGGAGGCAGTGAAGTTGTTAAGAATGAACTGGTTCCCTCCCTTGATGTTTTCTTCTCCTTTGGAAACGAGCTATCCGGTCGCGTCCTACCAGGCCCTGCTTCTTGCCGCAATCTTCTCTATCCATTGCCATACACCAAAGGTCCAAAATACACCGCCAAGTTCTTCCAGAACGAGGACAATATGCGAGGCGAAATCATTATCATGGGCATGATAGCAAGAGATATGTCAAAGGCTGTCAACCCAGAGCAAAAGCCTAACCACGTCTTCGAGATCTCTCTTCCTTCCCGAGACATGGTCTCCTTGGATGTTGAACTGCCTGGTGAATTCGCTCTCCCAGAAGAGTTTGGTGATGATGAAGACTGGGATCCTACTAACATCGCCCTTATTACTGTCGTGATGGACCGCAACTTCATGTCTAACGGATCTATTCCACAGCTTGTTGATCAGTCTGCGCGCACTGCTCTACATGATATGAGAGACACATTCAACGCCATCCGCTCTGAGGCCGGCAATTGCACCTACCACATCCTGGTCCAAGTTGACTCCGACACAAAGATAGTCCTTGATCGCATGGTAGATAAGCAGGCGGAAGATGAGAGACAGGATCCCTTGTTAGAATGGGTAGCTGACAGCCCAAACGCACTTCAGCTTCGCCAAGGCAACCTCAAGCTCCCTGATGAGCGTCCGGAATTAAGCAGTCCTAACGTGCTTCTTGCTCTCCGCCGTATGCACCGCGACACTATTGATATGGCAGTTCCATACACATACTGTCTCTTCATCGAAGAGGCATACAAGAAAGGTGCAGCTGCGGAATTTGTTGACAGCAGCATGCTTGCTACATTCATCGAAATTCCCGCTTCGAAGTTCAAGTGGCACGAACTGGACAATGACCTTCCAAAGTTGCTAATTATGCCCGTGGAATGGCCAGAGCACCTGTCCCGACCACGATATGGCGATTGCTTCAAAGTACGCCTTCCTTTCCAAGTTCCGGCCCCTCCTGCATACGTCCCCTCCGAGGTCCCAGAACCAGCCAATCCTTCCCCATCGCTTGCTCCATCTTCCTTCAACGCCCCCCCAATTGATGACGAAGTAAACGTCTCGCAAATGACTGCAGAGGAACGTGAGGATCAACACCAAGAAGTCATGCGAGAGTATGCACGCGATCAGTGCTATGTTTGGACCGGCGTTTACATTGGCACGGATGATGTGATCATGCCAGGAAAGATCTGTCTTATGATCCAACGACCAACCGACGGCACCTGGGAAGGACCGAAAGAACTAAAGCCCGCTGTTGCTACCAAGGTGCCTGTTATCGAGCATCGCTTTGCTACTTTGACTCGTCTACAAGAATACGAAAAAAATCAAGCTGACAAACACATTGTCCAGATTCTTCCGATTCACTCTGACCAGACATATCGCGACATGATGCGCACCCTAAACGATTTCTGGGAGATGGAGAAAGAGCTACAATACCCCAACGGCTCTCCAGCACAACACATCCGCAAGTTCTTGGAATGCGGTGACTGGAACTTGCAGGCGGATTCGATCAATGTGTTTGCTGACTTTGACAAAAAGCTTGTTGATTACTGGCTAGGAAAATGCACTCCATATCAGCGGCAACTATTCCACGACTACTTCAAGAACATCAAGCACCACATTGGTATTATCAAAGGCTGTCCCGCTGCCGGCAAGACCTTTCTGATGCATGTTCTTGGCGTCTTGTGGATTCATCGTCCAATGAACAAGATCGATCCCAGTGGCAAAAAGGTAAAGCATACACTGCTTATGATCACCGACACCAACGCAGCCACCAATCAATCTGCGGAACGCTTCTCCGAGATGGTAGAGGATACCCCTTCTGATGCATACATCCTGATTCTTCGTGTTTACTCTATCTCCCATGAGAAGGACCTCTTCATCTGCAAGTATTTTGCTGATCATAAACCTACCCGAGAGTATGTCGATGCCAATGCTGCACCCAGCAAGCAAACCATCTCCGCCAAGCTCGACAAACTCGGCAGCTCTTACAAGGAACGAAAGCGTGACAAGCGTAGAGACCCTAATATTGACAACCTCACCGTCTCAGAAGCATTGTCATATTATGTTGCCCAATTTCCCACTCTTCCTGATGTGGTAAAACTTCATACTGCAGTTGCCCGTCATAAGAACAACCCCACCAAGGAAACCATGGATGACATCGAGGAGCAGGTTGATGTACTCATAGTCCACATCTTCAAGCAGGCTAATGCTGTATTCATGACTTGCGGTATGGCGCTGCAGACGGGCATGCCTCAACTGTTTCAACCGTCGTTGGTGATTAAGGATGAAGACCCAAAGTCCGCTCCGCAATACAGCTTTGGTACCATCGCTGCATTCAAGGCTAATCTTGAGATTTTCGTTCTTGGGGGCGATCCACTCCAGCAAGCCAGTTTCTGGGATACCGCCAACAGTACTAACATTGTTAATACCTTTATCAATTTTGGGTTGTACTCTTGCTTTCAACGACTTGTTGAGATGGGTGTTCCGGTTCTCGCACTTTATATGCAGAAGCGTATGCATCATCGCAAACTTGTCAAGTGGATCAGTGAGCATTATTACAATGATGCAATGATCGACGGTAACTTGTCTAAAGCCGAACCCTATGAGGTAGCTCTTGTTCGAAAGGTCCATCAGGACTACTTTGGCGTTGACAGCAATGTCGTTTGTCTTGTTCTTACCGCTGGTAAGACTCACAAAGAACACGGTGGTACTTCTCTTGTCAATCCCGCCCATGCCGTTGAGGTCGCAAAGTACATGCTTGCACTGCAAAAGGCTATTGACGAGACGCATCTCAACATCGACAAGCGAAAGTTTACAGTTGGTGCCATCAGTCATTACACTGCAATGGTCACCGCCATAGAGAGCGCGATCAATTCGCTCCTTGCTGAAGATGATCGTATGATAGCCACATCTTTGAAGAAAGTCCAAGGTTCACAATTTTCTGTTGCAATCAAGACGGTTCCTAACAACATCTTGTCTCCCTTTGCGGGCCATGTCAAGGACAATCTTGTCGCAGATACTCGCTGGGTTAATGGCTTCCTAATGGTCCTCAATTCCAAGGCTATTGATCTCAAGACCTACGACGCCAAATCTGATGCCGAGATGTACAAGAAGCAGAAGACTACGCACATCTTTGGTTTGTACAAATGGTTCTGCAAAAACAAAGCTGTTGTATACCACACTGTCGCCGATGAGATTATCTGCAACAAGTGTCTTGAAGTCGGTCACAAGCGTGAGAGTTGTACTGGCACTGCCGTCAAAAAGTGTCTCAATTGTGGCGCATATGGTCACATCCTCAAGGAATGTACTGCTCCGTACAAACTTGCGCCACCCCGACAGGAGAAGGAAGGGCGTCCAAAGAAGCCCATCATCTGCAAGAGATGCGGAGGTGAGGGACATATCGGTAAGGAATGTCCACGCCCCTGGTGTCGCAAATGCGCTGCCACGGGTCATGACAAGGATAACTGCCCCAAGGCTCAGTGCACTGATTGCATGGCTATCGGTCATTACAGTAAGAGTCGTAAGTGTCCACGCTATCGAGCTTGCGAGAAATGTTTCGGCGATCATGCCACTTCCAAATGTGGCGTTAAATACAACCGCCTAACTGCCGTATATGGTATGAAAGCTGCTTCTGGTGAGGGCGAAGGTGATGGTAATGGCGGATGGGGCACTACCGATAGTGGTACTGCGGAAACTTCTGCTGGTAACGGTGAAGGTGCTGGTAATGGCGGATGGGGCACTACCGATAGTGGTACTG
>Ga0247810_10000622_pt1 | contig 33226 bp, 24 predicted proteins | sample UWRJL119311C1_FD_179918 | JGI IMG/M metagenome (GOLD analysis project Ga0247810, IMG submission 179918) | Plant litter microbial communities from Arlington Agricultural Research Station in Wisconsin, United States - UWRJ-L119-311C-1 | ecosystem: Environmental > Terrestrial > Plant litter >... | reverse complement strand
ACACTGAGTTCATTGGTTATTAAAACGATCTTAGTGACAAAATATTTCAAAAATTTATTTCTGTTTTTATTTAAAACAAATTGAATTCATCTTTAAAGATTATAACTATTTTTATATTCTAAAGGATAAATTGAATTGAAGCATTAATTAAAAACAAGATGAGAATAATGATTATGGGGGCATCGGGAGCCGGCGCAACAACACTTGGAGATTATTTCGTCAAAATAACGATTGCTTTTTGCACCTGGATTCTGATAAGTACTTTTGGGAAAAAACAGATCCTCCCTTTCAGGAAGCAAAAAATTATGAGGAACGCAATTCCTTATTTGAAAGCGATTTTTATTCTCAGGAGAATGTAGTAGTTACCGGTTCTATATTTCGTTGGAAAACAGATTATAAAGATCTATTTGATCTTGTTGTTTTACTATATATTCCGCAAGAAATCAGATTGCAAAGATTGGCTGAACGGGAAATCTCGAAATATGGAAATAAAATTTTATTCGACGAAAAATTAAGTGCAAAATACAAGGCATTTCTAGCCTGGGCTGCCGAATATGATTTGGAAGAAAATACCACCAGTAGAAGTTTTAAGCAGCAAAAACAATGGATGGAGGAAATAAAATGCGCGACTTTATTTCTGGAAGGTGATCTAACGGTAAAAGAAAGACTTGACATTTTACAAACCTATATTCGATAAATCAATTTACAAACTTACGTATCTATCAAAGAGATAAAAATCAAGAGAATATAGTAAGTTCGTGTTCCAGAAAACTCTCCATTTTATAGTCGGCTAAACTTAGGTTAACATCCTGATTGCCGTTTGTAAAGGCTACGACTTTCATACCAGCCTTTTTCGCCGCCATCATTCCCGAATATGAATCTTCTATAACAATGCAATTTTCAGGATCGATACCCAATTCTTTCGATGTCATTAAATATATAGCGGGATCAGGTTTTCCTAATGGTACAAATTCTGCCGAGAAAATGATATCGAAATATTCAGCAATACCCGCTTTTTCTAAAACTACAGGTATTATTTTATAAGGCGAATTTGTTGCCAGACCAATTTTAAAACCATTTGATTTAAGTTTTTTTATAAACGATTCAATTCCGTTTATTTCGCCACCAACCTGCTCTATCAGCTCCATTACTCTTAAAATCACCATTTCTTCAACCTCTTCGAGCGTTTTGCTTTGCCAGGGAAATTTATCGTACCAAAACTTTGTTACTTCTACTGTGGTCATTGTTTTTGTTAAATTAGTAAATTCAGTATTTAAGGCTACGCCAAGGGATGAAAAAACCTCGAATTCGGCTCTTTGCCAAAACGGTTCAGAATCGATAATTACACCATCCATGTCGAAAATAACTGCCTTCATAAAGTATTGAAATTTGAGTTTGGTAGAACTCTGGTTGAGCTGCAAAAATAAATCTTTTTAATTTTAGAATATAAACATACCAAAATTTAAAAACTAAAAAATACTTCGTTCAAAGTATCATAAACATAAAATAAATTCATTTTCTGTCAATTCGTAAATGATACGATCAACTTACATATGAGATAGTCATTAAACGAATGTAAGCTTCTTCCCTTCCCTATTTTTATTTATTATATAAGAATTTATACAAAAAACCTGTCTTACTGACAGTTGCGTTATTTATTTTTGTAAATTTATTCGTTCAAACATACGAAAAAACTTTTCTACAAGCCTCCAAACAGACATTTCATCATTACATTTTTCAATAAAAAACTACTTTTTTGATTGAATAATGAATTCGCATATCCAGCAGTTATCACTCAAAATTTATCTGACATAAAAAGGAGATTTCATGACATGAAAAAGCCGTTCTGTAACATATTTTTCTTGTTATAGGTAATAGATATTTAATTTTAAAATCAGATTGAAGAAACGCCATTATTAGCATAGAATATTATTGCAGTTTCTGAAAACAAATTACTAAATATCAGAAAGGTTTTCATTATATACTCACTTTACAAAAACAGGTAAAAACACCTGTAAATAAGATAGTTATAAAAAGTAAATTAGCATACTATTAAAATAAATAAAATCTGTTTTATAAAAAAAAGCAGATTGAATACCAAAACTAAATCTAATCATTAACTATTTAACACTTTTAAATTATGGAAGAATTCATCGGAATCGTAAAACTTTTTGCTGGAAATTTTGCCCCTAGAGGCTGGGCTTTTTGTAACGGACAAATATTGTCAATTGCCCAAAATTCGGCTTTGTTCGCAATCCTTGGTACAACTTATGGAGGAAACGGCCAAACAACTTTTGCATTACCTAATCTTCAGGGTTCTGTGCCTCTTGGATGGGGAAATGGTGGTGGTGGATCTTATGCATTAGGACAAATTTCAGGTACAACAAGTGTTTCTATCTTAACAAGCAATCTTCCTGCCCACGTGCATGCCGGACCTGGTAAGATATCTGTAAGTGCAGCTGAAGCAACTGATTCAACACCTGTATTAGGTGCATCAATTGCTACACCCGGATCTACTGTATCGAGAGTTTTTTCACCAACATTAGGCTTTGCGACTTCGACCCCAAGTGTCGATTTAGTGAGTAATGTTACAACAGGTGCAACAGGTAGTAATATTCCAATCTCAGTAATGCAGCCTTATGTAGCAATGAGTTATATTATTTGCTTAGAAGGAATATTTCCTTCAAGAAATTAAAAATTATTCGGAGAACATTATTTTTTGTTATATGACCATTTTGGTATTTCACTAAAATCATATATCAATTGAATTTCTGAATAACCATTTAGACTGTAAATAGAGGTAACACAATATGGATTCGTAATGTATGATTCGGCAGTTTTTAACTTTATATCTTCAAATACCTTAATTTCAGTAAAAAGGCAAATATCAGGAGATTCAGTAAAATTTTCAGGCAGATCATAAAAGTCACTTTCAAATTTAGAATCATGACTTAAACTGCCAAGTTCTTTGCTTATTGTAAATAATCTATCAACAAATACATGATGAGGATAGGGTTGCGTTTCATTGTAACCCTTTACCTCTTTTATCGCTTTTTTAAGAGACGGTTCGTAGTCAAAAAAAGTATAAGCAAGGTCAATTTTTATTTCTTCGGGAATTAAAATTGCATGTTCAGGCAACTGCTTAACAATATTTTTTACTATAGCAACTTGTGGTTCACGGGTTAGAGCATAATGCATGGTTTCAGATATCGCCAAATCTATTATAAAATCTTCTGGTTTTGTATAAGTTATGGCATCCGTTTCAATTAATTGTAAGGAGTATTCATTAAGACCAATTACTTTTAAAAGATGACGAACAGATTCTATTGATTCTGCATTAATATCTAATAAAATGGCATTAATTCTCTCTTTATTAAATAATGGAAGTAAAGGCAGAATTAAAGTTGCATAGGGCCCACAGCCTGCATAAAGTATATTAATGCTTCTTTTAGGAAAGTCATCAGATAATTTATTTAAGGCCTTATAGATTCCTTTTATAAAATAAATGGTACGCAAATAATCATCTATACAATCTGCTGCACCGGAGCTTGATAAGGCAATACCTCCTTTTACAGAAACTTCATTCCCATCAGAATGTTGAACTGAAAGGCTGCTGTAAAAATCAGAAAGGTCTTTAGCACATTTTGTATGATCACTAACCGTATTTGATTTAATGATAGATTGAACAATAATCGCAAGCTTTTGTTTATACATAACTTCCAAATTTAATTATAATTTGAAGTTGGAAATTTAAGACAAAAATGTAATGCAACAATGCAAAAAAATTAATTCAATATCAGAAAATTATGAAAAAATTCTACTTAGTATTAATTCTTCTGTTTTTTTCGATGCAGTTTCTTACTGCACAAACGACAGAAACCTTCGAATCTTTACCCACAGGCCAATCCAGTTTTGTCAGCAATGGTAAAACCTTTAATTTAACTAATAGTTATGTTAGTTTTACTACTGTTGAATTTACGGGTTTAGGCTATAATGGCTCGAACAGATTTATACAAGTTGCAGATGGTAATACAACGCAAAGTATGGGACAAACCGGATCTATCACTGCTGCAACAGGAAACATTAAACTTAATAGCTTATGGATTTACCTGACAGGTAATTCAGCTCAAAATGCGGGATCTACTTTTGATGGTGCTCCCGGATCAGTTACCCTTGTTGGAAAACTTGGTGGCGTACAACAGTTTAGCATTGTAAAAAATACAACTGGTGCAAATATAGGTACTGCTTTACCTGGAAAAGGTTTTATCTCCGTCAATTTTGCTACTGACGGAGCTGCCAATTATACTAATATCAACATAGATCAGCTTGAAATACAGTTAAGTGCTAATTACGATTATTTTGCAATTGACAATTTTACGTGGGTAGATGGAGTTGCTCTGCCAACCGTTACGACAACAACCGCCACAAATGTGGGCTCTGTTAAGGCAACTGTTGCAGGGAATGTAACTTCAAATGGTGGCGACAATACTGTACAAAGAGGTATTGTATGGGCTACAACTCCAAATCCAACTATTGCCAGCAATAAATTTCAAATTGGAACAGGAGCCGGATCCTTTACAAATACCATAACGGGACTAACCGCAGGATCGACAATACATTACAGAGCTTATGCGACAAATAGTGCAGGTACCAGTTATGGTGCTGAATTGACATTTACTACCGGTGCAGGTTTAGCTACCTCGGCAACTCCACAAGTTAATGTTGCTTGTAATGGAGCTGCAACTGGTTCAGCTTCTGTTACTGTAACAGGAGGAACACCAAATTATACCTATTCATGGTCACCATCCGGAGGTACTGGTTCATCAGCAAGTTCTCTTACTGCCGGAACATATATAGTAACTATTACTGATAGTGAAGCATCACAAATTACAAGAAGTTTTACAATATCAGAACCACTTGTACTTGCAGGAGTTCCGTCTACAACAGCAGTAGCTTGTTTTGGAGGAAATACAGGTACTGCTACAGTTACTCCAAGTGGAGGTGCTGGCGGATATACATATTCATGGTCATCCGGAGCTACTACACAAACTGCGTCTAATCTTATAGCAGGGCCTTACAGTGTTACAATTACTGATGCTAATTCATGTACAAAAACCATTAGCGGTATTAATGTAGGAGGTCCTACTGCTGCTCTTGGCGGAAGTACAGTGGTTACCAACGTATCCTGTTTTGGAGGTTCAAACGGAGCTATAAACCTTACGCCATCAGGCGGTACTAGTCCATATACCTTTAATTGGGGTGGTGGTGTTACAACTGAAGACAGAACAGGTTTAGCTGCTGGTACTTACTCGGTTACCATTACCGATGCTAAATCTTGTACTTTTACAATAAATAATATTGCTGTGGGACAACCTCCTGCTGTAGTTAGTGGAACCACAGTAGTATCCAACATATCTTGTTTTGCAGGTTCAAACGGAGCTATTAACCTTACTCCATCAGGCGGTACTGGTCCATACACCTTTAATTGGGGTGGCGGTATTACAACTGAAGACAGAACAGGTTTAGCAGCTGGTACTTATTCAGTTACCATTACCGATGTTAACGGATGTACAGGAACGGTAAGTAATATTGCTGTGGCACAACCTACTGCTGCAGTTGGCGGTACTACAGTAGTAACAAACGTATCTTGTTTTGCAGGTACAAATGGAACTATCAACCTTACACCATCAGGCGGTACAGCTCCCTATACCTTCAATTGGGGTGGTGGTATTACAACTGAAGACAGAACAGGTTTAGTTGCTGGTACTTATTCAGTAACCATCACCGATAATAACGGATGTACAGGAACGGTAAGCAATATTGCAGTAACTCAGCCTCCAGTATTAAACGGAACTCCGGCTGTAACTAATGTTTCTTGTAACGGAGGCTCAAATGGTGTTGCTTCTATTACTGCAACCGGAGGTACTCCCGGATATACTTATTTATGGTCGAACGGAGCTACAACTTCTGCTATTACAGGACTTTCTGCCGGAATTTACAATGTAACTATTACAGATTTTAAAGGCTGTACAAAAACTGTAAGCGATATTATGGTAACGGAGCCACCAGTATTGGCGGCATCACAGGGTACAGTAAATAATGTAAGCTGTAACGGAGGTTCAAACGGAACTGCAACTGTTGCAGTTACTGGAGGAACTGGCAGCTACACTTATTCATGGTCTCCATCAGGAGGTACGGGAGCAACAGCATCAGGTCTTACACAAGGTACTTATACAGTAACTGTTACTGATGCAAACTCATGTCAAACTACCCAAAGTTTTACTATTACCGAACCTACTCCACTTTCTGTAACAACATCGCAAACTAATCTAGTATGTAATGGCGCTGCAACAGGAGAGGCAACAGTAAACGTAACAGGAGGAACAGGAACTTATACTTATTTATGGTCACCAACGGGAGGAACTGCAGCAACTGCAACAGGGCTTACAGCAGGAACTTACACAGTAACAATAAAAGATGCCAACTTTTGTCAAACAACGCAAAGTTTTACTATTACTGAGCCAAGTGCATTGGTTGCTACACCAGTTGCGCAAACTAATATAGGATGTCGCAACGAAGCTACAGGATCTGCAACAGTAAGTGCAACAGGCGGAACAGGAACTTATACTTATTCATGGTCTCCATCTGGCGGAACTGCTGCAACTGCAACAGGACTTGCTGCAGGAACTTATACAGTAATTATTACTGATGCTAACTTATGTCAAACAACACAAACTTTTACTATTACACAACCAGCAGCCATTCTTTCTGCATCAACAGCATCAACTGGTGTTAGTTGTTTTGGAGGATCAAATGGTACTGCAAGCGTAACAGTATCAGGAGGAACTCCTACTTATACTTATTTATGGGCTCCTTTGGGAGGAACTTCATCCTCTATTAGTGGCAGACCAGCAGGAAATTATACTTGTACTATTACAGATGCAAACGGATGTACATTGGTTAAAAATATTACCATTAGCACACCTGCTGCATTTTCTGCAACAGTAACACAAACAAATGTTTCATGTAATGGAGGAACTAACGGTAGCGCTACTGTAAATGCAACAGGAGCTACAGCTCCATATAGCTACCAATGGTCGCCAACAGGAGGAACTGCTAAAACTGCTTCAGGATTAGCGGCGGGAACTTATACTGTAACTATTCAGGATGCTAACACTTGTACATACACAGCAAATGTTACCATAACAGAACCTGCAGTTTTAGCAGCAACGACATCACAAACTAATGTTCTTTGTAATGGAGGAGCAACTGGTACAGCAACGGTAACTGCTTCTGGAGGAACATTAAACTATACCTACTTATGGTCTCCTTCTGGAGGAACAGCTGCTACTGCAACTGGCCTTACTGCTGGAAATTATAGCTGTTTAATTACAGATAATAACGGATGTACCTTAACTAAAACTTTTACAATCAATCAGCCTTCTGTTTTAACAGCTACAACATCTCAAATCAATGCAACTTGTGTTGTGGGTGGGCAAGCTTCTGTTACTCCATCAGGAGGAACAACTCCTTACTATTATTTATGGTCTAATGGAGTAACAACTCAAACAGTAACAGGTTTATCAGCTGGAAATTACAGCGCTCTGATCACAGATGCTAATGGATGTACAATTACAAAAAACTTTACAATCACTACTATAAATACATTAGTTGCTACTGTATCTCAAACCAATGTTTTATGTAATGGATCAAACACAGGAACTGCAACAGTAGTACCTTCAGGAGCTCCGGGTCCATATACATATGTTTGGGCTCCAACTGGAGGAACTGCTTCAACAGCAACAGGATTAAGCGCAGGAAATTATTCGGTAACAATCACTTCTGCAAACGGATGTTCTATTGTAAAAAACTTTACAATCACAGAACCTACTCCAATCGTGGTTGCTCCTTCACAAACAAATATTTCATGTAATGAAGGTTCTAACGGATCAGCTTCAGTAGTTGTAACTGGAGGAACAGGCGCATATAGTTATGTATGGTCACCTTCTGGAGGTAATGCTGCAACTGCATCAGGACTTACTGCAGGAACTTATACAGTAACTATTACAGATGCCAACTTATGTCAGACAACACAAAGTTTTACATTAACAGAACCAGCTGCTTTAATAGCTACGCCATCTCAAAATAATGTTTCATGTAATGGAGGATCTAACGGATCTGCAACTGTTTCTGTAACTGGTGGAACTGGAGCTTACAGTTATGTGTGGTCTCCAACTGGAGGAACTGCTGCAACTGCATCAGGACTTACTGCCGGAACTTATACGGTAACTATCACTGATGCTAACACCTGTCAAACAACAGCAACGGTTACAATAACAGAACCTGCTGTACTTGCTGCAACAACATCACAAGTGAATGTTTCTTGCAACGGACAAAGTGACGCTTCGGCAACTGTAACTGTAACGGGCGGAACTGGTACTTATACGTATGCATGGTCACCTTCTGGCGGAAATGCAGCAACAGCAACCGGATTAAGCGCAGGAAATTATTCTGTACTTATTACTGATGCAAATAACTGTACTTTTACACAAAATGTAACTATAACTACAATTCAAGATGTAACTGCGCCAGTGCCTAATGTAGCAAATCTTCCTGCTATTTCGAACTATTGTTCGATTTTACCAGCGCAAATTGCAATACCAACAGCAACTGATAATTGTTCCGGAATTATATCTGCTACAACAACAGATCCTTTAACTTATACTGCTGTAGGTAATTATGTAATTACATGGACTTATACTGATGCTAGCGGAAATATTGCTACACAACAGCAAAACCTTACTGTAACTGCTTCTCCATTGGATCAGGTAACTTTTGCTAATGCCGCATTTACTTATAACGGAAGTGTACGCACCATACAAGTTGCAAATCTTCCTGCCGGAGCAAGCGTAGTATATGCTACTACTCCATCAACAGGAACAGTAAACGGAGCGACTAATGCAGGAGTTTATACTGTTACAGCAACAGTAACACCAGATGTAAGTTCACCAAATTGTTCTCCAGTAACACTTACTGCACAGCTTACTATCAACAAAGCAGCACAGCAAATTACATTTGGAGCGATTTTGCCAAAGATTTTTGGAGTAGGTAATGACTTTAGTTTAAATGGATTTTCTAATTCAGGTTTACCTATTCGTTACTCGTTCACTTACACTTCTGCCCTGCCGCCAGCTAATGTTTCAGCTCTTGGTTTAGTAAATGTTCTAAGATCTGGCGAAGTATTAATTGTAGCACATCAGGATGGTAATGAAAATTATTTACCAGCAGCAGATGTTTCGCAAGTTCTGGTAATTAAAAATAATGACGTAACGGTATCAAAAATTACACTTGGTAGTCAAGTATATCTAAATCCGGCAAAAGAAATTAAGTACTTGATGCAATGCGGAGAAAACAATGTAAATGTTGCCTTCACAAATGAAACGGGAGCAACATTCTCGCCTTCTGCCAATTTTACGATTACGCCTCCTAAACCGGGAATTTATACGCAAAATGTTACTGTGACTTCCCAAGACGGAACTGTAACTGCCAATTATGCTTTAACTATAGAAAAACCATTTGGTTTCTATGACATTGTTCATCAAAAATTCAACAATGTATTGCTTATCAATAATAATCCTCAGACTAACGGAGGTTATGAATTTGTTTCGTACCAATGGTTTAAAAATGGTCAATTGGTAGGAACGGGTCAATACTATTCAGCGGGAGATGATTTGGCGAATTCTTTAGATAAATCTGCAGATTTTAGTGTAAAAATGACGACCAAAGACGGAAAAACACTTCAAACATGTAGTACCAAAATAACGACTCAAAAATCGTTAGCGGCCAGACTTTATCCTAACCCAATTCAATCAGGACAAGTGATTACAGTTGAAGCAGATTACCCTGCGGAAGAATTAGAAAACATGCAAATAAGTTTGTATAATGTTTCTGGTCAATTGATTAAAACATTGAAATCATCTACGGTAAGAACTGAAATTCAATTACCTGATGCTGAAAGTAATATGTATGTTGTAGTTATCGAAACTCCAAACATCAAGAAAACGCTAAAAGTAATTGTAAATAAATAAAAAATCTGTCAGTGCTATTTTCGAATAGCACTGGCATTAAAAAAAAATAAGATGAAAAAATATATACGAAACTATATAACATCAATATCCATCGTTACAGTAGTTTTAGGATCTTGCCTAAATAGTTACGGTCAGGATAAAAAACAGGAATTATCAATAGCTGTGGGAGGACCGTTTTCATTTCTAAAATCTAATACTGGAGATGTAGTTCCAGGAAACGGTTTCAATGCAGGAATTCGATATTCTTACTACTTAAATGAAGGGTTAAGTATTGGTATTGGTGCCGAATATCAAACCTATAGTTCTGATGTAAAATATGGATTTTATGGCGGACAATATAATGCGGTTGATGCTGAAAATGAAGCTTTTCAATTTCGATATAAAGCAACTAATTTAAGAGAGCAGCAAAAATTAGGATATGTTAATATTCCAATTAATATTCAGTTTGAAACTCCCGGCGATACAAAATTATATCTTGCAGCGGGAGCTAAAATAGGTTTTGCTACAACCGGAAGCTACGAAAGCACTTTCCAGAACCTCACTACAAGCGGCTATTATCCGCAATATAATGTCGAATTATTTAGCCCGGCATTTGCAGGGTTTGAGAGCCAAAACAATCTTAAAACAAGCAAACAGGATCTGGATACAGAGGTGTCTTATTCTGCTACATTCGAAACCGGTTTGAAACAAAAAATTGGTGATCGAAGTACTATTTATATCGGACTTTATTTGGACTACGGATTAAATAATATCTATGATAATAAAGGAAGTAAAAATCTGGTACAATACCAACCGGAATTACCTGTACAGCTAAAATATAACACTGTCCTTGATGCTTCTAATTCAAATGATATCAGATTGGTTTCTTACGGACTTAAGCTAAGATATGCCATTCGATAAAATCAAAATTTGATTAATGAACTAATCTCTTCAGGAGTAATAAAAAAATCCATTCGTTGCGGCGAATGGATTTTTTTTATTCAATTTTAACTGCTTTAATCTCGATCTTATTATACTGCGCAATAGATTTTGGCTTATGCCAATATTCTATAATTGTCTTGATCACCTGCTTGAATTTATCATAATCAAAAGGTCTCACAAAATAGCTGTGCGTAGGCAAAGAATACGGATCGATGACAAAACTCTGCTCAAATAATGTAGTAAAAAACAAGTACGGACAATTGAATATCGTCCCTACTCCATTATTATCCGGATTCGTTTCCATCACTTTATAATTCATAACATTCAATAGTACAATATCAGAAAACACCAAAAAAGGTTTAATCTGATGGCGAAGCATATAATTACAGGCCGTTTCGGCAGTATTAAAATATAGAATTGGATTGGCGTAGTTGAGTTCGCTAAAAACCTCGATAAATAATTTACGGTCTTCTTGTTTATTCTCTATTACTACTATGGGTCCTTTTTTATTCATAGTCAATAAGTTTAAAATTCTGATTTGCAGGTGCGCTACTTCATGCCATTTATTCTATTCAAATATTTTAAAAATTGAGCACAAATTCCTTACAAAATCTTCATTTCTGCTTATATAATTTTCATTTAGAGCAAAATGGTTAAGGATTTCTTTTTATAAAAGCTAAAATGCTGTTAATTATATAATTACTATTTCAAATTTTATAAGTAAATACAAGGACTTCATAACTAATTTTGAGTGAGACATTTAGAATCAGGAAAAAATTTTACTTATCTAATAATTTAACCTCAAATAGCTATGAATACTTCAAACCATAAAACAAGCGAAACTCATGGAAGTTACATCAAGGACGATCGCATTTTGCAGCCACAGCAAGATGAGACTCATTTAGATTCTGACGCCAGACAAAATGACATTTATGCTTTAGGCCACAATAACGACGAAAGTTATGTCGATGAATATCAGAAACAAATGGATGAAGAAGAAGATTATCATGACGATCAAATTTTAAATGAGGAGGAAGATCCGGATGATTTAGATGATAATTTTCAAGATGCACTTGACAGAGATAACGAAGACGACGATTATTTTGAAGAAGACGATCTTGATGAAGACGAAGATCTTGACGAAAGTGATCTAGATGATGATCTTATAGAAGATTACGATGAAAATGATCGTGAGCCGGACAGTTTGACTACCCAAAATTTAAAACAGGACGAACTCGATCAGGAATACGACATCGATCAGGATCTTGAAGAAAAAGATCCCGTAAACAAACCCAGAGAGTTTTAATAAAACTTTACTCGAAATAAACCATTCTCTCGCGAATGGTTTATTTCTTTCCCATAAATCAAATCAGCTTATCATGGATATCTATACTTTTTTTCAATTAATAATTGTTACAATCGCAGCCACATCGGCCATGACTTTATTTAGCTATATTGTATCAGCGAGTTTTCGGGAATTGTACAAAGAACCAGTTTTATTAACTTTTATGTTAAGCAAACTCCATCTCGAATTATCTAATAAAACAAAGGAAACCTTAGCCTGGTTATTGCATTATTTTATTGGTTTCCTCTTTGTCCTCGCTTATTATTTTTTATGGATCAACGAAATTTTACCTATTACTTTCCTAACCGCCTTTTTACTGGGTTTTGTTAGCGGAATCATTGGCATTATTGGCTGGATGATTATGTTTAAATTGAGTGATCATCAACCAAAAATTGATTTTAAAGGCTATTATTTCCAGTTGCTTTTGGCCCACATCGTTTTCGGTCTTGTTGCAGCAGGCATTTACACACTTTCATTAACTGTTTTAATCTTAACAAACGCTCATGTCACTGTCTAAATACAATCAAAAAAGAGATTTTAAACAAACTCAGGAACCAAAAGGTAAAGTCGAAAAATCAGCAAGCCAATTGATTTTTGTGGTACAAAAACATGCCGCTTCGCATTTGCATTACGATTTTAGATTAGAAATGGATGGCGTGCTAAAAAGCTGGGCGATCCCTAAAGGTCCGTCTATGAATCCTGATGATAAACGTTTGGCGATGATGGTCGAAGATCATCCATATAGCTATAAAGATTTTGAAGGCACAATACCCACAGGAAATTACGGTGCCGGAAATGTTATTGTTTGGGATAACGGCACTTATACTCCCGATGAACCTACACCAAATCCGGAAAAAACTTTATTGGCAGATCTTAAAAAAGGACATTTGAGTTTTGTTTTAAAAGGAAAAAAACTAAAAGGAGAATTTTCATTAATCAAACTAAAAGGCAAACAGGAAAATGCCTGGTTATTGATTAAAAAACAAGATCCTCATGCGACAGAAAGTGACATATTAAATAAAAATAAATCGGTTATTTCTGAAAGGTCTTTAGAAGAATTAGAAAAAAATTCTAAAAAGATGGAAGAGAAAACCAATAAAAAAAAGGCTTCAAAAGATAATCCAGCATCAGCCGAAGAACCTGCCGTTTTTATCAAACCCATGTTAGCCAATACCAAAGAAAAAGCATTTGATGATACTGATTGGGTATTTGAGAATAAATATGATGGTTATCGAGCGATTTCTGTAATTAATCCTACTGATGTACAATTATTTAGCCGAAATGAATTATCTTTTAATTCGAATTTCAAACCCATTGCAGATGAATTACAAAAAATAGATCATATTGCGGTTTTAGATGGTGAGATTGTTGTGGAAGATGAAAACGGAAAAGCCAATTTCCAACTCCTTCAAAACTATCTTAAAACAGGTTTTGGAACTTTAAAATATTATGTTTTTGACCTTCTTAATTTAGATGGAAATCTCATCACCGATTTATCGTTGCTCGAAAGAAAGGAATTGCTTAAAATTTTATTTAATAAATATGATTTTAAAAATATTTATTACTCAGAACATACCATAGAAAAAGGTTTGAAACAATTCGATCTTTCGATAAAAAACAAAGGCGAAGGTATTATTGCCAAAAAAGCCGATAGTACTTATATCTCCAATAAAAGAAGCAGCGACTGGCTTAAAATTAAAATTTCGAATGAAGAAGAAGCCATTATTATTGGAATTACCGAACCCAAAAAATCCAGAAAATATTTTGGAGCCATTTTACTGGGGCAATATTACGGCAAAAGACTGCAGTTTATAGGCAAATGCGGAACCGGTTTTAATGATGCAACCTTAAAAGAATTATATACCAAATTAGAACCTCTTTTTGTGAATGAATCTCCTCTTAGCGAAAAAATAGCATTAAGAGATACCATTCAATGGGTAAAACCAAAGCTGGTTTGTCAGGTAAAATTTTCAGAATGGACCAATGATAAGCATTTAAGACATCCCGTATATCTGGGTTTAAGAATTGATAAAAAAGCTTCGGAAGTTTTTGTTCCGTCTACAATTAAATCAAATAACGCAATCGAAAAAGATGTAAAAAAAGATACCATGAAAGAGAAAACAACTCCTGTAACAGAAAACGATTACGATTTAAAAATAGGAAAAACCACTTTGCATCTTACCAATCAAAACAAGGTTTATTTTCCTGATGATGGTATTACAAAAGGAGAAATTGTACAGTATTATAATGAAGTTGCCGATTTAATTCTTCCTTATCTCAAAGATCGTCCGCAATCTATGAATCGTTTTCCTAACGGAATCAATGCGCCCGGATTTTATCAAAAAGATGTCGATGTCGATAAAGTTCCGTCCTGGCTCAAAACCAAAAAAATCTTTTCGGAATCGAATGAAGAATATCTCAATTATTTGATTTGTAATGACAAAGCGACTTTGCTTTATATGGCCAACTTAGGATGTATCGAAATGAATCCGTGGAATTCGACCATCAAACACGTCGAAAATCCGGATTGGCTCGTAATTGATATCGATCCTGAAAAAGATGATTTCGAAGAAGTGGTAAAAACGGCTTTAACCGTAAAAGAAGTTCTCGACGAACTCGAAACCGAATGTTACTGCAAAACTTCAGGAGCAACGGGTTTACACGTTTATATTCCGCTGGGCGCGCAATACGATTATGATTCGATTAAAATTTTTGGCGAATTACTGGCCATCGAAATTCATTCGCGTTTGCCTGAAACGACTTCATTAGAACGAAGTATCAAAAAAAGAGATCATAAAATCTACATCGATTATTTACAAAACCGACGCGGACAAACTCTGGCAGCACCTTATTCTGTAAGGCCAAAACCGGGAGCAACAGTTTCAACTCCGTTAGAATGGAGCGAAGTAAATTCGAAACTGCATCCGTCGCAGTTTACCATAAAAAATGTGTTGCAGCGATTTGAGAAAAAAGGCGATTTATGGCAACCCGTTTTAGGAAAAGGTGCCAATATTAAAAAGATATTACACAAGCTGGAAAACAAAAATCCTCATTAAGAGGATTTCTTTTTTTCCAGACTTGCTTTTAGCATCGCCATCAAATCGTCGCTTTGTTTGTGAACGACTTTAAGTTTTGGCGCTGCTTGTTTTTTGCCTTTGGCTTTATTCTTTATAATTTGCAAAAGCTTGGCCGTATATTCGTCTTTATAAGCACTAATATCAAATTTCTCCGTAAGCTGATCGATGAGTTTTTCGGCCATATCCATTTCTTTCGTGGCTTTTTTAGATGCTGCAGGCAGTTTTAATTCTGCTGTATCTCTTATTTCCTGTTCAAAACGTATTCGGTTCAAAAGAATAACATTTTTGTATGGTTTTAAAATCGCCAGACTTTCCTTGTTGCGTAAAACAAAACTCGTCACCCCTACTTTACCCGATGCTTCAAGCGCATCTCTGAGTAAAGCGTAAGCATTCATCGCACCTTTATCAGGTTCAAGATAATACGGCTGTTCGTAGTAAATACTATTAATTTCTTTTTCTAAAGCAAAACTCTGAATGTTAATCGTTTTGGTTTTCTCAGCATCTGCGGCTTCAAAATCTGCATCTTCAAGAATCACATATTTGTCGTCTATTTTATAGCCTTTTACAATATTGGCGTAGGCCACTTCTTTTCCGGTATTTTCATTTACCCTCTTGAATTTGATGTTGGCATGATCCTTTTCATCCAGCATATCCATGTCAATACTGCTTTCCTGCACAGCAGAAAATATTTTAATGGGAATATTGATTAACCCAAAACTAATTGATCCTGTCCATATTGCTCTCATAACTTTATTTTATAAAATTGAATCTCCTTCGACCCATTTCAGGGCTTTATTGAAAGCTAACTTTTTAAAACCACGTAATTCTCCTGTAGTATTAAATGTAAATCCGCCATTAAAATTCATTTCATCCGAGTCAGAAACGATGGCAACCCTGTTCCAGTTTTCAAATTGCTGTAATCCTAAAACAGCATCTTTAAACCAGACATTTTCAGTAAAATTCTGAACATCTGTATCCAGCGCAAATAAAAAATTAATTTCATTTGATTCTTTTGATAATCCTTCTAATTCCGGCAGTACAACACTTTTAAAATCAGCTGTTGTTACCTGACCAAGTGCTCTAAAAGCAATTAAATTTTTTGCTGTTTCTATTTTATGTATCATAATGATTATGGTTTGAATTGTTATTCTAATATTTTCTTTTACAGAGGATTAAAATTAATTCAAGATTGAATCAGAAATTTTACACGATTATGGGCAGAGATTACAAAACTTCAACAGCACATTTAAATGATAGTAAGCGATTAAAGGATTTTTTCAAGCAGATCTTACAGATTATAGCAGATTTTAACTTAGATAATAATCTGCGTATATCTGCTTAGATCTTTTACAGTCTGCGTGAAAGATTTATTATACATCTATTTACTAATGTTCTATACCGTAATAAATGTTTAATTTATTTATAATTGAGGCACATTTGCCTTTTTTTGATTCAATAATTGCTTAATTCTATGCGCATTACCAAGAGTATCTTTTTGAAGTTCCATTTTGTTTCCCTCAAATTTTTGATAATTAAAAGCGTCTTTTTCTCCAACAGATTCCAAAATTTCAAGCGATAGTAATTTTCCCGGAATAATGGCGCCAATCCAGTTAGGATCTGACTTTTGATGCCATGTAATCCATATTAATTTTTCACCTTTTTGAAGGTTTAATTCATTCGATTTTAATCTTTCTACTGTTTTCTGATTTCCGTAGAGCAATGATGTTGTATGTTTTTTTTTGTTGATAGAAGAATTTATAACCTGCAAACCTGAAACTTTATCCAGCATTGCATCCGGTAATGAAGCATCTTTATTCAAAGCGTTTTCATTTGTTTTATCTGAACAGGAAAAAAGAAAAAACAAAGAAATAATTCCTGTAAAATAGAGTATCGTTTTCATATTATTGACGTATTGGAAGTGTGAATACATAATCGTTTTTTTCCATAGGCTTGTGACAATTCATACATTCGATCACAAAATCGGCTCTTTTACCATACGGAATCAGTTCTGTGGTTTTGAATCTCGAAAATCCCCAACCATTCGTTTTTTTATATTTGATGTGATCCTTAGCCATAAATTCGACTTGTTTAAAAGCGCCCTGAGAAATATTCCCATCCTCATCCTCGACCTCCTCATAAGCCGCTTTCGCCAAAATAGCACCGTCCGGCCACGGGTTAATTTTCTTATCTTTAATCGCTTTTATGGCAATATCATTTCCGTAAATAATTCGCATTGTTCCATTATCAAGACGTTGCGTTGTACTTACAACAGCCCAGTTTTTATAATCAGCTATGTACGCAATCCCGTTTGGTGTTTTTGGTATTTTAACTGAATTTTTAACCTTTTTCAATTCTTCAGTCTGATTGTTTAATGCTTTTATTTTCGCAGTATCCTGAGGTTTATTGTTTACTCTTAAGCCCCATATATAATTTTCAAGTACTTTGAGATCTTTTTGGGATAATTTTGCCTGCGGATGTGCCAATGTATAACTCTGCAAAGGCATTGCTCCCTGAGAAACCTGATTGACAGATTCCCAAAGTTTTGCCTTTTGATCTGCCGCTGATAATTTATCCCATTCAGAAAAATTGAGTCCGCTCCTGCCCTCCTTTATATGTTGGGCAACAAGCCACGATACGGGAACTATTTTATCGTACCAGGCCAAATTGGTTTCGTTCGAATGACAATCATAACAGGAATTTCTTAAAATAGTCTGCACTTCGTGTGGTACTTTTAAATTTCCCGTAACCGGTGGATTTGTAATTACAGGACTAATAAATTGTATTCCTGCAAAAATCAATAACAAGATGATGACCGGAATCACGATGACTTTTCTTTTGTAAATTTTTGGCTTTTTCATTTTGGATGTTTTTCTATTTAATAAGGCATTTGGAACTCAGTTTAAAACTGTAAAAATCAAAATCAGGGAAACAAAACTGATCTCATTTTGAAATTTCATACTGCAAATAAAACGCTGAAACCTCAATGAAATCAACTAAAATAGCGCGAAAGGGAAAAAATGAACTTAAAAGGGAATAAATAAGATTGAATAAAATCTGGCTTTCTGATTAAACATTTATAGAAAGGTTATACTTGGTTTCAACCTTGATTTAAAATTCCTTTCGAATAGAGGGATGATCGATTTAAAAACAAAAAACTTCTTCTTTAATTAAATAAAAATTATGGTTGCTGTGTCTTAAAAATAATTCTACCCAACCGATTATTATTAATTAAATTTGGCTCATCAATTCAAATATTCTTATGAAGAAAGACAAGCTTTATCTTTTTACTTTTTTATCATTACTTGTTGTCGTATACATTTGCGGATACTTTAGCATGAATTATTTGGTAGGTTTAAGTACGGAGCAATTTCTAAAAATTCAGATTGAGTCCAGTAAAAGAGAAGCCAAAGAAATGGCCAACCTGATTTCTTTACAAGCGCAACAAAATAGTGACAGAAAGGTAATCATTAATAACGTACAAAAGAGTATCGAAAAAACCGACACTCAAACGGGTTTTATCTGTATGTTTGATCAAACAGGAAAAGAAATTTGCCATCCTAATCCGGAAAAAATTGGCCGAATGACCGGTCCTGACGAATCATATATTTCGACAACGCATAATGAAGTAAATCCTGAAGATTTTTATTCCTATCTAAAAAATAAAACCGAAGGCGGTGGAATCAGAAACTATAATAATCAAAAAAAAGATGCTGAAATTATCTACCTCTATCCGGTTAAAGATACCGATTGGATTATTGCTTCGCACGCCAATCTACAAAGTATAAATAAACAAGTACAGGATTTAAAATTCTATTTTATTCTGGTTTATATCAGCACTGGGGCTTTGATTGTTTTGCTTTCTTTTTTTATGATTCGACTTTTTGGAAGCCGATACGAAAGAAAACTGGAGCAGAAAAATGAAAATCTTTTTAATGAAGTTTTAAGTCTTTCGAAACTTAACTATGATTTAACCAGTTACAAATCAAAAATAGAATCGAATGAGCAATCAAAAGTTCCCGATTTATCTGTTTCTCCTGTGAATAAAAAGAGGATTTTAACGAATCTGAAAAACGAAATCGTCTCGCTCGAAATAGAACAAATCGCCTATATTTATATGGAGAATACGATCACTTACGTGAAAGATGTAAACGGAAAAATCTCTACAAGTAACAGCAGCCTCGAAGAAATTTACAGCGAACTCGATAATGCAATCTTTTTCAGGGCCAACAGACAATTTATCCTGGCTATAAAATCGATAGATAAAATTTTGAAATATGGTAATAACCAGCTCAAAATTGAAGTTGTTCCAAAATCTGCCATTGATGTTATCATCAGCAAAAACAAAGCCGCGGAATTTAAAGCATGGCTGAATAAATAATAGAAAAAAGGGAAAAATTTAAAATCAAAATTGAACAAATATTTTACAGAAAACAAAGCTTCCTCTGAAAATCTAAAATTTATAAAGAATCAAAAAAATAAATAATCATTTTCTAGTCCCGGAGGGACGACATATTTATAGAAAATCAAGCCACACAACACAGAGCCCCAGCGGGTCGAAATATTAAATTCAGAAAATAAAAAAGGGGGAAGATTTCAAAAATGAAATATTCCCCTTTTTCTATTATTTAAAAATTACTAATAACTTTAAAATTTAAACGTAATGTTGGCTGTTACACGCGTTGGGTTTTGAGCCGCAAGTCTGTACGACCAATACTTTTCGTTTGTTAAATTATCTACTTTAATACCCAACCTGTATTTAGGCTGATCGTAAAAAAGTGAAGCATCTAAAACGGTGTACGACGGAATAGAAAACTTAAAAGTCGTGGTATTGGTCTGGTAATATTCACTGCCATAAATACCTCCAAAACCAAATCCTAAACCTTGCGCCGGACCATTTACAATTCTGTAACTCGCCCATAAATTCGCCGTTCTTGGAGATCCTGCTGTTGTTGGTCGTAATCCCTGAACGCTGGCATTACTTTTTTCGTATTTACTATCATTATACGTATAACCTGCAACGATATTTAATCCTGAAATTGGGTTGGCAATCAGTTCAGCCTCAAAACCTTTACTTACCTGAGTTCCGTCCTGAATAGAGAAATTAGCGTGATCAGGATCATCGCGTGTAATGTTTGTAACCTGAATATCATAATAGCTAAGTGTCGCTGATATTTTATTCAAATCAAATTTAAAACCTCCCTCATACTGATTCGCCTGATTGGGTTTAAAAGTGTTTCCGTCAAAATCAGAACCCGAAACGTTGCTAAAACCATTCATATAATTACCAAAAACAGCAATCCTGTCTTTCATAAGCTGATACACCACTCCAAATTTTGGAGAAAATGCCGTTTGATTGTAATTTCCTGCAATAGAATCTTTACTTGGGTAATAAGTCCCTTTATTTTCATATCGGTCTACACGAATTCCTCCCATTACTAATAATTTGTCTGTTACATTCAAAACATCAGAAACGTAGGCACTATACGTATTTTCGTTGGTCGAAACATAATTGTTGAACTTTACCTTAGGATCCGTAAACATCGGAGCTACTTTATCCAAATTAAAATTGTTGTAAGCATCACCTGGTTTTTTGTAATCCATGGCTGGCATATTTACGGTAGCATCATTACGCGTAGCACGAAGACTGTAAAAATCGATACCTGCCACTACCCTGTTTTTTAGTTTACCAATGTTAAAAACACCAATAAAATTCTGCTGAATATCTGTTCCGTAAAAAGGAGATTCCTGATATGTAACTTGTTGTCTTATTGTAGTAGGAGACATCATTTGTAATGCCACCGTATAGCCATCAGACGAAGATCGTGTTCTGGATATAACAGTCTGAGACGTCCATTGGTCAGTCATTTTATACTTTAACTGTGCAAAAATATTATATTGCTGACTTGTATAATTGATGGTGTTATTGGCAAAAGACAATTTGTACGGAATATCAAGATCTTCAATACTGCTTTCGGTACCTTTTACCACAAATGGCGCAAGTCTGGTTGGCGAAGTTGCTTTGTACATACTAAATTCAGCATCAATTAAAAGCGTCAAACGATCATTGATTTCATACGAAAAACTTGGAGCAAAAGAAAAATTCCTGTTGAATCCTGCATCCTGAAAACTTCTTTCACTATGAAATGCAGTATTCATTCTTAACAAAGCTGTTTTATCTTTATTTAATGGTGTGTTTACATCCGCTGTAAATCGGTTTAAATCCCAACTAGCTGCTGAATACGATATTTCACCTTTAAAACTATCAAAAGGCTTTTTGGTCACACGATTAAACAATCCGCCAAAAGAAGATAAAGTACTTCCAAAAAGTGTTGCCGATGGTCCTTTGATCACCTCGATACGCTCCAGATTCGAAGGATCGATTGTGGTATAAGTAAAACTTCCAACCCCGTTTCGAACCAATTGAGGTGTCGCAAAACCTCTAGAAATAGAAGTAGTTCTCCCCTGATTTCGTACCTCTGCAATACCGGCTCCCGGAACATTTTTAAACGCGCTATTATAATCTGTAATGACTTGCTCTTTCATTAACTCCTTGCTTACAATGATATAAACCTGAGAGTTTTCGATGTTTTTAAGCGGCATTTTAGCCACATCAATACTTTCTTTTTTAGCAAAACGATTTCCTCCGGTACGAATTACCACATCTTCAAGATTCTCAACAGATGAATTTACCCTGATATCTACTACAGTTGACGGAGCTTGTTCTGTTATCTCGGCCGTTTCTGTAGATGATGCATAACCAGACATTGTAACCTCTACTGTATATTTCCCAAAAGGTACTTTTTTAAACTCATAATTACCGGATGCATTCGTTACAGCGTTTTTATTAATCTCAATTAATTTCACAATCACGCCCTGACTTGCATTTCCGTCATTGGTAATAATAGTTCCTGAAATTTGTCCTGTTCCTGTAGTTTGAGCCTGAAGAATTCCTCCACTCACTAACAAACTGACTAAAATAATGAAATTAAATTGCTGTTGAAGAGTTGCTATCATTCTTCCTGAAGTTCTTAGGAAAGAGGAAGTTGATATTATTTTTGTTTTCATGTTATTGTTATTTAAACCAATTCTAAATTAAGGCGCAAATGAACAATATTTTTTCTTATCAATCAACTGTAATCAAGCAATTTTTTTCAAAATAATTGCATTTAGATAAACATTAAAAATACACTATAGCAAGGCCTTAAGAATTTTATTACTTAAAATATTTATCAGGTAAAAAAGAACATACATAATGTCTAGATCCTAAAAAATATTCCTTTTTTAAGATCGTCTCAAATGACTTTTTGAACAAAGTAAAATTGACTTTTTAAACAAAACTCAAAAATTAATACCGCTATAACTTTGCTCCCATAACAAATAACACTTAGTAAAAATGGAAACAAATAATTATCAGGGAGCTTTACAAAATCCTTTAAATTCAGGATTTAATGCAAAATCAACATCAGACGAAATAATTAAAGGAATTGATCTTACAGGAAAAATTGTTATTGTAACAGGCGGACATACCGGAATTGGTTTAGAAACAACCAAAACACTTTCGAACGCTGGAGCCACCGTAATTGTTGCTGCAAGAGATTTGGTTAAAGCCGAAAAAAATCTAAGAGGAATCGCAAATGTAGAGTTAGAATCTTTGGATTTTATGAATCCGGATTCGATTGATGCCTGTGCCTTAAAATTTTTAACGTCAAAAAGACCTTTGCATTTATTGATTAATAATGCCGGAATTATGTGGGTGCCTTTACGAAGAGATCATCGCGGTTACGAATCGCAATTGGTCACCAATTATTTGGGACAGTTTCAATTGACTTCCCGATTATTCCCTGCCCTTAAAAAAGCAAACGGAGCCAGAGTATTGAATGTATCTTCATACGGACATCAAATGGCATCTTTTAATTTTGATGATCCTAATTTTATTCATCGCGATTATGATACACTACAAGGCTACGGGCAATCTAAAACGGCTTGCAATTTATTCGCTTTAGAATTAGACAATTGCGCCAAGGAATTTAATGTAAGAGCTTATTCTTTACATCCGGGAAGTGTTTTAGGAACTGATTTAGGGAGAGAAGAACCTATAGAATTATTCAAACAAATGGGAACGCACGATCAGGATGGCAATCTAAAACCTGAAGTTGCTGCTTTGCTAAAAACAATTCCGCAAGGAGCTGCCACAACCATCTGGTGCGCCACAAGCCCAATGCTAAATAATATTGGAGGAGTATATTGCGAAGATGCAGATATCGCCGAACTTGACCTCGGCAATATAGAACACCGATTTGATGATCCCTCGACAATTCGTGGCGTACAACCCTATTCTTTAGATCATGATAACGCTAAAAGACTCTGGGATTTAAGCGAAAGAATGACGGGAATTACGTTCGATATTTCTTAATTCGCTTTGAGAAGAAAAACAAAATACCACCGGAGATTCTTATCTTTGATTGACTGAAAAGAAACAATCTGGTGGTTATGGCATTAAACTAATACTATTGCAAATGGAACATGTCTCAAAATATTTAACTCAGGATATCAAACTCTCGTGCTATGAAGATAAGTTCTTTAAATCAGATTTGGTTTTTGATGATCATATGTTGATTTGGTTTATTTCGGGAGAAACAAAAATCATTCAGGCCGATGCTACTTTTACGTTCAAGTCGGGAGATATTTTCCTGATTCCCAGAAATCTGTTAGCCACCATTATCAATTATCCTAAAAATGGTCAGCCGCATAAAACGGTTGTCATGCATCTTTCGACCAAACGTTTGAAACAATTCTATCAAAATATTGATTTAGATGCTAAAAGAATTGCTGAGCAAAAAATTATCAGTTATAACAATCATCCGTTACTCGAAAGCTGTTTGGCTTCGTTAATCCCTTACTTTGATATCGAAGGCGATTTTCCGGAAAACCTTGCCTCATTAAAAATCACCGAAGCCATTAGTATTCTTAGAGAAATTGACAAAGGAGTTGATAATATTTTCGCCAATTTTGACGAACCCGGCAAGATAGATCTAATTGATTTTATGCAGCGCAATTTTATGTTTAATATGCCAATGGAGAAATTAGGCTATCTAACCGGCCGAAGCTTATCTACTTTCAACCGGGATTTCAAAAAATACTTCAATACAACGCCGCAAAAATGGCTCACCAAAAAAAGATTAGAACTCGCACATTATCAATTATCCGAAAATAAAAAGAAACCAATCGAGATTTATTACGAAGTAGGTTTCGAAAACTTATCTCATTTTTCGTATGCCTTTAAAAAGCAATTTGGTTATGCACCGACTTCAATAAAGGGCTAGTTTTCAAGAAAAAGCATAACATCGACCATTTACTATATTGCAGAAATAGTTTGAAAGATTATGATATCTAAATGATTATTTCACGCAGATTTTTAAAGATTATAGCAGATTTATTTTAAATAATTATCTGTGCATATCTGCTAGATCTTTTTAAAATCTGCGTGAAAATTGTAATAGCCACAGATTACGGGATTAAAATGATTTTTCCACGCAAATCCAGCAGATTAAGCAGATTTTATTTTAAATAATTATCTGTGCATATCTGCTTAGATCTTTTTAAAATCTGCGTGAAAATTTTAATAGCCACAGATTAAAGGATTAAAATGATTTTTCAGATATGACATTAATTGGCCCAACACAAGATTTTATCTTCATTAAACTTTATCTAATTTTCTTACAGTAAAAAATGTCTTATTCTTTTATATTTAAACTTAAAAAGGACCATTTGCTTTTTTGAGTATTGGTATGTTTGCACCCGTTGTTCAAATTCTTCAAATTAAAAAGAAAAAAACAATAGAACAATTTTTTAGATGCACTTATATCACTCATGAAAAAAAACACACAGTTAATACAAGAAATTTCTATTGAAAAAAAACTTAGAAAAAAATCCTTTCTAATTCCCCTTACAACAATATTTTGTGCGTCACTTTTATTACTTTGTATTGGATATTGTATGCATTTATTTCAGCAAGGTTTTTACTGGGCATTCATCCCTGCAAGCTTTTGTGCCCATTCATTTTTGATTATTACAGTTCACGACGGGTCACACAAAGCAATTACAAAAACGAAGTACGATCGCTTAATTGTAAATATAAGTTCAGCTTTAATTTTCATCCCATTCTATGGTGAGCATTACAGAAAATACCATTTAATTCATCACGGATATACCAATACAGAACTAGATCCGCTTGCTTCTCCTGCATTAAAAAAATTATACCATAAAAACAGGTACTTATATATGCTGATGGAATCAATTCCAGTCTTCTATACCTCATATCTGATACTTAATTTTAATAAAAGAGAAAACACACAAAGGGTTACAAAGTCTTTAAAAATTAATAAAATCTATTTTATACTTTCTATTTGTTTAAGTATAATCTGGTTTATTCTTATTAATCCCCCATTTTATTTTGTTTTACTTACACTATTACTTCTAAATATCATTTCGGTAGTACGAAATTGGTGCGAACACATGGGAACTTCTTTAGATCTTAAAACCAATACCTACTGGTTTCCAATGGGTTTTGGTATTGGCAACCACGATATTCACCATGAACACCCTAATTTGTCGTGGCTTACATTAACAATTGGGTTAATGAAGCGAGAGAAAAATTCTAATCCTATAAAAACTTTAAAAGGTATTTTATTTGATAATGCATTTACTTTTTACAAACCAAAATAAGTATAAAAAATCAATTTAAAAGCCTATACTTTCCTACCATAAAGCAAAAGCCTCTTAAACGAATAAATTGCCGGAAGTTTTGGGAAATGCTGCGCGATTCTCTCTTTATAGGTTTTAATAAAAAGCGCTTTCTGCTCGCCTTCCAGACGTTCTATATACGGAATCAAAGCCGAACCGGATATGAAATTATAAAGCGTTTCATGATCGTTTGCAATTATAGGATATACTTTTTGTTGAATCTGTAGCTCTTCGAGTCCGCCATCAAACAGAATTTGCGCATATTCGTCGATACTCAAAACCGGAGAATCTCTTTTGTAACCATTCAGGTATGATTTAAAAGGTTCTTCATCTACCAATTCGGCAAGAATCACGTTGAGTTTGTTTTCCGGCTGAACCGGCATTTGTACTGCAAATTGCCCTTCTGGGTTTACGAGTTTTATCAATTCTATAAACAACGTTTCATGATCGTTTGACCATTGCAAAGCCGCATTACTAAAAATCAAATCCCATTTTTCGCCCGAGGCTAATGTTTCCTCTGTAGTTGCTTTTCTAAAATGTAGACGATCCGTTTCTAAAGATTTCGATTGTTCCAGCATTTCTGCCGAAGAATCTACTCCCAGAAAATCGGCTTCTTTGAATTTATCGGCCAAAATCGCCGTTTGTTCTCCCGTACCACAGCCCAAATCAATGGCTTTCATTCCGCTTACAGGCTGAATAAAATCGGCCAGATCATAAAAAGGCTGATAACGAATATTTTTGAACTTATTGTAGATTTCCGGATTCCAGGGCATTTTATCTTATTTTATAATTTCATTCGATCCCGAAAAATTCGCAATCAAATAAAATTGGGTTACTAAAAACTAAGATACAAAATTCTTATGGGTTTTAATAGGAGCCTGATTCAACTCCCGAAGCTTCGGGACTATATCTTTTATTTTTCTAAAGAAAAAAATATAAAGAATAACGCTTTTTCTAAAACTAATTCTCAATATAATATAGCGCGCATTTGCAATCATGAGTGTTCGAAACTTTCAAAACGGGCCGAAAGAGCAAAAAGCAATAGCCTAGTGCAACCCACTACGAATTAAATCAAAACTGGAAATCGCCCTGAAAGGGCAAAAGAAAATCGAGGATAGAGGCAAAGAAAAAATGTTTTCGAAACCTTTTGCTCTGAAAGAGCTTTAGCAATAGCGTAGTGCAACGCACTACGAATGAAATCAAAAGGGGAAATTGCCCTGAAAGGGCAAAAGAAAATTGAGCATAAAGAGAAAAAGATGTTTTCCCAAATAACACCATCTAAATAGGGTAACCATAATTGTTGAAAATAGGCTTCCGCCCTTACAGGGCTTAAAATTATAATCGTTTTTTATTCATAGTGCTTCGCACCATGCTATTGCTACGGCTCTTTCAGAGCAACAGGTTTCTAAAACTTATAATTTGCAATCCGTGCCTGCTGTAATATCAAAGTATTTTTTAGATCATTGTTCTTGAAATTTTATGATATACTTTGCGTGCACGGATTGCAAATCCGCGCTATCGTTGTCTTGGTAATAGTATCAATAAAGAAAGATTAGGCAATACGCATTTTTTACGGGTTTTAGTGAATGCATCTTATAACATGGTAAAATAAGATTAAAAAAAGACAATACACCTTTCAGCATATCGTCTCTCCAATAATTAAATAAATTGTAAACTCTTAAACCGGCAAAATAATATGAAACTCAGCGCCAATATTTTCTTCGGCTTTTGAGAAGATAATTCCTTTGTGGTTTTCTACGATTTTTTTGCCAATGGCGAGGCCAATTCCGGTTCCGGTGTAGACCTCGTTGTTGTGTAACCTTTGGAAGATGGTAAAAATTTTATTCTCGTATTGTTTGTTAAAACCTATGCCATTGTCTTTTATAATGATTTCGTAATAGCTCAATTTAGGATCTAAGGCTGGATATTTTTTAATCTGACTGGCGGTCATTTTGTGCGAGCTAATTTCGACTTTAGAGAGCGAACCGTCGTTTTTATAAAACTTAAGAGCATTGCTTATTAAATTATAAAAAAGTTGGTTCATTTGTAACGGAATCGCATTGATAACAGGCAATTCCCCTACTTTTATTTCAAGATCACGTTCTTCGATCATTAACTCAAAATCGATCAGAATATCAGCTATAATAACATTGAGATCGGTTACTGCAAACAGTCTGTCAGAATTGTTAAGATAGGAATACGCCAGTAAATCTTTGATCAGCGTATTCATTCTTAGTGAGGATTTGCTGATTTTTTCTATTAATGCAATTACCTGAGGAGAGAAATCTTCGTTCATTTCCAGCAATCGGCTTATGAACATTAATATTTTACGCAAAGGTTCCTGCAAATCGTGACTTGCCACATAGGCATATTCCTGTAACTGGACATTGGCACCATGCAGGTTCTTAACAGAACTTTCGAGTTCTTTATTGGTTGTTAATAAATCGGCAGTACGTTCTTCTACTTTCGCTTCGAAACCGCTTGATAATACCTGCAATCTTTTTTCGATGATGCGGCGTTCTGTGATATCTTCAATTGCCAGTAAAATCAGTTGCTCTTTGCTGGTTTCATTAGTTACTTGTCTGGCGTTTAGCAGCATGACACTTTCGCCGTAAGGCAATAGATTTACAGATATTTGATAATCATCAAGCTGTGTTTTTTCGGGCAATACTTTTTCGAGCATGGCGCGCATCGGGATATTATCAAAAAGATGATTTTGTATTTCGTAAATCAGTTTTCCGGTAGCTTCTTCTTTGGTAATATTGTATTTTTTAGAAAATGCCCTGTTGATATTTTTTATTCTTAAATTGGTATCTAACACCACTATCGGTTCACGAAGTGTGGCTACAATGGCCTCGGTATAATTTTTAGAAATATTTATTTGCTGCTGTTTGTTCAGGAGTTCCTGATTGATCTGCAAAAGCTCTTCGTTACTGGATTGCAATTCTTCTTTTGAGGTTTCGAGTTCTTCATTCAGGCTTTGCAGTTCCTCGCTCCCACTCAATAATTCTTCATTGGCACTTTGCAGTTCTTCATTCGACGCTTCCTGCTCTTCGCTAATAGCATTTACATCGTCGTGTATTTTGGCGAGTTCTTTCTCGAGCTGTGCAATCCTTCTTAAATTAGTGTTTTCGCGTATTTCTTCTGCTGTAAACTGATTCGAAAGTACATCTTCTTTTCGAACCACGGTTTTATAAAACAAGACCAAAAAATAAGGTTCTGAAGTATCTTCTAGTGGTTGAATTTCGATAGAAACTTCGCTGATAATCCCTTTGTTCTTCACCTGAATGCCTTCCTTTTTTACCAAAGCTCCGGTTTCTTTGGCTTTATGCCAGGTATTTCGAAGTTCGAAAGCCAAACCTTCGCGGGTCATTTTTAGTAAATTAAAAGTCGGTTTTCCGGTCGAAAGTTCTATAAATTCGGCTATAGATGCGTTGATATGAACGATATCCATTTGCTCGTTTACAATAACGCTGGCAGGAGTATATTTGGAAATCAATAAAGCTTCGGCGCTTTTTCTAAAGTCTTCTTTGATAATTTCTTTTCTTTGAATATCGGTTTTTAAAGTTTTCAATTTATCATTCGATCCCATTCCGGAATGTACAAATCGGCCTGAAACCTGTTTACGGGTATAAATTTTTCCTGCTTTTTCAAAAGGCTGAAAAAGTTCTGCCGCCGGAACAGCCGTTTCTGACTTTCCTAAAAGCAAAAATCCGTTTTCTTTTAAGGCGTAATGAAAAGTAGTAAGCGATTTTTTCTGCAAAAACGAATCCATGTAAATGAATACATTGCGACACGTAATCAGATCCATTTTGGCAAAAGGCGGATCTGTTAGAAAATTATGTACTGCAAAAATGCATAAATCCCTAATTTGCCTTTTAATTTTATAACCGTTTGTATTGGCTGTGAAATATTTGGTCAGAATCGTTTCAGAAACATTTCGCATTTGAGATTTTCTGTAAAACCCAATTCGTGCTTTGGCTATAGCCACTTCTGAAATATCCGAAGCAAAAATCTGAATCTCTTTTCCCTCTAGATTTTCACCTAAAAATTCATGAAGGGCAATTGCAAGTGTATACGCTTCTTCGCCGGTAGAACACCCTGCAATCCAGATACGTATGGCATTTCCTTCGGTTACTCTGTTCGTTAATAAGGGAAAAACCTTTTCTCTCATTGTCTGAAATATCTTGGTATCTCTAAAAAATTCAGTCACAGGAATCAATAAATCGTTGAACAAATCCTCAGGCGCCAGTTTATCTCCCTGAAGTACTTTTAGATAATCTCTTAAATTCACAATTTTACTCAAAGCCATTCTTCTGGCAATGCGTCGGCGTATGGTAGTTTGTTTATAATAGGTAAAATCTACTCCGCTATGATGACGTAAAATTTTGATAATTTCCTGAAATACATCTTCGTCGTTGGGATCATTTTCTTCGCTAATTTGATCTCTTGCTTTTGTAAGTTCAATAAGTTTCTCGACAATTTTGGCCGGCGATAACACATAATCTACCACTCCGGCATTGATCGCGTTTTGTGGCATTTCGTTATTAGCAGCTTCAATATCCTGAGCAAAAGTAATTCCGCCGTGTTTTTTAATGGCTTTAAGACCAATTGTTCCGTCGGATCCGTTTCCTGAAAGCAGTACGCCATAGGCCAGATCCAGATGTACTTCGGCCAATGAATTGAAAAAAACATCAATCGCCTGATTTTTGGTGTCTTTTACACGGGGACTTAACTTTAAAACACCATCAAAAGAAGTAAGTAATTTATTCTCCGGAATGACATATATGGTATTGGGAGCCAGATGAATATCATCTGTAATTTCGTTTACCGGAATTTTGGCTACGCGCGAAAGCAATTCTGTAAGCATACTATCATGCAATGGATGCAAATGCTGCACAATGACATAAGCCATTTCAGAATCTGCAGGAATCGCTTCTATAAACTGTTTAAAAGCCTCCAGCCCTCCTGCTGAAGCGCCAATACCAACTATGGGAAAATCCTGGCGGGTAGCTTTGGGCAAATTGTTCTTTTGCATATGCATGATTTCATTCTTTAAATATTTAATTAATTATAAATCAATGCATACTATTACAATTGCATATTTTTAAAACTAAACTGTGATGACAAAAGATTCAATTCTGACATCTGATAATTTTTCTGCCCAATCTGTTTCGATGACCTTTTTTAATAATTTCTTTAAATCACTAAAAGCAATAGGTTTTACAACATAAGCGTTAGCCCCTAAACCGAAAGTATTTTTGACACCATCTATAGTAGCAGAGGTAGAATAAATTGCGATTACCGGAATATCCTTAAATTTAGCATCTTCCCGAATTTGCTGTAAGGTCTCAAATCCAGATAAAATAGGCATATTAAGATCTAAAAAAATAATGTCCGGAATAGCCAAATTAGTATCATAAAGACGATCCAGAAGTTCTACACCATTTTTACAAAATTCGACCGGATACTCAAGATCAAGATCTTCGAGAGCTTCTGCAAAAAAATCTCTGTCGTCTTCATCATCATCGGTAAGTAAAACCTTTATATTCTTTTTTGCATTCATGATTGGGTCGCGTTAGATTCAAATGTACGCTTAAATAAAATCGGAATGGATAATTGATAGCGATTTCCTTAACACTTTATCAATAAGATTGTTTATTTGTTTAAAAAACATCAACCTAAATACTTAAATCATTGATAATAATGATTTTAATTTACAAATAGCTTATTTTGGATTATCAATGAATATATAGTCTTTTAGCTACATAAAAACTTCTTTTATAATAAAGTAAAAGCATATTGCAATTTTATCAGGAACTAAAAAATGAAATTAATGATTTATTTTTGTGTGCTTAAAATGTGATTAATACATTCTGAAAATGAAAGAAACACTAACAACGGTTTATTTTTACATTCCTCAACAAGTTACACTTTTGGATTTAAGTGGCGTTGTCGAAGTTTTTCAGGAGGCAATAGGTTTAGGATTCAATTATCAATTGCAATATATTAGCAGTCAATCAGCTGTGGTTTGTTCTTCGGGATTAGAACTGTCGGCACTTACTCACTTTTCTAAAACGAATCCAAAGGAAAATGATATTGTTGTTATTTCCGGAAGTAGTGCACACCAAATCGATCTGAATGCCGAAGATGCTTCGTTTTTTGAATGGCTTCAGAAAGTAAACAAAAATGAAACCACCATTTGCAGCATTTGTTCCGGCGCTTTTCTTTTGGCGAAAGCCGGACTTTTAGACCATAAAAAATGTACGACGCACTGGAAACTGGTAGATAAACTCAAAAAAGATTTTCCGCTTGCACAAACACAAAGCAATACTTTATTTACTCAGTCCGGAACTATTTATACCAGCGCCGGAATCATAACCGGAATCGATCTGGCACTGCATATTATCGAACAACGACACGACAAAGAAACTGCAGCAACAATTGCCAAAGAATTGGTGGTATATAAAAGAAGACACGGAGACGACGAACAGGAAAGTGTTTATTTGCAAAACCGAAATCATCGGGACGAAAAAATTCACATCATTCAGGATTGGATTATTTCAAACCTTGATAAAACAGCTACAATTGATTTTCTTGCCGAATTGGTTCACATTGACCCAAGAAATCTAACCCGAATTTTCAAGAAACAAACCGGAATTACCATCGCCGAATATCGAACAAAACTTAGAATCGAAAAGGCAAAAAGTCTGCTCACTAATGCTGATTATAAAATAGAACATATTGCACATTTGTGCGGTTATAAAACCTCAAAACAATTGCGTGTCGTACTCGAATCTCATCTTGATACTTTGCCTTCAGCAATAAAAAATAAGTGGTCTTAAAACGACTATCGTTTGTCCTTTTTTGATCTTTAACAGAAAGGTAAATTTGCGTCTAATAATCTAATTGATAAAAAGATGAAGCTTAGAGACCAAAATACAGCCCTTATTTTAATTGATGTTCAGAAAGGTTTTAATGAAGAAAATTATTGGGGCGGAAACCGCAATAACAAAGATGCCGAAACAAAAATGGCTCAGATTCTCGAACAA
>Ga0247810_10000620_pt1 | contig 33274 bp, 28 predicted proteins | sample UWRJL119311C1_FD_179918 | JGI IMG/M metagenome (GOLD analysis project Ga0247810, IMG submission 179918) | Plant litter microbial communities from Arlington Agricultural Research Station in Wisconsin, United States - UWRJ-L119-311C-1 | ecosystem: Environmental > Terrestrial > Plant litter >... | reverse complement strand
CTGTGCGTAAAACGTGAAATAAGGTTCTTGGTTTGGTAAAGTCTAGGGAAGGAAGCTCTCCGTACGGGAGAGGTCTAAGTATGCTAGCTAATGAGGGTGTGTGCCTCAGGCCACAACAGTTAAGCATGTACTACAGCTGCCTGTCATTTGGCTTACTCTAATGAGTGAGTGATGGATTTAAGAAATGTAGAGCTCACGGCAAGCGTTTAATGAAAAGAGGATCGAACCGCTTGATATCTCCGCCTTACCCAAGTGAAGCGATGATAAGTTTGCTGACACCAATTAGAAGATAGGGTCTATATTACTCAGGATAGTATTCCGCTTTGAACACTTCAAATAATCAAGTAGTCAGCTACGTTGAAGTTGTATTGTAAAATCAGATTATTAGATAGATAATCACTGGTGTTAGCAATGCAATTTGATACGGAAGTCTCGATTCACCGACAAGCTTTCCCTTAGCACCGAACAATCCTGGAACAGTCTATCCCCGAACCTTGTCTCCGAGGTCATAAACATACGAGCCAAACGTTACCAAGCTACCAAGCTCCCAAATGGTTCTAAGGGGCTGGAGCATTTCCAAAGAATGGCATGCACGTGCAAATTTTGAGATCTTATAAATATATTGCAAGTGGGATCGTCAAAGATGGAAACTTGATTCTTCAAAGAATTTCCCTTGAACAAAGATTGTTTCAGAAAAAAAAGAAGGTCTCTATTAATACCAGATATGTAAAGTATCTGTTAGCTTTTACTATGATTAGCTATAGTTTAGGGTAGGAGTTAGTTGACCTAAATTATATGGATCCCATATCACAGCTACCGTAAGGGGAAACACTTTGCCTCAGGCTTCGTTCAGGCTTGGTTAAGGAGGCTTAGGGGCAGGATCAGCGCGTATGCATAAGTGCAAATTTCAAGGGAGTACTGCTTCCTACAAGCACTCTTGCTGTTATATATCATGATTGTTTAACCTCTTTAGCCTATAAAATGTTTGATTTCATAACAGCAGTAAGCCTGACAGCACTGTCTCTACCAGACGTCATGAGTTGGGACTTAGCCTTTCGTCCATTGGTTGATCTAGCGAAGCGGGAATTCGGGGTTTCGTAAACTCCTACTCCGTTTCAACATCTTATTATTTCACATACGAAATTACTAACACCGCCTTTCGTACGAACAAATGTGCTTTCCTATTCTCCGATCGTGTGCAAAGCATAAGCTGTCTCATCAACGGCCATGATGCAGTCACCACATATTACGCAAGTTGTGGGTGCTGCTCAGTTGCGGGCATGTAGCAATTGTTCCCGTGCCAAGGCCAAATGTATGCCCCAATCTAATGACATATCATCAGAACAATGTGCCAGGTATGTAGGTTGCTGCAGGTGATGAGTCCCTTTTAACTCAGTATTGCAACAGGTGTTTTCGTCTAAAGAAGAATTGTGTCACTCAACTACGCGCTAAGCGGAAGCAAAGAGGTCCAAATGCAACGTATTGCTACCTACCTCCCCATCCCTACCGGTCTACCCCATATTTTTGTTACTAATCTGATGTACGATGGATAGAAGCACTACTGAGTTAGAGGCTAAGATTGAAAGCCTAGTTAACCTTTTGTCCGCTGCTCAGGTTCCTAAACCTGTACAAGCCGAGAACAACGGCGGGTCAGATAATACTTCGATAAACCACTCAACTAACCTATCCTGCAAAGCTATCGATGGCCTCAATAATGAATCTACATCGTATCATCTGGTTACTGGGTTGCCTAGCAGAACTGGAGCTAGTAGCCCGTCGACTACTTATTCTCGTATGATCTACCTAAAAAATGACATTTCACTGCTGTATAATGTATGACTAACTCTCTAGGGACGTACACTCCTACCGATACACTATCTATCCAAAGCGGCAATGCTCCTCCGACAAAGATATCTGAAGAGCTGTTGCAGATTTTTAGATCTCAGTTTCAAATTCTGACTCCATATGTGGTCCTCCCACCCAATGTAACTGCTAAGGACCTCCAGAGTCATCAACCATGGCTTTATAGGATGATAACAATTGTTGCCTCTTCAAATGAACACCTTCAGCAAGTTGAATCGGGGAAATGTTTTCTCTCAGAGGTGTCAACGGCTGTGAGTCTTTCTCTCTCTTAGTTGAGTATAAATAGAGTCTCATGTGACGTCACGAATGATTGCCTTCTGATCATGAGCCTTGAATGTACATACTGATACTTTGTAAGATTCTGGTCAGAGGAGAAAGAAGTTTGGATATGTTGCAAGCTCTACTCGTTTATAATTCATGGTATGTCAAATTTATCACTTAATCCATGCGCCAGCGGACTTACAACTTAGGTCCTATTTATATGCCGCGGTTTTACTTCATTGCCAGTCAAGTGGTATCATGCAATTAGTTATAGCGCTAGTATTTGATCTTGCACTTAACAGGGTATGTGATTCTTGAATTTGAAAATAGTCGCGACTAATTCTCACGTTGTCCTTGCAACTCGCACGATTGATAAGCTGACAAACGAAAAAGGCGATCAGAATTGACATAGAGACCGACAAGCTTCTAGCAGAGGTTGCGACCAGAAACGGGAAAAGCAGCGGCCCGCGAGAAACAGATAAATCCTTGGCTGAGCGTCGGGCGTTACTTTACGCATTCTACCTAACCTCTACGTCAGTGCCATCAAATTGGTGCTATAGAGTTTCGCTGATTGTTTTAAGGGTTTCAACATTCATTCGAAAGGCAGATGGACTTCAATCATCTCCTTACATAGAATACAATTGTACGGTACGTGTTTTCCAAGGAACGGGATATTTTGTGAGGACAGAATTATATCATTCTAAAGAAATAGGCTGATTCTCGATGAAGATACTTCAGAACGCGGCGGAATATGAAGCGGACCTTATCCTTGTCGCCTGTGTTCGTTTTCAGTCAATAGCAGATTCTGTTTATAGGGAGTTACCCAAGAGACATATTAACTCGGATGGACGGAATGCTCCTTTGTGGATGCATAATACACAGCTACAAAACGAATTGCACAATATGTATAGTAACCTAGCGGTGGATATTCAAAACCATGGTCTGTGATATCCCACTCCCAATAATACACAAGTTTAACTGCCTCCACAGCTATTACAAAAATGACTTATCATAGCGTGGAAGCTCTCCTTCTTGATACTGCGATGACGGAAACTATGATAAACCAATCTTATGACCCACGGCGCGTCGATCTTAGTTGGAGTTGTCTGATGGCTGGTAAATCAGTCCTAGATGCCTTCCTTGATGATCCTTTATCCGCGTACCATGGGATTCCTTTCACGAAGATGTGTCATCTTTCTTCTACCCTGATGAATTTAGTTAAATTCGCCTTTTTCGAAAATCCAGGTTGGGAGCTTACGCATGTAAGAGAGATGATTAAATTGGAATGCTACTTTGACAGTCTTGTAAGTATGCACCGGAATGTTGAAAAGTTCTTCTCCACACCCAGTAACTCTGGGTAGAGTAAGGTTGTCTTTGTATCATGCTGGCGTCATTAATTGATTTATTATCGTTTCCATACTTTAAGCTAATCCTAGGATATCTAGATTGCTCTTGCGGAACAAGCTGGTGCCACTATTGACACTGCTCAAAGCGCGCCTACTGACGAGTCTTTCCTAACAAAATGTGCCAAAGCCTTAATATGGGTCAAAGGTTGGTACAAGTTGAAAATAGAATCCAGGTCTGTTGAAGGTCAATCCACAACACAGCATCCTGTTGATATGATGGAACTAATACCACCCTTGGATATTCCTCACAACAATACAATGGACTATATGGATGATCACTCCTGGCAAGAGTTGATGATGGAGTTTAATTACATGCCTATGGCGCAAGCCGGGTCTAGCTACACATTTTAAAGCAATATAATGTAGAGGAAGATTTTTAGCAGGTAGTACATTTCTGCGGGAGCTTTTAGGATGGGTAATCTAGAACACGGATAACAAGTCCGAAAAAGGGGGCCTGTTGCCTGAATTCAAGGTTTTCTTTCGAAATTTAAATTTAAATTTAAGTTTTCAGCACCTCCCAACACCCATTCCCTAATATAAGGCTAAAATCACTTTCATTTCGAGGTGACAAAACCTTAAATACTCCGTAATTCCCGTCCCTTACATTCCTTACACTCAGCCCAATTGTGAGTTCCCCACCAGCATTCGTGAACCTCGATGCACAGATTTTACAGCAAACTTTCATATCTTGAATAAAACAAAAAGTGTTCTAAATAGAGCGAATAATTACTTATCGAGCAATTTCGGAATGACAATTGAGGTGTCATGATCGGGACCGAAACGGGCGTTGAAATCCCGATTGGCATTTGGTCAGGCCGGGGACGGACTTTAAGTCTACAGTATGACAGACTTTAAATCAACACTATAATAGTGTATCATTCAGCTCTCATCACGGATGTATCAGCGCATTAATTACCCTCTTTCTTCATTATTTCACATTTTCCTCCTGTCTTCTAAAGTAGATGAAATGCACGAAATGTATGATGATAGAAATGAAACAGCAGTAACACCAACGGATGCTTCCCTCACCAAAGACGAACCTCAAGGTATAGCACCATCTGTCAAAACTGAGGAGAAAGAGGAGGTGTATATTACTGGAATCAAGTTGTATTTGGTCCTTTTAGGGATCACACTTGTTGGGTTCTTGGTTATGCTTGATCAGACTATTATGATCACTGCTATTCCGCAAATCAGCGTGCGGTTTAATTCCTTGAAGGATATCGGTGAGTGGTTCTTTTCTTCATTTGATTTCAAACTAAATCCTCCACTTCCTACACTTGAGCGATTCTCGGTTTAGAACTTGTTCTTTGGCATTCGATTCTACCTTTTCACTCATCTACAGAACCTCCAGCTGGTTTACTGACTTTTCTCAACTAGGATGGTATGGAAGTGCCTACTTGTTAACAACGTGCGTAATCCATATACTTTGTAACTACACGAGTTAATCAACTCACAAAACCATAGATCATCAACGCAGCCTCTTACAGGCAAGATTTATCAATACTATCCCTCTAAGGTATAACGAACACCCCATCTTATTCCTTTCTTCACCACATTTCAACATATTCTGACTACAACTAGATTGTTTTCCTAGCTTGTTTGAGCGCCTTCGAGATAGGATCTTTAATCTGCGGTGTCGCTCAATCCTCCAAAATGCTCATTGTGGGACGAGCAATCGCTGGTATCGGAGGGGGAGGCTTATTTACTGGAATGATCACCATCATTGCGGCTTGCGCTCCCGTTGCAAAAAGACCTGCATATTTGGGAGCTACCATGGGAGTGGCCAGTATTGGGTTGGTTTGTGGTCCAGTAAGTTGACTAGTGGATGGCACTTCTTCAATTACTCTCGAATTTACAACTCAAACATGTTCAATGTATACTGACCTTAGAAATATAGATACTGGGCGGTGTTTTCACTGAATATTCCTCATGGAGGTGGTGTAAGTCATTTTTCGTTGTTTTTAAAACTCATACATTTAAACATCTTTTTACTCCTTTCGAACAACGGCTGATTGATCATAGGCTTTTTCATCAACCTCCCTCTTGGCGCTGTTACACTGGTGATTCTTTCTTTTATCAGAATACCGGGATCCCACGTCCAGAACGACACAAAAGCAACCCCTAAAGAGCAAATTAAACGCCTTGACCTTCTTGGTTATATATCATTCACACCTGCAATTGTTATGTTACTTCTGGCGATTCAATGGGGAGGAGCTACATATGCCTGGGACTCTGCTGTCATTATTGGCTTGTTCTGTGGGTTTGGTGGTGCATTGCCGGTCTTTCTTTGGATTGAGAAGAGAGCAGGAGAGGACGCGATGCTCCCGCTAAAAATCATTAGCCAGCCAAAAGTCATTTGCATCATGGTGATGTCCTCACTTTCAGCAGGCTGCGGCCTATTGGTCGCCTACTATCTTCCAATTTGGTTTCAGGTTATTCAAAATGTGTCTCCGACAATGGGAGGAATCCATCTCCTTCCCACAATTGGTTCCATGGCATTCGGCTCAGCTTTATCTGGAGGTCTTGGTACGTAGCTCCAGCTCAGCGTCTATGGCATGCATTGGCAATAATGATAACACCCATTTCGGAAACTCAATATAGAATTGATCTAACATTTAACCAGTGACTAGAACAGGCTACTTCACACCTTTTGCAATATTGGGCGGTGCCTTAAGTGCTATCGGCGCTGGGCTTCTTACGATTTTGACCCCTAATTCTGATGCTGCAATGTGGGCTGGATTCCAGGTCTTTGCAGGCTTAGGCCGAGGAGTCGCAATACAACAAGGCATCACCGCGATCCAAGTGGCTCTCCCGCCTGCGATGCTTCCTGTAGGCAGTGCAATAGTCATGTTCGTGCAGCTTCTAGGCGGTACACTCTTTATCTCCTTCGGCCAGACGATCTTTACCAATCAGCTGAAAACAGCAATCCCCCATTTTGCACCTGAGGTGGATAGCAGTAAGATTCTGGAAGTTGGAGCAACGGCTTTTAAAACGGTAGTGACCCCGAGTCAAATTCCCGGGGTTGTGCTAGCTTACAACCAAGCCTTGACTAGAATCTATGTAAGTCGAATTACACTTTGAGAGATTGGATGGTCGCTGATTTGTGTAGTATTTAAGCGCTGCTGGTGGGTGCATTGCGTTCCTGGTCAGCTTTGGAATCGGTTGGACAAACATCAAAACCAAAGAGTCGCCAGAATCTGTGGACGAGAAGGTATAGAACAGAATTATGTTAAAAAAACGTAATAAAAGCTTCCAATGATTGTATACTAGGATCATTTTAGAAGAAATGGATATATTCCCCACTACTGCATTTCCCCGAAGAGAGCAGTGAATAGTTGGAATGAAAGGCGTCCAAGGAGTTGGGTATCTGACCAAATATCACTTATAGCACCGAACTAATCTTTATGGGAGTATATCAAACACTGTCTAAAACACTTCTTTGGCTTGAAACCATGAACGTACATAACAATCTCTCGTTTAAGGTGATTGCATTTACAAGATCATAGCTTTACATACTTATCCTAAAATAGCGTTGAAAATATTTCATCCATAAGTATAGAAGTTGCTCATGTGCTCTTGTCACTTCAATGAAATATATAAAGAAGGTTGATTGACTCGACGATGCGTACTGTGACTCTCAGCTATTTGAGTTTATTTTCTCTGACGTAGGTAGGATATGGCTTTGGATGATTATCAACTTTAATATAACAGTAACATGCTACCTTCTGTGATTCATAGACAACATACTGGCTCTTCTTTTTGCCCCCCCTCTCCCCTTCAGTATAAATAACAGCCTCCAATACTATTCTTCCTAACCCATTTCATCAAATAGCTAATACCTATCTATTTTCGTAAAGAAATCCGAGCACCTAGCAACAACCATCTGAAATAACTCCAATGAGACATTGGCAAGTCAACATCACTCCTGCAGCACTACTATAAATATATCCGATTCTTCCACGTACTATACTTCAACATGAACGGCGGTCCAACATGCTGGTGTCCTACTTGTGGGAAGGAAGAATATAGAGATAAAATGTCGTCTGATAACCAGAGATGTCGGGCGTGTGTCGGAAATAACCGTTAAATGACTGATGAGTCCGGTTATGAGATCAGGAATTATGGAAGGCGAGGCTTAACCTTTTTCATGTTCGTTGACTTTTTCACGTCGATTACGTTGCGGGATGGATCGTCTTTTGCCGTGACGGAGCCTGTGGAGATGATATGGTTTATCTTGATCGTCGAATTAAACTAAAAATGCTATGCATAGTCTACCAACGAACAACCTTACAAGTATCTCTCCCCTGTGTAATAAGGCGTCTGGGTGTGATAGAAACCGTTTCAGTTTGTAAGATGCGCTTGGAAATTATTGCCTATCTAATTTAGTCCATGACAGACTCCTGCTCATTTGTATGGCGATGCTGATGGCGTACAACTACTAATTATATACAGGTTTATAGGCTAGGCTGGCTGAGCTCCAGCTCACTTCCCAATCCATCACTTCATGCTCAGCTTGCTTTCTCTTTATGGTTCCCCAGGTCTCCTCTTTGCCAATCATCCATCCGATACTACCGTTCTTCTCCCGAAGGTTAGCCCAGTCGCCCCTGCTTCCAATGGTTATAATTGGTGGTTTCCAGTTGCTAACCTTGAATCCAACTGTTAGTATTTTCAAGATCGGCCAAACTGGCAGCATAGTTGTGATGATGCCTACTTGATAATGACTTGTGTCAAAAGAGACCCCGGTGATACGAAAGATTTTGTTTAAGTAACGACGCATAATAGAATTTGCTTTGGCCTCAAACTTTGACCACAAGGAGGATGGAAGCATCGGTGACCAGATAACGTATGGAATAGTGCTAGGTAGAGGGTGGTCATGGTACGGGCCCTCCACTGTCATCAATCAGAACTCTAAATCCCCATGCAAAAAGAATTCCAGGCCAAAATCTCGAAGCTTTTCAAGATCGTATTCTGGCATTGAAGTACTTACCGAGAAGGTGGGAAAGTTGTTTGAACCAAGTGAAGAAGAATAGTTGAGACTCCAAGGTGGTTTTGGTATCTTGTCTATAGGCGATGTACCTGACTGATTCTAAATCTGATGTGTTGTGAGGATTATTCGAAAGATAACTGTCCCGGCATTAGATATATTGTTCCACCATGCTCTGGAGTTATGGAGGTCGAAAGAAACGGATCTTACTGTTTCAAAATGAAAAGTTGACGGGCATCATCATCCTGGAAATACAGTATATCCGACTCATTATTGAAGTATATAGGGCTAGATTGTCAGTCTATTTGTCCCAAGCTGCGTTACGTCCTCGTGCTACCCAATCCTACAACGGTGTGAGGGAAGATGTTTACTCACTGGCCGACCACGTTCCGGAAAACTGCCGAAAAAATCTTTAGCCCGGCCTGACGGGATTCGTAACATCTGTATCATTTAATCAGCGAAGAAGAAACAAATTATTATAACAGTTTTGGTAAATTTACGCGTGAAGAATCCCTGGCACATCTGCCAATACTTGGCATCTAACACCACCGTTCTCAACTCCGTCTATGTTAGGCTTATACTCGCTAATCATGACAACTCGAGGGTCGGGTATGGCAAAGCTCCAAATAATCCGTTGTATCTCTTTAGGAAGGCGTGGGAACTGGGGAAAGGTTGTGTACTGTTTGACCATATAAGGACATGGCCGCGAGAAGAACTCAATCCAGAGAGGATCGAACTTCGCTGGCTGATGGGGTCGTCCTAATTTGTGATCAAAACTGCATTCAAGTTAGTTTCTGTTTATAATCGTTAATATGGAGTGACCTACAGCATGTTGTTAATATGATACTGAATCTAAATATTCAGGTTAGTTTCATCTATTGGCAGATCTACAGATAGATCTATTGATAGAAGTATGGAGAGAATTAGCAGGAGCTTAAGTACATACTTTTCCAGTTCAAAGATTCCCTATAGTGCTCTATTTAGATTGGGTGATTAGAGAAAGTGAAAGTGAATTGCAGATCGATATTTTCCAGTTCCGGACGTGCTGAGACAAATAGATACATGGATGGAAATAATTATCCATAATATTTATAACGTTGGTGTTGCCAAGCTTTGAATATATATGTGCTTTAGAGCCTGGTCTAAAGCGAAATTAGAATCAACATGTACACGTGATTTGCCTTATTCAGACAAAGTAAGTGACAGTTTTCTGGAGCTGAAGCAAAGCTTTTTGATCCATTTGTGTCACATTTATACTTGTCCATCCTCATAGTCTATACCTGAAAGGAGTGGAGATGAAACCGATTTGTTAGGGGTTAATGATGTATATTATTTAAGCCACTGAGCGAGTTTGCTCCAACAGCTGTGGTATCAATTCGGCCTGTGCAGATACATTTAGTGCTTTGTTCAAAAGTTTGTGGCTTGCGAAAAACTGAGGAGCACCTCCGCATCATGACTCATTAAACTTCTAAGTGAAATGGCTTGCTAGCGTCCCCACCAGCTGATAAACTGGCGGCTAGCACGGAAGTGAGTATTAGTGTCCACTCGGTATCAAACTTTTCTAAGCCCACACAGAAAACTCAATACATCTCTGACAGTCAAATACAAAACACGACTTTTTCTATGCTGCTTATGATTTCTAGCTCTCCTTGATCAGATTTATAAAGAAGAGTCTAAAATTGAGTGTTGCAGATACTGACCGGCAATACAATCACCCTCTGCCTCCAGCATTATCTCGCAAGAAGCAATGGAAATGGGAGGCAAGGAAAACTCTCAAGAGGATCTGCTTGGTCTTTTGGTCGATATCCACGGCAAAGAGTACAAGCTCCCTGACTACACCATCAAGCAAATATACGACGCGATCCCAGCTGAGTGCTACAAGCGTGATGTGCTCAAGTCTCTTAGCTATGTCTTTCAAGATGTAGCTCTCATTGCTTTGACATTCTATATATTCCAAACTTATGTTACTCCTGACATTGTCCCTTTCATCTTGGTGAATATTCTACCTTCTAGCAGTCTCAAAACTGAAGGGGCAGTTTGTAAAATACTGGCTCCGGTTCTTATGCTTTGCAAATTAGAAAAGATTACTGATTCTATTTTTTTCAGATCCGCTTTGCTCTCTGGTCACTCTACACTGTTCTTCAAGGCTTCTATATGACAGGAATCTGGATCCTCGCACATGAATGTGGTCACATGGCTTTCTCGTCTTCCAAGGTCTTTAACGACTCGATGGGACTTATTTTGCATTCCTCTCTGTTGGTCCCTTACTTCTCTGTAAGTAAAAATAATGAAGAAAGCTCTCCCTTGCTGCCAAAATGTGGACAATTTGCTCCTGAGATTTTTTTCAAAACGTCGAGCTGCTGTCTCAAATGCAACCAAGAAACTCACTGAAACTTGTATGCTAGTGGAAAGTTACACATCGTAATCACCACAAGGCTGTGGGAAACATGTTCACTGACACCTCCTACGTTCCGCCTACACGTCTTGCATATGCTACCCGGTGGCGAAAGACAGTCGATGAAATCGCAGAGTACTCAGAAGATACGCCAATTTACAATATTTTGATCTTGATAGTTCATCAATTCCTGGACTGGCATATTTACATGTCCACTATGGTGCGTTTGGCATTTAAAATGATCTAAAGTGCTTGAAAGAAGGATACTTGATTCTCATATATGTGCCTCTATCCATTGGGCAGGATCAGCTGGCTACAAGAAAGATAGATGCTAACTAGTATGAATATCAGGTTACGTTTGGCGACTTCTGGTTTGAAAGAAAGGCACAGAAACTTGGCGACAATGCTCCTATGAGAAATGAGGATGGTACACTGGTCCGAAACTACCAGCTTTCCGATAGTCATTACAACCCTTTCAGCCCAATATTCGCTACTCGCGATGCAAAGTTTATTGTAATCACAGACATCGCCTTGCTTACAGTACTTGGCATCCTCATCTTCGTCGGCATGAAGTGTGGATGGATGAACTTGCTCGTTTGGTATGGTGTACCATATTTCTGGGTTAACCATTGGGTTTGTGAGTAATGTCTAAATGTTCTTAATCTAATTCGGTACTGACTAAACACAGTAACAATCACATATCTTCATCACACCGACGGTAGCTTGCCTCACTACAATCCAAAGATGTGGACTTTCATCCGCGGAGCTGCTAGCACCATCGACCGAGACGTTGGCTTCGTTGAAGAGTATCTCTTTCACCACATCGTCTCTACGCATGTGCTCCACCACCACACCTCTGTCGTACCACACTACCATGCTGTCAAAGCCTCTAATGCCATCAAAAAAGTCATGGGAATCCATTACAAGCATGACACGACTGGAAAGGGAATGTGGAACTTCTTGCGCAACTACTGGAAGAATTGGATGTCCTGCAACTGGGTCGAGCCAAGCGAGGGTAGTTTTGGCGATGGACGAGATGTTTTGTTCTTCCGAAACAACATTAATGTCGGTGTTCGACCTGCTTCCACTGGTGTAGCTCAATTGAAGAAGGATATCTGAGTTGACGTGACTTGCGTTTCGCCATAGGAAATCTGGTCTCTGGTTTATGGGTTTATGGTCATTTGAGCCAATTATTCATTTCACATTTCCTAGGAGATAGCTCTCTTCTATTCTTTACATCCTTTCCCTGTCCGCTTAGGTGGTACTAGTCGGGTTTCTTCAGGGTATAGCCCAAAAATGTTCGCACACCCAAAATCACTCTCCTCACTCGTTCGAGCTGCAGCAGATTGTACTAGAAACGACAGTACCGACCATACCATCTCAAAGACGATAGCAAATATTGAATTTTGCCCCACAAGGTTTAATTGATATATAAAAGAAGTGCTACCTACCCTATTGATCTGAAATACGCTGATGGCTGTACGTCTTATGCTCTTCCTTCAAGCTAGAGATGTGAATTCCCCACGTAGAGTTCCAGTCTATCCTCGAAATGTGACCTTCCTCGTTCCCAGGTATACATTCTTGACTATGCTCTTGTGGTTGAGAAACACTTCTAATCGTGTTGATGTTAATAAAGCTTGGCTGCTTAAAGCCCGGAGCTCCACGTGATCTGTTCCCATCGTAACAAAATAGAAGAACAGCGCGCAATGATTTACTTATGAAGGTGGGGAGAGGTTCAGATGGCTCGTAATTAGGCGGTCTTCTCTTGCTTATTAGAGGTAGCTCCGAGAGCAGAGCATCATGCTGAGTGAGGTTATATGGTTTATGCTCTCGTTATATGCTTCTTAATCTGGATGGATATTAAGTGAGTGCTACATTCTCTGGTTATGGAGGCACCCTCAAGTACTTCAGACGGCGTAGGGAAGGAGAATCAAATCACACATGTTCAAAATGAATGCGTGATAAAGCCACGCTCGGGATTAATATGGACGGAAGGTTCATGTGAAAATAATCTTCACTTCTTTTCCGTTCTCATCCTGGTATCTCTAAGTATAAACATCGCGGGTATACACCCCTTTTGGTATCTCCTCGCCTCTCCCATATACACAACCATAAAATTTCTAGCCCATTTGCCAAATCGAAACCTAAAACGCCAGAGAACAAAAAGAAATGAAAAAAACCCATAATAATGAGGACCTTTGTCCGTGTGCACCACGATATAGATCGAAGGGTATATAACGCCAACCCAGCAGAGTACTTGTACGAGAGGAAGGTTTAAGAGCAAACAGGCGATATGCCGCCAACCAGTTGATTGAAGCTCCAGGTAGCGTTGAAAGAGATGTTGTTGATTTCGCCACTTATAGTGATTGCTGAGAAAGTAGTAGAAGAAGTATGTGATAGTTGTTTACTGGTAGATAGCAATAACCCCAGTACGTTTTGGAGCTCAATTTTATTGACACCACCATTTTCGGAACTAATGCTCAGATCTAAGGTAGCGCGATATTCGAGGCCATTCACGTCTGTAGATATTGTTCTAGAGATGGTGGTGTCCTTTGATGATATTGGAATATAAGTTTCCAGTATTTGGTCTGCAATATCCTGAGCTAGACATTCGCATTCCGTGAGGCTCAATGAGAGATGTGAACAGCTTTGTGGTGTGAGATCGAACGAGATAGGGATGTTGAGTTGCTGAGAAGGAGAAGTCATATGGATTGTACCGGTAAGTGCCGGTAATCTGAGACTGTAAGGTGAGGTGGGGCGGATTGCTGGTTTCATGAGTAAAGTATGTAGCCCTCGGAAGAAGGTTGCTCGTTGTCTCAGCATAAACTCCGCTTTGCGTTCTTGTGCTAAGAGGATAGAATGGGCTTGCGTCCATGGTGGTGCTTGGGCAGAAGTTACTCGGCCGGATACAGGGACACCATCAACAGTAGTTGGGACAAAAGACAGCAAATGGTTTGATACCTTTGACAACAGCTCTTTAGCATCTTTGAAAATCCGCTCTTCACGATCCCAGCTGATTCCTAAATATGGCCGTTCTAACAGGCTAGCGCGATCGGAGACTGAATATTCGTATTTATTGCTGGCGAGTAACAACTGCTCGCCCCGCTCACTGCTGAAAACGGTCTCGGGCTCTCCAACCGGTGGCGATCGCTGAATGGATTCGCCGAATAGGGATTCGCGCTCAGATAAGGGCTTCCTAACAGCGCTGATGTTGGGTACGGCGCTGCTGGACTTCCTGCCCTGCCCACCAAGGGAGATCCAACGCGTGAGAGCATCGCGGAAAGAGTTGGACTTGCTAGCAGAGCATTGATGTTCGGGGACCCGAGGGCCATGGTGTCGGCGAAACGGTAGGGTGAGCCAGCGTGAAGGGGGTTGATCGGCGACGGTGTCCCGGCTACGGCCATACTGCTCATGGGAGAGATGGGAGAGCGTGTCGCGGAGAGATGAGGCATGTAGGTTGTCGAGAGGGGAGAGACTTGGTCGGTTCTCCGAGGTACCAGAAGGTGGCGCTTCAAATGCTCGAAGGGGGAAGGCGAGGGAGAGAGATCTGTCTCGCTGTCTGAAGAATCGTTGTGCAACGTTGTTGGTTTGAAAGAGTTCGTTCTCAGCAGCTTCGGTGGAAGTGGCGAGTCGAAGGTTAGGATGGGCGTTTCTCTGTCCAGAGCTAGAGGACTGGGAGCTTGGGGAAGCTGGCGGGGTGGTAGTAATCTTTGCTTGGGGAGTTGGTAAGAGGGTATCTGAAGCTTGGAGAGCGAGCGGAGCCTGGTGGGGGGCGGACGCGTCCCAGATACTGGGGATAGAGGTGGGCTGATCGATGGGCTCGACATTGTTGATGAGTTTGTCATTGCTGGACTGGTGTTTGCTGAGGAACTTGGGGATGGTTCTCGAGTAGAAGGCGACGAATTCATCAATTCCATGCTCGTCGTCTCTTCGGCGGTCTTGCCATCCGTCATCATTTGGGCGATTGAGTTTGACATCGTGTTCTGTTCTTTCTGTTCTTTCTGTCTGGGAATTTTGTTTGAGATTGGAAGGACGACCGAGTAAAGGAAATGCTTGTGAACAAACACACAACAAGGTAAGGAAGATGACGATTTGAGTAACGGGCGACCTTTGCATGCTTTTCCCCTCGCGATATCCCTGGTGTAATCGGATATCGCTCGATCAATCGATATCCGGTGATAGAAGATAGGTGCGGGACAACTATCGACGCAACAGGCGAGTTCAAGACAATACCATCTGAACATAGTGGGAAGACATGCTGGAGTATATAAGAGATATTGGAAATGGGGAAAACAAACGGGGCTTACCAAACAGGACGGTACCTACATATAGATATAACCCTCAGACCGCTGACATCCCCGTACCATCCTTACAAGAGCTGATTGTGGGTGTGATTGTGGGCAGGTAGGGTGGTAAGTGTTGGTGAAGAGGATGGATGAGCCTCATCCGCAATTGGCGATGAGAAATCCGTCGACCCGCGGAGGAAGCGCTGCGCCTACCCAAACCCTTACTAACCGCAAGTGAACTTTCGATTGGCCACATCGCCCAAGGACACCGTTCAAGCGAGTATATCGTTTCAACAGTTCATTTGTTATTGGCCAGCTGGTCGCAATTTTGATAGGAGATTTGAGACGGTGGAGCGTTTTCAAACATTCCCTCAGATCCTAAGTCACGTTTTTCTCACAATCCTCCGAAAACACGTGACGGCTGCGACTTCATTGATCATCATGGTGCATCGAAAGGAAGAGTTGAGGCTGTATACTCTAAAAGCATAAATGGATCCAATCAACAGGCTAGGAAATTTGGAAAACTTGTTAGAATCATTCTACTATGGGTGGGAAGTGATCATTTGACGTATCGGATGGAAGCAACGCATCCCTCGTAACTTGAGAAAAGGATTTCTTACGCTAAATATCGCCCATATTTGCGCCTAGAAACCTGTCTACTTGACCGATCAGATCATTCAGTACTCAGTCTTTTGTTATAATGCTGTCGGATCCTTCGTTGTATTTTGGAGATGCGCCTCGATGCTTTGTATTTTGGCATGACAAGAAATCCTCCGCTAAACACTGTGTACTACTCAATCTTACACACAGGTTGTTGTCATCTGAAAATAATCCCGATACTCTATTGCAATCAATAATGTAATCTATTTCAGACTCTCGATGATGTTAAATATTCAACTTGTGTGGCATCACGTGACTAAAACAGCTTTTTTGATCATGATCAATGGGAAGCAAGTAAGAATGTAAGTAACGTTCATCCTAGGTTCGAAAATATCCCTATATCTTCATTATAGTTATATCTTGTGCCTCTCCCGAACACTCCTGCACTTTAAATTTGAAAATTCACGTTCGCGCCGTCACGGCCCTGCCTCCATTAACAATCTACCAAGGCTCTTTGCCCCGCGACACCATCATCGCCCCCTTTTATCTTTTAAGCTTATAAGGCCAATAGATATAGATTTCTGAACTCATCATAATCCTGTAAAGACAGACATAATTGTACTGAAGTTGGCAGTTCTAACGTAAGAATTGTCTAGTGAAGTGCTATTCTAAATTGATACTTAAATAGTCAAATCGATTATCATTAGCAGGATATTAAAGACAGCTGCTTTAGGCTAGCTAGCTGGCTAAACTTTGGATTCGTTAAATTGGTCATTGCAGTACTATATCTTTGTTACCTTTAACATACCTTCCTTCGCTTCTTAGAAGGCAATTCGTAATCGGCCTCCATGCATAGTTCACCGTTACCCTCATCTATATTATCATTACCCTCATCTATATCATCAAAAGTATCAGCGTGGTCAGTATCGCGAGCATAGCCAATGTTTGCAGTGTCGTCAAAGTCATCAAATTCATCATCTAAATCATCCGAATCATCCGAATCACCATCTTTAGCATAATCCGAGTCTTGATCATTGTTGTAAACAACTCGCTTTGGTGTCTTATCTAATCTTTTGATTGCTTGGAGGACCTTATTGTTCTTCATTCCCGGATCTAAAATGGCGCCATGAGAAAGCAATGAGGAAACTATGCTAGTTGACGGAGATGGTACCGAAGAAGCTATACCAGAGAGCAAAAGACGAAGTAAAGAGTTCAACTCGCTGGGTGATAATTTCGGTATTCGCACAAGAACATGCTCGCTCAAGCCATATAACGCGGCGAGATCGAGAAAGGAGAGGATTGGTGTAGTATGGTCTACATTATGAATCAATCTGTATGTCCATTTCTGTCGTCCAACTTCGTCCCAACTCACAACCTTGCCCATTTCATCGAGAATCCGTGACAACGAATTTAGTGACACCTCTCGGAGGGCAGCTTCATGCGTGTATACCAGAGCGTCTCTTGCCATTAGCCATATTTCTTGCATGACTAGGTAAGTATGCCCTTCACCGCGTAAATACCAACTAAGCACGATAGAAAGACTGCAACCTTTGGCCAAGGTATACAACGGATCAAATGAAGTATTTAGTGTCAGAGCTTGGAGCGCAGCCCAACGTTCCCTATCCTCCAGGAAATCTCGAGCTGTTCTGTGTAAGAACATGACACAAGAAGTAGGCCCCGGCTTTTCTTGGTTTTCAGAGGCGGATGTTTCAAGAAAACCAGCGCATCTGGCTGTCAACTGGACAGCCAGTGTGTTACATTTAGCCTCGATAGATTCAGGTAACATCTTCCGTATTTCTTTCAGATTAAGAGTGTCGTCAATAGAAAGATATAAAACGATCAAAGTAAGTGCGCCACGCTCTTTCATCGAGCTAGGTAGATAGCCGTCAGTCTTTTTTGTTGTATCATCAATGCCCCGAGACGCTTGAAGAATACGTAATACCTTCGATACCCAGCCCAGATATAGCGGCTCGATAAGTCCTAACAAATGCTCGTAAAGTGGTTCTAATTCCTTTGGGAGTAGCCGCAACCGCTTCCAGAGATCTGACATGTCATCTCGGTTTCGTATCCCACTCAGAAGAGACTTGACAACGATGCGCACCCATAAGAAAACTCCATCAGCTTTCTGCACAATCTCTTTGATGAGCTCTGACGTCGCCTCTATCTCGTCTGCTGCGAGCCTCTGAAATGCTGAGTTTGAATGTAGCCTTTTGTTGACGTAAATTTCAATATCGTTATAAGTAAGGTTCTGCATCTTTAAGCTGGTACACATGTGGAGGTTGTCTTCGAAAACTACCCATGGTCGACTAGAGAGGCAAATCCGGAGCCGACCTTCACTTAAGTGTGATAGCTCTCGAAACATAACCATCAGATCTTCATGATCTCCTCCAAATTCATCAAGACCGTCAATGAGAAAAAACAACTTGATTGGTATTGACCTCTGTTTAGCAAGCATTTCAATCGCGAATTTGAGATCCCGCAGCGCCCATCCTTGAGCGACCATGGATGAGTCAGAATGGCGATTTTGCCGATCTAGATATTTTGAGTATGTGTCGGCCCACAAGTAAGGGAAAACGATAGGAATAAGATCAGGGGTTTTGTCAAGTATCTGGTGGAGTAAAGCACGCAATAATCCAGATTGAGATTTCTGTTCCGCAGTCCCGCTGTTCCAAAAGAAAAACGTTGCTATATGAAGAGGTATATCGCTTGGCTCTGTCGTTTTTGCCCAGTGCTGCAAATACTGTCGGGTCCTTCGATCGCCGAAAAGATGCTTCATAAGTGTTGACTTTCCCGAGCCAGGTTTTCCATTCACCCAATAAATCCCTGTGCCGTTTTTTAACCAGTCTGCAAGATTTGCCCGCGGTCGATGCTTGTCAGTCGATTCCTGGAAAGCCCATTCTAATGTCTGCGGAAAGGCATCTCCAATGTCCTCGTATCGATTCGTCATAGTTGGATATCTTAAATTATTAATGATAGCAGTCTGGACATCATTCCTAAGCGCTGTTTCCTCAGCTGGCGACACAGCTAGCATCTCAATACCAGCAGTAACCTCCATGACTTTGTGCGAATCCAAGTATTTGACAAGGAGATTTTGCGTTTGTCGGTGCGCCTCCTGGCCTGCTTCTTCCAAACGACTCGTCATTTGAGCAACAGCAGTGATGACTTGCTGGTTGCTCATACTTTGGCTATCGATTAACGACGTCAAAATTCGTTGGGTTTGTAAATCGACGTGCTCGAAAAGAGCCGACGTTCGCAAAGCCTGCAAATCAAGCTTGTCCCTGATATGAAGTTAGCAGCGATACTTATCTAAGGACTATGTATACCGGCTCACTTTGTAGAGAATAAAACCTGCGTGTCAATGGCCCTTCGTAATGCTTCGAGCCGTGCTACCAAGTCGGCGATTTCGTGGCTGTTCAATCTAGACTTGATGAGCTGCACTAGGGTCCTCAGTTTTCTACGTCCAGACTTCTCTGTTGTATGGTGTGGTATAACTAGCCCATTCAACTTGTCGACAATTTCTTGGGCGATTGCTACCGCCCGATCGCAGATCAATTGGAAGCGCTTCTGCTCTTCGAGCTCGTCCGCCGTGAACGTGGCATTTGAGCCCGGCTTCTGAAATGACTGGCGGAGCTTCTTTACCAGGCACAGAAGGTCTGTCGTGGCGATTTCGATCTCATGATTCGAGTCCAATTTGCCCGAAATCGAATGATATAGCTGTCGCCCCTCCGAGAACAGCTTGATTCCAAAGTCGACAAATTGCACCACTGTCCCAGCTAGGGACAGGGCAGTCAATGGATCCATGGTCGAAGAATCGTAGGACTATGCTGTCGTTGCTATCCATCGCATTGTTGAGCTATAGAGAGAGATGACGAACTCAGAAGTATATACGCGCGCAACGCCTATACTGTAGTCGTGGCAGACCCACAAGACCTTGGAGCCCCGCTAACGTTAGCCAGGTCCTCGGTAACAATTGACTTTGGTGAAAGCTAACGATCTGACACGTCCCGTGACTATATCTCTGGGTCAACTAAATCATAGAGTTTTAAAGCGTGAAACTAAGTTCGCTTCCTACTGCAATTATGAGAACATAATTAAACATGTCTAAAACTCCTAGACAACTTATCGCCAAGCAAGTAATTCCCTCAGGCAACAGTTGGGAAACTCCCCAGCCTCAGCCACAGCTGACTCCTCGACTACAAATACAAGGTATATAAGTGACTGAATCCTAAAACTAAATATGTGGGTAGGGCACATTATTAGTATCCTCACATGCTGTAACTCTTAGACATCTTCATTTTCCTACTTGAAGTTTCTCAGCATTCGAACCTACATTTTTCTTCACTGATCCATTCCCTAAGGTTTCCGGACTTTGAAGAAACTCTCAAAATCGCGATTTATCTATCAGAGGGAATAAGATAAAGGAGCGCGTGGTGTCGACCAAAAAAAGGATGGTCAGTGTTGAAATTGCGAGAGAAATGTGGCATTGCGGTAATTGTATTCTTGCGTGTTGCTTAAATCAATGAGATTAGTCATGCATTGTTGATATAGTGAGCTACTCTTTGTACAATAAATGATGCAGTATGAGATACTGGATTGCACAAAGTACCTTCTATGTACCTCTTACCAGTGTATTTAGATTCTATCTTGCAGCTTGAATCAGGAAGATTGATTTGGCTACTTTACAGCAAGACCGTACTCTTTGTACTGTCTATAATATAGTACGGTATGAGCTATTTTATTACATAAAACACATGCCGCTTTTGCAATAGTGTAGTTTACAGTCTGTCTTGCAGCTTGACTCAATTAAAATCAATCTGGCTACTTAATACAGTAGTATGGGGTATTTTCACATCTGAATACCTCATACACTTTGAATAGTGTGATTTAGAATTAAATTTGTGTAACTCATCTTGTTGACTTGGACGGACTTGAACATAAAGAAGGAGGTTTGAGGATCAGACTTTTGAACGTCAAAAGGAGTATGAAAGACGGATGAAGTACAAGGAAGTGACATGTTATCCAAAATCTTGAGCTGAACGTCTGGTACTGTGAAAGCAGTGTAATCACTTTCAAATCGATGACGATACACCAATTTGGCAATTAAACAGGCGCATGAATTCTTGTGGGTATCTATTGTATGGCTATTCTCAACTGTAGCCACGATCCTCTGCTTCCACTGATCTTTGCTCCTCCATTTACCAGGCTGTAATCTTTAAATAAAATCATTTCGACATGCTAGCTTATTGATCACATCCTGTCTTACGGACCACTGTTGTATTATACGTCAAAAACCATTTGCAAGCCTTTGCTTCTTAGGATGCTTCATGTGTACCTACATAGCAAGGTTGATGTTGCGCAATCCTAACTCAACTACTTCTTCCAGACCATTCATTGTCCGGGCTGTAGACACCATATGACTCGTCCAAGTTTGCCAGCCACCGTGCTCCATCAGTTTGGACTCCACCTAAAATCGTTCTTGAGTTGATGTTAGAAGCTCGCTGTATGAGCTGAGCTTTACACGAACAGTGGGATGTATGTAAGAGCACATCTGTTTGATTCCTAGACTTCCTCCAATGAGTAGCGGGTAATATTCGAACCCATGGGGTATCTTCACCGTTTATAGGCGCCCGGGATAAGAACAATGAGGGTTGTTATGTCCAAACTTTTGTGATCCACAAATAGAACGTTATCCATCATTGTAACTCCGCATAGCCATTTGGTGGCCCATGATTTGACTGCTTCCGCTGGGGGTGTTCCCATTGCGAGTTCGGGTTTGCAAACCTATTATTCGCCTCCATCTCTACTAGACCATGCCCTGTTGGAGCATATGCCGCTGGGTTATACGTAGCCGGGTTGTAACTCGGCAACGGGGGTAACGATCCTCTATGCGGTCTCTTGTATTCCAATGGTGGACTGGGCGCTCCTTGCGCCCACTCCGGTCTATGATTTTGGCTCAATGGTGCTGATTTAGGGGTATGGGGTATGTTTCCTCTGTTGTTCACCATATTGGAACTTCGCACCGCCTGGCTCATCAAACTCATCGATTGACCTGGACTCATGGGTGGCGAATGTATTTGCGCCTGTCCGGGGTACGGAGGGGAGTGCGGAGGCGTTAGATGTGGTTGTGGTGATGATAATTCCGAGAATCCGGGTGGCGGCGTATATTGTTGATCCTGGTGGGTATTATATGTCAAGCGATGGTTTGCAGCTACGGCTTCCTGTAGGTTCGCTTTGACCATCAATCTCGCCACCAGTGTTGCCAATGCATCCTTCAACTGGTTCTTCACAAACCTCGTCATGAGGATGTTACATTTGATTTCCACATCCTCCCTCAAGTATAATCCTGAGACTGGAGCACCAATACCAATTTCGGGCGGTTGAACGACTTCGCCGGGAAGGTTGCCTCCCAAAGTCCATTTTTCTTTGATATCCAGCCCTGTTGGCGCATAGACGTGGATCTGGACCCCATTTTGCAGATCGTGGAAACAGGCTTTGAAGCTAACTTTTCCTTTTATTCCAGGCAGGTATGAGATCTTGTCGGTAATTTCGTACCACTGGCAATGATATTCCTCTGGGCTAGCGTTCGGCGGTGGTTTGGTCATATGTCGCTCCTCATGCGTGGGGTTCAAATCTATCATGTCGAGATGGTCGTGTAGGGTAGAGAGCACCGTTTCGCGGGATATGCCCGCAGCTAATGGCGTAATCACTGTATACTGCGTCTTCTTCGACATCGTTGTCGTGTGTCGCAGAGTCAGCCGTCAGGCGTTTGGGAGTTTGGCGCTACTATGTCGTATCTTTCGTAAAGAAGCCTTTTCACTTTTCTTTCGAAGGAGTTGGAATGTGGGAAGAAGCAGCGCAATCAATATAGTGAGGAGAGATAAACTTTGTTCGTACAACGGCGGATTAAAGTGGGGTATTGTTGTAAGCTGACATTCGGCTGTGACGTTGGTAATTGAGATCTGTTGCGAAAAGAGTTGCCCTAAAATAAACAAGCCGAGTGATTGGGTGAATCACAAAGCGACTTCAGGCTCTTTTTTGGTCCGGTGCTGCGTCTCCAGGATCAATCCTAGGGATGTGTGGTGATCGGGACAAGGATAAGATGGCCGGGTTTCTATATTCTCCTCAAACAAAGACGAGGCACAGACAGAGGATCATAACATTGCCAGCCTCTTCCTTATTGTTTGTTGCGGATATCTGTTGACTGGATGCGAGATCTCTTTGTTATATCTTTAGATAGGTGCACTTATTGTTGTTGTCGTTCGTGACGACGACAAGCTTCCAACAAGCTGACAAGCTACCAAGGAGCTGTGGCTGCACACTGGCTACACCGGTTGTACTCCAACCAAGGCCGTTGTGGGTTCACGGGTATGAGATGGAAATGTAATTTCCAGAACGCCGATGTTTTCATGCCTTTGCATTTCTTGACCTCTTCTTGGGACCGTCATTGGAGTCACCATGTGCAAAACTCTTCATGCAGAAGAATTTCGTCACTGGGTGGGTGAAATGCTCTAAAATGTATCGTATGCATTGGATTGAATTGAAGCTCGAAAAGACGGAAGATTCCAACAGCTGAACGAAACAACGCACCGTTCATCCCACCACCTTTCATATTCAGCTTCCTGTTGTTCACCGTTTAGTAACGCAGCACACACATAAACATCCCGTCCCAGGAAAGCCTACCGATATTTGCTCCAATCCGAACTCGCACTAGCGGCGTCGCAATATCCAATATCCAGCGATGCATATTGCACTAATTAATTCAATGGATAACGGGTGCCGACTTCTCCGTCTTTGCCCAAGATCTTGATTCTTTGATCATGCGATTCTACCGATAGTCTTGGTGGTATTGACGTAGACAACCTCACAGATCACCCGTTCGGTACGCACGCTGACCCAGCGATCTGGTAGCCCATTTTAGTTTGTTTCCAGGGTAAGCGATATAGTTATTCCGGTTTGCTTCGTTTCAGACGATCCGTGCCGCATGGTAACGTCGTGGATGCTGTGTGGTTGTACAAAATTGGCCGCAGCGTTTTGACAGTTCCGAAGAGACATGGAGGGAAGCATGGATGAAGTGAAGGGGGGATGGACGCCAAGACTTCCTGAGGCTTTTAAAATAAACCTCACCTCACTCCAATTTGTCAAAGTACTATTTATTATAAAAGGTTGAACAGATGACTAGATGAAAGAAATATGAAACGAGCAATGATCTATACTGGCAATAAGTGTCATCTCTTATGTGCAATTAGCGTTTGGTCGAAAGCACGTGATAAGGATCAATCATAACGTCACACAATGTTGACCTAATGAATCAAAACGTTCTTGATTTAAAAACGGAGTTTAAAGGGTCATCAAAGCTGCTTGATTCCATAGACTCTGTAAATCAAGTTTAACCTCTTTGTACAACTGACAGTGTACTCTTTCCGAGCAGACAAAACTCAGCAACCCATAAAGATGGCTTCGTCATCAACCGTAGAAAGTGAGATACCAGATGATAAATTCTCAAAGCTAGATCCATACACCGCACCACCAGGGTCGAAAACAATAAACCAAGTGCTCGACGAAGCACGATCTCATCTCCAGCGTCTCTCGCCTGTAACCGTGCACCACATCTTGAACTCCTCTCCGCCATTGTCGCCTCCATCTGTTCTCATCGACATCCGCCCGCCTCTCCAAGCACAGGCTGAAGGCAAAATCAAGGGTGCTCTCTGCATCGAGCGCAATGTTCTTGAGTGGCGCCTTGATCCTACCTCCTCTGCGCAGCTTAGCTTCCCGTGGGGAAAACGGTGGGATGTCAGGGTGATTGTGTTCTGTAGCGAGGGGTACACGAGCTCCCTGGCTGCTAGGAGCTTGCAGGAGTTAGGACTAGAGAACGCGACAGATATGCTTGGGGGATATAAAGCTGTAAGTTTGTATTTGATTTTTGCGGGGTTAGCTTGTTCTGGGTCGATCGGCATTGAAGAAGCACGTCACTTTCACACGCTATTCTGGCTGAAACATATACTGACCCACGGATCTCAGTGGAACAAAAGCGGATTGGGTGGTGTGCCGGAAGTTAAGATGATTTAATGGCGTGAAAATCGTTTGCATTTTTTTGGGCTGGAGTTCATCTCATCAAGTTTGTAACACCTGTTTGCTCCTTTTTTTCGCCGTATGGAATGACTAGCTTTACATTATGAGGATAGACGGAGATCACATCAGGAGGTTAAAATATATCTTAAAATTGATCGATTCTTCTCATGTACTCTTGTTACTTTTGATACTTTTGATACTTTTTTCATCGTTAATATTCTCTTTTCCGAATGATACCTCTCCCTCGGCCAGGCATGGGACCTCTATCCCCACCATGACCGCCACTGGCTGGGTTGCCTCTCGCACCTCTTGAGTTCTTTTTTTCATCCTCATCCTCTATATCCTCTGTTTGAGCTGGTGTCGGTTGTGGAGCTGGAGTTGTACTAGCTGGGGCGGGAGGTGGACTTGGCTCTACAACTGGAGGCACGACTGGCGAAGGAGGAGGTGGACTCGGCTCAACAACTGGAGGCACGACTGACGTAGGAGGAGTTGGATCTGGCGTTGTAATTGGAGGTATGGTCGATGTCGGAGGGGTTGGACTTGGCTGTTCCATAGACGGTAGCATTGTTATTGTAGGGGATGGTAGCGTGCTAGAGTGTAAGGATGATTTCGAGTGGTGTGTTGCCGCTGGTTTCTGTCCAGTCATCGATGCAACTGTTCTCATGGTTGAAGTTGCATAATCAACAAATTCAGAATTCTCCTGCGCTGCTCTCGAGTCTTGGGGCTCAGTAGGTAAATCTTGTTGGGAGTCCATCACCCCATCCCCATTGCTACTGTCTTGAAAATCAAACTCCTCATTTGTAGCGGTCCTGTCATATGCATCGTTCTGAGTTTGGGGAGATTGAGTTTCGGGATATGCATATAGCTCGTCCTCATTTTCGACTTCGCTGTAGTCAGGAGTTGGGTAAGAATCATCTCGCACACTATCGTATTCGTTACTCTGAGACTGAGGTTTAGTCTGAGCATAGGCGTTTTGGCTTTGATCACTTTCGGCTGGTATATACTCAGGTGCTGGGTTACGGTCATCCTGCGTGCTGCCATATACTTCGTTCTGGGGCTGGAGGTTATCAGATTGGTAGGTTTCACCTTGGCCCTGATATCTTCCAGCTGTGGATCCTCTGGAGTTTGAGTAGGTAGGCACTGAGATATCCTCATCTTCGTTGCTCCGTGGTTTTGAATCTTCCACTGGGGCCATATCCTGATTTTGGGCGTTGCTATTTGTGTAGGCTTGATTGGTCCTAGAGCCTGGAGGTTTCGAGCTAGCTAACTGTCCATTGCTTCCATCTTGATAGTCACCGTACCTACCATTGGAAGCAGAATAAGGGGCTGGAATTGCAGTTGTGAGTGCTCCGAATCCTAAAAGACTGCTCCAAGCCGCTGTAGAGAGTTTCATTATCGTTCAGCCGAGAGCTTCAGAGCCTGCGCTATAAAGGGATCAGGGTGTGGATAATTCTTTTGTTGTACAAATTCATATTATTCATTTTTCCACGAGGGAAGTCTGGGCACATTTATATATCTCAAGTGCTGTGCAATTAATTATTTCGATCAGAAGCTATAAGCATTAGTCTTTGTTATACGAAAACAGTTTGAGAGGATGAGGAGCTCATCCTAAAGTGGCACATTTAGTTGAAGTTAGGTGGGTAGGAGAAATCGCGTCTTACTTCTTGTGTTGGTGGAAGAAAAGTTGGTTGGATTGGGGCTATTGTGTTGGGTGGCAGAGCATCAACAGGGGGTACCAGATTCAGCCCGACATCAACAGACTGCATTTGAGAGCGATAGATCTAATTTTGTTACAATGAAAACCATAGGATCTTTATCATGAAACAATATGTGGCCTACAAGAAAGTCAATGTCAAATGACAAGGTAAAGTCCAACTACGTTTTCAATTTCTGAACCAATCATATGTTATATCTGACAATCCGCCGTAGGATCCTTACTGATAACAATATCCAACAACAGGAATATCACTGATTCCTTTAAGACTTGCACCATTTCCAAATCAATGTATTTTATTCGGAAGTTGTTGGAATTAATTTATTCATTTAAGCATGATTCTTGCAATCCCAACTGCCCCCAATATACTAGAGCATAGTTATCCTTAGGATAATCAAACCAGTTGATTGTGTACTGATGTATTTCAATTAGCAGCAAGTGCCGGAGATTAGACAGAAAACGTTCATTGGCGTTAGAAGTGCTAGCGAGTTGTATCAGACATCGGTGAAGAGGTGAGTGGTGATTAAACTTCAATGCGGCGTTGTTTCGCACACTCCCACAACCAAAATCACGTGTAAGTGTCATACGATTAATGTTATTGAGATTTAGATCTCAGGGCTTTAGACACTTCGAAGATTTCTTTGCCTATAATTTTGGAAGGCATATTACCGTAGCCTACATACACGATGCGTACTCGCATCTTGGGCTTGTTTGCTAAACAAGCCTAAGTGAGCGTCTTTTAGTCCACTTAATGACGCTCACTTAATTGATGGTTTGGCTCCCTTTGTGATGTTGAAATTTAATTGCAATCTTATCAGCATTCCTCTTCCTCTTTGATTTCCTGGATCCACGCGGTCGAAGTATGGATGGGTTACAAATCTTTTGTGCGATGGTAGATATCTGGTGTGTAGAATTGTTTGTCAAAGGGCAGTTTTCTGGGATCGTGGTAGCTGTTGGAAGATAATAATGGATCTCGCGCCGAAGTTGTGATGGGTTAGCCGCCTTGTAGCTCATAAATCTTAGCTAAAAGTGCATGTGAAAATACATCTGAGATCCCAAAAATGGATAAAAGCACTTTATTGTGAGAGTATGAAGGAGGAAGTTCAAGATCTATTATGTTGAGTGGGGCGATAAAGCTCAAGCTTAGGTTAGCGATAAGCCCCTGAAATTAGCGAGTCGCAGTCTTGGCTCATCAACAACGCTTGTTTTTAATCAATATGGCTGTGTGCATTCGTAACCTTGTCCCGTTTGTTGAGTTTGCGCAAAGGAAGGATGAGACAATTGTATTGGTCGAGGTTCAATGGAGTGCTTTGATGCCGCATCGATGTTGTTCGTCGTGATGTTGTTCGTAGGATAAAAAATCCAGGCGGAATTGGACTTCAAGCATTGCAAACTCTGTGCATATGTCGACATCAGTTATTCTGTATGAGTCATATTTTGTGTTTAAACTCGAAGTCCTTTAAGCCTCTCCGTCAGGAATCTACGTTCGCATCGTCGCTCTGACACCAGATTGGTGAAAAAAATCCATTTATAGCACAGCAAATTTCCTTTACCTTTGCTCCACCACTGAGATTTCATGACTCTTCCCGGATGAATACTTGTACGTAAAGCTAGAGCTCATCAGAAATCTTGTGTATATGTATTAATTTATACAAGGTCACCACGTGTCTACCACTTCATATCAAAGTGACCTACCGCTTCTGGTTAGCTTATTATTAATCTTCACGTACTATAAAGCCTCGGCAATTCCGCGACGTAATACTCGAGTTCTGCCAGTAGATATATGAATTTTGTTTTCTCCCTCCAACACACAATATTGGAAATTATTTTACCCGAATATTGAGCGCTCGCCTCCTCAAGATTTTCATCTCCCCTTTGCTTGAAGGTTCGATATTTCCTCAATTATCCCACGTGGACTACCATGCCTCCAGCAAGCCGCTTCGCTGCGTTTTCTCGTCCCTGGGGCCTGATCTGGTTCTCTATTTGCCGTGAGTTAGTATTACTCATCGTTCGAACAACTGTGCTAATCCTCCTGTCCCTACAGTGCACTGGGAAGCTTTCAAAGAAGAAATTCGGCGAGATGGTCTCTCAGCACTTTTGCACCTCCAACAAATCCGAGATGCCGCTTCGGCAAAATTGCTCAGTATAACCTGTAATCTATGCGTCATACCTTCTCTCGACTCATCTGTATACTAACCGTTGAGCCCAGCCGGTAATTTTATCGCTTTCGAAGACACAACCATTGTTCCTTCGCTCGTCCAAGCTGCTACTGGCATTGTTCTCGAATTGGGACCTGGACCAGGCAATCAAGTTCATCGTTACGATACCTCTCATGTAAAATATGTCTATGGTGTTGAACCTAACTCCAACTTCAAACACGATCTAAATGCCAAGTTGGAGAAGCATGGCATGCAGGATAGGTATAAGCTAATAATTTCTGGCATTGAAGATAGCGATGTGTTGAGAAAGGAGGGAATAACGGAAGGGAGTCTGGATTCCGTGCTGTGCATCCAGGTACTGTGCGCTGTAGAAAATCCAAAGGCCGTGATGAAGGAGGTTTGGAAACTACTGAAACCCGGAGGAAAATTCATATTCTGGGAACACGGATGGAGTAGAAACCGCCTAACGAATATAGAACAAGGCATGTCTGCGAATCTTTCATATTTTCTTCTACAGGAAGGGTCTGACTAGTAGTAAAAATTGGCTGACATGAAGAAAAGTTGTCTTGAATCCTGCTTGGAGCACATTTGTAGGGTGTCATATGACCCGGAACGTGTTGGCGGACATTCTCAACGGTGGAGAGTGGGAGAATCCGAGCGATATCGAAGAGCCTGAAGATCCAACAAGTTGTCTTCCTAGGATTCAAGGTGTGCTTATCAAGAAGCTCTAATCAGGCCCTGATCAGAGCACATCCCTCCACTCTCTGGAAGCCATATCGAGTTCAGAATAAGAAGGGTCATGACATGTTACGAGGAAACAGCGTCGAATAGGTATGCTGCAGAGCTATGGCAATTCAAGCACAGTTAGGATAGCGGATTAGACAATACTCTGATTTTGATGAAGAGTGTGGGGAACGTAGCTGATGCGATATGAATTTCTCAAGATGGTGAATGGGGACTGAGACTAAATTTTATATACTTACAAGAGATTTTAGACCTGAGATTTAGACCTCTAAACTATGAAGCCTTTTGGCATGTGCACATGCCGAAACAAGACGGCATGATATCAATAGTTCGAGAATTTATTTTTTGAACTATGTTAATTTTTCCAAATGATCATTTCATGCATTCGCTTCTATTTAGGCAATATTGAAATTCAATTTAGTTGGTTCTTATCTACTGGGTATTTGAACAAACACTTCTTTAAATATGTCTCACATACTTGTAAGATCCTGTCCTTGAAAACACGACTTTCTAGCTAATGGAGATTCAAGAAATCTTAACTAGTACCACTAAAAAAATGAATAATCTCTAGCGTAGATTCGAACTTGGGCAAAGTCTAAGCGAGCCAATACGAAAGCGGATGGCCCCATATAGTATGGTCACGTGGTCCACAGACTAGATTTTGCCAAGCTCGCTTCCTGCCCACCATAGGTTTTTGCAAAGTCTGCCATCTTCAAAACTTCACGACAAACCAATACACCCAACCCGACAACGATTGCACTAATTCCCGAAATTAGGTTAGTACAGCAAACATTTTATTACGACAGTGAGGCAGGATTGATACCGGATACAATTGCGAGTAGACGGATGTGGAGATGGTGATGGCAGAGAGGATTGGAGCTCAATTACGCTGGAAGACTACCTCTGCAGCCTGCAGTGTCTCCAGTGCATTCATTCCGATACCTTTCTGTTCAGCAATTTCCGCGCAATCCTCACCTACAATATTGCATCCGTTGTCGAAGTTGTCACTCCGCTATGCATTTCCCTCCTCATTGCGCATCTGCTGACATATATTCATACTGCAGAAACCGCAATCATGGGTATTTCTCGTGATTCTCGCCATAAGCGCTCTGCCACCGGTGCAAAGCGCGCATACTACAGTGCGTAAATACCGAAAGCCCATGTGTTATCTAACATATGTTCCAACCTGAAAAAATTCTAAGACTTTTACAGGGAAGAAGCGCGCTTTCGAGGCCGGAAGACAAGAGGCCAACACCCGTATCGGAGCAAAGAGAATCCATCTTGTTCGTACCCGTGGTGGTAACCGCAAGTTCCGTGCCCTCCGTCTCGAATCCGGCAATTTCTCATGGGCATCTGAGGGAATCGCCCGCAAGGTCCGTGTCATTGTTGTGTCCTACCATCCATCCAACAACGAACTCGTCCGAACAAACACCCTCACCAAGGCCGCTATTGTCCAAGTCGATGCCGCCCCATTCAGACAATGGTACGAGGCACACTACGGTCAAAATCTAGGACGAAGACGCCAGAACAAGGCCGGAGGAGAGGTCCACGAGATTGAGAAGAAGAGCAAGAGCGTCGAGAAGAAGCACGCCGAGCGATTCAGTGCCCAAGGAAAGGTCGACCCTGCGCTTGAGAAGCAATTCGAGGCTGGTCGTCTTTTCGCCGTCATTTCTTCGAGACCCGGACAGAGCGGACGTGCCGATGGTTACATTTTGGAGGGAGAGGAGTTGGCTTTCTACCAACGCCAATTGCGCAAGTAGATTTCCTAAAGGGTTTGGTATGGCATGGCGTGTACTTCTGCGGAAATCATGGACTGGAGTTACATTTGCAGTTACTTCTGAGATGAATCTTCAGGAACTATTAGCAATACAAAAGCAATGCCTAAAGAAATTCATCCATTCCTAGAGTTCGCATGTGATTCTGATTATCCTGTGACATGCATGCATCTTTTGTGAACTTGTGACCCCGCAGTCCCAATATCAGCCTCAGCAACCCCCACCAGTCTCTAACCCTACTTTATTCCTTACTCTTGTTTGTGTGTCTTTCTCAACCTGCTATATGCGACTGTCATAGTGTTGTCCCTATCATGACGGCTTCGGCTTCAGCTTCAGCTTCAGCCCCAGTATCTGTCTCTGCTAGCAACCATGCACCATCTCCCAATACAGCTCACCCTCTCAGTCCAAGCATCAGACAATCAAATGGACAGTCCAGCACTTCCTCCCAACCTCCATCCAACTCTATATCCAATGTATCAACTCATCCGTCTACCCTCCCCCATTCCCCCGAAACTCTTCGTCAAACCGCCGAAGCCCGCGCCGCCCTCGAAGCTTCTATGCAAAACATTGGCAACAACCTCTCCGCTGACCTCAAAGCCCGCGCTCAAAACCTGCATGCCAACTCAGCACAGCTTGAGAAGCAGCTGAAAGATGTGGAACAGGGAACAAAGGGGTTGAGGAAGGAAAATGACAAGCTTGGGAAAATGGCAAAGGGGGGAGGGGAGAAAATCAAGGAGCTTGGGAATGTGCAGAACTGGGCGGAAATGTTGGAGAGGGACTTTTTGGTGTTAGAGGAAACCTTAAGGCTGGTTAGGCGCGGGGAGGAGGAGCAGGATGGGAGTGAGTGGAGTGGGAGCTATTCTGGTATGTTATCAATTTAATAACGGTTTACTGTTGCTCATTGGTGGGGCCGAAAAGTGGAGATTATATAGAGGAATATGAAGGAAATCCGACCAATTCTGGAGCGCCAGAGTTTACTTCTAGTTCATAAGTAATCATGATGCTGATGAAAGGACAGGGAGTGGGAGCTACAGCGGAAGCGAAGACGGCGAAAGGGACAATGAGAGTCTGGAAGGGGATCGCAGGCGGGAGAGGATTGGTGCTGGATTTGGAGTGAATGATGAGGAGATGGGATTCTTGGACGTTTATGGATTATCAGAAGACTCTGCTATGGACGGCATGGACGCAGAACAAGAAGACTTGAGGGATGGCAAAGTAGATGAGCTTGTTGACCATCACATGGATAACACGGAGAACAACCGCCAGACAGAACGCGCGGATGAATTAGACGAAATGAAGGTAGACGGCGAGCTGACACCAAGTTTAGCTAAAGGAAAAGGAAAAGAAACCCTCGATGCAGAGATGCCTCCTGACCATCACCAGGAAGCTGTCAATGGATCGTTAGGCTTTACCACATATTCTTCTTCATATACAACCTTTCCGCCACTGGAAACTGAATCGCAACCTCCGGCCGGAGAAGCATCTATAGTCATGGAATATCGCGATGCGGAGATACTAGATTAAACATCAAAGGCTGTGACTAAATCAATGTGCCAACTTTGCTCATATTATTTCGTGAAGGTTTTTAATGTTAAGTTATACAGCACCGTGGTGGAAGTTTCATTAACTCTCTGGCATAGAAACTTTTTCTCTCGTAGAAGCCTTTCGTGGTTAGCCTGTATGATATTGCAGTTCTAGGTAGGAATTGCCTAATACTCTTTCTGCGTAATACTGTTCTGAATCTACTGGGAGGGAAAGCATTATGTCGAAGAGAACATCATTGATCAGCGTCTTGAATTCTGTTAAGGTTCATTCACAATTTCCCTAAACTAGTCTTGTTATATAATTAATCTCTTCTAAATTGAAATGGGAGATCATGAAATTGTTTGTAGACCCATAGTCACTGCAATGTGATCTTCAGGAGAGTTTCCAAAACTACGCTATAACAAGTGAAGTAGCTATATATACACACATACAATCTGTCCAAGGTAACGTCACTTGAAATTTGAGTACGGATT
>Ga0247810_10000619_pt1 | contig 33301 bp, 32 predicted proteins | sample UWRJL119311C1_FD_179918 | JGI IMG/M metagenome (GOLD analysis project Ga0247810, IMG submission 179918) | Plant litter microbial communities from Arlington Agricultural Research Station in Wisconsin, United States - UWRJ-L119-311C-1 | ecosystem: Environmental > Terrestrial > Plant litter >... | reverse complement strand
ACCGCCGCGAGTGTGCAGCAGCAAGTTCTCGCGGGCTCCGCCCCCGACGTCGTGCAGATGACCTTCGACACGCTCAACTACGCGGTGAACGAGCTCGGTGCGAAGCCGCTGTCCACGGTGTTCGGCGAGGACGCTGTCGCCGAAGCCCTCGGCGGCGAGTACCCGATGAACGAGAGCGTGGTCGACTTCGGCACCGTCGACGATGTCACCTACGGCATCCCGTACGTGCTCTCGACCCCGGTCTTCTTCTACAACGAGACGGCCCTCGAAGCCGCCGGACTTCCGTCCGACGTCGACCTGTCGACGTGGGACTCGGTCGCGGATGCCGCGGCTGCCGTCACCGCGCAGACCGGCAAGCCCTCGCTGAGCATCTCGTGCACCGACCCCGTCGGACTCTGGTGCATGCAGTCGATCCTGCGCTCGAACGACGGCCGTGTTCTCAGCGAAGACGGCTCCACCATCGAGTTCGGCGACGCGGCGGCCGTCGCAGCCGTGCAGAAACTGCGCGACCTGTTCGACCAGGGTGTGCTGCAGAACGCCGACTTCGCCGGACAGATGGAGTCGTTCAGCCGCGGCGAGACGGTGATGCACCTCGACTCGTCTGCCCTGCAATCGTCGTTCTCGGCGGCCGCTGCCGCCGGCGGCTGGACCCTCGCCGACTCGGTGATGCCCGGGTTCGAGGGTGAGACCGTCGTGCCGACGAGCTCCGGTTCGGCGCTCTACATGTTCTCCGACGAGCCCGCCGAGCAGGCCGCGGCCTGGAAACTCATCCAGTTCATGACCGGCGCGCACGCCTACGAGGAGATCTCGACGAAGATCGGCTACCTGCCGCTGCGGTCGACACTCACCGAGGAGGGCGCGCCGCTCGGCGAATGGGCCGCCTCGAACACGCTCCTCGCCCCGAACCTCGCCCAGCTCGACGTGCTCGAGCCGTGGGTGTCGTACCCCGGCAACAACTACGTGCAGGTCGACACGATCCTCGCCGACGCGGTCAGCAACGCCGTCTACTTCGGTGCCGACCCCGAAGAGGCGATGACCGAGGCCGCAGCACGGGCACAGGAACTGATCGAAAAATGAGCACCACCGTTCCCCCGGAAGTTGCGCACACCCACATCGCGCTTGCCGGTACGCACAACTTCCGGGGGATCGGCTCCCACCCCGCCGGTGTCGGACGTCGGGTCCGCGACGGCAAGATCTACCGCTCAGACGCGCTGAACCGACTCACGGACGACGCGCGCGCGACCCTCACGCAGTTGGGAGTCGCCACGGTCGTCGACCTGCGCACCGACGAAGAGTGTGCTGCGGCTCCCGCCGCCGTCGACTCCCGCACGGTGACCGTCGTGCGTTCGCCGATCTTCCATGGTTCGCTGCTCTCGATGTTGGGCAGCGAGATCACCCTCGCCCAGCTGTACCGGGTGATGGTGAGCGAGCACGGCACCCAACTCGCCAGCGCGGTGCGCAGCATCGCGCGGTCGGGCGACTCCGCCGTGCTGGTCAACTGCACGGCGGGCAAAGACCGCACCGGCCTCGTCGTGGCCTTGGCTCTCTCCGCGGCCGGAGTGCACCGCGACGTGGTGATCGCCGACTACGCCCTCACCGGCGGGTATCTCGCGGGAGGGTGGAAGCAGCAGATGCTCGCACACTTCACGGCAGCGGGAGTCGCGACGACCCCCGAACTCGAAGACCTGATCGTCGGCAGCCCTCCCGAACTGCTCGGAGAGGTCTTCGACCTCCTGGAGGCGGCCTACGGAGACGTCGCCGGCTACCTCGCGTCACATGGACTGAGCGCGATCGACCTCGAACTCCTGCGCTCCGTGCTCACCACCCCCGACACCACCGAAACCAAGAAGGACGACCACGGATGACCATCGGCCAGTACCCCGCCCCGGGCCACACCCTGGTGCACCTCAGCGACACCCACTTCGTCGGCGACGGGGAGCGCCTGTACGGAAAGATCGACACCGACCGGAACCTGACCCGCGTGTTCGCCGGTCTCGAACGGGCGCAGATCCGTCCCGACGCGTTCGTCATCACCGGCGACCTCACCGACACCGGACGGCCCGACGCCTATGCCCGCCTTCGCGATCTCGTCGAACCGGCGGCCGCCGAACTGGGCGCCGAGGTCGTCTGGGTCATGGGCAATCACGACGAGCGCGGCGCTTTCCGTGAGGGATTGCTGCGCACACCCGCGTCGCAAGATCCCGTCGACTCCGTCTTCGAGGTGCGGGGCCTGCGCCTCGTCGCACTCGACTCCACGGTGCCCGGGCATCACCACGGCGAGATCACCGACGCGCAGCTCGACTGGCTGGCCGACGTGCTGGCCGTGCCCGCAGAACACGGCACGCTGCTCGCCCTGCACCACCCGCCCGTGCCCAGCCCTCTCGGCCTGCTGTCGCTCGTCGAACTGACCGAGCAGCACAAGCTGGCGTCCGTGCTCGAAGGAACGGACGTGCGCGGCATCCTCGCCGGACACCTCCACTATTCATCGACGAGCACCTTCGCGGGCATCCCCGTCTCTGTCGCCTCGGCGACCTGTTACACCCAGGACCTGGCCGTTCCGTTCCCGACCACACGCGCCCAAGACGGCGCCCAGTCGATGAACCTCGTGCACGTCTACGGCGACCGCCTCTTGCATTCCGTGGTGCCTCTCGCCGATTTCGACACCGTCTACGCCGTATCCGCCGCGCAGATGGCCGCCTTCCTCGACTCCCCGACCGACACCTCCTTGGGCGACGTGTCCAACGGTTCAAGCAAGTAGGCGCCCGTGTTTCTCGAAAACCCGCCCGTCACTGCGAGCGCTCCGTCGAAGTCGCCCACCGGCGCACGCGGGAAGCGCACGTTCGACATCACGCCGTACCTCTACGTACTGCCGGCGATCGCCCTCCTCGTCGTCTGGATCTACAAACCGCTGGCGCAGACGATCGAGTTGTCGTTCTACGACTGGAACCTGCTGCCCACCTCTCCCAAGACGTTCGTCGGCCTGCAGAACTACGTCGACGTACTCGCACTCCCCGAGTTGCATGCCGCTCTCGCGAACACCGGGCTGTACATCCTCGCGGGCTTCTTCTTCCTGATCCTGCTTCCTACAGCCGTCGTGCTGCTCACCCGGCAGATCGGCGGACGTGCTCGCACGGCCTACCAGGCGATCATCTTCATCCCCTTCCTCGTCACCCCGATAGCCACGAGCGCCATCTGGCGTTGGCTGTTCGCGCCAGAGGGCGGGCTCATCACCCAGGGAGCGAGCGCGCTCGGGATCGAACTCGGCAACGTCTTCCGCGACCCCGAACTCTCACTGTGGGCCGTCGTCGTGATCGTCGGCTGGCAGATGCTCGGCTTCGGCGTGCTCGTGATCTCGGCGGGCTACACGGGCATCAGTCCTGACTACGCCGACGCCGCGGCCACCGACGGCGCCAGCAACGCGCAGATCATCCGACGCATATCGCTGCCGCTGCTATCTCCGACCCTGGTGTTCCTCGCACTGATGACGGTGCTACTCGTCGCACAGTGGTCGTACCCCGTGATCGACACGCTCACGAAGGGTGGCCCGTCATCGTCGTCGACGAACATCTACTACTTGCTCTACCAGTTCGGCTTCCAGAACTTCGATTCCGGGCTCTCCTCGGCGGCCGGCACCCTGTTCTTCATCGCCTTCGCCGTCATCGCCGCCGTCTTCGTCGAACTCAGCGAACGCGTCGCGTTCTTCGACAACTAGAGAGATCATCATGACCTTCACCCTCGTCGCCGACGTACAGCCCGGCTCGCGAACCCCGTCCGCGCCCGCGGCCTCACCTGCCGCGCGCCCCCCTGCGGCACGACGTCGTGGTCTGACCGCATTCCTCGGGTTCGGCAACCGCGTGCTCGGCCACGTCATCCTCGCTGTTCTTTCGCTGATCGCCGTCGTCCCCGTGTACTGGATGCTCGCGACGGCCTTCCGAGACCCGGCCGACGCCCTCTCGCTGTCGCCCGTGCCGTGGCCGCTCAGCCTCGACAACTTCGCCTACATCTTCGACGCCATCCCCATCGCCGAGATGATCGGCAACACCATGGCGATGGCGGTCGCCATGACGGTCGCCCAGCTGCTCGTGGCGATCGTGGCCTCCTACGCGTTCACGATGTGGGAGTTCCGCGGCAAGAAACTGCTCTACCTGCTGTTCGTCGGCTCCTGGCTCGTGCCGTTCCAGGTGACGATGATCCCCAACTACGTGCTGATCTCGCAACTGGGCCTGCTCAACACCGTCACGGGCGTCGTGCTGCCCAACCTCTGCTCGGCGTTCGGCGTGCTTCTGCTGCGGCAGCACATGCAGGCGTTCCCGCGCGACCTCGTCGACGCCAGCAAGATCGACGGCCGGTCGTCATGGGGAACCCTCTGGCTCGTGATCGTGCCGAACATGCGCCCGGCCCTTGCCTCGCTCGCCATCATGCTGTTCATCTCGGCGTGGAACGAGTACCTGTGGCCGATGCTGATCATGCCGCAGTCAGACGCCCTGATCCAGGTCGGAATCCGCAGCTTCCTCGGCGAAGAGGGCAACAACTGGGGTGCGCTGATGGCGGCGAGCGGACTCGCCTGCCTGCCCATCTTCTTCATCTATCTCGCCCTGCAGCGCTACGTCATCGACGGGTTCGTGCGCTCGGGGATCAAATAGCCGCACACTGTCGCGCGGCGCGAGCAATGCCTCGGGATACAGCGAAGGCCCCCGGTTTCCCGGGGGCCTTCGCCGTGTTGTTCTGGTGCGCGAGGGGGGACTTGAACCCCCACGTCGTTTCCAACACACGGACCTGAACCGTGCGCGTCTACCAATTCCGCCACTCGCGCCAACCCAGCGAGATTATCACAGCGTGGGGCCTCCGCCGCACACGCATCATCCCTGAGGACCCCTGCCGTGTCATCCTCAGGGGCGAAAACCCCGGGGTAAACCCGAACGTCCATAGCCACCGGCTAACATCGTCATATTCACTAGGTGTGAGATGAGGAAATCCTTGGGGCTTCTTGACAGCTTCGAACGAGGGCTAGAGCGGGCGGTTAACGGCGCCTTCGCGAAGACCTTTAAGAGCGGCGTGCAGCCCGTTGAGATCACGAGCGCGCTCCGACGCGAACTCGACACGAAGGCCGCGGTGGTCTCCCGCGACCGCATTCTGGTTCCCAACCGCTTCGTCGTGCGCCTCTCCCCCATGGACCACGACCGCATGGCGGCCATCGGCCCCGCGCTCATCGACGAGCTCACCGGCCTGGTCCAGCGCCACGCCACGGCCCAGCGCTACTCCTTCTCCGGCCCGCTGTCGATCAGGCTCGAGCGCGTGCCCGGTCTCGGCGAGGGCATCATCGAGATCGAGTCCGTCAACGTCAAAGGCACCGTCGCCTGGACCCCGGTTCTCGATATCGGTGGCAAGCGTCATCCGATCACCCAGTCCCGCACCGTCATCGGACGAGGGTCGGATGCGGACATCACCGTCGACGACTCCAGTATTTCCCGCAAGCACGTCGAGGTGCTGTGGGACGGCAAGCGGGCCGAGGTCAACGACCTCGGTTCGACCAACGGCTCCCTGCTCAACGGCGACCGCGTCTCGAGGGCGCGGCTCGACCCCGACTCGGCCATCGACATCGGCCGCACGCACATCGTGTTCCGCGTGATCGCCCAGGCCGCAGACGACTTCTCTTCCTCGCGCGACAAGGGTGGCAACCGATGACCGATCCGAGTGCTCTGACACTCCTCGTGCTCAAGGTCGCCTTCCTCGGCGTCATGTGGGCCTTCGTCTTCGCGGTCGTCTACGCGCTGCGCACCGACCTGTTCGGCCAGAAGGTGCGCAAGCTGCCGGCGACGGTGGACGCCGCGGCCGCAGCACCGGCACCCGCGCCGATGGCGGCCCCCGCGCAGAACCGCCTCCCGGCCTCCCCCGGCGTCAGCTCGTCGGGCGCCACCCGCCTCGTCATCACCGCCGGCGCCAAGGAGGGGCTCGAGATCGCCCTGCCCTCCGAGCAGCTCACGATCGGCCGTTCGAGCGATTCCGGACTCGTGATCCGCGACGACTACACCTCGACCCACCACGCGCGACTGCTCAACTGGAACGAGGGCTGGGTTATCCAAGACCTAGACTCGACCAATGGCACGTTCCTCGATGGCACGCGGGTGATCGTGCCGACTCAGGTTCCCCTGAACACGCCAGTGACCATTGGCACGACCAGTTTCGAACTACGGCGGTAATCGAGTGGCCCCCGGCAAGAGTGCCGCGGTCTCCCATGTCGGGAAGATCCGCGCCAACAATCAGGACAGCGGCTATGCCGGCGAGTACCTGTTCGTTGTCGCCGACGGCATGGGCGGGCACGCGGGCGGCGACGTCGCCTCCGCGATCGCGGTCAAGCGCATCGTCGAGACCGACCGGCAGTTCGCCTCGGGCACCGACGCCGAGTTCGCCCTGCACACCGCGCTCACCGCGGCGAACGCGCAGCTGGCCGAGACGGTCTTCGACCACTCGGAACTGACCGGCATGGGCACGACCGTGAGCGGGCTCATCCTCGTCAACGGCCAGGTCGTCATCGCCCACATCGGCGACTCGCGCATCTACCTGCTGCGCGACGGCGAGATGACCCAGGTCACCGCCGACCACACCTTCGTGCAGCGGCTCGTCGACAGCGGACGCATCACCGAGGAAGAAGCCGCCGTGCACCCGCGGCGTTCGGTCCTGATGCGCGTGCTCGGCGACGTCGACGCGACCCCCGAGATCGACACCTCGATCATGACCACCCAGCCGGGCGACCGCTGGCTGCTCTGCTCCGACGGACTCTCGAGCTACGTCTCGCACGACAAGATCATGCACGCCCTGTCGACGATCACCGACACCCAGGCCACGGCCGAACGCCTGGTGAAAGACGCCCTCGACCAGGGCGCACCCGACAACGTCACCGTGGTGCTCGTCGACATCGACGCGACCGAGACCTCGGCGCACGTGCCGCCGGTGACGGTCGGATCGGCCGCGAGCCCGCTCGTCTTCGACGGCGACAACTCGAAGAAGCCGTTGCGCCTCCCCGCACTGCTGCTGCACCCGCTCAAGGTCACGAAGGGCGACGACTCGCACTTCGAGCCCGAGTCCGACGGGTATCTCGACGAACTCATCCTCGAAGACCGCCGCAGGGCGAAGCGCCGCCGCATCACCTGGCTCGTCGGTCTCATCCTCGTCGTCGTCGCGGTGCTCGGCGGTGTGTTCGCCGCGTACCAGTACACGCAGACCCGCTACTACGTCGGTGTCGACCAGGGCAACGTCGCCATCTTCCGGGGTGTGCAAGAGGGCATCGGCCCGATCAGCCTGTCGACCCTGTACCGCAGCACCTCGATCCCGGTCGAGTCCCTCCCCACGTATTCGCAGACGAGCCTCGAAGACACCATCAACGCCGACGACCTGAGCGATGCCGAGCGCATCGTGGACCAATTGTCGAATGTCAGCACCGAATAGTCTCCCGACCGAAGCCGTCTCGACCGCACGCGCGGCCGGGTCGGCCGATCGCGCCAACTTCACCACGAACATCCGCCTCAAACTGCGGGTCCCCGCGCGGATGCGCAACCTCGAACTGCTGCTGCTGCTCATCGCGAGCGCCATCAACGCGGCCGCCGTCTACCTCGTGCAGCTCGGGGCACTCGGCGAGATCGACTCGACGCTGTTCACCTTCGGCCTCGGGCTCACGGTGCTCGTGTTCGCGATGCACTTCACCATGCGGGTCGTCGCGCCCGACGCGGACCCGTTCATCCTTCCGGTGATCACGGTGCTCAACGGTCTCGGCATCGCCATGATCTACCGCCTCGATATCGCGGAGGGCTTCACCGGCTGGGAGGCCGCCGGCGTGCGCCAGATGGTCTGGACGGCGATGGCCATCCTGCTCGCCATCGTCGTGATCGTCGTGGTGCGCAACCACCGTGTGCTGCTGCGCTACCGCTTCGTCTCGATGTTCACGGGTATCGCCCTGCTGCTGCTTCCGCTCGCCCCGTTCATCGGTTCCGAACGCTTCGGCGCGCGCATCTGGATCGAGATCGGCCCGCTCAACTTCCAGCCCGGAGAACTCGGCAAGATCGCCCTGGCCATCTTCTTCGCCGGCTACCTCGTCACCGCGCGCGACTCGCTCTCGATGGTGGGCACCAAGTTCTTGGGAATGACCTTCCCGCGCGCCCGCGACCTCGGCCCGATCATCGTCGTCTTCATCGCCTCGATGGGTGTGCTCGTCTTCCAGCGCGACCTCGGAACGGCCCTGCTCTACTTCGGGCTGTTCCTCGTGATGATCTACGTCGCGACGGGTCGCGCGAGCTGGATCATCCTCGGCCTCACCATGTTCCTCGCGGGTGCGCTCGTCGCCAGCCAGACGCTCAGCTACGTCAACGGCCGGTTCGCCGCCTGGCTCGACGCGTTCAACCCCGAGATCTTCGACCGCACCGGTGGCAGCTTCCAACTCGTGCAGGGCCTGTTCGGTCTCGCCAGCGGCGGTCTCATCGGCACCGGGCTCGGCCAGGGCCGCCCCGACATCGTGCCGCTCGCCGAGAGCGACTACATCATCGCGAGCCTCGGCGAAGAACTCGGGCTGATCGGTCTGTTCGCGATCCTCGCCCTCTATCTGCTGTTCGTCTCGCGCGGGTTCCGCATCGGCTTCGCGGGTCAGGATGATTTCGGTCGCCTTCTCGGGGTCGGTCTCGCCTTCCTCATCGCGCTTCAGGTATTCATCGTGGTGGGCGGTGTCACGCGGGTGATCCCGCTGACCGGGCTCACGACGCCGTTCCTCGCCGCGGGAGGCTCCTCGCTCGTCGCCAACTGGATCATCGCCGCGCTGCTGCTGCGGCTCTCCGACACAGTGCGCAACCAACCGAGGGCGGTGATCGAACAGTGAACAAAGAACTCAAGCGGGTCAGCATCGTCGTGCTGCTCATGTTCGTGGCGCTGTTCGGATCGAGCAGCGTCATCCAGGTCGTCGAGGCCGACAGCCTGCGCGCAGACAGCCGCAACACCCGCACCACGCTCGACAGCTTCTCGGCCCAGCGCGGGCCGATCCTCGTCGACGGCGTGCCCATCGCCGAGTCGACCCCGGTCGACGACGACTTCTCGTTCCTGCGCCAGTACGCGAACGGCCCGCTGTACGCCCCCGTCACCGGCTACTTCACCCTCAACCAGGGAACGACCGGCATCGAGCGGGCGCTCAACGACTACCTCAGCGGCACGTCGAACTCGCAGTTCTTCGACCAGATCAACTCGATCTTCACCGGGCAAGACCCCAAGGGCGACGCCGTCGAGCTCACGATCGACCCGACGCTGCAGCAGGTCGCCTACGACGCGCTGGGCAACAACGCGGGCGCGGTCGTCGCGCTCGACCCGAAGACCGGCGCCATCAAGGCGATGGTCTCGAAGGCCTCGTTCGACCCCAACCTGCTCGCCGTGCACGACACCAAGCAGGTGCTCGCGGCCTACGACACGCTCATCAACGACCCGGCCGACCCCCTCGCCAACCGCGCGATCGCGGGCGACCTCTACACGCCGGGATCGGTCTTCAAGCTCGTCGTCGCGGCGGCCGCCATCGACAGCGGGCAGTACACGGCCGAGTCGGAGTTCCCGAACCCGCCGTCGCTCACCCTGCCCGAGTCGAGCTCGGTCATCACCAACTCCGAGGGCGGCCAGTGCACCGGCACCCCCACGGTCACCATCGCGACCGCGCTGCGGCTGTCGTGCAACATCCCGTTCGCCGAGCTCGGTCTCGCGCTGGGATACGACACCATCGCGGCCAAGGCGAAAGAGTTCGGATTCGAGTCGATCCTCGAGATCCCGATGAGCGCCACCCCCAGCGTCTACCCGCAGACCGACAGCGACGCGCAGCTCATGCTGTCGTCGTTCGGCCAGGCGAGTGTGCGGGTCACCCCGATGCAGATCGCCATGGTGTCGGCGGCGATCGCGAACGACGGCATGCTCATGCAGCCGACGTTGATCGAGAGCATCCTGGCCCCCGACCTCACCGTGCGCGAAGAGCTGCAGCCCTCTGTCTACAACACACCGATCACGAGCGAGACGGCGGAAACATTGACCCAGATGATGGTCGCTGCGGTATCCAACGGCGGTGGCGGTAATGCGAGAATTAGCGGAGTCAATGTGGCGGGTAAGACGGGCACGGCGGAGAACGGCGACGACGCCCCCTTCACCCTCTGGTTCACCGGTTTTGCTCCAGCAGAAGATCCACAGGTGGTCGTCGCCGTTGTGGTCGAGAACGGCGGTGGCCTCGGCCAGTCCGGATTCGGCAACTCGGTCGCGGCTCCAATCGCGAAGAAAGTACTAGAGGCGGTGCTAAACAAATGAGACCCACCAGTGGCCTCACTTTCGGTGGCAGGTACCAACTGTCGAGTCGCGTTGCGATCGGCGGGATGGGCGAGGTCTGGCAAGCAACAGACCTCGTGATCGGGCGCACCGTGGCGATCAAGATCTTGAAAGACGAGTACCTCGGCGATCCCGGGTTCCTCGAGCGCTTCCGCGCCGAGGCCCGTCACGCCGCGCTCGTCAACCACGAGGGCATCGCCAACGTGTTCGACTACGGCGAGGAGGAGGGCAGCGCCTACCTCGTTATGGAGCTCGTCCCCGGCGAAGCGCTCAGCGCGATCCTCGAGCGCGAACGTGTGCTCTCCACCGACCGCGTCCTCGACATCGTGGCGCAGACGGCGAACGCCCTCTCCGCCGCGCACGCCGCAGGTCTCGTGCACCGCGACATCAAGCCGGGCAACCTGCTGATCACACCCGACGGCCGCGTGAAGATCACCGACTTCGGCATCGCCCGCATCGCCGACCAGGTTCCGCTCACCGCGACCGGCCAGGTCATGGGCACCGTGCAGTACCTCTCGCCCGAGCAGGCGAGCGGCCGCTCCGCCTCGCCCACCACCGACATCTACTCGCTCGGCATCGTCGCGTACGAGTCGCTCGCCGGCCGTCGTCCGTTCACGGGCGAGTCGCAGGTCGCCATCGCGATGGCGCAGATCAACGAGACCCCGCCCGAGCTCCCCGTCACCATCTCCGAGCCCGTGCGCAACCTGGTCTACGCCTGCATCGCGAAGAACCCGGCCGACCGCCCCGCGTCTGCGGCCCACCTCGCCCGCGCGGCGCAGGCGCTGCGCCGCGGCGACGTCTCGGCTGCGGCCGTCGCCGTGCCCGGCATCCTCGGCGCGGGCTCGCTCGCCGCGACCGCCGGCGCGAACTACGGCCAGAACAACGCGACCACCCGCCTTCTCACCGCGAGCGAGCAGGAGGCCGACGCGGCCACCTCGCAGGTTCCGGCGCAGGAGGAGAAGCGCAACCCGTGGATGTGGCCGCTCATCGCCATCGTCTCGGTGCTCGCCGTCATCCTCGTCGTCGTCATCGTGTTCCTCGTGATGCCCTCGGGCGACGACGACCCGAAGCCGTCGAACTCGGCGACGAGCTCGACCCCGAGCAGCACGCCGACGCCGAGCAACACGCCGACGCCCACGCCCACTCCGACGCCCACCGCGGAGACCATCAACGTGAACGCCGACGAATTCATCGGACTCACCGAGGGCACCGCCCGCACGCGCATCGAAGCACTCGGACTGCGCATGTCGACGGTCAACGGCGATCCGGCACCCGACAGCACGAAGGTCGGCCTGTCGTACAAGGTCGAGCCGAGCGGACCGGTCGCACCGAACGCGACGATCACCGTCACGTTCTACGGCGCCGTCGCCGCGCCCACGCAGCCGTCGCCGGTCGCCGCTCCCCCCGCGGCCAGCCTCCTGCCGGGCAACACGGCCGCGGTGACCTGGTCGACCTTCCCGGGTTGCCCGTCGGGCCACCCGCTCACCGGCTACACCTTCACGGTCGGCAACGGCGTCGCGCAGACGGCGAACCCGCTCGGTGCCAGCGCCACCTCGCTCAACATCACGTTGCCCGAGAGCGGCACGGTCACGGTCAGCTACATCGCGCAGTGCAGCGACCTGCAGTCGCCCGCCTCGGCGAACACCACGTTCACCGTGGTCGGCCCCTAGCAGGGGTTGCAGAGGCACCACCGAGTACACTGGCAAGGAAAATTCGCAGAGCCGACCGGGAGATTAGCTAGTGACTGAAGGCGTAGCCCAGAGTGTGCGCCTGCTCGCGGGCAGGTACCAGGTCGGCGACCTCATCGGCCGCGGCGGCATGGCCGACGTGCACGTCGGAACCGACTCCCGTCTCGGGCGTCGCGTCGCGATCAAGCTCCTCAAGCCGGCTCTCGCCACCGATCCCGCGTTCCGCAGCCGGTTCCGCCGCGAAGCGCAGGAAGCCGCCAAGATGGCGCACCCGACCATCGTGCGCATCTTCGACGCGGGCGAAGAGACGATCATCGACGAGACCGGCGCAGAAGTGCAGCTGCCGTTCATCATCATGGAGTTCGTCGACGGCCGGCTGTTGAAAGACATGATCTCCGACGGTCCGATCGAGCAGGGCGAAGCCGTGCGCATCATCGCGCAGGTGCTCACCGCCCTCGAGTACTCGCACCGCGCCGGTGTCGTGCACCGCGACGTGAAGCCCGGCAACATCATGGTCACCGCGAGCGGCCAGGTGAAGGTGATGGACTTCGGCATCGCGCGCGCCGTCTCCGACTCCTCGGCCAGCATCGCCGAGACCAGCACGATCGTGGGCACCGCCCAGTACTTCTCGCCCGAGCAGGCGCGGGGCGAGGCCGTCGACGCACGCACCGACCTCTACTCGACCGGCATCGTGCTGTTCGAGATGCTGACCGCCCGCGCGCCCTTCGTGGGCGACAACCCGGTCGCGGTGGCCTACCAGCACGTGAACCAGCAGGCTCTCCCGCCGAGCGCGCTCAACCCCCGCGTGTCGCCGGCCCTCGACGCCGTCGTGCTGCGCTCGATGGCCAAAGACCGTTTCGACCGCTTCCAGACCGCCGGGGAGTTCCGCATCGACGCGGAGACCGCCGCCGCCGGCTCGATCCCCGGACGCAAGCCGGCCCCGGCCAGCGAGTTCAACGCGGCCCTGTTCGGCGTCAACCCGAACTCCCGCGCCGGCTCCGACGCCACGTTCCGCCAGCTCAACGTCGACCAGAACGACCGCATCCCGCGCACCCAGAACCGCCCGCCCGTCGCGTGGATCTGGGGCGGCGTGGCCGTTCTCATCGTCATCATCATCGCGGTGTTCATGTGGGTGCAGACCGTGTCCCAGCCCACCTCGTACACCCAGAACGTGTCGATCCCCGTTCCCGCGGTCAACGGCCTCACCTACGACGAGGCCCAGACACAACTCAGCGGCGACCGGCTTGTCGCCGAACGCATCGACGAGACCAGCACCGAGGTGCCGGCGAACGTCGTCATCCGCACCGATCCCGAGGCCGGCATCAATGTCGCCCCCGGCGAAGACATCACCGTCTACGTCTCCAGCGGCGCCCAGGCCGTCAAGGTGCCGCAGGTGACCGGCATCGACCAGGCAGCGGCCGCCGCCGCGATCACCGCCGCCGGCCTCACCGTCGGTGCCACCAGCCAGGACTACTCGCCCAGCGTCAAGGCGGGCGTGGTCATCTCCGTCTCGCCGGCCGCCGGCGAGGCGACGACCGCCGAGACCCCGGTCACCATGGTGATCTCGAACGGGCACGTCACGGTTCCCGATGTGAAGAATCAGGATGTCGCGACGGCGAACAACACCCTGCTGGCCCTCCAGCTCGAGGTGAAGACGGTCGCCGACCTGAGCTGCAGCGGCGGCAAGGTCTCGTCACAGTCGGTCGTCGGCGATGTGCCGCAGCGCACCGGCGTGCAGATCAACTTCTGCAACAAGCCCTGAGCCGGCCGCGCCGGCGCTGAGTCGGGCGCGCCAGGGCCGAGTCGGCCGCACCAGCCATGAGTCCGACGCGACGAGACCGGGCGCACCCACGCGAGCGGGGACGGCCTCGGCGCGCCTTGCCGACGTCGACCCGCGCTAGGCGAGCGTGACGAGCGGCGTGAGCCCCTTCGCGGTCTCCGCGGCCTGGGGCAGACCGGCGACGGCCAGCCAGTTGCCCACCATGCGGTAGCCGCCCTCGGTGAGAACCGACTCCGGGTGGAACTGCACGCCGAAGATCGGCAGCGCGGCGTGCCGCACGCCCATGATGACGCCGCCCTCGGTGCGCGAGGTGACGACGAGGTCGCTCGGCGTCGTCCCGTCGACGATCGCGAGCGAGTGGTAGCGCGTCGCCCGGAACGGCTGCGGAACGCCGTCGTAGAAGCCGCTGTCGTCGTGCTCGATGAGCGAGGTCTTGCCGTGCATGAGTTCGTCGGCGTGGGTCACGGTGGCGCCCATGGCCTCCGCGATCGCCTGGTGCCCGAGGCAGACGCCGAACAGCGGCTGTCCGCTGTCGATGGCCGCCTTCACGACGGGGATCGAGACGCCGGCCGCGGCGGGCGTGCCGGGGCCGGGCGAGAGCAGCACGACGTCGTACTCCGCGATGACGCTGGCCGCGTCATCCGCACCGAATGCGTCGTTGCGCACCACGGTGGTCTCTGCGCCCAGCTGCAGCAGGTACCCGTTGAGGGTGTAGACGAAACTGTCGTAATTGTCGACTACGAGAACGCGGGTCATTCGCCTACCGTCACTTCCGGGGGTACAAAGAGTTCGTTGACGAACGGAAACACCCACAGTACGAGAACCGTGAGCACGACCGCAACGAGAGCGACGGCCGAGAGGATGCGCACCCAGAGCGGGCCGGGGAGAATACGCCAGAGCGCCGCGTACATCAGTTGGCTCCTGCCTGAACGAGAGTGGCGATTTCGGCCGGGGGGCCGTCGGCGCGCGGGTACCAGGTGTCGAAGACGCCGTAGGCGATGATGCGCTCGGCGGCCGAGAAATAGGGGTGGCAGCTGGTGAGGGTGATGACCCGGTCGGTGGATGACACGCCTACCGCCTGGGGCACGGGTTCGAGCACCCCGACTCCCGTGGGCCGCACGTACTCGGTGCCGCGGTACACGTACTTGTACCAGCCGTCGGCCGACTCGACGTAGATGCTGTCGCCCACGACCAGCTTGTCGATGTCGTGGAATCCGGCGCCGTAGGTCGTGCGGTGCGCGGCGACGGCGAAGTTGCCGACCTCGCCGGGCATCTGCGTCTGCGGGTAGTGGCCGACGCCCGTCTTGCGGTTGTTGAGCACGTTCAGCCCGACGCCCTCGGCGATCGGCCGGCGGTAGTCGGCGCCCAAGCGCGGAACGATGAGGTTGGCGAACGAGGCGCCCTCCGCCGGTCTCGCGGCGACGACCGGTTCTCCGGGCACCGCGGGCTCGGCCGTGGCCGTCGGGGTCGGGGAGGCAGACGCCGTCGGGGTCTCGCCCGGCTGCCCGGCGGCCTCCCACTGCTCGGCCAGGTCGTTCGCGGCCGTGGTCTGCTCGGCGCCGACGATGATGTCGTTGAGCCAGACCTGCCAGCCGAGGAAGAGCAGCACGAGAACTCCGGCGGTGAGAAACAGCTCGCCGAGCACGCCGACGACGCTCGGACGCTGGCGCCGCGGTCGGCGCGGGGCCGGCTCGACGGGCACAGGGTCGATCTCGGACATGTGTTGATTGTACGGTGCGCTGTCGTGACGAATCCGGGAGGCTGAAACCGCCTCACACCGGGCGACAGGCGATTCACGATAAGATTTTCGGCATGGCCCGTAGCGAACGCACCAAACCCGACCGTACCGCCGAGACGCGTCCCGGCGAGCAGGCTCCGAACCCCGTCTGGTTCAAGCCGATCATGTTCGGCTTTATGCTCGTCGGCCTCGTCTGGATCATCGTCTTCTACGTCAGCGGAGGCACGCAGCTGCCGATCCCGCAGCTCGGCTCCGGCAACATCCTCGTCGGCTTCGGCATCATGTTCGTCGGCTTCCTCATGACGACACGCTGGCGCTGAAACCGGCCACATCCGCGCGGATTAAGGGCTAACTACACCGCTGTAATTATCCCCAGTGTGCACAAGCCTGTGGATAACTTACCTAGACGGTTACGCCGACGATCGTGAGAGCGACGAGGGCCGCGGCCACACCGCTGACCGCCGCGATCTGGACCGCCTTCTTGCTGCGGTGCCGCGTGGCCATGTAGATCGCCGCGATACCGGCTCCGACGATCAGTCCGCCGAGGTGGGCCTGCCAGGCGACGTTCGGCACGATGAACCCGATGACGAGGTTCAGGCCGATGACGATGAGCAGCTGCATGTTGTTGCCGCCCAGTCGACGCTGGATGACGAAGAAGGCACCGAGCAGTCCGAAGATCGCGCCGGAGGCGCCCACCACGACCGCGGCGGGCGCGAGGAACAGCACCGCGACCGAGCCGCCGAGCGCGGCGAGCAGGTACAGGGCGGCGAAACGCGCGCGACCGACCGCGTGTTCGATGATGGGCCCGAAGATGAACAACGAGTACATGTTGAACAGGATGTGCAGGATCGACGTCGGCGAATGCAGGAAGGCCGACGTGACCATGCGCCACGGCTCGACCGGCGTGAGCGGCGGGTAGTAGGCGAGCGCCTGATAGACCGCGCCGCCCGACACCCACTGGGCGACGTAGAAGAGCAGGTTCAGCCCGATCAGGCTGTAGGTGACGACCGGCACCCCGCTCGACGAGCGCATAGACCGCTTGATGCGGGTCGTGGTGCCGCGGCGGGTGCGAGGCGCGCTCTCACGCGCCTCGCGTACGCACTCGGGGCAGTGCACCCCGACGGCGGCCTGGGTCTGGCATTCCGAACAGACGGTGCGACCGCACCGCTGGCAGATGATGAAACTCTGCCGGTCGGGATGCCGGTAACAGAAGTTGTCCGGATTCCTGGCGGTATCCGACACGGGCGTGACTAGACCTGGTCGACTGTGACGCTCTCGATGACGACGTCATCGAGGGGCTTGTCGCTGCCGTTGGTCGGCACGGCCTCGATCGCGTCGACGACGCGCTTCGACTCGTCGTCGGCGACGAAGCCGAAGATGGTGTGCTTGCCCTGCAGCCACTGGGTCGGAACCGTGGTGATGAAGAACTGCGAACCGTTGGTGCCCTTGCCCGCGCGCTTGCCGGCGTTGGCCATGGCGAGGACGTAGGGCTCGTTGAAGGTCAGCTCGGGGTGGATCTCGTCGTCGAACTCGTAGCCGGGGCCGCCGATGCCCTGGCCGAGCGGGTCGCCGCCCTGGAGCATGAACTGCTTGATGATGCGGTGGAAGATGATTCCGTCGTACAGCTTGTCGGTCGAGACCTTGCCGGTGGCGGGGTGGGTCCATTCCTTGGTGCCCGTCGCGAGGCCGACGAAGTTGTCGACGGTCTTGGGGGCGTGGTTGCCAAGGAGGTTGACCTTGATAACGCCGAGGTTGGTGGTGATCGTGGCGACAGCTGTATGCGAAGACATAGGGATAATTCTTGCATAGCCTCCCTGTCGGTTACCCGATAGCGCACAGCCGCCTCACAGGCATAGCCGTTTCGCTGGGTAGAGTGGCGTGACAAGATTGAATCGTTCGCTGCACAACGACGACGGAGGTTTTTCAATGGGACTGTCACGGAAGCGGCAGCGAGAGTTCACTCGGCTTAAGAAACAAGCCGAGGAACTGCTGCAGAGCCAGAAGGACGTGCTCGAGCACGCCGGCGGCGTAGTTCGTGAAGCGCGCCACCAGGCCGCCAACTACGCTCGCGAAGAAGTAAGCCCGCGCGTCAAAGGCGCCTACGACTCGAATGTGAAGCCCGTGGTCGACACCGGCATCACCGCGACTCAGACGGTGGCGCACAACGCCAAAGACAAGATCGAGCACGACGTGCTGCCCGCCGTCGCTTCGGCGATCGCATCGGCTCTCGCCGTTCTCGACGCCGCGAAGAGCCCGCAGGTTCGCGACGCGATCAAGCGCGTGTCGGCCGGCAAAGACGAGGCGCAGAAGCAGCTCTCGAAGGGCGCCGACAAGCTCGGCAAGAAGGCGGAGAAGTTCGGCAAGAACGTCTCGAAGAACGCCACGGTGATCGGCCGCAAGGTCGGCGTCGTCGAGCAGCCGAAGAGCGGCGGTCCGGGCAAGTACATCCTCATCGGACTCGGCGTCGTGGCCGCGGCCGCTGTGGGCTACGCCGTGTGGCAGACGCTCCGCGCCGACGACGACCTGTGGATCGACGACGACCTCGACGCAGGCCCCGACTCGCTCGAGGCCGACGCCGTAGGCGCCAACTAGAACCACGCAACGCTCGGAGGCCCGCTACGGCGGGCCTTCGTTCGTTAACGGGCGGGAGACGCCCGGTGGACGCCGCGTGCGCGGGAGAGGGGCGGATGCCACGGGGCCCGGGCGCATCCGGAACTCCAGAAGCTGAGAAGTCGAGAACTCGAGGATGAAACCTTCGCGGCGTCGCCGAGCCGCCGTTAACGACGAAAGCCGCTCTCAAGGAGCGACAATAAGCACGTGGAGCCTAGGAGAATCGAACTCCTGACCTCCTGCTTGCAAAGCAGGCGCTCTACCAATTGAGCTAAGGCCCCGAAGGGTTGAACTCACTCTCGTGAGTCACAGTGGGGGTACCGGGATTTGAACCTGGGACCTCTTCATTATCAGTGAAGCGCTCTAACCAACTGAGCTATACCCCCGCGGGCAGATTCGAGAGTACCGTACCTGCGCCGGGAATCCCAATCGAGCGATTTCTCGCTCTCAGTGGGTTAGTTGTTCGTGAATCCGACGAGCAGTCCGCCCGTGATTCTGACGCTGAAGTTGTAGAGAACACTCGTGATCGCGCCGAGGGCGGTGCCCACGATGATGTTGAGGATCGCCACGACGACGGTGAACAGAGAGACCTGTGCGAGCGAGAAGCTGTCGGTGATGCTGAACGACTCGTCGCCGAGGATCTCGGCGAGAGTGCGGTCGAGCGTCTCGAAGATGCTCGTCGACTGCAGCACGAGGTACACGAGGATCGTCGCGACCACGAGAACGATGCCGAGCGACACCGCCACCAGGAACGACAGCTTCACGGTCGACCAGAAGTCGACGTAGACCAGCTTGAGACGGACTTGCTTGGTGGCTACGGGTTTCTGCGACTTGCGCTGCAGCTTTTCGGCGACGCTACTCATCTACTGATTCGTCCTCTCCAGAGACCACGGGTACCGCCGGGATTTCTCCGAGCACTACGTCGCCGTCCTGATTAACTAGGTTGCGTTCGCTGTTCTTCGCAAGCGCGATGATTCTGTCATCCTCGGCGAAACGGGCGAAAACGACGCCCATCGTGTCCCTGCCCTTGGCGGGAACTTCGGCCACGGAGGAGCGTACCACCTTGCCGCTGGCAAGAACCACAAGCACCTCGTCGTCGTCGGAGACGATGAGGGCGCCGGCGAGATCGCCGCGTGCCTCCTGCAGCTTGGCGACCTTGATGCCCAGTCCGCCTCGACCCTGCACGCGGTATTCGTCGGTGGAGGTGCGCTTGGCGAAGCCGCCCTCGGTCACGACGAAGACGAAGCCGGCGTCGGTGACGACGCTCGCGCTGAGCAGCTCGTCTCCCTCGCGGAAGTCCATGCCCTTCACACCCGACGTCGACCGGCCCATCGGACGCATGGCCGAGTCCGACGCGGTGAAGCGGATCGACATGCCCTTGTGCGACACGAGCAGCACGTCCTGCGTCTCCTCCACGAGCATGGCCGAGACGAGCTCGTCTTCCTCGCGCAGGTTGATCGCGATGATGCCGCCGGTGCGGTTGGTGTCGTACTCGGTGAGAGCCGTCTTCTTCACGAGTCCGCGACGGGTGGCGAGAACGAGGTACTTCGCCGCCTGGTAGTCGGGGATGTCGAGGATCTGTGCGATCTCCTCGCCGGGCTGCAGGGCGAGCAGGTTGGCGACGTGCTGGCCCTTGGCGTCGCGGCCGGCCTCCTGCAGTTCGTAGGCCTTGGCGCGGTAGACGCGGCCGGTGTTCGTGAAGAACAGCAGCCAGTGGTGGGTGGTGGTGACGAAGAAGTGCTCGACCACGTCGTCGGCGCGCAACTGCGCACCCTTGACGCCCTTGCCGCCGCGGTGCTGGCTGCGGTAGTTGTCGCTGCGGGTGCGCTTGATGTAGCCGCCGCGGGTCACGGTGATGACCATCTCTTCCTCGGGGATGAGGTCTTCCATGCTCATGTCGCCGTCGAAGCCGAACATGATCTCGGTGCGGCGGTCGTCGCCGAAGCGGTCGACGAGCTCGGTGAGTTCTTCCGACACGATCTCGCGCTGGCGGGCGGGCGTCGCGAGGATGTGGTGGTACTCGGCGATCTTCGCTTCCCACTCGGCTGCCTCGTCGACGATCTTCTGTCGTTCGAGGGCCGCGAGGCGACGCAGCTGCATGTCGAGGATGGCGCGTGCCTGGAGCTCGTCGATGGTGAGCAGTTCCATCAGGCCGTCGCGGGCCGTCTCGGTGTCTGCACTGCGACGGATGAGCGCGATGACCTCGTCGAGCGCGTCGAGCGCCTTGAGGTAGGCGCGCAGAATGTGCATGCGCTCTTCGGCCTTCTTGAGGCGGAAGGTGGTGCGACGCACGATCACTTCGATCTGGTGGTCGATCCAGTGCGTGATGAAGCCGTCGATCGGCAGCGTGCGCGGAATGCCGTCGACGATCGCGAGCATGTTCGCGCCGAAGTTGTCCTGCAGCTGCGTGTGCTTGTAGAGGTTGTTGAGAACGACCTTGGCCACCGCGTCGCGCTTGAGCACGATCACGAGGCGCTGGCCGGTGCGGCCGGAGGTCTCGTCGCGGATGTCGGCGATGCCGCCGATCTTTCCCTCCTTGACGAGCTCGGCGATCTTCAGCGCGAGGTTGTCGGGGTTCACCTGGTACGGCAGCTCGGTGACGACGAGGCAGGTGCGACCCTGCAGCTCCTCGACGTTGACGACCGCGCGCATCGTGATCGATCCGCGTCCGGTGCGGTACGCGTCCTGGATTCCCTTGATGCCGAGGATCTGCGCGCCGGTCGGGAAGTCAGGTCCCTTGATGCGCTCGATGAGCGCCTCGAGCAGCTCTTCGCGCGGGGCGTCGGGGTTCTCGAGGGCCCAGAGGGCTCCGGATGCCACTTCCCGCAGGTTGTGCGGAGGGATGTTGGTCGCCATACCCACGGCGATACCGACGGAACCGTTGACGAGCAGGTTCGGGAAGCGCGCCGGCAGGACGACGGGCTCCTGGGTCTTGCCGTCGTAGTTGGGGACGAAGTCGACGGTCTCCTCGTCGATGTCGCGCACCATCTCCATGGCGAGCGGGGCCATCTTGGTCTCGGTGTATCGCGGGGCCGCGGCGCCGTCGTTGCCGGCCGATCCGAAGTTTCCCTGTCCGAGAGCGAGCGGGTAGCGCAGGCTCCACGGCTGAACGAGGCGCACGAGTGCGTCGTAGATCGACGAGTCGCCGTGCGGGTGGAACTGGCCCATGACCTCGCCGACCACGCGGGTGCACTTGTTGAAGCCCTTGTCGGGGCGGTATCCACCGTCGTACATCGCGTAGATCACGCGGCGGTGCACCGGCTTCAGACCGTCGCGCACCTCGGGAAGCGCGCGTCCGACGATGACGCTCATCGCGTAGTCGAGGTAGGAGCGCTGCATCTCGAGCTGCAGGTCGACCTGGTCGACCTTGTCGTGACGGGTGTCGACGACGGCCTTCTCGAAAGTGGGTTCCTTGGCGTCGTCGCCGGTGGGTTCTGTTACGTCAGCCATTTTTGTCTCTCGTTATGAGGTAAATCGTCTGGGAAGATCTCGATACGAGCGCTAGAGCGCTCTACTCGATCCGATCGGCTTCGCGCGATCAGATGTCGAGGAAACGCACGTCTTTGGCATTGCGCTGGATGAAGTTACGGCGCGATTCGACGTCTTCGCCCATGAGCGTGGAGAAGATCTCGTCGGCCGCGGCCGCGTCGTCGAGGGTCACCTGCAGCAGGGTGCGGGTCGCGGGGTCCATCGTGGTCTCCCACAGCTCGCTGTAGTCCATCTCGCCGAGACCCTTGTAGCGCTGGATGCCGTTCTCCTTCGGGATGCGCTTGCCGGCGGCGAGGCCGAGCTCGAGCATTCCGTCGCGCTCCTTGTCGCTGTACACGAACTGGTGCTCGGCGTTCGTCCACTTGAGGCGGTAGAGCGGCGGCTGCGCGAGGTACACGTAGCCGTGGTCGATGAGCGGGCGCATGTAGCGGAAGAGCAGCGTGAGCAGCAGGGTCGTGATGTGCTGGCCGTCGACGTCGGCATCGGCCATCAGCACGATCTTGTGGTACCTGACCTTCTCGGGGTCGAAGTCCTCGCCGATTCCCGCGCCGAACGCGGTGATCATGGCCTGCACTTCGGCGTTGCCGAGGGCGCGGTCGAGGCGCGCCTTCTCGACGTTGAGGATCTTGCCGCGCAGCGGAAGGATGGCCTGGAACTGCGGGTCGCGACCCTGAACGGCCGAACCGCCTGCCGAGTCGCCCTCCACGATGTAGATCTCGCTGAGCGACGGGTCCTTCGAGGAGCAGTCGCGCAGCTTTCCGGGCATTCCGCCCGATTCGAGGAGACCCTTGCGTCGGGTCTGCTCGCGCGCCTTGCGCGCGGCGAGCCGGGCCTGCGAGGCCTGGATCGCCTTGCGGATCACGTCGCGGGCCTGCGTCGGGTTGCGGTCGAACCAGTCGCCGAGCTGCTGGCCGGCCACACGCTGCACGAAGGCCTTCGCCTCGGTGTTGCCGAGCTTGGTCTTGGTCTGTCCCTCGAACTGCGGTTCGGCGAGCTTCACCGAGATGACGGCGGTGAGCCCCTCGCGCACGTCGTCGCCGGAGAGGTTCTCGTCCTTCTCCTTGATGATGCCCTTCTCCCGGGCATAGCGGTTGACGAGGGTGGTCAACGCGGCGCGGAAGCCCTCTTCGTGGGTTCCGCCCTCGTGGGTGTTGATCGTGTTCGCGTAGGTGTGCACGCTTTCGGTGTACGCGTTGGTCCACTGCATCGCGACCTCGAGCGAGATCTTGCGGTCGGTGTCTTCCGACTCGAACGCGATGATGTCGGGGTGGATGAGCTCGGCCTTCTTCGCCTTATTCAGGTACTCGACGTAGTCGACGAGACCCTTCTCGTACATGTAGCTCTCGACGATGTCTTCTTCGCCACGCTCGTCGGTGAGCGTGATGCGCAGGCCCTTGTTGAGGAAGGCCATCTGCTGGAAGCGGGCACGCAGCGTCTCGTGGTCGAACTCGACCGTTTCGAAGGTCTCGGCGCTCGGCCAGAAGGTCTGCTGGGTTCCGGTCTCGTCGGTCGCTTCGCCCTTCTCGAGCGGCGCGGTGGGAACACCGTCGTGGAAGCTCATGCGCCAGACGTGGCCCTGGCGGCGCACCTCGGTCTCGACCTTGCTCGAGAGCGCGTTCACGACCGAGATACCCACGCCGTGCAGTCCGCCCGAGACGGAGTAACCGCCGCCGCCGAACTTGCCGCCGGCGTGCAGGATCGTCATTACGACCTCGACGGTCGACTTCTGCTCCTGCTTGTTGATGTCGACCGGGATGCCGCGGCCGTTGTCGCGCACGCGGATCGAACCGTCTTTACGCATGGTGACGAGAATGAGGTCGCAGTGGCCGGCGAGTGCCTCGTCGACGGAGTTGTCGACTACCTCGTAGACCAGGTGGTGCAGACCGCGCGGACCGGTGGAACCGATGTACATACCGGGACGCTTGCGAACGGCTTCGAGCCCCTCGAGAATCTGGATCTGGTCTGCGCCGTAGCTGTCGTCTTGCAGATCCTCGGTGGGAATAGTCGCCATCTGAAATTGTGCTCCTGCCGCGTCTGTGATCACGCCATCCGAGATTGTGGTCCCACAATGGGACGCGCTCGACGGCCGTTCAAGTCTACCAAATCGCGACCCCCGCCGCTCGCTCCACGCCCGTCTGGCGCGCTTTCGTCGGAGGGGTGACCAGATTTGTCCACTTAGCCGTAAGTATCGCGCGGGCCCCTGCCTGGAATTGATCTGGGGCCGCGTTTCCAGGACGGGGCGTTCGGCCCTTCGAAGCGCACCGACTGGATCTTCGCCTCCGGGTAGTGCAGGGCGATGTGCGTGACGATCTGGGTGCGCATCAATCGCAGCTGGGTGGCCCAGGCGGTCGAATCGCACTGGATGGTGAGCACGCCGTCTTCGATGCCGGTCGGGGTCGAGTGTTCGGCGGTCTCCGCACCCGCGATCTCGACCCACGAGGCGACGAGGTCGGATTGGGCGAGAGGAGACGTCCACCCCATGTTGTTGGTGAGACCGTCGATGACGTCGGAGAGCCCGAGCGGATCGCGGCCGGCGCCGAACGGCACGCTGGCCCCCTCGACCCGTTTCTCTCGCTTCTTCGCGTCGTTCGACTTGAATACGCCCGTGCCGAACAGCTGGCGGAAGCGCAGATAGACCGCGCGGGCCTCGTCGTTGTCGCGCGGCGGAACCTGGTTCGTCATGATTCCTCCTCCTCCACGATACGACCGGAGCGGATGCGCACGATATGGCCCGCGAGTTCGGCGGGAACGTCGTCGAGCACGGCCGCGGTGATCAGCACCTGTTCGAAGCCGTCGATCGCCGCCGCCAGGCGGCCGCGGCGCGATTCGTCGAGTTCGGCGAAGACGTCGTCGAGAATCAGAACAGGGTCGCCGGTGGATGATTCGCGCCGGAGCACGGCCGCCGCCGCGAGTTTGAGCGACAGCGCGAACGACCACGATTCGCCGTGGCTCGCGTAGCCGCGGGCGGGCAGATCGTTGAGTTCGAGCACCAGGTCGTCGCGATGCGGACCCGCGAGAGTGATGCCGCGATCGACTTCTGCGCGCCGGAGGCGCGCGAGCGCCGCGCGAAAATTTTTTGATATTTCGTCGAGGTCGAGGGCGCCGCCGCGCACGGCGTTCTGCTCGATCGTCGACTCGTCGGCCGTGTCGCTGGCGAGGATGCTGAGATAGCTCGCGAGCGACGCGCGATGGTCGGCGCCCGCGATCGCCGAGTACGCCGCCTTCACCTCGGGGAGCAGTTCGGCGATCAAGGCGCTGCGGGCCTGGATCAGTTCCGACCCGAATTCGACGAGACGGTCGTCCCAGATTTCGAGAGTGGAGAGCCCGTTCTCGCGCAGACCGGATGCCCGGGCCGACTTGAGAAGGGAATTGCGCTGTTTCAGAACGCGCTCGTAGTCGACCATCACCCCGGTGAGCCGGGGAAAGCGTTGGACGAGGAGCTCGTCCATGAACCGTCGTCGTCCCGACGGTTCGCCCCGCACGAGCGCGAGATCTTCGGGAGCGAAGAGGATGCTCGAGAAGTAGCGCGGAAGGTCGCGGGTCTTGATGGCCGACCGGTTGATCTGCGCACGGTTCGCCCCGGTGCGGTTGATCTGCACCTCGGCGAGGATCTGCCGGTCGCTGTGCTCGAGCCGGGCACGCACGATCGCGGCGTCCTGGCCCGCCCGGATCATCGCGTGGTCGGTGGAGACGCGATGGGATCCGAGCGTGCTCAGGAAGCCGAGTGCTTCGACCAGGTTCGTTTTGCCCTGGCCGTTGCTTCCGACGAAGACGTTCGCGCCCGTCACCAACCCGACGTCAACGGTTTCGTAGTTACGAAAGTCGGTGAGGTTGAGATGGGTGACGATCACGATCGGGGTGGTGCTATTCCGCCTTGCGGACGGAGTGTCCGCCGAACTGGTTGCGCAGAGCCGCGACAGCCTTCATCGAGGGCGAGTCACCCTGGCGCGAAACGAAGCGGGCGAAGATCGCGGCGCTGATCGTCGGAACCGGGACGGCGTTGTTGAGCGCCTCTTCGACGGTCCAACGGCCCTCGCCGGAGTCTTCGACGTAGCCTTCGATTTCCTTGAATTCGGGGTCTTCCTTGAGCGCCTTGACCAGCAGCTCGAGCAGCCAGGAACGCACGACGGTTCCGCGCTGCCATGCCTCGAAGGTTCCCGTGACGTCCTTGATGATGTCCTTGCGGGTGTCGAGCAGCTCGTAGCCCTCGGCCCACGCCTGCATCAGCGCGTATTCGATGCCGTTGTGCACCATCTTGGCGTAGTGACCGGCACCGATTTCGCCGGTGTGCACGAAGCCTTCGGCACGCGGACCCTCGGGACGCAGGGCGTCGAAGATCGGCATGGCGCGCTCGACATCGGCCGAGTTTCCGCCGACCATGAGGCCGTAGCCGTTCTCGAGGCCCCAGACACCGCCCGAGACGCCGGCGTCGACGTAGTTGATGCCCTTTTCGGCCAGTTCTGCCGAGTGCTTGAAGTCGTCGGTGAAGCGCGAGTTGCCGCCCTCGATGACGAGGTCGCCCTCGGAGAGCACGGTGCCGAGCTCGGTGATGACGCCGGAGGTGATCTGGCCCGACGGGACCATGACCCAGACGACGCGCGGCGCGGGAAGCGCGGCGGCCAGTTCGGCGAGGCTCGCAACATCGGAGACAGCGGGGTTGGGGTCGTAACCCGTTACCTCGATGCCGCCCTTGCGCAGACGAGCGCGCATGTTGTTGCCCATCTTGCCGAGTCCAATGAGCCCAATGTGCATAGAAATTCCTTAGTACGGAGTGTGGTGGTGGTGTTTAGCGCAGGAGCAGGTTGGGCTGGAGGAGGTACTTGTAGTTGTCAGCCCCCGCCTGGTCCTTCGAGGACTGGCTCGTGATGAGCACCGGTCCAGGCTTGTTGGGGTTGTCGGTCTTGGTGAACGAGATGCGCACGAACTCCGAGTGCACCGCGCCGAGACCGTCGAGCAGGAACGCCGGCTTGAGCGACACGACGGTGTCGACTCCGGTGAGGAACGCGTCGATCGTCTCGGAGGCCTGCGCCTGCTCGGAGCCGATCGCCTCGAGGGTCAGGCCGTCGACCGAGAAGCTGAACCGGAGCGCGGCTTCGCGCTCGAGCACCAGCGAGACACGACGCACGGCTTCGACGAGCTCGGCCGTGTTGATGACGGCGTAGTTGTCGACCACGTCGGGGAAGAGTCGCTTCACCGGGGGGAAGTTGCCCTTGATCAGCAACGAGGTCACGGTCTTCTTGTCCGCCTGGAACGCGATGAGTTCGCGTTCGTCGCTCGACGTGATCGCGACGGAGATCGAACCGCTGTGGCCGAAGGTCTTTCCGATCTCGATCAGGGTGCGGGCGGGAACCAGTGCCGTGATGACGTCGGTCACCGAGTCATCCGCTGTCCACTCGATCTCGCGGACCGCCACGCGATAGCGGTCGGTGGCGATGAGCGAAAGCTTGTTGTCGGTGATCTCGAGCTGCACGCCGGTGATGACGGGGGTGACGTCGTCGCGCGAAGCGGCGACGGCGACCTGCGAGACGGCGTTGGCGAAAAGCTCGGCCGGCAGGAAGCCCGACTGGGCCGAGACCTGCGGAAGCGTCGGGTATTCCTCGACGGGCATGCTCAGCAGGGTGAAGTGCGCGGAACCGCAGGAGACCGTGATGCGGCCCTCTTCGGTCGCGAACGTGACTGGTGCATTGGGAAGCCGGCTGGCGATATCCGCGAGGAGTCGCCCGGAAACGAGGACCTTGCCCGGGTCGCTGACCTCGGCGGCGATCTCGGTCTGGGCGGAGACCTCGTAGTCGAACGACGAGAGGGTGAGCCCGGCGTCGGTCGCTTCGATCAGGATTCCACTCAAAATGGGCAGGGTGGTGCGCTGGGGAAGCAACTTCACCGCGAACGAGACTGCCTCGCTGAAGACGTCGCGATTTACCTGGAACTTCACGTATGTAACCCCTGTCACTGGTGGGTGGGCTGTCTAGCCGGTTAATACTGGCACAGGCCAGGACGGCCAGATTGGCGCAGACCCCAAGGTTATCTCTCGCTAACCAATAAGGATTTAAAAGAACAACAGTGTTAACCGCTGTGCGAACTGTTAGTAACTACAAGAAATCCGCGAGGCGACGGGAAACTACAAGAGTGTGAGTTGTTGACGACGTGTGGAATTAACCGACAAGTTTTGTAACTACTCCGGAACCTCTCACAACCCGTTTCCACAGAACCTTGTAATTCGCCAACAGCTTTACCGGCGAGTTCCCCCAGTTATCCACAGGCATTTCATACTGTGTGAAAACTCCGGATCGGCCTGAAACCGGGCTTTTCGCCGAAGGTCAGTTTTTGCCGAAGCGGTGGTTCTGCTTGATGCGGCTCGTGAGCTCGGTCACCTGGTTGTAGATCGAGCGGCGTTCTTTCATCAGTTCGGTGATCTTCTTGTTGGCGTACATGACCGTGGTGTGGTCGCGGTTGCCGAACAGCTGGCCGATCTTGGGCAGGGAGAGGTTGGTCATCTCGCGGCAGAGGTACATCGCGATCTGGCGGGCGGTCGCGACGGCCTGCGATCGGGATGACCCGTACAGGTCGTCGACCGTGAGCTTGAAGTACTCCGCGGTGTGGTTGATGATGTCGACCGGCGCGATCACGTTGTCGTCGTCGAGGGTGATGAGGTCTTTCAACACCGTCTGTACGAGCGCGAGGTCGACCGGCTGACGGTTGAGGCTGGCGAACGCGGTGACGCGGATGAGCGTTCCCTCGAGCTCGCGGATGTTCGACGACACCTTCGAGGCCATGTACTCGAGGATCTCGTTGCCGACCTGGAGCTTCTCGCTCTGCGCCTTCTTACGGAGGATCGCGATGCGGGTCTCGAGATCGGGCGCCTGCACGTCGGTGATCAGGCCCCACTCGAAGCGCGAGCGCATACGGTCTTCGAATCCGGTGAGGGCCTTCGGCGGCAGGTCGCTGGTGATGACCACCTGCTTGTTGTGGTCGTGGAGGGTATTGAAGGTGTGGAAGAAGGCCTCCTGGGTGGAGTCCTTTCCCTGCAGGAACTGGATGTCGTCGATCAGCAGGATGTCGATGTCGCGGTAGCGCGACTGGAACACGCTCGAGCGGTTGTTCGCGATCGAGTTGATGAAGTCGTTCGTGAATTCCTCGCTGCTGACGTAGCGCACGCGGATGCCCGGATAGAGGCTTTCGGCGTAGTGGCCGATCGCGTGCAGGAGGTGGGTCTTGCCGAGACCGGAGTCGCCGTAGATGAAGAGCGGGTTGTAGGCCTTGGCCGGCGCCTCGGCCACGGCCACCGCGGCGGCATGGGCGAACCGGTTGGACCCGCCGATGACGAAGTTGTCGAAGTTGTACTTGGGGTTGAGGCGAGAGTCGGAGCGACGGCCCGGATTGTTGGTGTCGACGGGCGCCGGCACCAGCTGGGGCTCGATGTACGCCGCCTGCTCGCCGATGCCCGGATCCTGCTCGAGCGAATCGTGCTGGATGTCGGGGTTCACGACGATCGCGAAGTTGGCGACCTCCTGGTCTTCGCTCAGTCCGGCGATGGCGTTGAGGAGAGGGAGTCGGATGCGCTGCTCGAGCATTCCGCGGGTCAGTTCGTTGGGCACCTCGAGGTAGAGGGTGCCGGCCATGACGCCTTTCGGCTCGACGAGACTGATGAAACCGAGGAGCTGTGGGGTGATGCGTTCGTCAGACGTGAGCCTGGTGAGCACCGATTTCCATATCTCAGGGGTCGAGTCAGCTATTTCGGCCATACGAATTCGTTCCTACAATCAAAAAGTTATTCACAGAGTTATCCACTGAGGGGATAACTGCCGCGCCTCGGTAATTTACCGGATTCGCCCCGGAGAATGGGTAGGACTTCACCTTAGTTCGTACCCCTGTGCACTCACCAACCCCAAGTTATCCAGATGTGGATAACCTTGAAGTACCGCCTCAAGTTTGACCGTGGCGGGTTAACGCCGTACTTTTAATAGGTTGACTTCTGCCTTCGGGCCAAACCTCGTCTTTCCGGCCTTCAGAGCTGGGCTTTGGAGATACCACTATGAGCAAGAGAACTTTCCAGCCGAACAACCGCAAGCGTGCCAAGGTGCACGGCTTCCGTCTGCGTATGCGCACCCGTGCGGGCCGTGCGATCCTGGGCGCTCGTCGCCGCAAGGGTCGCACCGAGCTTTCCGCGTAGTACTGAACCCAAGTTCGCCGTGTCCCGTGCTCGATCGATGAGCGTCCTTTCGACGCACATAGGTCGAGCATGTGGCTTTCCGGTCCCGACCGACGGCACCGGGAGCATCCGTGCTCTCTAAATCCAACCGGGTTCTCAGCGCGGCCGATTTCAAATCGGCAGTGCGCAGGGGCAAACGGGTCTACGCACCGCACGCGGTCGTCTACCTGCTCGCCCATTCCGACGCCGAGCCGACCCGTTTCGGATTCATCGTCGGCAAGAACGTCGGCGGAGCGGTACAGCGCAACCTCGTCAGACGACGACTGAGGTCGATCGGTCGCGATCTTCTCGCGACGAACGCCTCCGGACGCGACGTGGTCGTGCGGGCATTGCCAGGCGTTGACCAACTTGGCTGGGATACCCTTCACACGGAGATTTCCGAAGCGGTGAATGGGAGCGTGGGGCGGCGATGAATCGAACGCTGTCGTTCGTGTGGCTTCTTCCGCGAAACCTCTGTGTACTCGTCCTGCGTCTGTATCGCGCGGTGATCTCGCCCCTCTACGGCGACGTCTGCCGGTACTACCCCTCGTGTTCTTCGTACGCGCTTCAAGCGATCCAGCACCACGGAGTGATCCGCGGCATCTGGTTGGGTTCGCTCAGAATCGCCCGCTGCCACCCGTGGGCTGCGGGCGGAGTCGACGACATCCCGCAACGACCGACCGAGCGGTACTCGGTAACCAACTTCGGTTTTGTCGTCGCACATAGCCACGGAAAGGGCTGACCCCACCCATGCCAGATCTCATCGGAACCATACTGTGGCCCATCAAGTGGGTCATTGAGGCGATTCTCGTCGCGTTCCACACCGGCCTCGACCTGATCGGCCTCGATCCCGCCGCCGGTCTCACCTGGGTGCTGTCGATCGTCGGTCTCGTGCTCGTCGTGCGCGCCGCGCTCATCCCGATCTTCGTGCGCCAGATCAAGAGCCAGCGCCGGATGCTCGAAGTGGCTCCGCAGCTGAAGAAGATCCAGGACAAGTACAAGGGCAAAAAAGACCAGTTCTCCCGCGAGGCGATGTCGCGCGAGACCATGGCCCTCTACAAGGACACCGGCACGAACCCGCTGGCGTCGTGCCTCCCGCTGCTCATCCAGATGCCGATCTTCTTCAGCCTCTTCTCGGTGCTGAACGAGGCGAAGCCGCAGCCCGACGGCAGCTACCGCGAGGGTGTCGGACTCCTCTCGCAGGAGCTCTCCGAGCAGTTCGGCAGCTCGTCGCTCTTCGGTGTCGCTCCCCTGCGCCTGAGCATCCAGACCGCGCTCGACGCCGGCAACACCGTCGTCGTCGTCATCGCCCTCGTGATGGTCGTCATCATGACCGCCTCGCAGTTCATCACCCAGCTGCAGATCATGTCGAAGAACCAGTCGCCCGAGATGAAGGCGAGCCCGACGTACAAGCAGCAGCGCATCCTGCTCTACATCCTCCCCCTCGTCTTCGCGTTCTCTGGCTTCGCGTTCCCCATCGGCGTTATGTTCTACTGGCTGACCTCGAACATCTGGACGATGGTCCAGCAGTTCATCGTGATCCGCAACATGCCGACGCCCGGCAGCGAAGCGGCCTTCGCCCGCGAGGCCCGCCTCGCGAAGAAGCGCCAGCGCCGTGGCATCACCGTGACCGAGATCGAAGAGCCCGCAGCGGTCGAAGAGGTCAAGAAGCCGCAGCGTGTTCAGCCCGTGGGCAAGAACCGCGCCAAGAAGCAGACTGGAAACAAGAAGTGAGTGACGTGACCGAGACAGACACCACCCCGGCGATCGTGGCCGACGACGCTTCCGCCACCGAGAACGAGGCGCCCACCACCGGGCAGCTCGAAGAAGAGGGCGAGATCGCGGCGGACTACATCGAGGAGCTTCTCGACATCACCGACCTCGACGGCGACATCGAGATCGACACCCGCGGTGGCCGGGCCTACGTGTCGGTCAACTCGAGCGAAGACACCAACCTGCGCCTCCTCGCCCGCCCCGACACCGTGGCCGCTCTCCAGGAACTCACGCGTATCGCCGTGCAGACCAAGACCGGTTCGTTCTCGCGCCTGATCCTCGATGTCGGCGGCTCGCGCGAGGCCCGCGTGGCCGAGCTGACCATCCTCGTCGACAAGGCCGTCGAGCGCATCGAAGCCGGCGCCGACTCCGCTGCCCTGCCCGCGATGTCGTCGTACGAGCGCAAGCTGGTCCACGACGTGGTCGCAGAACGTGGGTTCTCCTCGCAATCCGAGGGCGAAGGCCGCGACCGGCACACCGTCATCACGCGCGCCTAGTTTCACGTGAAACATTGAACGACATCGAACTCGAGACCGAGCCGGCCGCGGCGGCCGCGCTGTTCGGCGACCGCATCGACGTGGCACGCGCCTTCACGGCCGACCTCGCCCGCCGCGGTGAAGAACTCGGCCTCATCGGACCACTGGAGCTCCCTCGGCTCTGGACCCGTCACATCCTGAACTCCGTTCTTGTGGCACCGCTCCTCTCCCCCGGCGTCGTCGGCGACATCGGAAGCGGAGCCGGGCTTCCCGGTATCGTTCTCGCGATCGCCCGCCCCGACGTGTCGTTCGTGCTCATCGAGCCGATGGAACGCCGCGTCGACTGGCTCACCAGCGAGGCCAAGTCGCTCGGGCTCGAGAATGTGAAGGTCATCCGCGCCCGCGCCGAGGAGACCAAGCTCGACTGGCCCCTCGACCAGGTGACCGCACGCGCCGTCAGTGCGCTGTCGACTCTGATCCCGCTCACCGCACCGCTGGTGAAGGCCGGCGGTCAGATGCTGTTTATGAAGGGCGCGCGAGTCGAAGACGAGATCACCGCGGCCGCCAAGGCGATCCGCAAGGCGCGACTGAGCGAAGTCGAGGTCCTCGTGCTCGGTGAGGGCGTAGTACCCGAAGTCACCAGGGTCTTTCGGGCTACAGTTGATTGATCGCCCGAGACGTTTTTCGAAACCCTCGGCTCGAACGCGGCATCACCTAGCGGTGCCGCGCGCATAGATCCCGCTGCGACCGCCTGAACGTCTTCGGACTGCGGCCCACTAGAGAAGGTTTCACGTGAAACATCCCGATGGTTACCCCGCGGGGAGTTCTGTTCCGCAGGGTTCCTATCCGGTCGGATCGGCCACTCCCCCGGTAGCCGCCGGCAACGATTCCGCAGCCGGGGCTTCGCCCACGCTGCACGCGCTGGTGGAACCCGGACAGCCCGTGGCGAACAGCGTTCCGCAACCCGTCGCGCCGAGGGCGGCCGCCGCGGCTGCCCAGACTCCCGCGTCGAGCGGAGCCTTCGACGATTCGACTCCCCTCGCCCGCGAGATCGCGGAGAACGCCCGCCGACGTCGCGCCCTGGCGGCACAGAAGCTTCCTCTGCCCTCGTCGCCCCGTGTTTTCACGGTGGCGAACCAGAAGGGCGGTGTCGGTAAAACCACGACGACCGTCAACCTCGCCGCCGCACTGGCCAGGGGCGGCGCGCGGGTGCTCGTCATCGACCTC
>Ga0247810_10000618_pt1 | contig 33304 bp, 33 predicted proteins | sample UWRJL119311C1_FD_179918 | JGI IMG/M metagenome (GOLD analysis project Ga0247810, IMG submission 179918) | Plant litter microbial communities from Arlington Agricultural Research Station in Wisconsin, United States - UWRJ-L119-311C-1 | ecosystem: Environmental > Terrestrial > Plant litter >... | reverse complement strand
CCCCCGGCCGAAGCCGCAATAGCCTGCGGGTCCCGCGAGTCACCGTAGCGGAGCCGAAGCAAGCCCCATCCAGGGCCGTGCTGACGCTTCCTTTAGAGAAGTATAAACCCCACCACACCAGATCTCTTTCTCACCTTTTTCTTACCTCTCTCTTCTCCACGATCATTCGTCGGTGTCTCATTTCCCCTCCTCCTCCTCCTCCTCAAACCTCACCTCACCCTCTAAGGCGCGCCAACTAATTCCCTTGTCTTGGGACCGCCGAAGAACTACGCTCCTCCCCCCCTTCTTTTTTATATGATTCACCTTTTTATTTGTCTTACCCACCTCGTCGCTCTCGCTCGCGCTGTCCAGGATCTGACGTCGCCGCTCCGCTTAACGTCCCGCCGCCCAAACGTTTTATATACCTATAGCAAATACTTCCATTACCCATAGACGATGCCTCCGCAACTGCTCCCAGCTTCGGCAGCCGCCTTTGCTCCGAGAGCATCTTCAGTCAATGTGGTATTGAGTTCAAAGGTGGAGCCATGGTTAACGCAAACGCTGAAGCGCATAAACCGCGTCAAGCGCCCTCTCAACAGCGTTCCTCAACACCAAAGATGTCTGACGGAAACCCTGTCATCGTCGACCGCGATATGGACCCTCACCTCCCTGATGTTGCAAAAGGCACCCGAGGCCGATTTGAGAAAGGATTCGAACCCTCTGATAGAAGCTCTTTTCAATTACCAGCTCATACATATCGAAGCTTATATTGTCCACGTGGATATGGTATTACGGAACGAGGTCGCTTTCAAGCTCACACCAGATTCGATAGAAGCGCTGATAGAATATCACAAGGAAATCCACTGCGTCGATATTTCTGCCAACACATATTCTTGGTCGGAAAAGGACTTGCAAGTTAAGAAGCTACATGAGGAATTCATTCAAGCGATTAACAAGTTTGTCTACCGAACACATGTGTCTGCTCTGGAAGGCCTGGAAGAAGACGGCGCTGGCGAACTCTTATGTGGGAAAAGCGAGGAGGTCAAGACCAACCTTATGGGATTGTTCCTACCGCTCTTGCCTCCGCCCCCTCGCGTTGTTGATGTTGTCCGGCCTCAGCCTTTGCTTCCAAGCTCTCCTGTCGGGGCAAACTGGTGGTCGCAATCGAATCTCTCGCCTTCGGTCGCTGCACCTGTTGATTCCTGGAGAGTGATTCCATCTAGCCCAAGCACAACCTCGTCGGTAGATTCCCACTCGCTATGGGCCAGCGTAGGACTGAATGAGATTCAACTTCCGTCTCCCACCCCTTCTTACAGCCAGCCATACTCTACGGCTGGGCTATACTATAGCTCACCGCAAGTCAGCGCGCCCATTCCATCACTTCCATTGCCGAGCATGCTAGCGCAGCAGCCATGCGGCATTGGCATGGGCTATGGTGGATTTGGCTGGGATAGGTATCAGGAATATGCCACAACGATGTGACAACCAAGGCCCGGCAACTTCAATTCCACTGCTACTCGCTCCGGGTACTAGTACGGGCAAACCAGCCATTGCCATGGCCCCAAACCGTCCACGGGCTTCACAGTTACGTGTGTAGAGACAAAAAAAGACATGTTTGGTAATCATCGAACTTAGCGGCATCAGATATCTCGAAGGGACGGCATACCAATCCGGCGTTTAGGCATCATCATACCACCTCATCAGCGATTGAGCGACATTTGGGGAAACAACAAATCTACTCCACACTTTTTTTTTCTCGGATGTTCACGTACATAAAGGATACCATTTTTCTTTGTTTGGTTTATTTGTTTTAGCGTAGCGTTGTTTTTGGGGGTCCTGGTGTCGTAACAATACACCGCTAGCTCGGTATTTTCTTTTTCAAACGCATATGGCAGGCACCGGGCGGGATATCTGAGAGCATTTTCCGGTTATTACACTAAAGAAAGTACCCGAAAGAGAAAAGGGGAACACGCAGCAATGCAGGACTCGGCGCGGCAGGATAATTTTCTTGCAATTTCCTATTGATTGGGGATCAACCTCGTTTTGGAGGCTTTTCGCTATTTTGTCTCGGCATATGACCTTGGTTTTTCTTTTGTTTGACGACCTTAGCATTCATGATGGTTTGATACCCGCTACGATCTTTCTCGACCGGCCGAATAGATGGCTTGATGTCTCTTTCGTTTTCATGTTGGGAATGGTACATATCGGGAATTTACGACAGGATTCATGAATTAATGGGACTCGCGCAAATGGGAATATGGTTTGGTCATATCTCCGGCTGTAAGGAAGCAAGGATCTGCGTGCGGATTCTTTTACTTGCAGTAGAGCACGCTTGCGTGTTTGATGAGATTCGATAGCCACCATTTCGATATGGGTTGGTTTACAAAGACGAATAATTACGACATCGTTATACATTTCGCAGCGCGAATGATCTCGGTGGTAATTTTTGGTCGACATTGCTTGAGCCCTTCACATGGCACCAACAGCACCTTTTTCCCGTCACCAAATACCATCTCGAGGCGGGTCCTTACGGCTCCTGCGAGTCGGCAGCCGGATGGACCTTCGCCTTTGGGACATTGAGGATAGGTAATAGGGGCTTGTTGGTGTGTGGGAGGCAAAGGCTGTAGCTCATCTCACTATATTCTCACGCACATTCTTGCTTAATAACTTAGGCTTGCATGATGTGTTGGGAGAGCTGAATCGCTGCTGTGCAGCGCAGGCATGAGATGCTGGGTACTGAGGTTGCGCTTGACTCCTTTTTCGTCAACCGGTTGGCGGAGGATTATTCTAGTAGTTAACAGTAATTTAAAGCAATATCAAAAAAAACTCCCAAATTGTTTCCCTTTTCCCAAGGGTTCTTCATAATTCACTCCCTGTTCACAGTATTGAAAAGCATATTTTTTTTCAGCTTCGCGAAACTCCGGGGATATGTATGTCAGATAGGAGTCAACTGTGTTGTAGCAGCAATAAATCCCTGTGGATCAATTGGGAGATTATCCCATTGGTAGCCATTGGCTACATTACGAGAGGACGGTTACGCCCCCTGGCTCTTCTATCTCAATTCTCTTCACAAACAGGCATGAAATACCCAAATTCACCTGCACTATGTCTCGTCGTCCAAATCATCTCACAGTTCCATTACACGGCACCTGGTAAAGCTTAATTTGAAAAGGGATAATACTCGGAAGGATGCCTACCGCGCGCCTCCCCCAGCCCATCAGCCCTAAATCCTCTTCCCCGAGTATGACACCCCCCCTTCTCCCCGAGCATGACATCCGCAAGTATGACATCTGGGGGTCAGCAGGGTGCCTGACGCCAACCGCGATACCTCACAATCGCTAGGGAATCCCATGTACCTTTGAGACAGTAAGTAGCTGGGTGTTGGACGTTCTGCGCCGTCCCACCCCCATGTGGTTGGTACCCAATCGGCGCGGCGAACATTCGAGCGTGCTAAAGTTGTAGTTGTAGTTGTATTAGCTCGGCATCAGTTGGTTTATCAACCTTCCCCCTTTATATTTTTATTTTCTTTGAGAGGGATGGCTCTTTGGATAGGGGGAATTAGGGGCGGTGGGATAGCTCATGCGTTGAGAAGGTACGCACTTATATGGTAAGAAACATGTAACCCTGGTGGAAGCCTATGACACTGCACGAGACGAACTTCCCTCCCAACCCAAGACCACTTTTTCCAGCTTTGCGTATATCGTACCTGTTAGTTCATCTGTGCCTCTATGCGCCACAAGACCTGGCATCAAGCTGGGTAGAGTAGATCAACCTTGTCCGGTAAGAATGTGAAGCTTGTTGATCTTCTCGAGTGAACGACAGCTACCTGCTCGGAATGCAACTGGGGTTATTGGTGCAGCCGCAAGGCTGGTTCTTGGATAGCGCCATATATGACAATGTATAAGATATGTAGTTGATACCGAGGGCATCCACATTTGATACCCTCCCTTTCACAAGAGCAATCGGCTGGTAAATGTCGGTCGCTATCAGCCTGATCGCTGAAATGAAGGGCTCTTCGTGGTAACTTGCACCGGATAAAGTTATAGGCAATTCTTAACAGCGTTAATTTGAGAAGATCTTTTAAATCAGAGGTAATCTAGACGTAGAACATATAAAAGTAATGTAAATGTTCCCCTTAAATTTTCTCGCTAAAGATATGTCCATTTACCCCTGAGCACTAACCGAACATTAGCTTCCGTGGTGCTGAAGCTTGGCGGTAGACAAAATTGTCTTGTTGATCTGTGGTAAATCAGAGAAATACTAGCTATACACGAGAAGAGAAGGCTAGATGAATCCAATCGATGATTAAGGATCAACCAAAAACAGTATCAAGACTCTTTCACAACACTTTGTGATGGGATAGGCGGGTTCTGGGTCAAGTGTGAGTCCGCTGCGATTGCTAGTTCAAGGTTCGGATTCTCGTTAACAATGCGTGTTATACCTTCAACTATCAGCCCAATTTTCTTTAACCGCTATGCCTTTGCCGTTCTTGGGACAACAGAATGGTCTGTACCCGCGGACCAGTGAGCTGATAGGCGCATGGTAATTGGTGCAAGTACATTTACCTGAACGTGAAAACAAGATTCCATGGCCTTTTCTGTAGACATAATAGCGACAAGTTCTTATATTGATAGCATAGGGTCTAAAACGATATGGTCCTGGGAATGGATGCTCAGCGACAGAAAATCTCTACCAAATCGATTCCTAGATAGCAATGAGATCCTTTCTGAGTAGTTTGATTATCAATTCTTTGTATGCTTCTGCTAATGATCCTACATTACAAATGCTAAATAGCCTTTCTCCTTTGCCGAAAAGATGCAACCAGACGAATCAAGCTGACTTACCACAGAGAGTTGTTTTACAGACAAATTCCTCCCCAATAGTGTAATGGGAGATATGCATTGTGTATTTTACTATTTTAAAGCGCTTACTATGTTTTACCAGCTATTATTAAACTTGACTTTGCTAGCTCCACTGCAACGTCCCTTATATAAGCTACTGTTTGTGATATTTCTCACGTGACTTCACACTTACATATTAGCGAGAGAACCTGCGAAAGACGAAAATCCAAAGCTGTAAGGCAGTTACATGATTGTAGTATTATACATTATTACACGACCGAAAATTTGATATACCATAAGATATCCCCAACCGGCCCTTGTGCTACAGGCATGAGTGCGGCATAATATCGTCTACAATCTCTACTGTACACTTTGCCTGCCAGATTCAGCGTGCCAGTCCGCACTTGGTAAGGTTCCCAGATACCTCATCCTGGCCGATCCCCAACCACCAATCAAATTCGATGTCCATTGCACGCTGATATTTGGAGCTGCCGAATTGATTTTAGTACCACAATCCGACGAACACCAGCGTCATTTGAATTTTCCAATCTTCTTCGCCTCGGTAACGTAATGATCACTCACTCATAGCAAGCGTGCATATATATATATAGAGCCCCTAGGAATTCCCTGCCGTGAAATCTAGGAACATTTGCTTCATCACGAACTGAAAATGAGATTCTTGTGGAGCTCTCCGTTGCTGCTTACCTCCAGTGTCTTTGCTTCCTCACTCTATGGTCAAAGTAATTTGAACCATACTTGTGTTCTTGGTAAACCACCTTGTAAAATCAATTCCGGTCAAATGTTCCTTTCTAATTGAAACAAATAGACGATTCTTCCGCAGTATTATCGTGCTCATCGAAAGCAGAACCGGCTTTTTATGACTCATGCTGCGTTGAGACCTATGGTGGCCTGTTTCGAGCTACACAGTTTTGGAATACTTACACCGGGCTCGAGTCATCAGGCCAAAAACTTCCCAAGGATACTTGGACCGTCCATGGTCTGTGGCCCGACTTTTGTAATGGCAGCTACACGCAGTACTGCGATTTAGACCGCCAATATGATCCTACTCCCGCCCCAAATACTACAAACGGGCTGCCCACAGGCGAAGTGGTACCGCCTTGGAAAGGACCCGGAAATATTACCTCCTTCATCACAGCTTTGGGGAGACTGGATCTACTTGCGTGGATGAACAAGTAAGTTTCCTTTCCAAACTATTCCTGCATTGGTAGCGATAGCTCTTTCAAGTATTGTTTTTTTCGGGACTTTGCGATTTCATTTATCGTCATATTTCTATGCGACCTTCTCATCAGACCAACTGTTTAGCATATGAGCAATATACTGATCTTTACTCCCAGATATTGGATAAATCAAGGAGCGCCAAATGATGACTTCTGGGGGTACGTTAAGTTTTAATGCATTAAATCTATTCTTCTTGCCCGGGCCCGATAATGGAAATGGGGTATCTGGCTTGGGAGTCAAAAGGCAGCATGAAAGAATTGGCCCCCAAAAAGGATATCTTTTTTCTAAAACTCGCTCTTACTCTGTGTTCTCACTTAACTGACTTTACTAGGCATGAATTTAGTAAACACGCGACCTGTTTCTCCACCTTTGACGTTCCTTGCTATGGTCCATCCTACGTTGAGCATTCTGAGATCGTAGACTTCTTCGAAACCGCCATCATGTACTACCAGCGCCTTCCAACCTGGGGCTGGCTCAACGCGGCCAACATTTACCCATCTAACTCCTCCACCGCTTCATACTCCCTTTCGGAGATGCAGAATGCGCTGACCAATGGATATGGCGCGCTCCCATACATTGGCTGCTCCGGTCCAAGATTTAACACTACCACCGAGGGAGCTGGGTCTACTGACAATGGCTACACGGTGCTGTCGGAGGTGTGGTATAATTTCCACACGTTTGGCAAGCCGCAACGTGGTGCGTGGGCTCCTCTGAATGCTACGTACTCGACGAATTGCGCAAAGGCCAAGGGCGCAATCAAGTACTATGAGCGAACAGAGACAAGTGTTCAATAAGGACTGATCAATTTTACTATATGAAAATCAATATAATATCATCAAGATTATGATACCGTGTAGTATGACCCATGAACTGCTTTAAACGAATGTTGAGTACTTTCCAACCAAACCTTTGTATATCCTGTATAACTCTTACACTGCCCTGTGGTCTTGCGTAAAGCTTCCAGTAACCTTAAGCCTCTTTTGAATCCCAATCACCAATAGCTTCTGGTCTTGAAGATAAGCTTGAAACATTCTCAGTACACGCTTTGCGCAGCGCGAAATCAGCCAAAAATTAGGAGATTGTTGAGAAAATTCCCCAGAACTCTAGTGTTAGTCTCCCCTTCTTCATAAGTACCACTCCAATTTTCTCCGAGCCCTCCAAAGCCACCACTGACCATACTCCAACTACTGGTTGCCCTAAGTTGATTACACGAGCATCGTCTTTCCCAAACTTCCAGGTTTTCAAGCTTTGTTCATGCCCGCACACGTTCTGTTCTCCGCCTCCATTTTTACCGGAAGTGATAAGCCAAGGGCCAAGTACACATCTAGAAGTGACAGCATGATGGTAGAGTCTTGTCTCTCGTTCCAAAGTATATGAGCTGCTAATTAAGAACGCCGACCAGATCTTGGCAAAGCCATCTCCTCCTGTACTGATAAGACGGCTGTCGTGACATAGGAAGCCATTGATGAGATGTTGATGTGCCGCAATAGAAGCAATTTCAGATCTTTATAGACTAAGTATTTTGTCCGTATGGAACGGTGAGTTTTGAAACTCATCTGGATCTTGTATTCGGACAAAGGAGTTTACCCATCATCTAACTTCAAAACTTTCACAATCCCATCGCTTCTTCCTAAGACCACTACTCCTTCACCCATGGCAAAAACAAACACCTGCATGTCCTGTTTTGTTTTCCACACAATAGCATAGTCGCTCAAATTCCAAGCTACTACCGTGCCCTCGAAAGCTACTGAGATGAATATTCTCTCGCCGTGGTAAGATTGCATGCTGAATGCAGCACTACTGTGATCTCCGAGATATTCTCGAGCCATTATCGTAGAGCCAACGACCCATTGCTGGATTGTGCCAGTTCTAGTGCCAACAAGAACAGAAGCTGAACTGCAATTTAATGAAAGAACACATAATGACTTTATAGGAGTAGGAGGGTCTTTAGAAGGCTCTATGGTGAGGAGGTGATATCTATGATTGTATCAGCATTTATACTCGGAATTAGTAAACATATGCAAAGAACCATTTGTTCATCGGAAGATCTGACAAAGTAAAAATGGTATGCTTCAGTTTGAGCACCTAGCCAAGTTCTGAATATCCACTGCGAGTGCAGCCGCCAAATGGATGGGTTATGGACGGGGGTATTTGCTGATAGGAACAGAAGATGTCTTTTACTTCTCGAGAATAGATCAAGCCCTCAACAATCCATCTTTGTTTCCGGTGATTATTGTGTTGTCGACAATAGCATGTGCCCAAACGTATTCGCCACATGGGCCTTGAAAGCTGAACAAATGTGATGCATCTAGTATGGAGAAGATATGAACAGTTGCGTCAGTCAAAGAGACTGCGACATATCTATTGCTATACGCCAAGTTTCCCAAAGCAGCCACACTTTTCTCGATCGTGCCAGGAATGGGAATAGATTTCAAAAGTTCCATATTAGCTGATGATGAATTAGTTCTTGATGAAAATCAGATAGGACTTGACTAGCATTAAATTCAACAAAATGGAGTATTATATCCTGAAGCTACCACATAGGTGGTTTGGAATGAAAGATATAGGCTAAAACAAATCCATATAAAGCAATTAATGACAGTAATATACGCAGATGTTGGATTGTTGCAACGACCCTATACAGAAGGTAGAAATGATAATCACGGGTAGTGCATCAACTGTGCTGGTCTGCTTTCAGAAATGAAGCATTAATCGTATGCCTATACATATTGCTTGAGCTAACACACTAATTCAATGTTGGTCCAATCGTACCAGGTTTAATTAGACTTCCTGATTGAGTCTATAAGTAACGCAGCAGGTCCCGAGGTGATTGAAGACAGTGCTCACTTGATCCAAAAGATGCTATATCTTTTTTCTGATGGGTAACTTGATCTGGTTCGTTTTTCCGCCCCTATTTGGTACCCACCGATTACCATCACTGAGTTGCAATGTCAACCAACAACATTCTCCAGAATAACCATCCTGAGGGACTAAATTCTGTATCTTGCATATACGTAAAGGGCTATATTACCTGAATTCACACTTCTCATTGTGACTACATCGTATCCATGATGATTCGATAACGACCGTAGTTAATCGACGAGCGCATTATGATTACCAAGAGTGGTCTTTTGGAAGTTGGTTCCTGCAATACTTACTAGTAGCTTATCGCTGGAGCAAGCCTTTCGTCTCGTCTGTTGGATGTGAATCCATAAGTTAACTTTAGAGAAAGTAAGAAAGTAATAAAAGGCTATGACTAAGAGGAAAGGTGGAGCAAAGCGGTTCAATTGAATCGCCGATTAAAAGCAAAATACGATATATTAAATAACATTGATATAGATCGGAAGTGAAGAGGGAAAAAGGCTGGTAGATAACGCCAAGATACAAAATGTGTGGTTGAACTCAAGGTAACAGACAGATCAGATCCAACCAATCAGGGTTGTTGTAATTAGTCAGCATAGAATACTGTCCAAATCGCTCGGGAAATCCTCGGCTTCGCTTCCATTTGGGCACCTAGTACCAGCATACAAGCCTAACCCACCCCCTTTAACCTACTATTTCAGTCATGGTGGTATGCTTGTCAGATTATTGTTGGCGACCAATGAGTTGGGACTCTAGGTGTGAGGCTATGATGAATTACGACATAAAACAAGGGGAGTTCAGGTTGTTTACGACTAGCGCGAACCTCTTTTAGCGTGCTTTCTTGGGCTTTGGAGCCGCATCTCCAAGCCGAACCTGGAGATAGTCAGTGCACAGTTGCAAACGCGCGCGGGGAAGGGAATTCGGGAACTTTAAAATCACGGCACCCGGCAGCTGTAGCTGCACGACATCAGTTGTTGTGTACCTATGTGTCCCTTAACAAGTCCATTATGGATTCAGAAATACCACCCGCGAAAAGGCCTCGTTTGTCTATGGCGTGCAATGAATGTCGCCGGAGAAAAGTGAAGTGTGATACCGACGTTCCAAGATGCCAGAATTGTCGCCTTCGAAATGATGTATGTACAACCACCGATCCCAAGCGGCCCAGTGTCTCCATTGCACGGGAGTGGGTTGAACAGACAGATGTCTCAAAGACCTCTCAAGCAGGCCAGAATACTGCGGGCAGAAGTATTATGTTATCGCAATCACCCGTGGCCATGCCAGCAGCGAAACAAAATACCACTTATTCGCCTCATAGTCTTGCTGCATCAGGAAGCTTGACTGATAATAAAAGCACATCACCTGCTCAGCAACCATATGATATGGCCTTCAATATGGATCACAGTACCGATAGAATCAAAATGATGGGTGCCAGTTCATCACAATGCTTGATGAAATCCTTGGATGTCTATCTGGAATCTGCCCATATTCAGTCTCAATCGGGCAACTTTCGCCACGGCATGCGGCAAGTTGAAGAAATGGAAATACCACTAATCGGCTCCTTACCTGCTTTGCCAGAAGCTGGACGATGCGATAAATATATCGCAGCATTCTTTGACAGAATCCACCCGCTCTATCCTTTATTTGATATCGACAAAACCAAAGACGCTATCAAGCTATTTGCATCAATGCATGATTTTCACACCTTAACACATGACAGAGTCCCGTTGTTAGTAGCTGCCTATCTCATTATTAGTATAGGTGCAGACGAAGAAGCAGGACAGCTAACAACGGATGGTACCAAATATCTCGTAGCAGCTGCTAGCTTGGCGGGACATATTGTTTTGGTACCATATCTTCCCACTGTCCAGGCACTGCTGCTGTTTACAATAGTCTATCGGGGACGGAACAAAGATGGCGTCGGTTGGCAAATGTTAGGTATAGCAATTAGAATTGCTTACACGCTTGGACTTCACCGGCACTCGGCAAAAAACCCCTCAATTGAACATGGGGTACAGATTCGATCCAAACAGCTTTTTCACGCTCGTATTTGGGCTATATGTTGTTCGCTGGAAATGCTGATGCAACTGGAATCTGGGCGACCTTCTATGATCCATAATGTGGATCGTGACCACATGATGGCAGCTGATCAGCATCCTCGAGGCCATGATTTCCTTCAATGGCATATGGGGCTTGCGCAACATCAAAGTCTTATCAGCCATCACATCTATGGCCATAGACCGGGAGATCGAACAGGCCGGGAGATACTCTCCGACACAGCGAGGCTCGACCGATCCCTCCTATCGTGGGCTGGAGAAATTCCTGAAGAGTTTCGTCCCGGGAATGACCTATTTTGCTCACCTCACGAGTTTCATATTGCAGCATTGTTATCGATACAGTATTTTCAGACAGTTATTGCTCTGCATCGAGCGGCCCTTATTTCCCCCGCATCAATATTTCTTTCTGAAGTTGCCAACCACTCTTTTGACGACTCGTCAAGACTTCGTCTTCAAGCTGGTGAAGCTATCTGCGTGAGTAGCGCACGATCAATTGCAAGACTCGCTATTGAGTTATCGGATCGTAAAATACAGTCCCGTATCTTAAATGCAGGACCTCCTTTGCTAGCCTGTATAGTGTTGGGTATTTCCTTGATGAAGAATCCTGTTAGCCGAATGATAGCTGCCGATCTAGAGGTTAGTTTTGTTGACAACAGCTGTTAGATTTTCTTGCTAACACTAGAATGTAGCTGCTTAAAGCTTGTGCGGAGTATGCGGCGGATCAGTTTCAACAAACTGGTCATACTGCTCTTTTCGCAAATGGTGCGTTATCAAAATATGTAAAAAGCTTTATGTGAGGATCAATGCTTATTAGTATGCAGGGATTATATCTATTCACCAGCAAATACGATCTCACATTGACCGAATGTCAAACCAGCGGCGCAAAATTGCAAAAGCAACAGAACTTAGCTTAGTCTCCAGTACTGCAACTAGCCAGCAGGTGCCAGACCAACGCAACGAAGATGTGATACAAGTCTCTAATTGTGCCAACCAAAATTCTCTTCCGAATGAGGGATTGGAGGTGCATTTCGAGTCAAACGCTACTTCAACGAATCAAAACTCTGAAATGATTCCTCATTCTTTCCACTCGTTTGACCCCTTGCTACCAAACGGCACGATTGGTCCGAATATGCCAACTCAAGTAGGAAGTAACTCGAATTATCAGCCATGTCCTGACCCGCTTCCATTTGATAGTTTGAATGTACAAGATTTGTGGACGTGGATGGGAGATCTCGATGGGTACGATAATTATGTCTACCATGGGTCATATGAGAATAACGGAATATTATGACACAACCGGTAAAGACCTCACGCGCTCGTCTCAGTAACGCATGGAGACACTGAGCCGAAAAAAACTGTCGAAAGAGCTTCCTTAAGGGTACAATGTTTAACGAGCTACGAAGCTACTGTTAGGATTCAGTTATTGCCTCGAGTGGTAATGTGGCTTGACCCTAAGCAATTTGGCCATTGACACAACAATTATCTCAAACCACGGTATTCTCGTGTTGTTTACGCCATGCCATAGCCCCATTGTATGTGCAGCAATAGTCCATATACTGGTCCGGCGACCTGTAATCATGTTAGCTCCATGTTTTGCAATCGGTATCTTTTGGAGGCTCAATCATACAATTTGATCTTCGTGTCGCCTTTCTCAGTAGCTGGCTTAGCTGCTTCTCGACTCAAAAGCTGAATCTGTGTGGCACGTGGCCGTCGAGTTTGTTCGATTGCCTATATGTGTTACTTAAAAAGTTATTACTTTGGGTGAGTTGGCAGCCCATACTTGTAATCTTGATGAAACGTCGGCTTTAGAAGGCTTGCCAGTGACATCTGCAAAAAATGCCTTTACGCATTCCTTTATGGGAAAACTCAGCCAACGCGCTTAATAAAATGTAAGAATAGACTTTTGGCATACCGCATCTTCGATAGATTGGCTCGCGCCTTGCCCCTGTGTAGGTAGCATGGCATGAGCGGCATCACCAATGAGGATAGATCTACCTCTAACCCACGTCTGTAAGGGATCCTATAGTAGCGTCAATGAAAATGTAAAATCTGTAGAATAGGCAATTCGAACCAGGTCACGTAGTTGCCAGAGCCCAAGCTCGGGTGCATGCTTGAATAGTCTTTTGCACCAGTCAGGAAAGTCGCTAAACAATTCGACCAGAGTGTCTAAATCCCCTTCTGTTGTCCAGGACGTTTCCATTGTACCTTTGGTTACTATTCGTGCCTTAATTATTGTAACTTCTGCAAGATACAGATGTGGACTTACTGTCGGGAACCATCGCTACAATACTAAATAGCTCACCATTACGAGCAGGTCCCATGATGAGCCGTTTATTGTGGCCTATTACCATAGTAGTCATTGATTCTCTGGGGTCAAGAAACTTGAGGATTTCCGCGTCTCCTTCCATATCTGATGCCTTGATCATCATACGATATGCCGACTGTCCTGTAGGCACAGCATTCGACTCCTCTCCAAGTACACTCTTGCGAAGGTTACTCCGAACACCATCCGCAGCAATTACGAGATCAAATCCATCAAGTACTTCTCCATTTTCAAGCACGACAGATCCTGCATCGCAATCGCAAGATATGACCCTACTTCGAACCTTGATTTCTGCAGGACTACCATTGCCATGGACGCTTGTTGCTGCTGATTTCAAAACGTCGTGTAAGTCTTGCCTATGGTACAACATTCGATCCCCACCATATTCGGTTTTCGCAGTTAGATCGATTCGCTTGTGTTCCTTACCATCAGCAGAGCAAATACGAAATGCCTTATCTACCATTGAGCCTCTCTTCTTTAACTCTGGTCCAAGACCCCATTCCCGCTCAACAAATTTCGAGGCATTTGGTTGCAAGGATATAGTTGCGCCAATCTCGCGGTTGAGCTGAGATTGTTCGAGGACCAGAATAGATCTGTTTTCTCCACGAATGGCCACAGCCTGAGGAATTTTTTAGCTAAGCTCACAACGAACGAGGAATGGGACTTGCAGTTGCGAGCCCAGCAATACCACCGCCTACTATCAAAACCCGAAAAACACCAGGTGATGCTGTTTGGATGGCCATTCTAGCCTAGTATGAAAATGCAATGGGTTCTGAAACTAGATTACAAGGACTTTTGCAGAGGTTGGAAGTCTAGAAACAGAGATAGTGTAATGGCAATAACTCGCAGAATTGCAGGTTTGTTCTCCAGTTCTTGGAAGACAAATGACCTTTCTGGTTGAGCATCAGAAAGTAGAGGACTGTACCCCACCACGGGTGTATGTTCCGTAACCGTTCCTGTAGTACCTAACTCATCTGACAGTCTTCGGTCAAGGGACCATCCCCGGATTCTTGGCCCAACTTTCCGAAAGGCACGGGTATCATATCCTTGAGCATTAGGTTCGGTTCGGATCGGTTCGGTGGCTTTTTAGCGCACCGAATATACGACCGATTTGCAGCGCCTTGATTCGTCCAACCCCTAAGCGACTCCTGTCCGAGCGGGTGGAGGTCTCTCTCTTGTGATCTTGCGGACCGGAACAAATGTCTGTCAATACTGCGACTCTGTATTGGGAGTACAGTTACTAATCGGGGGGTTGGATGAGGGGTAACGCCGAAATATGGAGCGCGCGCATGCATGGAAGCAGCTTTGAGAAACAAAATTTGCAAATAAGGTTGATAGAGTTGCCAAGCTCTTCCATGTTCATTCTATCAGATGATTGGGAATTCTCGAGCTGGATCTTTTTCTTACGGGAAGTAGTAAAATCTCTCATACAAATATACCGCGTGTAAAGAACAAATCATCCTTGATAAGCGTGAGTGTCGACAGAAACATGGGAGTAATAGGAGTTCGACTTTAGCGTCAAATAAGCCGAGTTGTAAAGCTTTTCATTAAATATAACGAATAGTAGTTTTCTCAAATGTAGACATATTATACATATATGGTCACACGACAAGTTTCGAACTTCTGGTGCAGCGTAATATACCAAAGGTTCTGTATTAGCCCTTCATCCTCAACACGACGGCGGGAATTTCTATTTCCATAAAATATCGTAAGTCAATATGTATTGTACTAACTCGATGACTGATACATACGACCATAGACTGAGGAGAATTGGGCATCCCGTCCGCTCTGCCATACACAAGCCTCAGATCGGTAGACTAGTAGTTGGGTGGGTGACCACCAGCGAATCCCTACTGTTGTATGTTTTATTTGTTTTTTTGGACTTTTGGTATATACCATTTGGTACCATTTGTCGATGCAGGCAACGGACACAAGGGCAATATCAAGTTGACGGACGGTTTAGAAGATTGTAGATATGTTTTGGATCAGGCACACTAGGTTACGTATTCGTCAGAGTTCATTATATCACTATCGTTGAAATGCCATGCTCTTCCTAAAATTTACAGCTGTATGTACGTTGATTGGTATAAATAATGAGAGAACTAAACTATGCTTTAATATACGGAATGCCGGTCAACTTGAAACCCCTCTCCGTCAATACAGGCTCGACGGAGGGCCTGGTGCGGTTGTATGGACATGGAACCCCATCACGTTTTGCAATATTGGTGCCGACATGTTGAGCATTAGGCCAGTGAGTAGTTCCAAGTCGCTCTGCAATAACATTAGTATAAAACTTCAAGAAATGAATTATAGAAGAATTAGTTACCTTCGAAAGCGTGTTTCTTCCGGATGAGATCCTCTTGGGTTACCTCCGAGACCGGCATGAAGCAAGTATAAACTGCCATTCGATCTTGCTTAGTTGTTGTGGGAACGTTGTAATGTGGTGTTCTGGAGTCCCAGAGAATAAGATCACCAGGTTCAGCGCAGACCTTGACCCATTCCAAGCCGTGATCTTTGAGCCACTTCATTCCATTATCAGTATAGCCGTACCACTCGCTGGTCCACGCTGGAATGCGAGTCTCATCAGCCATGTCTTTGTGGAATTCCTGGCTTAATAGGTGTCCACCTCTGGCCACGATAAGGCCGCCATCATTCTCTCCGCATGGTTGCAGATTCACGAGGCCTTGGAGGCATCGAAAGCCTGGCTTCGCGGGATCTTGATCTTGATGTGGCCATGGCTTGTTAGCCGGAAAATCCGAGCGATCGTGGAAGCCAATGTTAATAGCATCGAAAGAGACAATAAGATCTTTGGTGCCGTGAACTTTCTCGAATACATCGACAACGCCAGGCTCCGATCGAACTTGCCAAACAAAGTTCTCATGGGGACCCGCGTAGTCTAGTACCATGCCCTTTTCATTGATCACTGGGAGATTGGCTCTCTTGATCGTGCTAGGATCGTTGCGGTCATATCCAAGGTTGCTAAATGTGTATGTTAGCGGGCCAGTATTCGTAGAAAGCTTTCTATTTCAGCAGTCTTACAAGCTCTCAAGAAATTCATAAAACGCACTACCGTACCCATCGGCACGGTCCCTAGGGATGGCTCCTTTCACCACAGCATATCCATCTCGCATCAAGTCATCACGAAAATCTCCAAAGACAACTTTGATATCTGCAACTGAGCTGCTGTCTGCGAGGATCTTTTTAACACTTGGAGTACTGTAAACCTCCGGGGTTGTAATATCGATTGCTGAAGGTGCCATTTTGTAAAGTTGTTGCTGTGCTTGGTGATCAGAAAGTGCAGATGCTTCAACCACAAGGACCGTCAATTGTTGCTTATATAACCAGCGGAGGCCGATCGATACCCCAGAAATGAACGACTACATCGAACGCCACTCGTTACTCGTATGACCCTTGTGGAATTAACCTATAGCTCTAATGCAAACCAGCATTGCGAAGCGGCCGAGATTCCCAGTAGAATGGAAAATCCGGAGCATACGGAATAGCGACCGAGTAAGGAGTAACGGTAAGTGGATGGAGACGGATGACCTCTCATTATTCTGGATAGCTTCGTTTCACCTCAAGTTTGATCATACGGCTGAGCCTAAAGTCTTTGACTCGAGCTACCGAACATAGAGTTGATCATTTAGCGCAGTATTCAATGCCGAATGAGACTCGCGTAATTCAGGGGACTTCGGTCGATTAGCGTCCTTTTCGGAGACAGGGTGGAATTCATAGTTCATGAGCTTCGGAGCCAGATCAGCTCCGAATCCTACCATTTGCCGAGCATTCGGTCCCCGCCGTCCCCGCCGTCCCCGCCGTCCCCGCCTCCGCATTCTTTTGGTCAGAAGCTGTAACCCCACCCCTGGTAGCTAGTAGACAGAAAGGCTCTGAAATTTAGTAGTTTCAATCACATGTGGAACCTTTGAACTAGAGGAAATCAAAATTGTTTTATATAAACGACTTCATCTTCTTCGAAGATCAAAATATCTTTCAATTGCACCAATTTGCAAAAGAAATAGAGCAGCCATACACGTCTTGAGAACTCATACTTTTCATCATGTCTTCCACACAGACCGAAACCCAGACCGAAAACCTCGCCCGATTTAGCAAGCCCAAAGACTTGGTTGACTTTTCTGGTATGACCTTTGGCGACTGGAGAGATGAGTTTCATAAAAACGGATGTGTCGTTCTCAAGAATGTCATCACCCCAGAAAGAGCGGCATACTACCAAAAGAAGCAGATTGAATGGCTGCACAACTTCGAACTTGGGTTCGATGAGAATGATGAGAGTACATGGACTGCTGAACACCTTCCCGTTAGCTTCAAAGGAGGGTTAGTTCTCACCAATGTCAAATATACATGAGCATATAGAGCTAACAGTTATAGAATGTATTTCGGCTATGGTTCAACCCATGAAAGAATGGCCTGGGAAGCAAGAACGGAGCCTGCGGTAGTTGAAATTTTCGAGAAGCTATGGGGTACTAAGGAACTCCTCTGCTCATTTGACGGCATGAACATTTCTATGCCGCGACGAAAGGATCTCAACTGGAGCCCTTGGCCTCACTGTGATCAGAACCCAGAGCGAAAGGGGTATGTTTCAAGAATGATTCCATAGAGTACTAAGATCTGACTGTCACTTAGCATGCAAGCTGTCCAAGGCCTCCTGAATTACGCACCTAATGGCCCAAAAGATGGTGGACTTATGCTGATGAAAGGATCTTCCCTACTTTTCGATGAGTTCTTCTCTACGAAACACGAAGCCTACGCTCACGAAGATGCCCCCCCACCAGAGCTCAAATATATGGATCTCTTCCTCTTCAACCCTAGTGATCTCAAGTGGTTTGAAAGTAGAGGTTGTGAGATGATCAAGGTTGATATGGAGCCCGGTGATTTTGTCCTTTGGGACAGTCGGACCATGCATTACGCTTGTTTACCTGAGGGAGAGCAGATTAGACATGTGCAATATGTTTGCATGACGCCAAAGAAGTTTGCGACTGAGGAACAGTTGGAGGTAAAGAGAGACTGCTTTAAGAATAACATCGGAACAACACATTGGCCTCATTGGTGAGTTTGTAGCCTGTTAATCTGGAAACTTTACTAATAAGATGGTTAGCAATATTCGCCCGGCTAAAGAAGTACCAATGCGAAATGGCGAACCTTGCCCCAAGAACAGGAACGAACCATTTGATAAGCCAGAAATTACTGACAAGATTCTCCAATTGGCAGGAGTTAAGGCTTATTAAGTGTTAGGGATTGGAGCATGAAAGATATCATAAATAGCAAATTGTATAAATTTTTGAGTATATGGAGTGCTATGTTGTCATCGTGAACTTGGTATGAGGAGTCATATCAGTGAAATAAACTCCACCTAATGAAGTTCCATTGTAGCTAAATCTTGCTGGCCGGACCTTTCACTTGCATGGTCGGATAGAGCTTTCTGAGTTTTCTGAGTTTTTCACTCGAACTGTCTGATGACTATAAGAACTAGATTTCTACTGAAAATTCCACACCACCTCCATCCACCTCGAATGTAATAGGAGTAACTGAAAATTCATTTCCTTCACCATCCGTATTTGCCCCTAACCACCAAGAAACTCCCTTCAACTTTTCTAAATCAACAGTAGTTCTGTACCGCTTCCCAGGCTCCAATCCATCTACCCCCGTCACTACACTTGGCCTCCTAATTCCTGTCAAATTACCATCTTTGTCTAGCACTCTACCTTTTTGAACTACTTCCCATGGTTCAGGTCTATACGTGGTCTCAAAAGAGCCGCCTCGGTTAAAGGCAACGGTGAGCCGCTGTGAATCATCTTCTGGAAAAAGCGTGAGTGTTTTATTTGGAGATGGTGGAACACTGATGTAACCTGACAGGTCACCTATATGCACGGGAGTCGGAGGAGACGTTGTTAGATCAAATATAGGGAAGGCTCCTTGATTCATTGCTCGTGGGACGTCGAGGGGAGAGCCATGCGGGATTTTAATGGTTAGTGGACTCGAAGCATGGGAGATGAGGCATATGGTGAGTGTTGGTGGAGTTGGATTTGAAAATTGATAATTTTGAGGAGTCAGTTCTAGTTTGATTGTTACTTTTGGTGGAGTGTCTGAATCTACATGTGCAGTCATGTTGCTGTTGCTGATTTTGTTGCTGAAAGAATGAAGAGATGCTCAATGCAAACTTAAGACGTTACTGTCGTGATTGAGACTAGGAATGTGAAGACGTTGGGCAACCGTAACACTATGACGTCGTGAATATTGATTATAAGCCAAGTGCCTCTATCGAGCATGACAAGGATAGATGTTGTGCAAGGCGACTCAAGGTCTTACAGGTATCATTGAATTTCAACTTACGATGTCAAAGTCTTATCGCACAGTCATGGATTCGGCTGCAATTCACATTTTCTGCCCAGAGATTCCTGAATGCGCATGACTTCGCATTGGCTAATCTAAATATATTCCTTCCAAATCTACTTTATAATCTTATAATACCCCTGTTATTTTCAGTTCTTGGTTAAGATGTGGTCAACCAGATGATATGAACCAAAACACAACCGTAATCATATAAACGGCAAAATGATAGAACTGGGATACTCTCCACCACAGTGTACGAAGTGTTGTCCCCTATTCAATTCATGTTCCGGTCTTGGTCCAGAGAAGCTTTTATACTCGGCGATACCGGGGAATTGACCACCAATCTAGACACGTATGTTAGTCAAATTCAATTATCAAATAGAGCAATGTCAGAATTTACCCTGACACTTATCGATTCTCCAGCATCATAGTCCACGCCCATCGCCCATATACCGATTTCCAATTTCACAACCGTCCCCGGTTGTACCTTCTCCTGCTTTGTATGCGGATGGAATGGGAACTGGGGATGCAGACTGCGCGAAGGATCAATAGCACGTTGCGAGGCACGCAAAATACCGCTTGATCCTAAGTGAAGATTGAGACTTGCTTGATCTTTCTTTTCAATCTCATCAATGCTCTTAATCGGGGTTGCTTTAAAAGGGAAATTTAGGTGCATGAGGTCCTTGCCATTCTTGTCCTTTTTCCGGAGGATAACGAAGACCGTGAAATCATCACGATCTTCGCAAGACATATATAGTATTGCTTTGGGGAGGCCAATCAAGCGCGTTTGTTTGTCGAATGTGTGTACAAACTCAACGAAGGATTCGTGCTTCTCGGAGTCATAGGAAAGTTTAGAAGATGTGTCTTGTGGCGTTTCATGGAGCTTATTGTCCTTGAGGAAAAACTCCCGGTAATCAGTGTTTGGGGCAGGAAAATCTTCGAGAACAATATTATCGATGGCCTCACGATCTCCAAACTGTAGCGCAGACCAGCGGACCTTGGGAGTCTTGAGCCAGTCATTTTCCTTTCCCTTTAAGTATCGGTCAAAGAACATAGCTAGTTCATCTCTAGCATGAGGTATGCTATACAACTCATACCACTCTTGGTTGCTTCCCCATTGAATCCACTTCTCATTGTGGGGAATCTCAAGAAACCCACGAACGGAGCCCATTGTATGAATTGAGCTAACATCAGAACCCCGAATGTAGGCTGGACATTTGATTTTCGTCATGTCAACTCGCTTATCCTCCCAATACGGGCTAGAGACAGGTGATCGCCTATACATCTCCTCAAGATCCTCCAGGCCAGAATGAGGCTGACCACGGACAATAGCTTTACCGATCAAATCGAAGTTGCTCATAGAAAACCAACCACCACGGCAGAATTGTTCACGATAGATGTCGCCTGATCCTTCCCAAGGTGCAATAGCTTTCAAAGAAGGTGGCTGTTGCGATGCGATAAACCATTGAGAAATTGCTAGTGCGGAGTTGCCTGCCATTCCAATCGAACCATTGCACCAGTCCATCTTGGCGATAGCCTCAACGACATCATGGCCGTCTTCTGCGTCTTGCTGGCCCATGACAGCGATCTCTCCATCGCTGTTACCCGCTCCACGACTGTCGACGCTAATGATAGCATAGCCTTTGGGGCACCTAGAGAAGCACGTGTCAGCCAGCGTGTTTTGTAAATTTCGCTTCTTGTGGAGACATTTAGACCACCTGAAGCGCAACCTTTGGGGTTATTTGTAACGCGCCAACCACTCCAAAGAAGGTGCAGAGGCAGAAAAATAGAAGTCGGCTTACCATTCCTCTGGATCTAACCCCTCGAACTTCTCAATACCACTGAGATCAGATCTAGGTACACAACAGTTCCATACACACATGGGCAGCATTTCCAAAGCGCTGTATTTCTTGCCATAGAACGACCAACTTAAGATGGCTGGAACCTTTTCCGTCACCCCTTCCGGTCGGTAAATATCCACATATAGTCTGCAGCCATCGCGTACCACAATTTCAACATCGTGATGTACGCGGATATCGCTTTTCAAGGGCTTCGCGTTGTGGCCGTTCCAACCAGCGGGCAGGACTTCTGTTTTGCCTGGCTGGAATCCCTGGTAGCCATTCTCGCCGATTTTAGGTTCTGCAATACGCTTGCGCGCAATCTGAACTGGAGCAGGCATGGTGGTAAAGTGCCTTAGAGCGATGCAAATAAGATGTTGGTTTGAGAAAGGATGCTATCGAAAGCTTTGTGATGATTTTTAAATGAAGAGATTGGATTGCAGTGTAGAGAGTAATTATAGGGCAACAAGATTTCGTTATTTTAAAGGAGCCAGATGACTTTCAAGCTATCTCTCTCGATGAAGCTTGTATGTAGCTCCCACCTCCCACCTCTCACCGGTTCCTACGTCTCGGGGACACGGCGTGGGGATGCGGGGGATACGGGGGATACGACCGACCGAACAATTGAGGTCCGAAATATACACACTACACAACAATAGTGTTCTCAGTAGTCTCCGAAGTGGATATGGAGTACGAGTCCCGGTGACATCCCCTCCTTCCGGGGACCCCGCACTTTCTCCAGAATCCAGTTCGCTGCAGCTTCCAGGGGGACTCAGTTTCTCACAGTTCAAACCAGTACAATCGAGTCGACAGTTTACGGTAATAATCTGGCCCCAAGATTTCCAAGATATACTTTCTTGGCATCCACTTCCCGAACTCTGGGCCATCGGGTAACCTGGTGAGCTCGTGCCGTTCCAGCATAACCCAGTTTCCCCACACGCTCCCACACTCTTGGTCCGCCCAGTGACAGACTGTACAATGTAAGGAGATAGCTACGATGCAACATGGGGATATATTAAAGCATTGATGCTGCTGCTCCTTCTGGCTTTTGGCATCAGAAACCATCGACCATCGCTAGCAGTATCACACACATAGCTCTTCTCCCTTTTGAAGGAGCGAGTACACGAAACAGTCAAGAAGAAGTACAGATTTCACTATTCCTTCATAATATCACTCAAACTTGTCAAGAGTCGACAGTGCTTCCTACGCACTACTCCTCATCCACCATGTCGGATATCAAACAGAATCTTCCCACCGAGGAAGAGATCGAATTTCGACCTACCCTGACGAATGACACACAGGCAAAAAAGCACGATGGAACAGTCCAGCTTACGTGCGAGGCTGGTGTTATTCTGATTCCATCACCCAGTGATGACCCAAGAGATCCCCTCAACATTCCTCTCTGGCACAAGCTTCTTATCTTAACCATCACCTGCATGTGTAAGATTGCCTTCCCAACTCACGTCTGACAAGTTAGAATTGGTTTTAACACTTAATAGACTCTACCATGGGACTTACAGCAGTGTCTGGTTTGGGCGCATTGCTATCGTACTTCATACCCAGCTATTCTGCAGAGGGAAGAACTTACGATGACGTCTCCGCGTTGATGACTTGTACGTATATCAATCCCACAGAAACCTGCTATTTTTCTAACTATACAGATCCTTCCCTGTTTATGGGTTTAGGAAATTTCATCTCGATGCCAATTGCACTTGCCATTGGTCGTCGCCCAGTGTTCCTCGCCTCAGCTGTTCTGCAGGTTGTTTCGTTGATACTTTGCGCTACTAATACTGGTTACGATTGGCATTTTGCAGCTCGATGTGTTCTTGGCTTGGCTGCCGGTCAAAGTGAAGCTTTATGCCCATTGATAATCTCAGTAAGATCTGACAACTAAGCTTCCTGTTTCAAAACGCTTACGAATCATTAGGAAGTGTTCTTTCTTCACGAACGTGCTAAATATCAGCAATACTTTTCATCCATCCAGACGATGATCAGCGGTACTCTAATAATCCTAACCAGTTACATTGCAGCAACTGTTGGATGGAGAGCTTGGTACTATATATTTGCTGGCTTTAGTGGTTTAGTCCTAGTGCTCGCCATCTTCTTTCTTCCAGAAACCAAGTATGTTCGTCCTTTGATAGCTTACAAAGGTACCACAATACAGCGTGGCAACCCAAGTTCTCTTGTCACTCGACATGACTCAGATCCAGAGAATCAGAAGGATATTAGTCGAGTCTTGACTGTCAATGATACACGAGTTCTCGATACCGTCAACTACCTTCCACGCACAATGGCCTCTGACATGCGACTCTTTGTCAACGCCTCTGACTGGAAAGAAGCACTCATGTGTCTCAAACACATGCTCCAACTATTCTGGTTCCCAAATGTATTCTGGGTCTTTACCATGAATGGAGTATTTCTTGGAATCAATATTGCCATGGGTTTGACTTACGGCAATATTTTAGGTGAAGGTTTCCACTGGGCAGACAAATGGATTAGTGTTGCCATGGCAGGTCAAGTTCTAGTCGCATTTATCTGTGTTCCTATGCTCGGTTATGGCTCGGATTTCATCGTAAAGTTTATGGCTCGTCGTAATGAAGGTACTCATGAGCCTGAGCATCGGCTTTTGACACTGGTCGTCCCCCTCCTTCTGGGCGTTATCTTTTGTATTATTTACGGTCAGGCTGCTGCTTTCCCGGAACGTTATCATTGGATGGCTATCGTGTTCACGATTAATGGATGTAAGTTATTACCACTTTTACACTTGGTGTAGAGTTTTCACTAAAGTAATACTTTTAGATTTTTTCGCTTTCGTCGGAGCTAACACAGCTGGAATCACATATATGCTCGATGCTTATCCTACACGAGCTGCTTCTACACTGGTCATTCTCTGCGGGATGCGCGGTGTGATTAGTTTCTGTCTGTCTTATGGCACAGTTCAGCTTTACAGCAATCATGGTTACGATGGTGCTTTCGGCATCTTTGGTGGTATCACGGCGGCTTTTGGTGTTCTTGGAGTCATCGTTTACTTCACCGGAAAGAAGACCAGAGCCTTTGTTTCGCCATGGACCGCAGTTGATAGTGGTAGTAAACCATCCATGGGGTAGATGCCGACAAACGTATACTTTAAATGATATTAGTGGAGAGGTGAAGCCAGAATCTCGTGATCAGAGATTTTACTCATGGCCAGGTAGTACCATAGTGCTGGAAATGGGATTGCGTTGATGGCTTGTGATTAGTAGTTATGTAGTTGACAATATACGAATGTTTATTCATGTTTTTCATGCTTATCTCAAGATCATTGAAATCGTGTTGTGCAACCCGACCTTTGACGAAACAGATCTAACACTTCTACGTTTGACACATTAGCGATGCGTGTAAACTCCGAGTGTTTCCTTCAAACTTTACTAGTGAAAGTAAATATCTTGGACTTCTCTATACACATGCATATCAATTGTGTATATACGCGCAGTTACAGTCCCAGGCTTGGAAGTTGGCCAGCCCGTGTACCTTAAAAACAAACAGGCAAGAGATTTTTGAATATCTCATTTATGGGAGTCACAGTAAGTGGTTGTCAATGAGATAAAACGTCTGAAGTTCAACTACGGACGTGTGGTATCTAATATGGCAAGAGAGCTAAGCTATCATCATCATACGAGGAGACCTCGTATCTCTTATATTTTCTTACTTACTTGATATATTTGTTGTAATAGCTTAAGGTATTCAGCTATCTTTGCTCTTAATAAATGATTGTTGAGATAATAAAAATATTAGCCACTCTACAACTTCTTGTTCAGAGTGTAGTTTAAGATAGTTCAAGAGTAGCTCATTTTCGGTAATCTAATCCTAAAAACTATTCACCAATCTATTTCCCATTCTAAGCTGAAACATGCCCAACCATACCTTGTAATGCCCTTCAAATCCCTATGTAGACTGATACATAAGATCTGAAGCATCGGCTGGCCATTTTTCCCGGCCAGAGACTGTACTGATGTTCGCGCTGTGTATCAAGAACCACCCTAATACTTGAAATCATGTATGATAGTCATTTGAATCTTTTCCCCACGTACCGTCTCAGAGGTCAAGTTTAATGCACGATCCCTGCATACCGTCAATCCATGTTCACAGTCGTGCTCGCTATGGCGCCAATGAGCGATAACGGAATAGTAAGCCCTTCGGTATATGCCCGACAATATGCTAACGCGTGGCTTAGCACGTAAATTCGGAGCAAGAAGTGTGCTTTGTTGGATTCTCGGCCTCTAATCCGAGCCTCGCCAGTCGGCTCGCTTAAAAAGGGGTCTGCTTCTAGCGTCCGTCCCCTGTCACCCACCTCCTCCGAGGTAGCACTGATTGCCGAGACGCTTTGGGAATGCTAAGCGAGCAGACATTGGTCGACGGAGGAGCAGCTGAGTTCAAAGAGGTGAGAATGTAATTTACCGAGAGTTTGTGAGCATGCCATACTTTTCGATCTTAGCTTCATAGCAATCAGGATGCTCCGTGCCTTGCTAGAACGTAGGAGCTTATGATTAAGGTAGTTTTCGATATCCTCTTTTGCGCTAGCTAGAACAGCTCGCCGAGAAATCGAGAATCTGAAGCATTTACATTCCATTTTATCTGTTCACCCAGTCTGAGCAGTCGACGATTTGTTTGAGATAAAAAAAAGATGGATTCCACGTCGGAAAAGTTGGCTGGCACTCATGAAATCATGGAGAGCAATGACACCGTGACAATGCAAGAGGAGGCACCAGATCAGCCACGCAGTAGGCTAGAAACTGTCCTCTTAATGTCAGCTCTATCGGTAAATTATTCACAAAGGAATCCTTTCCAATCCAGTTGCGAGCTTGGTTGGGCCTCTTATCAGGTCTGAAAATTTATTTTGACTGACTTCCTAAACAAAGCTGGCAAACCTTCTCGTCGCTCTCGACACAACAATAACAACCACTGCTCTACCAGTCATCACCTCCAAACTAAACTCCGCCTCAGGCTACGCTTGGATTGGCTCAGCATACGTTCTTGCAACTGCTGTTACGTCGCCGGTATGGGCGAAGCTAAGCGATATCTGGGGTCGAAAGCCCCTGCTACTGCTCTCAATTGCACTTTTTTTTGTAGGAAGTCTGCTATGCGGTACAGCATTGACCATGATTTGGTTGATACTGGCGAGGGCGCTTCAAGGAATTGGTGGCGGTGGGATTAGCATCTTAGTCTCAATTTGTATCTCAGATGCTTTTTCTATGAGGTACAACCTAATTTGTCGTAATCCTTAATATGACACTGATGTGCTAACAGGGAACGACCATTGTACTTTGGTATCATTGGAATGACTTGGGCATTTGCTAGTGCCATTGGGCCTTTATTGGGAGGAATTTTGACTACCAAGGCGTCATGGAAGTGGTGCTTCTTCATCAATCGTACGTCTGGCTCTAGCTCGAGCAGTCTTTCCAATTGCTTATCTACAACTAACACCTAATTTACAGTCCCCTGTTGCGTTCTCTCTGCCATCATCATTGTTTTTAAACTACACGTCCATACTCCTAAAACAAACTTTTGGGATGGCATCAAAAGAATAGACTGGATTGGTAGCATAGTCATGATCGCCGGTGCAGTTCTCTTCCTTCTTGGTCTCCAGATGGGTGGTGTGCAGTACGCTTGGACTTCTCCCACTATTCTCAGTTTGATTATTGTAGGTGGTGCACTGGTTTTCTTATTCATATATGTGGAGTGGAGAGTTGCTCAATACCCTATAATGCCGCTTCGAATACTAAACAGTCGGACGAGCATCTCTGCTCTCGGCGTATGTTGTTTCCATAGCATGTGTTTAGTTGGAGGAGCATACTTTCTCCCGTTATATATGCAAGGGGTACTGGGCGCTTCGCCTCTTATGTCAGGAGTTTATTTGCTTCCCCTTACACTTTCTCTCTGCTTCTCAAATGTCGCTGGAGGCCTTCTAGTTCGAAAAACCGGGAAATACCTCCTGATTATGCGTCTAGGCGCTGGCATCATGGTCATAGGATTTGGATTATTCCTCAAACTCCCGGTCAATTACCAATGGGCACAGATAATAATTTTCCAAATTGTTGCTGGTATCGGGATTGGACCGAACTTTCAGTGCCCACTTCTAGCTATCCAGGCTTCGTCTTCACAGGCAGACCATGCTGTTGCAGCTTCAACATTCAATTTTGCCAACAACCTATCGGCGTCCATCAACATTGTTGTTAGCACGACGATTTTTCAAAATTCTATGCAAAAACAACATCCAAAGTTGGTTTTGCAGCTAGGACGTGAAGTCGCCGATCTTCTATCAGGTCACAACGCGGCCGCCAACGTTGAATCCGTTAGAAAACTACCAACAGACTTGCGTGAGATCGCACAACGGGCGTTCTCGAAAGGAATGTTTGGGATGTGGATTCTCTATGTTGTGCTTGCAGTATTATGCTTGTTATGTAGTTTGTGCGTGCAGGACAAGATCCTGTCGAGGGAGCATAAGATAACGGAGACGGGGATTGAGGCGGAGGATGTTAAAAGGAACATAGAAGAGGAGAGGAGGAGGGAGAAAGGAAAATTAAAAAACAACGAATGTTAGAATGATGAAGCGGGTAGTAAATAAAATAGTTGGATCGGTCGAGGCGTTGTATTCTAGAAGCCTGTGAACAAACAATACTCGAAACATGATATCAACAAGAACGCGAATGCTAAAGCGGATGCTTTGAATAGAACCAAGCTCGCTTTGCGTAATTGTGAGATTGCTTATATGAATTGTTTACATACATGCACATATAAATCAGGAAATTCTAGAGTTGCTGTAGAAAGCATGTCTCTGTAAGCATGATGGAAACTTGAGTAGTTGTGATACTTGTGATGGAAGAGCATAGAACAAAAAAGTAAAGCAAGCCCAGCGTATTCAGTATCTCCTAGCTCTGCTAGCGTAGTAAGTTACGACGTTAGTCAAGTAAAGGAAGTCTCACGGACCCAAAATAACCCCGCTGCTTCCCCTCACTCTCTCGGTCTCTCCCACTACTCATCCTAATCCGAATTCTACCACTGCCGGCCGCATCTGTTACATCCGGTGCCGCCCCGAGCTTTGCATTTCGCGTTGATTATCCTGTTAGTAACATTTACACTCCACTCCACTCGTCCAAAGACACTAGCTAACCTTACCAAGTATTAGTTATTAGACAAGATATGTACTCCCCGGCTACAATACAATGTTTTCTTACTTTCATTACAACATTCACACCTCAATGTCTGCCCATTATCGTAAACATACAATTGCACGGAGTAGCAAAAGTCTTTACCTAAAAACCATACCATCCAATCATTCCTAGCCTTACATCACTTAGCCCTTACTAGATAAAATGGACGAATGCCATAGTCCCTGCCTGATTCATCCAAATGAAGCAGGTATTCATCAATCGGAACATCTTGAGCAAAAAATCCTTGATGGCAATGCTGCGAGTGCCACACCAAAAAATGAAGTTACACAGCCAGTGGTCCAGGAAGTAGTATTAGAAAGCTTGCCACAAGGAAAAGACCATAGCCAAACAACCTCCCCGTATAGCTCAGGATCATGCAGCCAATTACCGGTACACAGGTGCCATATCTGCAATCGCAACTATGAGAGAGCCGACCATTTGAATCGCCACTTAAAGAGTCACGAGAATGCGAGACCCTATAGGTGCACCAAGTGCCCGAAAAGGTTTAATCGGGCGGACCTCCTCAATCGTCACAATAATAGCCATGAGAGATATGCCAATAGTGACAAGTCTCTTCGAGTTTCTAGATATGATCGAGTTACCACGGCTTGCAATGCCTGTGTCGCTTCAAAGTCCAAATGCCAGGAGCAAAAACCGTGTATACGTTGTATTTCTAGGAAAATCCCTTGCGAGTTCCAGCAATCCAAGAATCGTTCGGCACCAGCAACTCGGGTTTGTACTTCAAGACTTAATAATCTACCTATAGGCCAGTTAACTAATAAATGGAGTAGACTGGCAATTCAGCACGTGATAATCTTACTTTACCATATCATTCCAGTACAACAGTGGCAAATAAAAACGGACAATTAGGCCTAGAAAACCATATCAACACTGCTCAAAAAGAATTTGAACTTGAGAACAATCTTGTAAATGAACATCTTGACTATTCCACACCCGAAGGGCCACCAGCCTCGAGCACAGATACATATATGTGTGACCAGAGTTCAACAAGTGTAGGGTCACTAAACGACAAAAGTATCCAGAACTACGACAATGTGTACAATAGTCCATTTCCATTCCCCGGCCAGAACTATGGGCTCAATTTGGACGAGAGTGATTTACCTTGGGCTTTAGATTTCGGTCAACCTATGGATTTTGGGCTTTACGAAATCGATCTGGAAGGTATTGAGCTTGAGTGCAATACGTTGAGCAATGCACAGAGTAAGGATAGAGAGATTGCTGAGAGTTGGATTGACGCACCGTCAACAAAAAAATGGAAATCCAAACGGTATGCAGCCTTCGAGCGGTCGCCCTGGCTGTGGACGCCGACGAGCAGTGACCAAACACTTAATGATCAAGAACATATCTCATTGAATGAGGGTACCATACCTGCGGCTTTTGAGCCGTCTTCTCCCGAAACAAGATTTTATGAGTTTAGTCATTGCTATATAAACACGCAGATGCGAGATAAAATGCTTTCGCTTGTTATTAGTGTTCCGAAAGTAAACACTCGAAACCTTTCGTTCCCATCGTTGGATTTGTTAAATACTATAATTCAAGTATACTTTGCCCAAGAAAGCAACAAGGTGGACACATTTATTCATTCAGCAACTTTAGAACCCAACGAAACTCTGCCCCATCTCATTATGGCGATTGTGTCAGGAGGCTCACTGCTTATATCCACGCCTGCTATCTGGAAGATGGGTCTTGCTTTACAAGAAATCACCCGGCACACTGTTGCAGATTTTGTATGCCATATATCCACTCCGCCATTAATTTCTGGCTGTATGACTAACAAGATTAGTGGGAACAAAACAATAGTAATACACGCAACCTTCAAGCACTTCAAGCATTTATGATATACCTAGATATAGGTCTTTGGTGTGGATTCAAGAGGAAAATGGAAATTGCGGAAAGCTTTTCTCAGCCAATGATGACCGTAAGTACTTCCAATTCTGGGTTGCTTGTTTCAGGAGTTGTGATCCACAAGCCTTTGTACCCTCGAGAACTCGCCATCCACAGACACATCAAGCCACTAAGAATCAGCTAACAAACGTTAGATGCTACGTCGTGCTGGTGCTTTCGAAGATCAACATAACTTACATTTCATTATACCTAGACAAGAAGATTCTGAGACACTCTTGGATTTGAAGTGGAAGAAATGGATTGAAATAGAATCATTGAAGAGGTATGATACCAGAGAAGAATTCTATGACCAATATCTTACATCTTCGTTATAGGCTCATCCTTCACCTGTTCTTCCATGACGTGCATTCATCTGCTTCGCTACAAAAGCCACCGTTAACGACACTGACAGAGCTAAAATTTGGCCTACCAGCTTCACGTCAGTTATGGATGACTAAAACATCAAGGGAATGGAGAGATATCTACACTGCGCAAGTGCCGCGGGTTTGCAAGAAAATGACCTTTAGAGACCTTTTGGAAGATCCAGAAATACTCCACACAATGACGGATTACATTGATGTTCATCTTTGTACCATGGCCCTCCTTTATGGTTATTGGTCTCAAATATGGTCAATAGCAGAGTCTAAAAGCTTCTATCCGGCAAGTAAGACGACGCATCATCTTTCGCTTATAACTTCTCAGAAGGAGCTCTATTGCGATCTCGTGGATCTAGCCAGTAAGATACCACTCTTGACCAATAACTCCCCTGTTACAACGCTATTCTCCGAGTTCTTTATGATGATCTTGCACGTATCACTAGCAGATCTGCAACGCTTTGCTGGTAAATTTGGCGAAGAAGAAGCGCGCTGCGCGTACTTATCTCTCCAATCCTGGAGTCAAACCACAGAATCAAGAGTGGCAGTTTGGCACGCAGGACAGGTTCTCAGAGCGACACGAGATCTGACAACAGCACAGCTAAGAGATGCTAATGCTGTTGCTGTCTACTACTCTAGTCTTGCTCTCTGGGTATACGGTCTTGTGTCCTCCAACCCATCTAACTCTTCTTCCACCGTGAATGGTAACCAGCAAGGTGTACTTCCACTGTTAGCCAATCGCTCATCATTCCCTGATGTAGTTCTGACCGGCCCCAAAACGGCACAAGTCACCGTTTTCATAGCCAGCGGCAAAGGAAATCCCGGAATATTGAGTGTGCATTCTTCTACGACTATGTTCATACCTCTGAAAGAGACGGATAAGATTTTGAGCAACTCGAGAGAAATATATCAGAGTAACTTTCCGCCTTCTAGTGATCCATTGCCAAGTCTGGTGGTTAATCTGGTAAACTTGCTGAAGGAGTTAGAAAGCTGCAGGAGTAACGTGATGTCGAGGGCTTGTAGTGAGGAATTGGAATAAGGGGTTAATGGGATCAGGGTTGGGATAAATTTCGATGACATACGTTTGGTTTATACTCTGATCCCACCGAATATCTGGCATTTTTACCTCTGCCAGTGTTTTAAATGCGCTTCCATCATTCCTAGCTCGTATCTCACAGGACAGTTACCATAAAATGAAAGCTCAGCAAAGTCAACTTATAGAAGCTACATTAGCCAAGGTACCTTCATTGTGCAATTCCTACTTGACAACTTCACTGCAACATTATGCTTTAAGCAGCTACTAGGGTGGATATTTCCTTTTAAAAGGTATCACTCTAAGGGCGAAATGGTCTGCTTTACTATATTAAAAATCATTATGCCTCAAATAACCTCCAAGCGCTATATACCCTTCTTGGATCGTTTGGATCACGTGACTGCAAAGCTATATAGGATTCATGGTATAGCAAGACATGTTTTGGTATCTAATTTGATTGGTAGATCCAAGATTATATTATTCGGGCTTACTAAAAGCAATAAACCTAGGCGCAAAGCTGACTCCTACGGCCAGTGATGGATTTGCTGCGCCACACTTGTCACAAGGATGATATCTACTTCGAAGTAAGCAACATATATCTAAGAGTCAGCTACCGCTACACCTATCAGCTTGAAGTTATAAAGATATACCACTGTGATATTCATCACTTTGATACTTGGCACACTATCTGATGTGCTCTATCAATCTTGCTCAATGTCGACGACTCCGTTCCCATTCTTGAAGCTCCCAGTTGAGCTGCAAGAGCTTGTTCTTTCATTCATCGACTACCCAACCATAATCACCATTTTAACAGTCAATAAATACATCCATCACCTCGCAAAAGAGCAGAATATTCTCAGGGATCCTGCACAGCGGATCTTTTTCTTACTCTCTCTAGAAAATGCTCCTGAGAATATCAATGCTCCACATAGTCCGACCTTCCCAGATGATGATTGGCGGTGGCCGAACCACTCCCCACGGAAAATGTATATCTGTTTCCTTTGCAATAAAATGAAGCCTCTGAGAAAGTTTGCGCATGGCCAATGCTTCCGGATGATGCTGGACGATGATTACTCGCAGAGAAGGAAACGATTCTGTCTTAAATGTGGAGTTGGGAACTGCGAACCTGGAGGCTTGATATCAAAGAGTAGAAAGTATGTACCTGGTGCTATGATGAACAGTGTCGATCATGGATACATGGTGCATCTTTGTGGAGGCTGTGGTCAGTGGAGCGACGAGTTCTTCTGTATGAAAGACAAACTGTGCTTCCCGTGCACGGAAATTGATTTGGAAGAGCCGGAGAAGTACGTTCGGGGGT
>Ga0247810_10000617_pt1 | contig 33352 bp, 28 predicted proteins | sample UWRJL119311C1_FD_179918 | JGI IMG/M metagenome (GOLD analysis project Ga0247810, IMG submission 179918) | Plant litter microbial communities from Arlington Agricultural Research Station in Wisconsin, United States - UWRJ-L119-311C-1 | ecosystem: Environmental > Terrestrial > Plant litter >... | reverse complement strand
CGAACGTTTGTAATGATTGGCAGCGATTGTTAGTTTTTCAACTGTTGTATCTCCAATTCCACGAGCTGGATAATTGATCACACGAACTAGTGCTTCTTCGTCTTTTGGATTAATAACCAAACGCAAATAACACAAAACATCTTTGATTTCCTTACGCTGATAAAATGATAATCCACCATAAATTCGATACGGAAGATCACGTTTTCTCAAGGCATCCTCCATGGCACGTGATTGTGCATTGGTACGATATAAAATTGCAAAAGAACCATTATGCAACTGGTTCATCATTTTTTGTTCAAAAATCGTACTGGCTACAAAACGACCTTCTTCGGCATCAGTCAAACTGCGATGCACTTTTATCTTTTGCCCAAAATCATTTGCTGTCCAGACTACTTTGTCCAGTTTGGTTTTATTATGCTCCATTACCGTATTAGCCGCTTCAACAATATTTCTTGTCGAACGGTAATTTTGCTCTAAACGGAACATGATCACACCTTCATAATCTTTCTGGAAATTCAAAATATTATTAATATTCGCCCCACGGAAAGCATAAATACTCTGCGCATCATCTCCTACCACACAAATATTCTGAAATTTATCAGACAAAGCCCTTACAATCAAATATTGAGAGTGATTTGTATCCTGGTACTCATCAACCATAATGTATCTAAAACGGTTTTGATACTTCGCTAAAATCTCAGGAAAACGAGTCAGTAATTCATTGGTTTTCAACAACAAATCATCAAAATCCATCGCACCTGCTTTAAAACAGCGCTCTACATATTGCTGATAAATTTCTCCCAAACGCGGTCTTTTTGCCATTGCATCGGCCTCTACCAATTCAGGATTATTAAAGTAGGCTTTTACCGTAATCAAACTATTTTTATAATTAGATATACGTCCTAAAATCTGTTTTGGTTTATAAACATCGCGATCCAGCTGCATTTCTTTAATAATAGAAGAAATCAATCTCGCCGAATCCTGAGAATCATAAATCGTAAAATTCGATGGATACCCCAAATGATCCGACTCTGCACGAAGAATACGCGCAAAAATCGAGTGAAAAGTTCCCATCCAAAGATTCTTTGCTTCAGACGCGCCCACAATATCCGAAATCCTGTGTTTCATCTCACGAGCAGCTTTGTTCGTAAAAGTAAGCGACAAAATATTGAACGCATCAACACCCTGCGCCATCAAATAAGCAATTCTAATCGTTAAAACACGGGTTTTTCCTGAACCTGCACCAGCAATAATAATCATTGGCCCGTCTTTCTTCAAAACTGGCTGTCTCTGTGCTTCATTGAGCTGGTCAATGTATTTTTGCATGAAATTTTTCTCCATAATTGATGCAAAAATAAGAATTTAAAAAGAAAGTTCCTAAGGTACTAAGGTGCTGAGTTGCTAAGTTTTTTTTGAAGCAAAACAATAGGCTTTTCATGAAACATTGTTCCCGCTTTCGGCTATATCTCTCCGTTCCACTACGAGGATACCGCCTCTATCGGGGCTAGATTAGAAACAATTGGCTTTTTTAAGAAAGTTGCTGAGTTACAAAGATTCTAAGATGCTAAGTTTCTTTTTAAGAATTTAATTTAGAAGACAAAATAATTTATAAAGTTTTCATTGCAACTATTAGTAAAAAACTTAGAATCTTAGTGTCTTAGTGTCTTAGCACCTTCATTTATAAAATACATCATAAGCAAATCGAATCAAAGTCCCCACAACAACAATCAAAAAGAAAATCCTGATAAAACCATTTCCTTTATTAATGGCGAGTTTTGCACCAAGCCATCCGCCAAGTCCGTTGCTAATTGCCATAGGAATTGCAATCGACCAAATAATTTTTCCTTTGATCATAAACAAACAAATCGAACCAAAATTCGTTGCCAGATTTACCATTTTAGCATTCGCGGAAGCGTGCAAAAAATCAAAACCCAAAAGCGCTATGAAGGCAACCACAAAAAAACTTCCTGTTCCCGGCCCAATAAATCCATCATAAAAACCAACAATGATACTAATTACAACGGCATAAATAATTTGTATTGTAGCCGAATGATCTTTGGCTACATGTTGACCGAAGTTCTTTTTCGCATAAGTATATATAAACAGTAACGATAAAACCACAAGCAAGAGAGGTTTCATAAAATCATTGCTAACCAATGTTAATATAGTAGAACCTAAAAATGCCGAAGGAACTGCCAGACACATCATGATCAAAAGCAACTTCCACTGAATTACTACTTTTTTCATGTATTGAAAAGCCGCAAAAGCTGTTCCGCTAAAAGCAGGAATTTTCAAAGTTCCTATAACTGTCGAAACAGGCAAATTGGGCAATAAAATCAATCCCATTGGTGTCTGAATCAATCCTCCTCCGCCAACAATTGCATCAATAAATCCGGCTGCAAATGCAGCTAAACAAAGAAAAAATATGATGTATGAATCCATTATTATTGTGTTTCAGGTGGTTTTAAAAAATCCCTACAAAAGTAAACTTCCATTTTTATTTATTACAAAAAAATTAAAGTGGATTTCTCCTCAAAAAGTATATTTTTGTTGAAAATTTGAACCAAATGGATTTTAATAGAATTATAGAATTAGCCAGTTATACTTTACCAGCCATTGTTACCGGATTCGTGGCGTACCGCTTTTTTGAATTGCACATCAAAAACAACGATAAAAAACGTGCTTTTTTATTAAACAGAGAATATCAAAAGCAATCTTTACCAATACGTTTGCAGGCTTACGAGCGCATGACTTTATATTTGGAACGTATCAACCTGACTAAATTATTGATTAGAGTTGCACCAATATCAAACGAAAAACACGATTACGAAAACTTTCTAATCGACCAGATCGAGCAGGAATTCGAACATAATCTAACACAGCAAATTTACATGTCTGATGAGTGTTGGACAATTATCACAACAGCCAAAAACTCAACCATTCAAATCATCCGAAAAGCTGCTATGAGCGATCGTGTTGACAGCGGAGATAAATTGCGCGAAGTAATTTTGAATGATTTGTTAGAGAAACAATCACCAAGTAATGCTGCTTTAGCTTACATTAAAAACGAAGTTTCAGAGTTGTGGTAAACTTAATTTTAGAATTCAGATTTTAGATTTTAGATTATGCTTTGGCGATCTAAAATCTGAACTCTGCAATCGATTTTATTTCCACCAGTTTTGTTTTGGCTTAACTTCCCATCCATTTTTTAAGTATTTTTGAGAGATACTCAGATCTCCAGCTCCAATATCAAAATCACAATTTACGTTGGGAACTCTATAATCTCCCCAATTGCAAATTTTATCTTTTCCGGAATTATTAGATTTCCATATACCAACAAATGCATTATTAAAATAGTTATCTCGGTAACTTTCAATATCATTGTATTTGGCTAAATTATGTTTATCAATATAAAATATGGTTTGTAGTTTTCCCTGAAATTCTCCCGTATTTTTTTGACTTCTATTTTCAACAAACTTATAATTAGCCGTCAGTAATCCCTGGCTTTTTATCCCTGCATTTTTATATTCATCATCAACGCCAAATTTTGGCTTTTTTAGTTCTTGTATTTTTACGATGGTTATTGTACCTGTAAAATCACAAATATTCGATTTAACACTCGATTTACCGTGAACTATATATTCTGTTTTATTTTTGTCATTTCTTTTAATTGATGTCAGCTTTATCAATATTCTTTGGTAATTATCGCCTATAACGCCAACAACGGCATTATTTTCAGTTGTATTCCATAAACCTGAAAAATCATAATTTGTATATTTATCGATTTCATTTTTCTGAAATAATTCTGAATTATCCCAAATAGAACTTCTGCATATATTATTCTGGCTGAATATATTGAGGTTAAAAAAGAAGAAAAGAAATAGAATTATATTTTTCATATTTTCGAAATTTTATCTCTATGCTCTTTGAGTTTTTAAATTTATTTCGTTCAAAATTGTCTGAGCCCAATTATCATCTGTTTCAGAAACTATAATAGTTTTAAATCCATATTTTTCGCCTTCTCTTTCAACACCAACTGAATCATCTACATGAATATCAATATTAAATATTGGCGGAAATTTCGAGCAATAAATATTTGTTTTGCGAAGTTTTTTTTGATGCTTTTGCTGGTTTATTATAAAATCAGCAGATATTCCGTAAGAATAAAACATCCATTTTATCCTGGATTCACTTCTGTATGAAGTCGTGTAAATATAAATTTTATGGTTTTGTTTTTTTAATTCCTTAAATAAATCTATTGTTCCTTTTCGCAAACTTTCGGCACCTAAAAATTGATGAAACAAATTTGATTTTTCTATTTCAAACTTATTTGAGATTAAAGTGTCATCAAGGTCAAAAGATATTATCATAAATCATTATAAAGCTAAAATTACCTATTATCACTCATAACTTCGGACTTATTCTGAGCATATTCGTAACCTTGCTCCCACCATTCTTTCATCACTTCTTTATTAAAAATAAGGGCATTATCAGTCAGTTTTGTGGGTGTGTAATATAAGTTAAGTTTCACATTCTTATTATTTGCCATCAGTTTTCCTATAGCAATATCATGTTTTTCAACCTGATCTAAGGCAATTCGGAACAAATCGATCATTAACGAAAACGGGTTTTTACCAATAACGGTTTTATTCATATTGACTTCGGTTTCCAGAATAATGACATCAATTTCGGTCGCGCCACGGTTAATTGCTTCACGAATCGGAACCAGACTTGAAAATCCTCCGTCGCCATATTCGAAGTTGTCTTTCTCTACCAAACTCATAAACGGAACGTAATTACTTGAAATCCAAGACCAATCGCAAAACTCTTCGTAAGTACAATCTTTTATCGATTTATATTCTGATTCGTTTTTAGTAAAATTGGTGACAGTAATGACAACATCGTTTTTCTGTTTCTTTAGTTTATTAAAATCTGATAAAGAAAAGTTGTTTCTGATATATTTCTTAAGTCCTTTACTTTCTCCAAAGGTTCTTTTTCCTCTAAAAAACTGACGTAAAACATTGAAGTGATTTATAGTAACAATATCTACTCCTCCTTTGGTTTTAATCACAAAGGGACAAATATTGAAAATATTCGCCATGGTAACATTGGTATAAATAGAGTGAATTTGTTTAATATGCCCCAGGGCCAAATGCGGAATAAGTAAGCTGCCTGTAGAAGTTCCTAAAAATAAATCATATTCGTGATTTTTTTCTTCTATTAAATATTGCGCTACACCACCGGCAAACGCGCCTTTACTTCCTCCACCAGAAATAACCAATGCTCTCATAAAATATAGTAGGTTTTGTTTTTGGATTTTTTTTGAGAAAATAGAGTAAAGAATTTAGAAAAAAGACTAAAGTTACGCGAGAAAAATCTATTTTCTTTGCTCTTTACTCTTTTCTCTTACTTCTATATTCTACTCTTTCAACAAACGATTCAATTGAAATTGTTCTTCGGGGTTCAAATTAGGCAAAATTCTTTCAAACGAAGCACGCATCTCATAATTTTTTAATAAAACCCGAATTGTATCTCTTCCGTATTTTGAAAATTGCCACATATGATGCGTTGTTGCACTGACTAAATTGCTTAAAACCTGATCGTTAATTATTTTGAAAGCGATGAGTTTTTCAAGTGCATTTTGTCGTGTTGTAGCTTCGTATTTTACAGATGAAAATGAAATTAACTCATTGGCCAGAACATCTGGATTATCGCTATAATCCGGAGTCGATAATGCTAATGAAAGCCATAATGTTCGAAGATTAAAATCGTTGAAACCAATCCAGTTCTTCGATTTATTTAAATATTCTGTTCGATGATCCGGGAAGTTTTTCCATAAATAAAACAAAGCAATTTCGTGTGTCTGATAGGATTTATCGTCTAGTAAGGTTTCATAATGTGTTCTAAAATCTTCCGGAATTTTCGACAATGATCCTGCAACAGCTTGTCGGACTTGCACATTGTTGGTTTGCAAAGCGATTAGCAAAAGTTCTTTTTTTGCTTCGTACTTTTCAGTTTCTATTTGGTTTACAATGGCTTCTTTTACAGTTTCATAAACATTAGATTCTAAAGTCTTTCTTAAAAATTCTATTTTCTCCGGCAATGGCGTTTTCTTTAGTTTGTCAACTTCTAGACGAATCTGAATCGCTTTGTTTTTACTCAATAAAGCATTCGCTGTTGGTGTATCAAAAGCTGTCGATTCTAACCAGGTTTTCTGAAATTTATCCAAATCAAAATCAGATACCTTTTTGATTTCATCAAAGAAGTTTTGTGTATTTACCGTTTGATAGGCATACTTTTTCAGATAACTTTTTATAGCTTTTTTGAAGGCTTTATCACCAATAGATTCATGCAAAACAAACAAAGCCCAAGCGCCTTTTTCGTAAAAAGTCAATGAACTCGCTTTGGCATTCAAAACCGGAACAGAATCGGTTCTTGAAGCAAATTTTATCTGTTGTGCCGTTTCATACAATTTCGAATAGAAAAAATCATCTCCATAAATTTCCCTTTCGGCCAATGCGGCATAATAAGTCGCAAAACCTTCCTGAAGCCAGTGATGTGTACTACTTTCGGCTGTAATCAAATCTCCAAACCAATGATGCGCTAATTCGTGAGCGTCAACATTGGTATAATTACGATCTGTAAAACCTATCGAATCAACGACATAACGTGTTGCAAAAAGTGTAGTGGTTGTATTTTCCATACCGGCATACAAAAAATCACGAACCGGAATTTCCCTGTAAATTTCCCAGGGATACTTCACTCCTATTTCTTTCTCTAAAAAATCAAAAATACGTTTTGAATATCTGTAAGTAGGCTCAAAGCGGCTGGCATCTTTATTCTCAAAATAATATTCTAACGGAATTTTAGATTTTGCTTTAAATTCTTTTTTATCATATTTTCCAATGGCAAGCATCAACAAATAAGAACTCATTGGTTTTTCCATTTGATATTGCCAATTAATGGAATTTCCTTCTGGTTTCTTTTCTTTTAAAACTCCGTTTGAAACAACCTGATACTCTTTCTCGTATGTAATTCCTAAACTAAAAATGACTTTTTCGTTTACGTCATCAAAACTCGGAAACCAATTGCTGGTATATCTTCCCTGACCCTGCGTCCAGATTTGAGTTTCTGTATTATCAATATTTATAAAGTACAAAGCCTGTTTTGGTTTAACCGAATATTCGAAAGTGAGCTGGTTTTCCCCTTTCTGAAAATTACTCAGAATTTGTAATTCTTTACCGGTATTAATATAAACAACGTCTTTATTATCAAGCTGAACACGAGAAATTTCCATGTTTTTGGCATCGATTTTAATCGTATCAATGGGTTTTAAAACCTCAAATCGATAATCGACAATTCCGTAAACCGATTTATCTGTGGCATTTAATTTCAATTGTCCGTTAACAGATTTAAAATCGACAAATTGGGTTTGTTGTGCAAAAACGAAACTGGTAATAAATAGGAAGATGTATTTCATTGAGAATTAAAGTTTCATAGAATCCGTTGCCCAAGAACTTGGGTTGGTTTTTATATAATTATAAATAGTTTCGAATCTTTTGTAATTACGAACAATATGATCGTGATAATTAGTTTGCCATATCGAAACAGATCCATTAATTTGTTTTGTAGTTACCGATTTAAAGATAGCAACAAATGATGATATAGAATTGGGTTTTCGAGATAATTCATATCCATATTTATTCGCGTAATTATTCTCATGGTTATTCTGTAGAGACGCACTGCAGTGCATCTTTGCAACGGTTGTCACATTGTTTGTCGAACTGTTTGTCAAATTGTTTGCCGCAATATCTGTTGTCGATGTGCCGGACGTAGACGCACTGCTGTGCGTCTCTACGATATGCGATCGTTTAATTTGCAATCTTTCAATTTCTTTCTTTTGGATATCTGTATGTAAATTATTTGTTTCTGTATCAATTTCATTATTTTGAATTTCTATCAATAAATGAATATGATTTGGCATGAGAATCCAATTATGAAAAAACCAATTTTTACGAATTTTTATAGATTTCAACAATTCATTTTCTACGATTTGACCGTTTTTGTTTAAAATCATTTTATCCCCTTCAATAGATCCAAAAAGATATTCTCTATTTTGAGCGACCATAGTAATAAAATAAACTGCTGAACTGGAATAATCCCAATTTTTCAATCTATTCGAATCCATTTTAAACTTATCTTGAAATAATGTCATTTTTTGGCGTGTAAGAATCCCAAAGTTACAAAGGTTTCATCAACAAATCGAATGAAATTTGTATGTTTACCTTAGAAAATTACAACAAAGTGTCAACACCAAAAAAAGCCTTATTTAACTGGAGCAGCGGAAAAGATTCTGCTCTGGCATTATATAAAACATTACACAATCCTGATTTTAAAATCGAATATTTACTTACGAGTGTAAACCAGCAATTTCAGCGAATTTCTATGCACGGTGTTCGTGTCGAATTATTAGAAGCTCAGGCTAAAAGCATTGGTTTACCTCTTAAAATCATGCAAATTCCTGAAATGCCAACAATGGAAGTGTATGAAAATGTGATGACTGAAACTTTAACCACATTAAAAAACGAAGGAATTATACATTCGATTTTTGGTGATATTTTCCTCGAAGATTTACGCCAATACCGAGAAGATCAATTGGCAAAAATGGGTTTTGAAGGTGTTTTCCCTCTTTGGAAAATTCCAACCCAGGATTTAATTCAGGAATTTATTGCGTTAGGGTTTAAAACAATTGTGGTTTGTGTAAACGAACGTTATCTCGATAAAAGTTTTGTTGGCCGGATTATCGATCAGGAATTCATAAACGATTTACCTGATAATGTAGACGTTTGTGGTGAAAATGGCGAATTTCATACTTTTACTTTTGATGGTCCGATTTTTTCAGAACCTGTACAATTTGAAATTGGCGAAATTGTTTATCGAAAATACGAAAAGCCTAAAACCGAAGATTCCTCAAATACTGCTTGCGATACAAGTGCCAACGATGCTTTTGATTTTGGATTTTGGTATTGTGATCTAATCTAACAAGGATGAAAAAAGTCTATTTTAAAAAACTTTGCAAACTTATGTTATTGATAACTATTGCATTGATATGCCAGAGTTGTTTGGTAAGCCGTTGCAAGAGACCACAAATTACGGGTTATATTTATGATTCTATCAGTAGAAAACCAATTGAAAATTGCAAAGTTGGAGAAAATCTAACAGACTCAAAGGGCTATTTTCAATTAAAAGAATTACGTTATTCTGAATTTACTTTCATAGGTTATGAAGCGCCGCCATTAATGGTAAATGAAGGAATTATTAAAGACGGTTACGAAAATAAATCAATACAATTATTTAATCCGTTTGGTGGTGGAATCAGAAAAGGTGCTGTGCATAATTGTGATACTATCTTTTTAAAAGAACTCCAATAATAGCTGTCGATAAATAAGTCAATGTAGAAATTTACTCCGAATACATATTCAGCAAATTCGTAACAGTATTCCAATTTCGCATTGTTACGATAACATTCAGTTTTTTCTCGATATATTTACCTTCAAGTCTTGTTTTTCCAGCTCCAACAGCATATTTAATAAAAATTCTGTTTCCGTCAATACTGGCTTCATCCGGTTTAAACTGACTGATTTTTAAATCGTTTATATTTTCCTTTTTTAATTCAACCGAAGTAAAAGCAACATATAGCTTTTTTGTATCTACATCTTTTTCTTTTAAGAAAGGGCTGTTTTTAAAACACAATTCAAGGTCTTCTTTTTTAACGACAATGGTATACACTTCATGTCCAAATACCTTAAAAATTTCCTGTTTGATCAAAAAACCTACTTTCGAAGCACTTTCTTCCTCTGTATCGACAAAAACATTTCCGGACTGCAAATAAGTTCGCACATTTGTAAAACCAATATTTTCCAACATGGTTTTCAAAGCTTCCATTTTTATCATATTGTGACCAGAAACGTTGATGGCGCGTAAAAGTGCTAAATGTGTTGTCATTTTTTGTAGAAATTATTTTTTCAAAGGTATTATTTTCTAAGCTTTAAATTAAACCTAATTACTCAGTTTTTCGGGGTAGTTAATAAGAAAATAATTAGAACTACGAGAATCCTATATTATTATTCTAAAAATCTACGAAACTCCTTTTCAATTTCTTTCTTAAGAGGGAATATTAATTTTTCCAATTTTTGATATTCTGAGTCAAAGTTAAATGTAAAACCTAGTTTATCTTCTTTATTAATTTCTTGCATGTGCTTATATTGGTCATATGTATTAAAAAAATCTCTACAATGTATCATATAATTTATAAGTAATTGCTCCGTTTTGTCATCAAAGAATAACATATTTCGAGTTATATACTTTGTTGATTCAGCATAGATACTTATAAAACTATTTTGAGCGTTAGCAATTTCAATACTGTCTGCATTATTACTTTGTTGATTCTTTATAAATACACTGTATATATGTAAAACTTCTAATAGCTGTGATAAATAACTGTAAATTTCCGCTAAACCTTCAAATCGCTTTTCGTGCAATTTTGTAAACTTAAAATTCTCTCTGGACTTTATATAATTTAGCTCCGATTGAAATTGAGAAATTTCCTTTGAATGCTCTTTTTTAACTTCTTCGATTTCTTTAGCATTTTCTTTTTTAATTTCTTCAAGCTTACTATCAAATGTGCTTTTGACGCTGGCTTTTACTCTTTCAGTTAAATACAATGTAAATAGTGCAGGTATGCCTACAAATCCTAGTATCTGGTATATGTAATCTGGGTAGTTCATACTAAAAACATGTGTTATATTATTCCCCTAAAAGTTCTCTAAATTTCGTTTCAATTTGTTTTTTTAAAGGATGAATTATCTCAGGAATTTTCTTGTGGGCATTTGCGAAATTTAAGTGACCTTCCTTGTCTAATTTCTCACCCATCGATTGATAAATTTGTTTTTGGTCATAAGCATTAAATATATTCCCAGATTCGCGAAAAAAGTTTAAAAACAATGCTTCAGTTTCTTCATCAAAATAAATCGAATTATGATTAAAGTATTTCAAAAATTCATTGTGTGCATCACGATATTTCTGACTTGCTAATTGTTCACTTTCATCATAGTTTTGACCTTGTGGGATAATTTTGAATGGTGCTGTAAGACTTGCTAAAATATTGAGATTATTATTCAAATATTCAAAAGTCTTTTGCAAAACTTCGAATCTTCTTTCGTGCAGTTTTGTAAACTTAAAATTCTCTTTGGTTTTTAAATGATTAAGCTCTATTTGGAATTGTGCAAGTTTTTCATCAAAGGAATTTTTTACACTACCTTTCACTCTTTCATTTAACCAAAGTGTTAGTAAAGTCGGCACTAAGCCACAAAAAAAAGCTATAACAATATTGATAAAAATATCCATCTATTTTTTTAATTTAAATATAATTATTTCTAAGAAGGGTAAGAAGAAATGTTAAAGTTTAATTTTTTCAAAGGTATTATTTTCTAAGCTTTAAATTCGATTTTAAAATTAAATAACACAACCGCAAAAAAGCAATTTACTTAGACAAAGCATGTTCTTTTGCGTATTTTTTCTTTTCAGATCTTGAAAATTCTTTCGTTATAACAGCTTCATTAGACAATACTGTATATTCTTTTTTTGCTTCTATCTGAACATCACCTTCCTGTGTAACAAAAACCGGTGTGATAAACTTAAAATTACTTTTCTGATTTTTTATAGATACTTTTTCAGTTTTAAAAATATTGCCGGACAAATAATAAACGTTAAAATCCAATCGGTAACCTTCATTATCATACAATTCTACAATACCTAAATTCGTTTGAGGATCTACATTTTGACCTAATTTTACAAATATTCCGTTCTTTTTAAAGCCTTTATAAGTAGCATACGTTCCATCAGCATGCTCTACAGTAATCATATTTCGCATACTGGTGTAATGAACTTTCAAATTGGGATTATTATCGTATTCGTTTTTGACCAAAACGACGATTCCTTTTCTCATACTACAAATCGTATCCGCTTTTTCCGGATGAACAACATACGACTTCCAATTGGAAACTTTTTCTTGTCCTAAAAATTTTTCGCCAATATTTCCTGCTTCATAAACCTTTATTTTTTTTCCGTTCTTGAATGGTAATGTATAATGAAACAAACTATCAACTTTAGGGTTAATTTCTCCCATAATCGTAGAATAACGAATTGCATAGCCAATTCCTCGAGATTTATCAGTTGGTCTCAGTCTTGTAACGGTTCCGGAATACCCGGTTATAATTCCTTCGTAACTTGTAAGATCGCAATTGGTTACATTTGAAAGTTCAATATTTACAGTGTAAGTTCCGGGAACTTTTTTCTCATAATTCAAATCGACACTTTTGTCATCATTTACTTTTGATGTAATCGTGATAACTTGATTTTGAGCGGATAATTTAAAACTGATTAAGAAGACAAAAAGAAATTGAAATACAAAAAAGACACTATTTTTCATGTTGGTTTAGGTTTGTTTGGTAGTTAGTTTTGATGAAACAATAATACTCATTTTTTTCAATTCATAACTTTTTTCTGACTTAAATCACAGAAAATAATCTATTTTTAATTTTCCCAACAAAAAACTATCTTCGCTTTTCTGAAAAGTAAAGATAATAGAATATAGATTTCGTCTTTGTTCTCTATTCTAAAATCAGCAATCTAAAATCTAAAATAATTAATGTCTAATAATCTCCTTGAAACCCCAATCGAATACTTAAAAGGTGTTGGCCCAAGTCGTGGCCAATTGCTTCGTAAGGAATTGGGTATTCATAAATACAGGGATTTAGTCAATTTTTTTCCCAACAGATATATTGACAGAACACGTTATTATAAGATTAATGAACTACAGAATACAGGTGCCGAAGTTCAAATTATTGGTAAAATCATCAATATAAAAACAGTCGAATTTGCTAAAAACAAAAAAAGATTGGTTGCCACTTTTGTGGATGATACAGGGCAAATTGACCTGAATTGGTTTCAGGGACACAAATGGATTCGGGAGAGTTTAAAACTGAATGAAGTTTGTGTGATTTTTGGTAAATGTTCGCTTTACGGAAGTCAGTTTAGTATAGCGCATCCGGAAATTGAATTGTTGAGCGAACACGAAAAAAGCCTTCGTTCGGCCATGCAGCCTGTTTACCCTTCAACTGAAACCCTGACCAACAGAGGGATTTCAAATAGAACTATCAATAAAATGATGGAGCAATTGTTTCTTGAAACCCAAGCTTTGTTTACAGAAACTTTCCCTCCTTATCTAATCGAAGAATTAAAACTAATCTCGAAAAGAGCGGCTTTATTCAACATCCATTTTCCTAAAAGCACTGACGCTTTGGCGAAAGCCCAATTTCGACTGAAATTTGAAGAACTTTTCTTTATTCAGTTGCAATTGATCACCAAAAACCTAATTAGGAAACACAAAATAAAAGGACATCCGTTTACAAAAGTAGGCGAACTTTTTAATGATTTTTATCAGAATCATTTGCCTTTTCAGCTTACCAATGCTCAAAAAAGAGTGGTAAAAGAAATTCGTTCAGACATGGGAAGTAATGCCCAAATGAACCGATTATTACAAGGAGATGTAGGTTCAGGAAAAACCATTGTGGCTTTTTTGAGTATGCTTTTGGCTATCGACAACGGTTTTCAGGCTTGTTTGATGGCGCCAACAGAAATTCTTGCCAATCAGCATTTTATTGGATTGTCTGAGCTGGCTCAAACCTTAAATCTTAACATTAAAATACTAACAGGTTCGACTAAAATAGCCGCACGAAGAGTTATTCATGAAGAATTGGAAAACGGAAGTTTACACATTATAATTGGTACGCATGCTTTGCTTGAAGATAAGGTGAAATTCCAAAATTTAGGTTTGGCAGTTATTGATGAGCAGCATCGTTTTGGCGTGGAACAGAGATCAAAATTGTGGAAGAAAAACGATATTCCGCCACATGTTTTGGTGATGACCGCTACTCCTATTCCGAGAACTTTGGCGATGAGTTTGTACGGAGATCTGGATATCTCAGTAATTGATGAATTGCCTCCCGGCAGAAAACCAATTCAAACTGTACATCGTTTTGACAGTAACCGACTGAAAGTATGGAAATTCCTGAGAGACGAAATCGCGCTTGGAAGACAAATTTATATTGTTTACCCGCTAATTCAGGAATCTGAAAAAATGGATTACAAGGATTTAATGGATGGTTACGAAAGTATATCACGTGATTTCCCGTTGCCACAATATTCGATTTCTATCTTACACGGAAAAATGAAACCGGCAGATAAAGATGCCGAAATGAAACGTTTCTCTGAAGGCAAAACCAATATTATGGTCGCAACAACCGTAATTGAAGTTGGTGTAAATGTACCTAACGCGAGTGTTATGATTATCGAAAGTGCAGAACGCTTTGGATTGTCGCAATTGCACCAATTACGTGGCCGCGTAGGTCGTGGTGCCGAACAAAGTTATTGTATCCTGATGACAAGCCATAAGTTAAGTGACGATAGTAAAACCCGAATGCAAACCATGGTACAAACCAATGATGGTTTCGAAATTGCCGAAGTAGATCTTAAACTACGCGGCCCGGGAGATTTAATGGGAACACAACAAAGCGGTGTTTTAAATCTTCAAATTGCTGATATTGTGCGCGACAGAGATATTTTAGGTTTAGCCAGAAACTACGCCATGAAAATCCTAAAAGAAGACGGTCCTTTACAAAAACCGGAACATGCAGTTTTAAAAGCCGTTTTTATAGAGCTGACTAAAAAGAAGAATATTTGGAATTATATTAGTTAGGAAAGGGACTGAGGTTCTGTGCTAAGATTCTGAGGTTTTTTTTAAAAGGTTCAAAGTGGCAGAGGGACAAAGGAACAAAGTTGCTAAGATACTGAGTTAAAAAAGTATAAAGGTTTGGAAGTTGGTCGCGAGGATTCAGCATAAAAAATTGGAATTTCTTTAAAATCTTAGAACCTTAGCACCTCAGAATCTTAGAACCTTAAAAAAAAGCTTCACTGCATTACATCTAAAAATTTAATAACTTTTTCCAGGTGATTTAGATTTGTTGGGGGACAAATTTTAAGATTAAAATTTAGTTCACACAATGAAGCATATCTTTTTTACATTCTCTATTTTTTAGGAGGCGTTTTCTTTTCGAATAAACCGCTAAAAAGTCCTTTACTTATTTTATTTTTATCGTCTTTTCCTGTAGCAATCAGATGATCAACATATTCCATATAAGTCTTTTTGCGTTCTTCCAGAAAGCCAATTAAATAATCTTCTGATGCGCCAAGACCACTTACTTCTTCGATATGAAGTAGTTTTTTGTATAAAGGTTCTATAAATTTAACGATGATGTTATCAGGAACAGATTTTCTGGTTCCGAAATAACCTGCAATTTCTCCGTCGCTATCAGCAATGATTTTAAAATCAGTAACAACCCAATAATATCTTCCTGTTTTTGACATGTTTTTTATAACAACATGAATGTTTTCGCTCGATTTTATGCTGTCCCATAAGAATTTGAAAATTACTTTTGGCATATCAGGATGGCGTATCACATTATGAGGCTGGCCGATAAGCTCATGTTCATCATAACCCGACACATCTATAAAAGCTTCATTTGCATATAAAATAGTTCCTTTTGTATCTGTTTTACTTAATAATACTTTAGTTTTATTCCAATCGACTTCTCTGTCTGATGGAGTCGGGCGAGTAATTCTGGTATCCATAAATTTTGTATTTTAAATTAATTTTGCCTGTAAACTTTGGCCTGTAAAGTATTCTAATTAAGTTTGCTACATCCATTAACTTTGACCTCTGCTGCTAGTCGATTTAACATGAATGTCGTTCACCAAATCGTCAATTTTTTTCGCACTTTCTCTCATCATTTCGAGATAACTCAAAAGTTTATCATTATCAGTATGTCCTTTTGAAACATCAATAAGTTTTAAAACCGAATTTACAGGCAACTTTAGATCAAGAGTAGTTCTGTGAATAAAATCATTATAATCTTTAGTGGCGCTCATAGAACTGTATTTTGCAGATGCTAATTTGATATTTTCCAATTCATATTCATCAGAAATTTTCGAAATATGGTTCTGGCTATGTTCCTTAAAATAATACGCCCAATAACCGTTCATAAAGAAAACAACCGCTGCTAAAACAACATGAATAATAAAGGTTTCAAGATCAAAGTTTACCTGAGAAAAATAAAGCTGTAATCCTTTTGGATCTGTATACACATAGTTTTGCATGTATGCCAAAGCTCCGTGATGCAAAACCACCAAAAGCGTAAGCGGTATCTGCAGTTTCCAGTTTTGATAAATAATCAAAATCGTACTCGCAATAAAAACCGTAAAATGCATCTCGAATAATCCGTGCATCTGGTAGATATACTGCGCCATAAAAATAGCCAGAACAACTGCTAAGACATACTGATAAAAATTAGAATTCTTAATCAAAAATTTGGCCGAATAGTACAATAAAAGATTCAAAGTACCTACTCCCACTCCAATTTCAAAAGTGTCGTATTTAAAGGCTAAGGCAATTCCAAGAAGGAAATAAATAGCAAGGACATAATTGATAATCGTATCTGATTTTTGTGTCATGGTCGACATAAAATTGTGCAGATAATCACGTTCATTCAAACTGGCTTTTGTTTTCATAAATTAAAGAAATTAGGTTAAGAAATAGATTTATTTAGTGCATTTTGGTAGCGAACATCCATAGGCTCTCAGAGCCAAAGCATCAAACGAAGGGGACTTGGTTTGTTTTAATAAAGAATCAATTGCCATTTGCGCATAATTACTATCAGCATTGGTGCAATATCTTGTTTTGTTGTAGTTTCCGCGGTAATATAATTTTCTTGAACCATCTAAAAGCACGGCCTGAGGCGTTGAGAAAACACCACAGTTTTTTGCAATACCTTCATCAAAGTAAACCTGAATTTTGGCATCAAATTTTTTCTGAATCTCTTCTATTGTAAAGTCTTTTTGCTTGTTGAGCACTACAATTTTAAAATTAATCTGATCTCCGTATTTTTTAATAAGGCCGCTTACGTGAGGAATATTAAAGCGTGAACAAGGACAATCCGGATTAAAAAAGTGAATAAAGATAGGTCTGCTGTCGGTAATACAGCATTTAAGTTCTATTTTACTTCCCATGGCTATCTCATGATAGTTTTTGGGAACTGGTGTTGGTAAACTGTATTTGAATTCGTTTTGCCAGAATAAAACAGAAATAGCAGCGCATAATAATAACATCCATAAGCCAACAAGTAATTTTCTTAGCATAAAAGGCAGTTTTTGGGGTTACAAACAAAAAAGTTTAAACGATTGTTAAATAATTTATTTTAATATGAAATAATTTTAACTTAAAAACAAATAAAAAACCTACACATTTAACCGCTTAATCACCAAAAACATTACTATTCTCACAAAAAAATTATCATTTTGTTTAAGCATATCAATGTTACGAATAAAATCGATAAACTGCAAAAAAAATCAGACAAAATACTAACAAATGTTAAAACGCCTGATTTTACTTACTTTAAGTAAAAGTTTTAAGAAGAAAAACTTAAGTTGGATAACACAAAAAGCATCTTTTAATGTCTAAGAAGGACCTAGTCATTAAAAAAACTGTCAATAATTAAAAATAAAATCAATTAGCATTAAACCTTTTAGCACGGAGCTTATCTAATTACAAAAAAGCCACAAAAAAAGCTGTTAAAAAACGTATAAAATTAATATTAACCAAGTGTTAAATAAAACCCAACATCTTTAGTTTTCGTTTCAAAAAGTTAAATTTGCAGGCTTACTAAAAACACATACCCAAAAAACATTTACCTCAATTTTATGAAAGTAAAAAACCTTATTTATGCCCTGCTGATTATATGCATCGGAGGCTTTATAACCTACAGAATAGTTTCTAACAAAAAGAAAAACGAAGAGTCAAAAAATTTTGGCGACAAAGACAAGCCTACAACAGTAACAGGAATTGTAGTAAAAACTGCTACTTTCGATAATAACTTATCACTTTCAGGATCTATTGAGGCAAATGAACAAATAGAAATTCATAGTGAGGTTTCGGGAATTGTTGAAGGAATTTATTTTACTGAGGGTAGTTTCGTAAATAAAGGTCAGGTTTTGTTTAAGGTAAATGATATTGAACTTAAAGCACAATTAAGACAGGCTGTAACCAAAGAAGGTCTGGCTGGTGAAAACGAAAGAAGAGCAAAATTATTGCTTCAGAAAGAGGCTATTAGTCAGGAAGAATTTGATGTTGCCAATGCTGATTATGCTTCGATGAAAGCACAAACGCAATTAATAAAAGCACAAATTGCAAAAACTGCTGTAAAAGCACCTTTCTCAGGTAAAATTGGTTTGCGCTCTATATCACCTGGAACTTATATTACACCAACCGTTTTGGTGGCCAAATTAGTGAATACAGGAAAATTAAAAATTACATTTTCTGTTCCAGAAAAATATGCTTCGCAAATAAAGTCGGGTTCAACAATCGATTTTTCGGTTTCAGGATCAGATAAAGTGTATAATGCAAAGATTTATGCGATTGAACCGGAAGTTGAAGTAGCAACACGTACCTTAAAAATTCGCGCTATTGCAGATAATATCGACGGAAAACTTTTTCCTGGAACTTTTGCAGATGTAAAACTACCTTTAAACATTATTAAAGATGCGATAGTGGTGCCGTCAGAAGCGATCGTACCTGTTCAGAGCGGTAAAAAAGTGTACGTAGCCAATATGGGAAAAGCCAAAGAAGTGATGGTTGACGCTACTACAAGAACCGATTCTTCGATTTTGATTTTATCAGGATTAAAAGCCGGAGATACCTTGATTACCAGTGGCGTAATGTCATTAAAAAACGAGGCACCTATAAAAGTTAAAGTAAAAAAATAATTTTAAGTTAAGAGTTATGGGTTATGAGTTAGATCTGAGTTATAGGTTTTAAGCTTCAAGTCTTATTTCTATTTTCTTTATTCTATTTTCTAAAATCTAAAATCTGAACTCTAAAATCCAAAATCTCACATGAGTTTATCTACTACTAGTATAAAAAGACCTGTTTTAACCATTGTACTGAATCTTTTGATTATTTTATTCGGTTTCATTGGTTATACGTTTTTGGGTGTTCGCGAATTCCCTTCGATCGACCCTGCACAGGTTTCCATTAGAACCAATTATACAGGAGCCAATTCTGATATTATAGAATCACAAATTACAGAACCTCTTGAAAAAGCCGTAAATGCAATTGACGGGATTCGAAACATCACATCATCCAGTAATCAGGGAAGCAGTAATATTACTATCGAATTTAATCTGGATAAAAATCTTGAAGAAGCCGCAAATGATGTTCGTGACAAGGTTTCGCAAGCTGTTCGAAGCCTGCCTCAGGATATTGATGCGCCGCCGGTAGTATCTAAAGCCGATGCCGATAGTGAATCTATTATTTCGATGACGGTACAAAGCGACAGCCGAAGTTCTTTAGAGTTAAGTGATTATGCCGAAAATGTTATTTCGCAACGTTTAGAAACGATCCCGGGAGTAAGTGGAGTTCAAATTTGGGGACAAAAGCGTTACGCTATGCGTTTGTGGATTGATCCGATAAAATTAAACGCTTATAACTGTACGGTTTCTGATGTTCGAAATGCCTTAAACGCACAAAACGTAGAATTACCTTCAGGAAAATTAACGGGAAACAATACAGAATTAACTGTAAAGACCATTGGAAATCTTTCGAAACCGGAAGAATTTAATAATATTATCATTCGAACAGACGGAGATAAAATTGTTCGTTTGAGCGATGTTGGCGGTGCTGAACTAGGACCTGAAAATATCGAAACATCTTTAACATCCTCGGGACTTCCAATGATTGGTATGGCCATTGTACCAATGCCTGGAGCCAATTACCTGGATATTTCGAAAGAATTTTACAAAAAATATGATGCTTTAAAAAAGGATCTTCCAAAGGATATTAAACTAAATATCGCCCTTGACAATACGCTTTTCGTAAAAAAGTCGGTACATGAAGTAGCCGAAACTTTAGGAATTTCGATTATTCTGGTAATTATCATTATTTATTTGTTTTTTAGGGATTGGGCGATTGCGTTCAGACCTTTAATTGATATTCCGGTATCTTTAATTGCTACGTTTTTTATTATGTGGCTTTTTGGATTCTCAATCAACGTATTAACCTTACTGGCAATTGTATTGGCAACCGGTCTGGTGGTGGATGACGGAATTGTTGTAACCGAAAATATCTTCAAAAAAGTCGAAGAAGGAATGTCGCCAATCGAAGCAGCCATCAAAGGTTCTAATGAAATTTTCTATGCCGTAATCTCGATTTCAGTTACACTTGCTGCAGTATTCTTGCCTGTAATTTTCTTAGAAGGTTTCGTAGGCCGACTCTTTCGGGAATTTGGGGTCGTGATTGGAGCCGCGGTTTTAATTTCAGCCTTTGTATCATTGACATTGACACCAATGTTGAATGCTTATTTAATGAAAGGCGGAGAACAGAAAAAATCGAAATTCTACATAAAAACCGAACCATTTTTCGAAAAACTAAATAGCGGATATGCAGCTTCATTAGGCAGATTTATGGAAAAAAAATGGATCTCCTTCCCTATTCTTATTGCCTGTTTTGGATTGATTTATTTATTTTTCACCATACTCCCAAAAGAAACTGCACCTTATGATGACCGTAGTTCTGTAACGATGCGTATGACAACTCCGGAAGGTTCGTCTTATGATTATACCAACCGTTTCATGCAGGAAATGTCAAGATTGGTTGATGATTCTATCCCGGAAAAAAAAGTAAGTTTAGTGATAACCGCTGGAGGTTCAGGAGGTTCTGCAACAAATTCAGGGTTTATCAGACTTTCACTAAAAGAACCAAACGAAAGAACCAAGTCTCAAAAAGATATTGCGGATCAGTTAACCAAGTGGACTAAAAAATATCCGGATGCTAAAACATCTGTAATTCAGCAGCCTACCATTGCCGTAAACCGACGTGGTGGACTTCCGATTCAGTACATTATTCAGGCTCCAAATTTTGAAAAACTAAGAGAAAAAATTCCCGTTTTCATGAGTGAAGTAGGTAAAAGTGATGTTTTCTCGACTTCAGATGTCAATTTAAAATTTAATAAACCTGAAATCAATGTAAGTATCGATCGCGAAAAGGCCGAAAGTTTAGGAATATCAATTATGGATATCGCTCAGACTTTGCAGCTTTCTTTAAGCGGACAACGTTTTGGATACTTCATTAAAAACGGAAAACAATATCAGGTAATTGGTCAGTTTGATCAAAAAGACCGTTCGAAACCTTTGGATTTAACTTCGATGTTTGTGAGAAACAAATCCGGTCAGTTGATTCAGATGGATAATGTCGTAAAGGTCGAAGAGCAAAGTAACCCGCCTCAATTGTATCATAATAACAGATACATGTCAGCAACGGTTTCTGCAGGTTTGGCGCCGGGCAAAAGTATCAGCGACGGTATCGAAGAAATGGATCGAATTAAAGCTAAAGTTTTAGATCAGAGTTTTACCACCGATTTAAGTGGAGAATCGCGAGATTTTGTCGAAAGTAGTTCGAATACTTCTTTTGCTTTTGGATTGGCTTTGTTATTAATATTTTTGATTCTTGCCGCACAATTCGAGAGTTTTATCGATCCGCTTATTATCATCTTGACCGTGCCAATGGCCGTTGCAGGAGCTTTATTCTCCTTATGGCTGTTCAATCAAACCTGGAATATTTTTAGCCAGATTGGAACCGTAATGCTTATTGGTCTGGTAACTAAAAATGGTATTTTGATTGTAGAATTTGCCAACCAGTTACGAGAACAGGGAAAACCAAAACTAGAAGCCATTCTCGAAGCATCAGAAGCACGTTTACGCCCAATTTTAATGACGAGTTTGGCTATTGCCTTAGGAGCATTACCAATTGCAATGTCACTTGGAGCGGCATCTACGAGTAGAATTGGGATGGGAGTTGTTATTGTTGGAGGAACTATTTTCTCATTAGCATTGACACTTTTTGTAATTCCGGCTATTTATTTGATGTGGTCTAAAGCCAGAAAACATTATCCGGAATTTGATCATATCGAAGAATACGAAAGAGAGAGCCATAAATAGATATTAAAATTTGAAATAATATAGAAGCTGTGAATTTCGTTTTTAAAGTGTCATTCGCAGCTAACCATTCATCATATGAAAACTAAAATAACATTAATAAGTCTTGTTTTATTTTTGTTTTGTGTAGCAAAAAGCAGCGCACAGGAAATCCTGACTATCGAAGACGCTATGAAAATAGCTTTAGAAAATAACTTCGAAATTAAGATTGCTAAAAATAATTCAACAATAAGCGAAACCAACGTAACTGTTGGAAATGCTGGTATTCTGCCAACTGCAACAGCTAATATTGTAGACAATAACAACGTTACAAACTCAACACAGGTACGTCAGGACGGAACATCAACTACATTAAATAATGCCAAAAACAACAGTTTAACGTATGGAGTTAGTTTAGGCTGGACTGTTTTTGACGGAATGAGAATGTTTGCCCGATACGATCAGTTAAAAGAGCTTCAAAGATTAGGCGATGCCGAACTAAAAAGAACGGTTTTAATGAAAATTGGTCAGGTAAATTCTGCTTATTATGATTTGGTACAACAACAACATCAGTTATCAGCTTTAGATACTACAATTGTAATTTCTAAACAAAGAGTTCAATTGGCACAAAACCGTTTCACCATTGGTAAAGCTTCAAAATTAGAAGTTTTAAATGCGCAGGTCGATTTAAACACAGATCAGGTTGCTTTATTAAGACAAAAAGAATCGTATAAAAATGCCAAAATTTTACTGAATCAGTATTTGGCACGTGATCCTCAAATCGATTTTGCAGTAACTGATTTAGTGACTGTAGACAACAAACTGGTTTTGATAGACTTAATGGATCTGGCAAAAAAACAAAATCCGGCTTTAGAAGCGCAGGTTATCAATAAACGAATTGCAGAATTACAACTAAAACAAGTAAAAGCAAGCCGATATCCAACTATAAATTTAACTTCTGGTTATAATTTTTCTGAAAGCCAGTCGAGTTTAGGATTTACAAGTGAAAACTCTTCAAAAGGTTTTAATTATGGTTTTAATGCTTCGCTGAATCTTTTTGATGGATTGAATCAGCATAGGAATGAAAAAGTTGCCAAATTGCAGATCGAAAACTCTCAAATTGCTATTGAGCAACAAAGCTTGATTTTGAACACGCAATTGAGCACAGCTTTTCAAACCTATTTAACTAACTTAGAATTAATTGATCTTGAAGAAGATAATCAGGCAATCGCCAAACAAAATTTAGACATTACGCTTGACAAATTTAGAATAGGAACGATAACAACTCTTGATTTCAGAACAGCTCAATTGAATTATGTGAATGCAAAAGTACGCTACAGCAACGCACAATATGAGGCTAAATTATCTGAAATTGCCCTGAAAGAATTAGCAGGAAATATTAATTTTTAGATTAAATTTGTTTCAAAACAAATTTAAATGATCTCATATAATACCAAGGACTGGTTTACTTTTATTTTCCACGTTCATAAATCAGATACAGTAAGAAAACTGTTTCCGATAATGATTGCTATCGGAATTTACTCTTCTATAATTGGATATCTTGAAATCGCCTATTTTAAAGTAGGCAAAAACGATTACATCCATAACATTCCAATTATGCACGGAATGTTAGGTTTTGTAATTTCGTTATTACTTGTTTTTAGAACCAATACTGCCTATGATCGTTGGTGGGAAGGACGAAAATTATGGGGAGGTTTGGTAAATAATAGCCGTAATCTGGCTATTAAGCTTTCGGCAATGCTGAAAGATGAAAATGATCGAAAATTCTTCAGAAAATTCATTCCCACTTATGCTTCCATTTTACACAGGCATCTTCATGATTCTGAGACCAGTAAACAGCTATTTGATGATGTAGATTTAGAAATTGATCATCATAAACACAAACCGAATCAGGTAAAAAGAATGATGTTTCATAAGATCAATGATTTGTATGCTTCTAAAAAAATTACGGGAGATCAGCTTATTATTCTAAACGAAGAATTACAATCTTTTACAGATATTTGCGGTGCCTGCGAAAGAATTAAAAACACGCCTATTCCATACTCCTACAGTGCTTTTATAAAGAAATTCATTTTCTTTTATACCATGACATTGCCTTTTGGCTACTCGATTAGCCTGGGGTATTTTGTTGCTCCTGTTGTTGTTTTTATTTTTTATGTACTGGCGAGTTTAGAGCTTATTGCAGAGGAAATTGAAGATCCGTTTGGTGATGATGAAAATGATTTACCAACCAAAAAAATTGCAGAAAACATTAAAAAACATGTAGAAGAACTGATTTAATTAAACGTTAAATCTCCGGTTGCTATTCATATTTTTATTAAATTTAAAGTCTTACTTAAAAATTTAATCACAATGAATAACCAACGTGCTTTAATAAATCCTCCGCATCTGTCGAATGAAAAATCATTAAAAACACTTGTTGAGAACAGGACTGTTTATACACTAAATCATTGTGAACTCAATATTTTTGAAACCTACGAATCTGCAAAATCAGTACCATTAAAATTTAACGATTTTGCGGTGACCAGCATGTTGAGAGGAAAAAAGATAATGTATCTTTTTGATGAACCCGGATTTGATTATCTGCCCGGAGAAACAGTTGTAATCCCTCCAAATGTTGAAATGAAGATCGATTTTCCTGAAGCATCAAGAGAAAACCCAACGCAATGTCTGGCACTGGCAATCGACCAATCTAAGATAAACGATACCTTAAATTTTCTGAACCAACATTATCCTAAAGAAGGCAGCGATTGTTATTGGCAATTAAATCATCAAAACTACTTTTTTTATAACAACATAGATCTTGCCCTTACAACCAATAAATTGATCAAAGAATGCATGGGCACTTCTATGACAAAAGATGCTTTGGCCGACTTGACTTTACAGGAATTGATAATTAGAATTATACAAACACAAACCGCAAAATCAATTGATCAGGGATTTTCTGTTTCTTCAAACAATCCCATTTTTGAAGTTACGGAGTTTATAAGGCTTAATTTAAAAGAAAATATAAGTCTAAAAAGCCTAAGTGAAAAAGCTTGTATGAGTACAGCTTCTTTTTATCGCTTTTTCAAACGGGAATTAGGCATGAGCCCGATTGAATATGTTTTGAGTGAAAAAATAAAACATGCCAAGAAACTACTAAAAAATCCCGGCATCCAGATTAACGAAGTTTGTTATTTATCCGGTTTTGAAGATACCAATTACTTTATTCGGTTGTTTAAAAAACACGAGGGAATCACGCCTAAGCAGTATCAGTTGTTGTATGTTAATTGAAAGCGGCTAAGATTCTAAGATGCTAAGGTTCTGAGTTTTTTTTTAAAGTTGCAAAGGTTCAGAGAGACAAGGGGACAAAGTTTTTTTTTAAAAAGTTGCAAAGGTTCAGAGGAACAAAGTTTTTTTTTGAATGTTTATTCTGTAATATTTATTTCTCAACCTTTATAAATCAACCTTTATAAACACAACGTTTATAAAAACAACGTTTATAAAAACACAACGTTTATTGTAGAGACGCACAGCAGTGCGTCTACGCTCCTATTTTCCATACCAATTTTCCTTTTCAATTTTACATGCAATGCGTTAGAGGCACTGCTGTGCATCTCTACGGTCAATCTTTGTGCATCAAAACCTTTGCCTTTTGTTCTTTTATTCCTTTGTCTCTTTGTTTCTTTGAACCTTTGTCACTCTGAAAACTCAGAACCTTAGAATCTTAGCAACTTAGAACCTATTCAATAAAACGAACCGGTTCCAAATCTTTCTCATCTTCTTCGGTAAAAATTCGGTATTCGATTTGGAATGTTTTCTTTAAAGGCGTTTCTAGCGAAAAACCGCCAACTCCAAAAGCGTCGATCACTTTTAGCGTAAAATGCGCATGTTTCCAGTATTCGAATAAATCCTTATCGACCCAAAATTCTGTGTCTTCGATAGTTCCTATACAAACATCTCCCATTCGCTGATAGTATCCGCCTTTTTCAAAACATTGCGGCTGCGTTCCTTCACAACAACCTCCAGCCTGATAAAACATCAAATCACCGTGTTTTTCTTTTAGAATATTGATCAGTTCAATAGCTTTATCTGTAGCATCTATTCTTTTTATCATGGCTTTTTGTATTAAAAAAAGCAACAAACTTATTTCGTTTGTTGCTTTCATGATTAATTTAAGGTTTTGCAATCTCAAGAACTACCCTTCCTTCTATCTGACCTTTTTTCATTTTATCAAAAACGTCATTTACATCTTCTAATTTTGCGGGAGTAATTGTTGCTTTTACTTTTCCTTCTGTGGCAAACTCTATTGCTTCTTTCATATCCTTACGTGTGCCTACAATCGAGCCGCGAATTGTTATTCTGTTTAAAACAGTATCAAAAATTGATAAATCAAAATTTCCCGGAGGAAGTCCGTTGAGTGCCATTGTACCTTTTCGTCTTAATGTTTCAAGACCTTGCTTGAAAGCTATAGGCGAAACAGCTGTAACCAATGCCCCATGCATTCCACCAACTTCTTTTTTTAAGAATTCTCCAGGATTTTGATTTTTTGCGTTTACTACTAAATCTGCTCCAAGTTTTTTAGCCAGATCAAGCTTGTCATCTGCAACGTCAATTGCAGCAACATGCATTCCCATTGCTTTGGCGTATTGTACGGCAACGTGTCCCAGTCCTCCAATTCCTGAAATGGCTACCCATTCTCCAGGTTTTACTTCAGTTTCTTTAAGACCTTTGTATACGGTTACTCCGGCACAAAGTATCGGTGCCATTTCCATAAAATTCACATTCGATGGTAAGAGACCAACATATCTTGCATCGGCAATTACGTACTCGGCAAATCCACCGTCTACACTATAACCTCCATTTTGCTGGCTGTCGCATAAAGTTTCCCAGCCCGTAATACACTGGTCACACCCTCCACAGGCGCTGTAAAGCCATGGCACACCTACGGCATCACCTTCTTTTACGTTTTTTACATCCTGACCAACGGCTACAACATATCCTACGGCTTCGTGCCCCGGAATTAACGGCATTTTTGGCTTTACGGGCCAGTCTCCTTCTACTGCGTGTAAATCAGTATGACAAACGCCACTCGCAATCACCTTTACAAGGATTTCGTTTTTACCCGGGCGTTTTACTTCAACTTCTTCAATTTTCAAAAGAGAACCAAATTCTCTTACAACTGCAGCTTTCATTGTTTTTGGCAACATAGTTTATTGATTTGCAAGAGCAGTAAGTGATTTGCTTACTGCCCTTTGGTTTATACAATTCTTTAAAAGAAGCCTAATTTCTTTTTGTCATAAGAAATCAGCATATTTTTTGTCTGACGATATTGCCCCAACATCATTTTATGGTTTTCGCGACCAATTCCGGATTGTTTATAACCTCCAAAAGGCGCTCCGGCCGGATAAGAATGGTATTGATTGATCCAGACACGACCTGACTGAATCGCTCTTGGTACCTGATAAATTTCGTGTGCATCACGTGTCCATACTCCGGCACCTAAACCGTACATGGTGTCATTGGCAATTTCTATAGCTTCTTCGGTAGTTTTAAAAGTGGTAACAGCGAGAACGGGTCCAAAAATTTCTTCCTGAAAAATTCTCATTTTGTTATGTCCTTTAAACAAAGTTGGCTTGATATAATAACCGCCTTCAAGATCTCCACCTAAGTGGTTTTCATCTCCTCCTGTCAAAAGCTCTGCTCCTTCTTCTTTACCTAATTTTATATAAGACATGATTTTTTCTTTCTGAACCAATGAGGTCTGAGCACCAATCATAGTGGTCTTATCTAGCGGATTTCCGGCAATAATAGCCTCTGTTCTTTCGATTACTCTGGCGATAAACTTGTCATAAATATCTTCATGAATCAGTAATCTTGACGGACAAGTACAAATTTCGCCTTGGTTTAAAGCGAATAATACAGCACCTTCGATCGCTTTGTCAAAGAAATCATCATCGTGATCTGCTACTGACGGGAAGAAGATATTTGGAGATTTACCACCCAGTTCTAACGTTACCGGAATAATATTTTCTGTAGCATATTGCATTACTAAACGTCCTGTAGTGGTTGATCCTGTAAATGCCGCTTTAGCCACTTTTTTATTGGTAACCAACGGACGACCAAGCTCTGCACCAAAACCGTTTACAATGTTTAAAACTCCCGGAGGCAAAATATCACCTATTAATTCCATCAAAACTAAAATAGAAATCGGCGTACTTTCTGCAGGTTTCAAAACAATTGTGTTTCCTGCAGCCAATGCCGGAGCGATTTTCCAAACAGCCATTAGAATAGGGAAATTCCACGGAATAATCTGTGCAACAACCCCTAATGGTTCACTTAAAGCAATCGAAACCGTTTGAGAATCAAGCTCTGCAATAGAGCTCTCTTCGGCACGAATTACACCTGAAAAATATCTAAAATGGTCAATTGCCAACGGAATATCTGCCGCAAGTGTTTCACGAATTGGTTTCCCGTTATCGATGGTTTCAACTGTTGCGATATATTCCAGATTGTCTTCTATCTTTTGCGCAATTTTATTTAGTAGAATACTTCTTTCCGTAACAGAGGTTTTTCCCCATGTTTTAAACGCTTCATAAGCTGCATCAACAGCTAATTCTAAATCTTCTTTTCCTGAATGTGCTGCTTTTGTAAATACTTTTCCATCAATTGGAGAAAGAACGTCAAAATATTCTCCTTTTACCGGAGCTGTAAATTTTCCGTTGATATAATTATCATATTTTACCTTAAATTCAGGTTTTTGTGTGGCATTGTTCATAATTTGTTTTTTTTGATTCATTCCAAATTTAGTTTCATAAAATGAAACAGAATAGCACTTTTCATTCATCTAGTAGCACAAAAATTACACATTCTTTTTTATAAATAACTTTTAATATTTAATTATCAAAATATTGGCGGTAAAAATGTAAACTACTCAATAACAATAGGTTTTATATAAAATAAAAACGACTAGAAAAAACCAAATAAATTGTTTCTTACTACCGCACGCAATCCTTATATTTGTATCCTTATACAAGAATAAAAAAGTTAACATGAAAATATCTTACAACTGGTTAAAACAATTTATTAAAACAGACTGGACATCAGAACAAACTTCAGAATTACTTACAGATTTAGGTCTTGAAGTAGAAGTTGTCGAAAAATACCAATCAGTTAAAGGCGGTTTAGAAGGAGTAGTTGTAGGACACGTACTTACTTGCGAAAAGCATCCTGATGCGGATAGATTAAACATTACAACTGTAAATATTGGTTTAGAAGCTCCTATACAAATTGTTTGTGGTGCAGCGAATGTTGCAGCAGGACAAAAAGTTCCTGTAGCTACTATAGGTACAGTTTTATACGATAAAGATGGTGCTGAATTCACTATCAAAAAAGGCAAAATTCGCGGACAGGAAAGTCACGGAATGATTTGTGCCGAAGATGAACTAGGTTTAGGTACAAGCCATGACGGAATCATGATTCTGGATGAAAAATTAGTTCCGGGAACACCGGCTGCAGACGTTTTTCAGGTTGCTAATGACGAAGTATTCGAAATTGGTTTGACTCCAAATCGTGCCGATGCCATGAGCCATCTTGGAACTGCACGTGATTTAAGAGCTGGAATGCTGCAACGTGGTGTAAACGTAGAGTTGATCACGCCATCTGTGAGTAATTTTAGAGTAGACATGCGTACTTTAAAAATTGATGTGAACGTAGAAGAACCTCTTTTGGCTCCAAGATATTGTGGTGTAACCATTTCAGGAATTTCTGTTCAGGAATCTCCGGCCTGGTTACAGGATCGTTTGAAAGCTATTGGATTAACTCCAAAAAATAATATAGTCGATGTTACTAATTATGTTTTGCATGAATTAGGACAGCCTTTGCATGCGTTTGATGCTGCTAAAATCAACGGAAAGATCATTGTAAAAACACTTCCTGAAGGCACTAAATTTGTGACTTTAGACGATGTTGAAAGAACATTACACAAAGAAGATTTAATGATTTGCGACGAAAAAGGTCCGCTTTGTATTGCGGGAGTTTTTGGAGGGAAAAAATCAGGCGTATCTGATGGAACAACAACTATATTCTTAGAAAGTGCTTATTTTGATGCTGTAAGTGTTCGTAAAACAGCAAAAAGACATCAATTGAATACGGATGCTTCTTTTAGATTCGAAAGAGGAATTGACCCAACAATTACAGAATACGCATTGAAACGTGCAGCGCTGCTAATTTTGGAAGTTGCAGGCGGAAAAATAACGTCTGACGTTGTGGAAGTTTATCCTAAAAAAATAGAAGATTTCTCTGTTTTACTGAACTTTAGCCATGTTTCTAAAATTATCGGACAGGAAATTCCAAAAGATACCATTAAAAAAATCCTGGTTTCTTTAGACATAAAAGTAAACAGCGTTTCTGATTCAGGTTTAGGGTTAACAATTCCTGCATATCGCGTAGACGTGCAGCGTGAAATTGATGTAATCGAAGAGATTTTAAGAGTTTACGGATATAACAACATTAATTTCTCTAAGAAATTCAATGCAACCGTATCTAATTCGCCAAGAACAGAAGATTATAAAGTACAAAATGTAATAGCATCACAATTGAATTCTCAGGGATTTCATGAGATGATGGCCAACTCTTTGACAACAGCTGCTTATGCTAAATTATCGACTGCCTTAAAAGAAGAGCACAATGTTACAATGCTGAATCCGCTAAGTAGTGATTTATCTACTATGCGTCAATCTTTATTGTTCTCTGGTTTAGAAGCGATTTCGTATAACATTAACAGAAAAAATTCTGATCTAAAATTATTCGAATTCGGAAAATCATACCATAAATACCTTAACGGATACGAGGAGCACAAACATTTGACTTTACTGATCTCAGGAAACAGAAACAAAGAAAGCTGGACCAATCCGCAAAAAACTACTGATTTCTTTTTATTAAAAGGATATGTAAAAGGAATTTTGGCTCGTTTAGGAATTGATAAAATTTCGAATGCTCCGGTACAATCTGATATTTTCTCAGAAGGAACCGCCATTTGCTACAACAATGATACATTGGTAGAAATGGGTGTGGTTAAGAAATCAATCTTAAAACATTTCGGAATCAAGCAAGATGTTTATTTTGCTGATTTTAACTGGGATTTAGTGCTAAAAATAATCACTGGGAAAATCAAGTATTCTGAAATCCCTAAATATCCTGAAGTTCGTAGAGATTTAGCTTTATTGATTGATAAGAGCACCACTTATGAAAGCATTTTTAACCTTGCTAAGCAAACAGAAAAGTCACTTTTGAAAGATGTTAACTTATTTGATGTTTACGAAGGCAGCAAGCTTCCTGAAGGCAAAAAATCGTATGCTTTGAGTTTTACCATTCAGGATAATACTAAAACGCTTACAGACGCTCAAATTGATAAAATCATGTCGAAACTGCAAAATACTTTTGAGACAGAGCTTGGAGCTAGTTTGAGATAAAATTAGTTATAGTAAAATATAAAATCCCGATACTGAAATTTCAGCATTGGGATTTTTTTTATTGTTGCATTTATCCTTAATACGTGATCGCGGCAAAAAAAGGATGGTCCTTAATTTTTTCTCTTCCGTTTAAAAAAGTTAACTCCATAAGGAAATTACATTGTACAATTTCCCCTCCTAACTTCTCGACCAATTCACAAACTGCTTTAGCGGTCCCTCCTGTCGCTAAAACATCATCATGTATCAAAACCTTGTCTCCCTTTTTTATTGCATCTGTGTGCATCTCTAAGCTATCTGTACCGTATTCTAACTCGTAAGAAGCCGAAATAGTTTCATACGGTAACTTTTTAGGCTTTCTAACCGGAACAAAACCTGCATTTAATTCCTGTGCCAATAATATACCAAAGAAAAAGCCACGACTCTCTGCTCCTACTACTTTATCTATTTTTTGTCCGTTTAAAGATTCTATTAAAATATTAAGGCATTCTTTTGTCGCAATTGGGTCATTTAATAGCGGAGTGATGTCTTTAAACAAAATTCCTTCTTTTGGAAATCCCTGAATATCACGTACATAATTTTTAATCTTCATTTTTTTTTATTTTTATGTTATTTTATGCTTGTTTATGTCACATTTATGTCTATCTTTGCACCCGCAATAAGCAATCAACAAAGCTACGAAAAATTAGCTAATTGATAACAAAAAGGCCTCGTGGCGCAACTGAATAGCGCACTTGATTACGGCTCAAGAGGTTACTGGTTTGAATCCAGTCGAGGTCACAAAGCCAAATGGCGCCAATTGAAGACAATTGACGCCATTTTTTATTATCCTATTAATAACTTAACTCGTTTTTGTTTTCGTTTATATTTTATAGCTAAAGCGAATCATGAGATATCATGAAATATTGACGAGTTACAACTCCAGAAATTAAATTTAGACTATCGATTAAATAATATGGAATTGAGGTACAAGTAAGATACAATTTAAAGAAGTACAGTTAGTCTCCAGAATGATTTAAACATAGATTTCCCAGGTTTAACAATCTGATTCTTTCTAAGCATATTCACAACTTCAATTCCACTCAATGTTCGCCTAGCCGATTCAAAACTTTTAAAACCTAACCCGTTTTGTATTCGCCATTTTATAAATCGATGGTCCTGTTCTACAATATTGTTGAGATATTTACACTGCCGGATTTTAATCTTTGAGAATGAACGTTTGTTATATACTTTGATCGCTGCGATATTAGAACCGCTTTTATCAATGTTTATTTCTCTTGGCCGGTAATTATTAGCAATTGCTATAATTAGAAATGACTGAGCACTCATTCTCTGTCTTTTTCTGGTCAAAAGAAAGTCAACCGTATTGCCTAATTTATTTACTGCTCGACATAAATAACACCAAATACCTTTTACTTTGATATATGTCTCATCCAATCTTCAACTAGACCATACTCTCCTTTTTTCTTCTTCATCTCTGCCTCAAGCAAAGGTGCAAACTTATAAACCCAACGCTGAATCGTGGTATGATCAACATGAACTCCTCTAATCTTCATTAGTTCTTCAACATCCCGGTAACTAAGTGTAAATCTTAGATTGAAATATACTGCCTGAAGAATTATATATTATGGATAACAATGACCTTTAGTATTCATCCTTTGATCGGTTTAAAATTCTAAAGATAAAAGTTATTCCAAGATGCGACAGAACCTTAAAAACGGTTATAACAATTAGCAAGC
>Ga0247810_10000616_pt1 | contig 33377 bp, 28 predicted proteins | sample UWRJL119311C1_FD_179918 | JGI IMG/M metagenome (GOLD analysis project Ga0247810, IMG submission 179918) | Plant litter microbial communities from Arlington Agricultural Research Station in Wisconsin, United States - UWRJ-L119-311C-1 | ecosystem: Environmental > Terrestrial > Plant litter >... | reverse complement strand
TTACATCCTACAGTAAAATAATTATCAAATGAGTTCCATAATTTATAATCAGACCCAGAATACACTTTGTCTTCACCATTAACACTAACTTTCATCTTTCCGTCAGTAATCTCAATTTGAAAAGTAAATTTATCAAACCCAACTTTGTTTTTAAAAGTATAACCATCGTCATCAATCCATGAATCCTCCTTTAACACATCAATTCCTGTAATAGAAGGATCTGCAAGTCTCTTTGATCTTAATTTTACATATCCATTATCCCAAAAAACTTTTAAGATTGATGGGGCAGTTTTATCTTTTGCACCAATCAAATTTACCTGGTCTTCCTTTAGTCTTCCTCCTATTTGAGCAAATATAACGCGGGGATGCGTATCATTTTTCTTAGAAATATCTCCCATTTTTAGTGACGCTTTTAGTTTAGCTCCTTGCTTAAATGACCAACTTGCATCTCCCCCGAAGGAGTTTTGTTCCTTTAAATCTGTTTTATTAAATGATCTTTTTGATTTTATAGATGGATACACATAAAAAACCAATGACCTGTCAGTCAAATCATTAAACATAAATTTTTGAATTTCAATGTTTTCGGCATAATCCAAAATTTTTGGTGCTTTAAATGTTGTTACAGAACCTTCAGGAATTGTCAATTTCCATAAAGTCAAATCTATTTTTGGCGCTTTTTGAGCATGAATTAGAAAAGTAGTACTTGTTAATAACAATAGAAGATAAGTTCTAATTTTTTTCATTTTTTTGCTGATTTTGGATTAAATAATGTAATAATTGATTTCAAGAGAATATATACTAAAAACTATTTAGAGCAATTTGAAAATAGTTTATCAGATTAAAATTATGAGCACATATCTCTTTGTAATCGATTGCATAAAATTAGATTTTTTTTTAATTTCACTATATTTTTTTCAATTTTTTTTTCTATTCTTTAAAAAAACAAGTTTAAAAATAAGAATTATTGATTAAAAATTAAAAATAAACAAATATTCATAACAAAACGCAATAATAAATAGTAAATCATTGAATATTTCCAAAAGAGAATTCTGCAATTTTACAATACAGCAACTAATATTTTTCATTAGAATTTGGAATTACAAAGTAATTACATACAAAAAAAATATGGAACTATCTTTTTTTATTGTGGAAAAGAAAATTTAAAAAAAAAAAGAAAATGTAACAAATGTATATTTTTTCAAATTTGAGCCTATATAACTTGATATTTATTACATCAAAATACAAAACAAGATGGTCTATTAGGTCAATACAACTTATCTATTTTTATATTAACTATTTCGGATAACTCCAAAATCCTGTTTACATCATTTTTATTTGCAACAAAAAACAAATAATTATCACCGTACGTATCGTAAGTCATTAATTCAAGATTTAATTTCTCTAATGCCGATTGAATATATGGAAACAAATCATGACTATAAGTTTCTTTCGGGTATTCAAAATTTAAATCTCCACCAATCATTTCAGAAATAAAATATTCTGCATCTTCGGGATCAAATTTCCAATCACTGTTCCAAGAGCTTATACTTTCAAAAAAATCAAAATGTCCATTAACTGTAGCATGATATTGTTTTGACTCTTTTTTGAAGTTTTTAAAAAGTTTTTTTGATTGTTTTTTCAGTAGTGTTTCTTCAACATTTCCTCTTGAAACTAATTTGATGAATTCTTCAAAAGTTTCTATTGTCACTTCTTTATCTTCTATTATTAAATTTTCCGTTGAAGGAAGTTCAATACTTTCCGGAATTTTTATGTTTAAATACTGGCAGAGGCCTTGTAGAACTAATTTAAAATCTTTGGTTCCTATTTCCTGCGTTTCATTTTTCGGATTATTTACATCCATAAATTCAGCATCTAATAATCCTTTTGTGTAATCTAAAAAATAGCTGGTGGTATATAAAATTTTAAAATCATTTGTTTCTAAACTATTCGTACAACAAAAGAAAATTATAAAATTATTCAGGACATGATTAAAATATTTTTTCATCTCCGGACTCGGTTTCGAATAAAACTGAACATGAATAAAATCATATTCTAATTCCTGATTCATTACTTCTTCTGAGAGAACTCCAATATCAATCTTTTTATAAAGCTCATTCAATACTTCATAAGCATTCTTAAAACCTGCCTTTTTGATTTCTGCCCTACCTTCTTCATGATCCAATGAAGTTGGAAATGTGTACAAATTCACTAAAACAGAATCATGAATTTCTTTTACCTTAAATTCAAACGAATTAGACTCATTATATAAGTGCGAATAAATTGAGTCAATTATATCAAAAGAAATGATTGATTTTGGATCATTATTTCTACCAAATAAATTCGAAAAGAAGTTTTTCATTGGCGTAAATTATTTCAAAGATTCAGCGATCATCAAGGCACATTTTTCTCCGTCGATTGCAGCCGAAATAATTCCTCCTGCATAACCTGCTCCTTCTCCACACGGATACAAACCTTTTATTTGTAAATGCTCATAAGTTATAGGATCTCTAGGAATACGAACCGGAGATGAAGTTCGACTTTCCGGTGCATGTAAAATAGCTTCATTTGTTAAATAACCTCGCATTGATTTACCGAACTCTTTAAATCCTTCTCGTAAAATCTGTGATAAAAAGCCAGGAAAAACCTGCCCCATTTCTACCGAAGTTGTTCCCGGAACGTAAGATGTTTTCGGAATATCAGCTGAAACTTTATTCTGCGTAAAATCGATCATTCGTTGTGCGGGAACTTTTTGGGTTTCCCCCGCTAAATGCCATGCTTTTTGTTCGATACTTTTTTGAAATTCCATTCCTGCCAAAGCACCGAATTTTGCAAAAGGCTTAAAATCTTCTAATTTCAACTCAATTACAATTCCTGAATTTGCTGTAACCTGATCACGCTTTGAAGGCGACCATCCATTTGTAACCACTTCACCCGGACTCGTTGCACAAGGCGCAATTACACCTCCCGGACACATACAAAAAGAATACATCCCACGCCCATTGACTTGTTTCACTATCGAATATGGTGCCGGAGGTAAATGTTCTCCACGATAATCGCAGCTGTACTGAATACTGTCAATCAACTCTTGCGAATGTTCTGCACGAACGCCCAAAGCAAAAGGTTTTGCTTCAATGAAAATCTTCTTGCTATCTAATAATTCAAAAATATCACGAGCTGAATGGCCAGTGGCCAAAATTAATTTGTTGGCAAGGACCTTGTCTCCATTTTGAGTTACAATTCCTTCGACTTCATTATTTTTAACTAAAATATCCGTTACGCGAGTATCAAACAAAACCTGACCTCCAAATTCTATGATTTTGTTTCGAATGTCTTCGATAATTTTAGGCAATTTATTGGTTCCAATATGAGGATGTGCTTCAACCAAAATATCTTCAGAAGCTCCAAAAGCCACTAAAAGTTCTAAAATTCTCGTAACATCGCCACGCTTTTTAGAACGTGTATATAATTTTCCGTCAGAATATGTTCCTGCTCCGCCTTCTCCAAAACAATAATTAGAATCTTCGTTTACCAAATGATCTACATTTATTGCTTTTAAGTCGCGTCGGCGTCCTCTAACATCTTTTCCACGTTCGATTACAATTGGCTTTAAGCCTAATTCAATTAATTGTAAGGCTGCGAATAATCCTGCTGGTCCAGCGCCAACAACAATAATTTCCTGCGCTGATGAAACATCATTATATATAGGTAGCTCGATTTTAATTTCGTGAAAAGGTTCACCCTGTAAATAAATAAATACTTTTAAATTGATTTTTATCGCTTTTTGTCGCGCATCAATTGATCGTTTCAGAATCGAAACATGTTGAATTTCTTTCGGAGAAACTTTTATATATTTAGACAAATAGTCTTTCAGCAGCAATTCATTTGCAGCTATTTCCGGCGTTACCTGAAGTAAAAGTTCTCTTGGCATTGTATCTTATTTAATTAGCTTTTCTATTTATGAAAAGAACATGCAAAAATAACATTTTGAACTGAGACTTTGTACCTTTGCTACTTTGAAACTTTGCAACTATAAATAATGTCCAGAAAAATAAAACTAATTTGGGATTTTCGTGGTCCGGCTTCAGCAAAAACAGCGGAGCATCATGAAATTCATTTGAAAGAGTATATCGCTATCGAAAAGCTTCCATTGAATATTACGGGTTTTAAAATCATAAACGACATGCAGGCGATTGCTTTTATGGTGGTTACCGATGAAAATATGATTCAGGTAAGAGACGCTTTAAAACCACATCGTGGGGAGGTTTATACGGAGTAAATCCCAATAAAAAATTCCAAATTCCAAGTTGCCGTTGAAGCAATTGGAATTTGGAATTTAAATTATAACATTCTGATTTTTTTCGAATTTAGTTTAGTTAGCCACTTCACTTATAAATTTAATTCTCATCAGGCGCAATTCATCAATATCATATTCGCCATCGAATTCCTTAAGTGCATCTTCTATTTTATCAGATTCTGATTCCATGAAATAATCGTGAATTTCTTCCTGCTGGTCATCATCAAGCATGTCATCAACCCAATATTTGATATTAAGTTTAGTCCCCGCATAGACGATCATTTCCATTTCTTTGATCAAAGCATCCATTGTTAAACCTTTTGCGGAAGCAATATCCTTCAATGATAATTTTCGATCTATATTCTGGATGATATATAACTTATTGGCTGAGTTTACCCCAGTCGATTTTACTACTAAATCATCCGGGCGAATAACATCATTATCCTCAACATAACGACTTATCAATTCTACAAATTCTCCACCATATTTTTTTGCTTTTCCTTCTCCAACTCCATGAATATTAAACAATTCATTTAGCGTAATTGGATATTTCAAAGCCATATCTTCAAGAGAGGGGTCCTGAAAAACGACAAAAGGAGGAACTCCAAGTTTTTTTGCTACTTTTTTACGCAGTTCACGTAACATTCCCATCAAAACTTCATCCGCAGTTCCTGATGATTTTGCTGCGGTAACAATAGCTTCATCTTCAGACTCGTTGTATTCATGATCTTCAGACATCGTAAACGAAACCGGATTTTCAATAAAATCTAATCCATTTTTGGTAATTTTAACAACACCATAAGTTTCAATATCCTTAGATAAATATCCTGCTACGAGAACTTGTCGAAGTAAAGCCATCCAATATTTTTCGTCATAATTAGATCCTGATCCAAAGAATGACTGCGTATCTGTTTTATGCGCCTTGATAACCGCATTTATACGGCCGATTAAAGTAAATACAATTTCTTTTGATTTGTAAATATGCTTGGTATCGCGAACAATTTCTAACAATTTAACAACCTGATCTTTGGCTTCAACTTTATTCTTAGGATTACGAACGTTGTCATCCATATCGGCTCCATCGCCATCATCCGGAAATTCTTCACCAAAATAATGTAACAGAAACTTTCTTCTTGACATCGAGGTTTCTGCGTAAGCCACAACTTCCTGCAATAATGCAAAACCAATTTCCTGTTCAGCAACTGGTTTACCTGACATAAATTTCTCTAACTTTTCTACATCTTTATAAGAGTAGTAAGCCAGACAATGCCCTTCTCCTCCATCACGTCCGGCACGACCAGTTTCCTGATAATAACTTTCGAGAGATTTTGGAATATCGTGATGGATCACAAAACGAACATCCGGTTTATCGATTCCCATTCCGAAAGCAATAGTGGCTACAACCACATCTACATCTTCCATCAAAAACATATCCTGATGTTTAGCACGGGTTTTAGCATCTAAACCTGCATGATACGGAACAGCACTGATTCCGTTAACTTGTAAAACTTCGGCAATCGACTCGACTTTTTTACGGCTTAAGCAGTAAATAATTCCGGATTTGCCTTTATGCTGTTTAATAAATCGAATGATATCCGACTCTATATTCTTAGTTTTAGTACGAACTTCGTAGTATAGGTTTGGTCTGTTGAAAGATGCTTTAAAAGTATTCGCATCAGACATATCCAGATTTTTCAAAATATCCTCCTGAACTTTTGGAGTTGCAGTTGCAGTAAGTCCTATAATAGGAACCTGACCTAATTGTTTGATGATATTTTTCAGATTTCGGTATTCAGGTCTGAAATCATGACCCCACTCTGAAATACAATGTGCTTCATCAATGGCTACAAATGAAATAGGTACACTTTGTAAAAAAGCTACATATTCTTCTTTTGTTAAAGATTCAGGTGCTACATACAAAAGTTTGGTCAAACCAGATGTAATATCTTTTTTAACCTGGGCAATTTCTGTTTTTGTGAGAGATGAATTCAGTACATGAGCGATTCCGTTTTCAGAAGAAAGACTTCGAATAGCATCAACCTGATTTTTCATTAAAGCAATTAGAGGAGAAACAACGATTGCTGTTCCATCCTGAATTAAAGCTGGCAGTTGATAGCAAAGAGATTTACCTCCTCCTGTAGGCATAATTACAAAAGTATTTTTTGTGTTTAAAATACTTGTAATAACCTGTTCCTGCAAACCCTTAAATTGGCTAAAGCCGAAATACTTCTTTAATTCTTTATGTATTTCAATTTCGTTTGAATTCATTCTTTATATTAATGGTATTTTGTATAAATTTGCATTATAAAGATACGAATTTCTTTCACATTCACAAATTTTAACTTTCCTGTTTTGATTACAAAAGAAAATATTTTAGCCATCGCAAAAAAAACAATTCTCTCTGAAAGTGAAGCAATTACAAAGCTAATTGATTTTCTGGACGAAAATTTTTACGAGGCAACACAACGCATTTACGAAACAAAAGGCCGATTAATTGTTACAGGAATTGGGAAAAGCGCCATCATTGCACAAAAAATGGTTGCGACATTCAACTCAACCGGAACACCTTCCATGTTCCTTCACGCTTCTGAAGCGATTCATGGTGATTTAGGAATGATACAAAATGAAGACATTATAATTTGTATTTCAAAAAGTGGAAACAGTCCTGAAATCAAAGCCTTAGTTCCTTTATTAAAACGTTTTGGAAATATTTTAATTGCCATCACCGGAAACATTACATCTTCTTTAGCCAAAGGTTCCGATTATGTATTAAACACTACTATTGACATGGAAGCCTGCCCTATAAATCTGGCTCCAACAAACAGCACTACAGCTCAACTTGTTATGGGAGATGCTCTTGCTGTATGCCTTATGGAAATGCGTGATTTTAAACCCGAAGATTTTGCAGTTTATCATCCGGGCGGTGCTTTAGGGAAAAAATTATTGCTTCGTGTAAAAGACATGATTGAGAATTCTTTAAAACCTATGGTTTCCCCTGACACATCTGTTAAAAAAGTAATTTTTGAAATCTCCGAAAAAAGACTCGGTGTGACTGCTGTTGTGGAAAATGATAAAATAATAGGCATCATTACGGATGGAGATATTAGAAGAATGCTGAACGACAGAGATTCAATCGCAGATTTAACCGCCAAAGATATTATGAGTAAAAATCCAAAATTAGTTTCTTCAAATACCATGGCTGTAGATGCCCTGAATATTTTAGAAGATTTTTCGATAACGCAATTGATCGTTTCTGACAATGGCGAATACAAAGGAGTATTGCATTTACATGACATTTTAAAAGAAGGAATTGTATAATGGCAAAGAAAAACCTTAACGAAATGTCGTTTTTAGACCATCTTGAAGAATTAAGATGGCTATTAGTTAGAAGTACTTGTGCAATTATGATAATGGCTTTTATCACCTATTTTTTTAGTGACTATTTATTTGATGAAGTAATTTTAGGACCAACAAGACCTAGCTTTTTTACTTATGTCTGGTTTTGTGACTTATCGCACCAATTAGGTTTCGCTGAAAGCATCTGCATTACTGAATTGAATTTCATTATTCAAAATACTGAAATGGAAGGACAAGTCAATATTTTTGTATGGATGTGTATTTTGGTAGGTTTCATCTTAGGTTTTCCTTATATTTTATGGGAACTTTGGAAATTTATAAGTCCTGCTTTATATGAGAAAGAAAGAAAAAATGCTAAAGTGTTTATTTTCACTTCCTCGCTCCTATTTTTTTTAGGTGTAATTTTTGGCTATTTTATTGTAATTCCAATGTCCGTGAATTTTGTTGCTACTTTCTCTGTAAGCGATGTAGTAAAAAATCAATTTACACTTGACTCTTATATGGGAATGGTAAAAACAAGTGTTCTGGCAAGCGGCTTGTTCTTTGAACTTCCTATTATCATTTATTTTTTAACCAAATTAGGATTAGTAACTCCGGTTTTTTTAAGAAAATACTGGAAATATGCCGTGATTCTTATCTTGATTATTGCAGCAATCGTAACACCTCCAGATGTGGTAAGTCAGACAATTGTAGCCATACCAATGTTGGTTATTTATGAAGTGAGTATCCTAATTTCAAAGGTTGTTTATAACAATAAATTAAAAGAAAATGTCTGATATCATTCAAGAATTTAATGACTATCGTTCTAAAATGAACGAAAAATTACTTGCTGACAACAATAAAATTGTAAAGCGAATTTTTAATCTTGACACTAATGCTTATGCACCAGGTGCTTTGGATGTAAAAACAAAAGAACTTTTAGGCTTAGTAGCTTCGGCAGTTTTACGTTGTGATGATTGTGTAAAATATCACTTAGAAACAAGCCATAAACAAGGAGTCACCAAAGAAGAAATGATGGAAGCAATGGGAATCGCGACTTTGGTAGGAGGAACAATTGTTATTCCGCATTTAAGAAGAGCTTACGAATTTTGGGAAGCCCTTGAAGAAGCAGGTAAATAATTAGAAAATGTGTCAATTAGATAATTAGATAATTACCTTAAAATTGTGGTTATTTAATTTTGAAAACGCAATAATTTGTTAATTCATTTATCTGATTGATTATTTTACTTTTAATTTGTCTCTTCTAATAAATTTTAAAATTGAATTTGTGTTAGTTTTTTAATTATCTCATTTTCAAATTATCTAATTATATAATTGAAAAAATGAAGCTAAGAGCCGATAATTTAATCAAAACCTACAAAGGACGCAGTGTTGTAAAAGGAATTTCTGTTGAAGTAAATCAAGGAGAAATCGTTGGGCTTTTGGGACCAAATGGTGCCGGAAAAACAACCTCTTTTTACATGATTGTAGGATTGGTAAAACCTAATCAGGGAAACATTTATCTAGATGATTTGAATATTACCGATTATCCAATGTATAAGCGTGCACAGCAAGGAATTGGTTATTTAGCACAGGAAGCCTCCGTTTTTAGAAAACTAAGCATTGAAGATAATATTTTAAGCGTTTTGCAACTGACTAAACTTTCAAAGGAAGAACAAATTGCCAAAATGGAAAGTTTAATTGAAGAATTCAGCTTAGAACATATTCGTACCAACCGAGGTGATTTACTTTCTGGAGGTGAACGTCGTCGTACCGAAATTGCACGTGCTTTGGCAACGGATCCAAAATTCATTTTACTGGATGAACCTTTCGCAGGGGTTGACCCGGTTGCTGTTGAAGATATTCAGAGAATTGTTGCTCAGCTAAAAAATAAAAATATCGGAATTTTAATTACCGATCACAACGTTCAGGAAACTTTAGCCATTACAGACAAAACATACTTAATGTTTGAAGGAGGAATTTTGAAAGCCGGAATTCCGGAAGAATTAGTGGAAGATGAAATGGTTCGTCGTGTTTATTTGGGACAAAATTTCGAATTACGTAAAAAGAAACTTGAATTTTAGAAAGAAATAATCAGTATTCAGTTTTTGGTTGATCACTAAAAAACTGAATACTGAACACTTTTAGTCCACTGTTATAAACTGCAATTGCTGCAAATCCCCATTGTAGATATTCACATCCACTCTGTTTTTGATTCCTTTCAAAGATGCTTTTTCAGTAAATTGCCAAAAAAGCCAATCTTCATCAATTTTTTCTCTGTAAAAATTATAATTGGCAATCCAAAATAAATATTCACTGAATTCCTCTTTCAGGAAATCATCATAATAACGTTCCCCTGTATAAATAATAGGCCGGACTCCATAATGAGTTTCTACTTTGTTTAACCATCTTTTCAAGCCTTTTTTCAAACTGTCCAAAGGCTGATTTTTGGGTAATTTTTCAATATCCAAAACCGGAGGTAAATCACCACTCTTAAGCTTTACGGTTTTTATAAAAAGATTCGCCTGCTCAATAGAATTTTCATTAGGGCGGTAATAATGATAAGCCCCTCGCATTATTTTATGTTCTTTGGCTCCTTCCCAGTTTTTTTTAAATTTACTGTCAACTCTGTCATTTCCGGCTGTAGCCCGAATAAAAACAAACTGTACAGGATATTTTTCTTCTAAAATAGCTACCTCATCCCAATCAACTCTTCCCTGAAATTCAGAAACATCAATTCCAATTACTTTTCCTTTATGCTTTTCTAAAACCTGAATGTTGCGAACATCAGAAAGATGCTTATCAACCTCATCTTCGTCTAAAACTTTGTCCGATTTAAAACCCAGATAATAAGACAATCCATCACGATAATGGTAAATTATGCCCACAAAAAGCAATACAAAAAACGAAAAAATGATGAACCGTAAACTTCGTCTAAAAATTGATTTTTTAGGTTTTACTTTTCGGGAATAGGAAGTTTTTCTTGCCATTCGAATAAAACTACTTTTTCAAAAATTTATTATTTACGACTGAAAGTAAAACGTAAAAAATGATTATTAAGGGAATTGCCAGATAATGAAGTAAAAGAACTAAAATAATAGAACTTAACAAAAACACTATTTGAAGCGCATTATTTTTTAAATTGAATTTTTTAATCTTCAATGAGAATAATGGTATTTCGGCATTCAAAATATAGGCACTGCATAAAGTAATGACAAGTAAAACCCATTGATTAGTTAAGATTTCCAAAATCATTAATGAGTCTGAAAATTTTAAAACCAAAGGCAAACTCAGAATAAAAAGTGCATTTGCCGGAGTTGGCAAACCAATAAATGAATCGGTTTGACGTGTATCGATATTAAAATTAGCCAATCGATAACAAGAACCTAAAGTGACAATAAATCCTAAAAGCGGAATCAGAGGATTTGTTCCTAATTCATGCGCGCTGTTTGTAAACATCGAAAACATCACATAACCCGGCACAACTCCGCTGGTTACCATATCTGCCAAAGAATCCAATTGCAGCCCTAGCGGACTTGACACCTTAAATAATCTGGCAAAAAAACCATCAAAAAAATCAAAAAATATCCCTAAACAAACCATGTAAAAAGCCATTTCATAATTTTGTTCAGAAACAAAAACTACGGCAACACAGCCACAAAAAAGATTGATTAGCGTGATTAAATTAGGAATGTGTTTTTTAATATTCATCTTTTATAATTTTGAAGATTTAAAGAGCAAATTTAGCATAATAAGTCAATCTTATCTGCGTTTTTAATAGAGTTTTTTATTTTGATACCCGACTTTTATATTATTTATGAAAAGGAAGAAATAAGCTCAGTAAAAAATTATATTTTTGGTAAAAATATAAACAAGCCCAGGTTTGAAAAAATAAATACGTTGAAAAAAATCTTAGTGTTTTTATTGTTTTGGAATTGCACTTCACAGTATGCACAAACTGTTCGGAAATATTCGAATGAGTTTATGAATATTGGAGTTGATGCTGCAGCTTTAGGAATGTCCAGTGCTGTTGTCGCTTCGACTAATGATGTTAATTCTGTTTATTGGAATCCGGCGGGATTGACACATCTTGAAGATCATCAAATATCATTAATGCATGCCAATTATTTTGCAAATATTGCACAGTACGATTATATTGGATATGCAATACCAATTGACGACAGAAGCGCCTGGGGAATTTCAATGATTCGTTTTGGGGTTGATGACATTTTAGACACAACTGAATTAATCGATAATCAGGGCAATATTGATTACAACCGTATTAGCTTGTTTTCGACTGCAGATTATGGCTTTACTTTTTCATATGCCAGAGAATTGCCTATTGAAGGATTTCAATACGGTGTAAACGCTAAAATCATCAGACGTGTTATTGGAAAATTTGCTAATTCCTGGGGATTTGGTTTTGATTTCGGGCTTCAGTTCGAGAAAAACGACTGGAAATTCGGATTGATGTTGCGGGATATTACAACTACTTACAATATTTGGAATATTGACGAAGAAGAATATAAAAAAATCTCAGATGCCATTCCGGGAGAAAATCAGGAATTACCGGAAAGCACTGAAATTACATTACCAAAAGCACAATTAGGAATTTCTAAAAAGTTTGAATTTCATAATGATACCAGTCTTTTGGTTGCAACAAATTTGAACATGCGTTTTGAGCAGACTAACGATATTATTTCATCAAATGTTGTGAGTATTGATCCGGCAGTAGGATTTGAATTTGGTTATACAGAACTTGTTTTTTTAAGAGCAGGAGCAGGAAATTTTCAAAACGTAATGCAATTAGATAATACTGAAAAATTAAATTTCCAGCCTAATATTGGACTTGGTTTTAAATATAAAGGAATTCAGGTTGATTATGCTCTTACTGATTTAGGGAATCAAAGTACTGCATTATACTCAAATATTTTTTCGCTTAAAGTAGATTTAGGAATCTTTAGATAAGATTTATTATTTAAAAAATCAAACATGAAAAGTTTTACGTTTCTACAAATAATGTTTCTACTATTATTTAATTTTAGTTTTGGACAAAATTCACCATTATCAAAAGAAGCACAGGTAAGTGTATTGACATGTGGTCTTGGCAACGAATCTTATTCTTTTTTCGGACATACTGCAATACGTGTTGCTGATCCTGCAAACAATATTGATGTTGTATATAATTACGGTGCTTTCGATTTTAGAACTCCTAATTTCGTAGCCAAATTTGCAAAAGGCGATTTACAGTATTTTGTAATTGCACATTCTTATACTGATTTTATAAATGAATACAATTACGAAAAAAGAAGCGTTTACGAACAAGAATTGCTTATTCCTCAAGATGCGAAACAAAAACTTTTTGACAACTTAAATACAACCTTGCTTTCTGAAGATCGTTATTATACTTATAAATTTATTGATAAAAACTGCACTTCAATGGTGGTTGACATTATAAATAAAACATTAAATAAAAAGGTAATTGCTAAAAAAGGAGATAATGATAAAACATACCGAAGTATTTTATTCCCTTATTTTGATGGACATTTTTATGAAAAATTAGGAACAAGCATCATTTTTGGGACTAAAGTAGATCAATTAGGCACCAAAATATTCCTGCCGTTTGAACTGAAAAACAGTTTGGAAAAAACAACTTTTCAAAATCATGCTTTTGTGAGTAAAAGCAAAACCATTTTAAACTTTGAAAAAGAAACACCAACTTCCTGGTGGAATAATGTTTACACCTATATTATTTTACTCGGATTTATTGTTTTGATAAACCAAAAATTTGTAGATAAAATCTACTTATTCATTTTATCCTTAATGGGAATCTTTTTTGTCTCCGTTGGCTTTTATTCTTTTCACCATGAACTGGCGATGAATTATAACATTCTATTATTTAGCCCGCTTTTATTTATCCTGATTATTTTTTCAGCTGTTAATAATAAAAGATGGACTTATAGATTTGCTGTTTTACATTTAATCTCCTTGATTGTTTATACAATTTTTATAATCAACAAAGCACACTTTTTCATTGTTTTGCCAATGATTGTTACCAGTGGAGTTGTTTTGGTAAGAGTAGCAATTAGAAATAAAAAAAGAATCCCAATAATAATCTAAAATTATTGTCCCCTGTAGAATAAAACCGTTGTGATGGTTTTGAAGGTAATACTTAAATCCAGAAATACACTTCGGTGTTTAATGTAGTATAAATCATATTGCAGTTTTATCAAACTTTCTTCTATAGATTCACCGTAAGAATAATTGACTTGAGCCCAACCAGTAAGTCCTGGTTTAATTACGTGACGGGTTTCATAAAATGGCATTACTTCGGCAATTTCCTTAACAAAAAATGGTCTTTCCGGCCTTGGACCAATAACAGCCATATCTCCTTTTAAAACATTTATAAATTGTGGAAATTCATCAATTCTTGTTTTACGCATGAATTTTCCAAATGGTGTAATTCTTTTATCATTTGATGTAGCAAAAACGGCACCGTTATTTTCAGAATTTTCAACCATAGTTCTAAACTTATAAATTTCAAATACTTTTCCATTTTTACCTACTCGCTCTTGTGTATAGAACAAAGTTCCCTTATTCCAAAAAGCATTAGATATAAAAATTAATGGAATAAAAATAGCGCAGCAAAATAAACCTATTAAAGAAAAAACAAACTCCAAAAAACTTACTAATAACAAATACAACTTATTATTATTACTACGGCTAAATGGAAAAAAGCGATAAAAATCCCTGGAAATATACTGAACAGGAATGCGCTGTGTTTTGCTTTCGTACACCTGAGTATATTCTCTAATAATATTTCCCGACTCCAACAAATGAAGCAATTGTTGGTATAAATCTGGTGTAATACCTTCAGTTTTTTGAGAAGCAATGACGATTTCAGAGATATTATTTTTACTCACAAAAGCAAATAAATCATTCTTATCAATTTCTTTTATATAATTTAATGAAAAATCTTTTTCAGCTAAAAAATCTGAATTTACAAAACCTATAATTTTATAATGAGGATCAACACTTTCAAGTCCTAAAACAAGTTCATCTACCTGATGTTTATTACAAATTAAAATTACATTTTGTGAAAATCGTTGTGTTGCTAAAAAGTAAACATAAAAAAAGCGCCAAAGCAATAAAGCACCAAGAATCGTAAAATAAAAAATAAAAATGATCAATCGCTGCTTTGGAAGTTCTGGCGACAAAACGGGTGTAAATAAATATACTAGAGTAGCTGTTGTGACAGTAAAAGAAACACTCCGAAGAATCTGAAACTGATTACTTGCTATCTGAAGGTTATACATCTCGAAAATCGCTCCAAAACCACTCAAATAAACAATAAGTAAAATTGGTCTAAAATAATCTGCACTGTCCAAATTGAAGTACGGATAATAAAAAAGCTTGTCCATTAAATATAGAGCAAACAAAATAAAAGCGATATCAAAAAGCCTAAGGAGTACTTTTCTTTCTGAAATTTCAAAATGCATTTTTTTGTTTACTTGCATATATTTTATTTTGATTTCAATCTCTTTAATTTAAGGCAAATGTATTATAAAAAAAAGAATTTAATCGCCTGAATTTTCTGCTTTTTCAGGAACTTTAACCTGGACTAAAAGAAGAGACAAGGCATAAACAAAAGCCGGAGCAGCTGTCCGCATGGCTGCATGATTAATCGTTAAAAGCCAAAAAAAGTAAAAAGATAAAAAATACAGATGCTGCCTATTATTTATATACAAAATAAAGGGAGTTATAAAAAGTATCAGTAAGCCCAAAATACCAAACAAACCATGTTCGCTTAGCATACGTGTTATTTCATTATGTGAGGCAACTTCAACCCCAACAGCCTTTTTCCTTATTTGTTTTCCCATTCCTGCTCCTACACCAGTAACAGGGTTATCAATAAAGAGGTTAAGTTCTTCATCCATAATTCCCTCTCTTCCTCCCAAACGATCTTTTTTGGTTCTTCCTGCTGCATCCTGATTTGCATAACGTTTATTAATTAACCCTGAAGTTTGTAATGAACTATATGTCCAAATTCCGCCAGCCATTATACCCGTTAAAGCAAAAACTAAAATAAATTTACTTTTCCCTTTGGCGTTAGAAAAATAATATAATAAAAATAACAAACAAATAATCATAACAACAGCTGTTATTACGCCGCCTCTGGAAAAAGTTACAACCGCCCTGTAACTTATAAACAATGTAATGATACCGTTTAAAATCATTTGCTTCTTTGATTTTGAGAATAAAATTAATTGAGAGAAAAAAATAAACATTCCTAAACCTAAAATAGTCGAAACCTGGTTAGGTCCAAAACCTCCCGAAGTTTCAAAATTTGATTGTGTTCCAGTAACTACATCCTTAACACTGGGGTTATATAAAAACAAATAAACCGCAGTTGTAACAATCGGTAAGCCCATTGCAACTACAATATTTTGCAAATCAGCAAACAAAATTCTCCTCTTATACATGTATATCGCACAAATTGCCAGACATACCGCACCAGATAAATTAAAGACTAATAATTTTCTAATGTCTGAATTAAAATCAGCAGTTGATGATGTCACTAAAATGCCTGGAATTAATAACAATAAGAAAGCCCAATACACAAAAGCGTTCATAGAGAAATTACTATATATCATACCCAAAAGCATAAAAAACATCACATTTGCTTTGACAAACTCATTATTAAAATTACCGCCTGTCATTCGCAAAAAAACTTCAACACCAACCATATATGCGGCTACTAAAAGAACCTCATTATTTTTATTTTTTGTAACATAAACAAAATAAAAACCAATTACAGGAATCAATAACGCATATAATTTAGATAAAAATGGTAATGCAAAAATCACCAAAGCAATTACTGCGTGAATTATAAGGAGATAATTGTATGATAATCTAATATTTTTCATTTAACTAAAAATATATTTTACGCAATATTAATTAAAGAATCTAACCACAAAATATATTTGGCAATAATTGATTGTTCGCTGAAATTTAATGCTGTTTTTTCTTTTAACATATATCCGGCTTCACTTCTGTATTTTTCGTTCTGAATAAACTGAATAAGAGCAATTGCAAATTGCTTCACATTATCTGAATCTACAATCAAACCCTCTTTATCAGATGTAATAATTTTTTGAATTTCACCAACATTTGTAGAAACAACTGGCATTTGATGCAAACCATATTCCAGAACTGCCAATGGTAACCCTTCTGATAAGGAAGTCAAAACAGCAATATCACACTGTTTTAATACCGAACTAACATCTTGTACTGTTCCATAAAAAAAGATATTTTTTTCTAATTTTAAACTTTTTATGCTATTCTTGAGTTGCGCTGAATAATCATCTTCAAAATCTTTTCCAAACAAATGAAATGTCCAATCCGGGAATTTTTCTTTAATTATTTCAGCTACCTCAATAAGTAATTTATGATTTTTTTGTTGACGAAGATTAGCCACACAAATTATTCTTTTTCCTGTAATCCCTTTCAATTCTATTTTATCATTTGACGGAAAAACATTTAGAATAAAATTTGGGAAATAAATAACCTTAGTGCACCATAGATAAGATTCCGCCCATTTTTTTAATGCTGAATTTACCGCAATGCTTCCGGTAAAAAAAAAAGAGCCAAACTTTAGCCCAAGATTTTTCCTAGAAATCAAATTTTGAGAAATACCATAATGATCATGCCAGATGATTTTTATTTTTGGCAAAGTCATTTTTACTAAAATAGCTATAAAAAAAGAAGAGCTATGGGCATGAATTATATCAACCTTATTATTTTTTATAAACTTTCTTAATTTAAATATAGCTTCGACATCTATTGTATTCTTTTTTTTTAAAAACAAATAAGGAAGCTTTGGATCAATTTGGGATTTCAAAACACCCTCTTTTCGCGTTGCGACTAATCCTGAAAAAGTTATTTTTTTCGATAAGGCATTTGCATAATTTATGGCCATTCTCTCTGCTCCTCCAGCTTCTAAAGAGTCGATGATTTGTACTATTCTCATTTAGCTAATAGCTTTTAATTTCCGTTTCAATATTATATTATTACATCAAAATGAATTGTTTTAAAGATAACTCCTGGCTCCCACTAAGATTTCATTCATTGTCCACCTCACTACAACACAATATATTTAGATCTTCTAGATTAGCCGATTTGGATAACATTTTCTATATCTATAATTATCAATATATAAAATACACTGATTTATAAGCACCCATATATTTACTTCAACTTTCACGCAAATATATATAAAACGAAATTGTTACTTTGTTTTTTACAATTTATTTGTTTTATAATAATGAAATAAAAAATAGTACTTTTACCCAATAAACAAGCCAAATATGCAACTTATTATTTCTTTCATAAAAAGGGAAAAAGCATTTAGCTTTCTCTTTATTTCTATTCTAATATTATCATTAAGAAATTTGTTTATACCTTTACAATCTGACGAAATTACTTATTTTAAAATTTCTAATAATATCTTATCCGGAAAATACTACCAAACAGATTATCCTTCTTCAGTAATACCAATAATTCCATTTTTAATGGCTTTTTTTAGTTTTAAAGGAGTACCTCTTTTAGGATTTGCATTGCATAAAATCTTTCACATCATATTAACTATTTTAGGCTTTCGATTTTGTTATTTAACTTTATCTAAACTTGACATAGACAAAAGAATAATTTACAGTATAATTTTATTAGCTGCAATTTCTTCTAACTTTATTTCTTTTCTTCCTTCCCTATATCCAGAGGCTGTTATTTTTTTTACATTCTGGGGATTTTTATATTATTTCAATGAACCTAAAACCATATCAAATTTCAAGAGACTTTTCTGTTTGTTCATTCTATTAATTTTTACCAGATATGTGTATGCTATTTTAGGATTACTTTTACTTATGTATTATTATTCATTTATAAAAAATTCGAAAAAAGATTTTTGGAAATTATTATTGACATCTATAATCATCGCTTCGCCATTACTTTTTTGGTTTAAATACATACACAATATAGAGTCTCAAAATTTAAGTGAAATCAGTTACTTTAATCGATTTAAAGTTGGTGAAAATCCGCTTTGGTATAATATAAAATGTGGCTTAGGTTTAGAAAAACATTATGAAGTTAGTCGCATTAATGGAATCCCTGCATTTATATCTTTATTTGTACCAATCACAGGAGTAAGAAACTATCTTATCAGCTTAATATTACTTTTAGCTGTGTTTTTTGGTCTTTTTCAAAAAATAAAAAACACAATCATTTTAAATTTATTTTTTGCTTTTACTTTGGTCATTTTAGGTTTTATTTTAGCTGGAACAGGATTTAGCCGATATTGGTTAGTATTATTACCTACAATTTATTTAAGTTATTATTTAATTTATAATAAGTACTTCTCAAATCCAAAGTATTTTGTTTTGGTTGCCCAAGTTATTGGTTTGGTTTTATTTTTAAACGAAATTCGACTAACATTTTTAATCCTAAAAAAAATCCTCTAATATGTTGCAAAAATTAATTATTTATATGCCCGCTCTCAATGAGGAAAAAACAATTTTAAAAGTTATTAATTCTATACCAAAAACAATTGTAGGTTTTGAGAAAATTGAAATCTTGGTAGTGAATGACGGCAGTACAGATCAAACTGTTATTGAAGCAAAAAAAGGAGGTGCAACAGTTTTAAATCATTATAAAAATAAAGGTGTTGGTGCGGCTTTTCAAACTGCTATCAACTATGCCTTACAAACAAAAACAGATGCAATTGTTAGTATAGATGCGGATGGTCAATTTGATGTTAATCAAATATCAGAAATGCTGACTCCAATTATAAATAACGAGGCTGATTTTTGCATTGGTATACGTTTCTCAAATGGAAAACCCAACAATATGCCTAAAATTAAATTTTGGGGAAATAAGAAAGTTAATCAAATTGTAAGTTTTGTAGGGAAAACTAAAATTCTTGATGCATCATGTGGCTTTAGAGCATATTCTAATGATGCCTTATTAAGTTTAAATTTACATGGCAGTTTTACCTACACACATGAAACCATCCTGGATTTATTAGACAAAGGATTTAAATTGAGTCAAGTACCTGTAGATGTAAAGTATTTTGAAGATCGTGTATCAAGAATTGCTAATAATTTATTTTTGTATGGTTTTAAAACTTCATCTATAATTTTCAAATCCCTCAAAGATTACAAACCTTTACAGTTTTTCTTAAGCATAGCCGCTTTTATTTTGCTGTTATCACTATTTTTTGGTGGATGGGCATTTATCCATTGGATTGTATACGATACCATTACGCCATATAAAAGTTTTGGTATAATTGGACTGTCACTGCTAGGAATGAGTGTTATTGTGACTATTTTTGCATTTATGGCTGATATGCTTGGTAGAATTAGAAAAAATCAGGAAAAAATATTATACCTTCTCAAAAAGACACACTTTGAAAATCATTAAAAATAAAGAATTTAGAACTGAAATTCTACGTTACATTTATATTAGCATTTTTGGATATTTATATATATTTCTGTCATTATATATCTTTGTAACCCTACTCCATATTAACAAGTCAGTTTCATTTATGATTAGTTATGGAATATGGTACTCAATACTTTATTTTATACAACTAAAACTTCTTTTCAGAACAAATCATAATAAACAAAAATTAATTAAATTTTGCATTAACCTTTTATTCTTTTACATTGCTGCAAATTTTTTATATAATATTGGAATTTATTTAAACTTCGATTATATGACTTCTACGGCTATAACCATTTTTATTTTAATGCCTCTCCGATTTGTTGTATCAAAATATTATGTATACAATTAAAGAAACCTAAATGAAAAAAATCGATTATTCTAAATTAAAAGCTACTCCGGAGAAAGAGGATTTCTCAGGCAAATATGAAGACACTAATTTCATATCAAAATTTTTAGTGAACAATTATTTTAAGTCGGTAGAGAAATTAATAAGTCAAATTACTCCGATAAATTCAGCACATGAAATAGGTTGTGGAGTAGGAAGATCTACAATTAAGCTTAATGAAATGATAAGCAATTTAACTGCATCGGAATTTGTAGAAAATTTAATCCCAATTGCAAAGAAAAATAATCCAAAATTAACTATTTTCCAAGAAAGTATTTATGAACTTCAATACGAGAATAATAGTGTCGATTTAGTTTTCTTATTAGAAGTTTTGGAACATTTGGATTACCCTAAATTAGCATTACAAGAATTAAAAAGAGTTTCTTCAAAATTTTTAATTTTAGGCGTTCCTCGTGAACCTATATGGCGTATTTTGAATATGTGCCGATTTAAATATATGAGCGATTTTGGAAATACTCCAGGGCATTTAAATCATTGGTCTAAACATTCAATAATTAGGTTAATTGAGAAAGAATATGGTAAGGTAATTGCTGTAGAATCACCTTTGCCATGGACAATTATTTTAGCGAAAAAACACGATTCTTAGTTAAAGGCGAAATCTATTATTTCTTTAATATTTATCTCAAATTTCTCAGTAGAAAACTGTTGAGACCATTTCATACTTTCCAAACCCATTATCTGAAAGTTTGATTTGTTATTTAAAACTTTCATTATTTCTACACAATCTAAGTCTAATTTTTCTTGTAAAAAGATTCCTCTTTTTCCGTAATCCAGCATAGACGGAACACAAGAAACTTTGGTTACAACTGGTACACATCCCCAAAACATACCTTCAGCAATCGCTTTTGGCCAGCCTTCACTTTTGGATGGCAAAATTACAAAATGACATTTTTGATATGCTTTTTTTATAGTTTCTTTATTTTGGTTGCCATGTAAAAACACATCATTTTCTAACTGATTCTTTTTAATGTAATTTTCTAAATTTTGTCTTTCTGGACCTTCACCATATATTTCTAAAGTAGTTTTATTTCCTTTTTTAATGAGCTCTTCAATCAACTTTACAGCATAAAGTGGATTTTTACCTAAAACTAAACTTCCCACAAAAACAAAATGAATTCCTGAATCCAAACTTGCCTTTTTAATTATTTCTTTTTCTAATTCAGAATATGTTGCCGTAAAAAATGGCTTACTATTTTTAGACTGATTTTCCCATTCTCCATAAACTAAAACCTGCATATTCTTAGTTAAAAAAGTATTATTCAAAATGTACTTTTGCAATTTGTATGTCCAAGGCTGTTTACTTTTCGGATCCCAATTTCCGGCATATTTTGCTGTTTTTATTTTATTTGGAAATAAAACCTGGACAAGGCAACCAATCAAACCAACATTTCCAGGGCATCTCAAATGAATATGGTCTGCACTTTTCATAACCCAAAATATTCTCCATAAAATTTTTGGTAATTTTAATACAGCCAAAAAAATATTCTTAAAATCTACAAAATTGAAGTTCGGAATTATTTTAAAATCAATTTTTTCATGATCATAGGCCAAATCAATTGCAGTTATAGCTTTATTTTCTAATGGAGCCACTACAATAATTTCATCAACGTATTTAAACCAAATATTCATTTCACGTATATAAGGTGCGTACCCAAAATATTGATTCCCTTTTTGATTGTGAATGACGTGGGTGATAATTGCAAATTTCATTAAACTAAATCTTTAATATTTTCATTTAAAACAATTAATTCACTATTTTCATTTTCGTCAAAAACATAACTTTCATAATATTTTTTATAATATTCAATTACATTTCTCGCGATTTCAAGTTTTTCATCTATAGACAAAGAGAGTGCTTTATCTATTACAAATTTAATATCTGAAGCGTCTTGATATACTAAACAATTAAAATTATCTGTCAAAGAAGGATTTAGCCAATGAGGATAATTTAAGATTGGAATTACTCCAACAGATATAGCTTCCAGAACATTATGACACATAGGCATTGTCATCCCAGGTGCGCAAAAAATAAAATCAGCCGATGAGAGATAATACCGCCATTTTTCTGTGGAGATTGCTCCAGATTGCCATTTCATTAAAACGAAATTATCTTTAAAACGGTCAGTATGCAAATCTTGAATCAATTCATTTCCTGTAATCGAAAGTAACTGATTATGTTTCAAAACTTCCTGATAAATATCCCATCTATTGAGCATTCCAAAACTATCAGGTATGACATTGGTATTATAGATTTTTTCTTCAAAATTACCACTCATCAAAATTCCAGTACTTTTAGGCAAGGATACAATTTCAGGATGTAAATAATTACCCGGATGCATAATATATGGTAATGCATTTTCCTGATATTCATCAGATGAATATATTTTTTTGTAGTTATAATTAACTCTAAAATCTGCTTTTTTATGATGACTAAAAGTTTTGAGTTTTTTTATTTTTGAAAATGGTTTTTCAAAATAAATATAATCAAGTTCATTAAACCATTTTGCCAAAAAAATCATTTTCAATAATGAAAATTTAATGACTATTGGTTCTTTATACACTTCATGAATTCTAAAAAAAAGATTCAGGTAAGTTCTGACTTTAGTACGATGATTTAAATTGATATAAATCACTGGCTTGTTCTGATCGTAAAATCGAACATATGAATAGTTTAGTCTAAACTCTTTTAGCTTTTTTAGAATCTTTTTTTTTAGTATAAATATCATTTTTGTTTTGGCTTATTAAAAAGTAAACTCCACCAGCCAACACTTCTCCCTACTGCTTCTGTAAAGGCTGCTTTTTTATTATGTTCTGTTATTATATTAGTAAATCGGATTATAATTAACAAAACAGTTATAGCATTCCATTTAAAACGGTCTTCTAAAGTTGGATTTGAGTTTTTAATACGCCATACGTACCAGCCGTTTCGCACTACCATTTTTCCGTATTGATATTTATTTGGGCGTCCGGATTCAGCGTGAAAATGTGACAATTGAGCTTTTGTATTAATCACATTTTTGCCGTATTGCAATACTCTTAAACTAAAATCAGCATCTTCATACAAACCATAACCCTCAAAAAATCTTGAAAATTTAATTTTATCAAAAATACTTTTTCTAAAAGCCATTGACATACCTATTAACAAATCTACCTCATACATTTTTCCTGTCAAAGGAAAACCACAAGTTCTGCCATGTGAATAATTTGGCATTTTCCCAGGAGCTAAATGCGAATTTAGATTGAAATAATTTCGAAGAACATTCCTCAAACCTTCTTTATAAGCATATCCTTCAAATAAATAATATTTTTTTCTATTATAAGAAACATTTTCTTTTTGAAGTTTCCATTTATATTCGTTTACAGCAACACCTCCAACACCGGCAACATCTTGATTAGTTTGAAAAGTCTTTATAATTTCAATAAAATAATCAGGTTCTAAAATTGTGTCATCATCCAAAAAACAAACAATTTCTGAATCAACATTAACTTTAGAAATTCCAAAATTACGTTGCTTTGTAAGTCCTCGATTTTCATTAGAAACTAAAAAATATTTTAAGTTTTGAAAATGCTTTTCTTTGCAAATATCATGAGTTTCATTGTTAATTGACCCGTCTATTATTAAAATTTCTGTTGGATACAAACTTTGTTTTTCAATAGATCTCAATAAATCCAACAAAGACTCAGGCCGCATATAGGTGCAAATAATTAAAGAAAAATTCATTCTTGATTCTTTAATTGATTTGCCCAATACAAGCTTCTCTCCCATTGCTTTTTAAAATTAAGGAAATACATAATTGGATTTTTTATTGACTGCGTTTTATAAAACTTAAAAAACAGAATAGTTTTATAACCCCATATTTGTTTTTTGTTTAAATGCAATATCTTATCAAGCATAACTGTTGGTGATGGTTTAGGCTTAATCACATCATTTTGCCAAGCCAAAACTGGTTTAGTTCTAAAACCACCCGTTGGCGCTTTTAAATGGATGATTTCAGGATTTGGTAAATACAAAATATCAGTTCCAAGATTCCTTAATTGCATTCCAAAATCTGAATCTTCTCCATACCCAAACTCAAAACCTTTATTATATTTTGTGCCTTTTAAAAATTGGTTTTTCACAACACTGCAACCAGAACCAAAAGAACTCCATTGCATTTGTATTTTATGTTTTTTATTCGAAGAATATCCTTTCTCATAACAAGCTAATGTTATTACATCGGCTCCAAACTCCTTAATTTTTAAAAATGTTTCCTTCAAAAAATCATTATCTATTCTAATATCATCATCAGCCATAAATACCCATTCGCTTTTTACTTCGGCCAAAGCTAAATTTCGGGCATTACAAGCACCGGGCTGATGTGTAAAAATGTGTTTTACCCCGAAATTCCAAACTTCATTTTTAATATAATCCAGTTCAGAAACACTATCTGGATTTGGATTCTGTTCAACAATAATAACATTTTGAGGAAGATTGGTTTGCTGCGATAAATCTTTTAAAACATCATACAAATAAGTCTTTCTTCCAATAGTTGGTATGATGACATCTATAGTTCCTGATTCAACAACTTTTTTAGCTGATTCAACTTCAATAGTATCTAAAAAGTTGATTTTTAACTCTCGCCGGAAATAAAACAATGAAAAAATAAAGGGTAAAATGACAATTTTTCTTTCGTATAAATATAAATTCAAAAACAATAAAAATGACCAACGCATTTTATAATGCTGTTTTACAAATTGAAATAAAACAAAATTACTGTTTTTAAAAATTTTGGTCTGATTAAGAATTCCCTTTAATAATTTAGGTTCCGAATAACACAAAAGACCTTTTGGCATGGCGAGTTTTGCCATTGAAAGTAAAAAATAATCAAAATTACTTGAAACATTAATTTCCTCTTTAAAACCTAATAAAACAGAAGCCTGAATCCCTCCAACATGACTACTCATTTGCCAGGTTGGATATGTAACTTTTTTATTGATATTTATAAAAACAGATTCTTCTGCGTAGCCAACAGCATCTGATAAAAATGAATTTTGAAAAGGATTGTAAGAAGCCATTAACTTTTTATGATGGAAAATTGTTTCAAATTCAGAAAAATTCAAATTAGATTTCAAATCAAAATGGCACCAAATCACTAACTCTTCAGGAAATGCAGCTGCAATTTCGAACAAAGCTCGTGCAATATTTTTACCTAAAAAAGGTAAACTTTTATCAGCAACCCTAACGTCAACTACCTTATTATTTTCATGATAAATAACTACCATTAATGTTTGTGTTTTTGACTAATTATTTTTTTGTAAAATTCTATATTCTGATTGGCTATAACATGAATATCAAAACATTCTTTTACTTTATTTCTTGCGGCATGTCCTAATTTAAGACGTAAAATTTCATCCCCCAGAAAATCATTAATTCTTTCTGCAAAGTCTTCATGATTTTTAGGATTAACTAAAAAACCATTCTCGCTATCGTCAATCATTTCTTTGGACCAACCAACATTTGAAGCTACAATTGGTTTTTCCATTGCCATAGATTCTAACCAGGAAACCGGAAAAGCTTCTGCAAAGGATGGAAAAACACAAACTGTTGCTTGTTGAATCTTTTCTTTTATTTCGATATACGGAACAATTCCTAAATATTCCACATTTTGCCTGGCCTCATCTGAAAACAATTCCTGCATCATTTTCCATGTCGAGGAATTTCCTGAAATGATATCCGGGACATCCTTACCAATCAAAATCAATTTAGCATCGGTGTTATTTTCTGTTACTTTATTAAAAATCAATGGTAATTCTAAAAGTCCTTTTTTTCGAATTAGACTTCCAAAATATAATATGGTTTTCTGTTTATTATAATTTTCACTATTTGCCTGAAATAAATTAATATCAATAGGATTGGGAATAATTGTAAATTCTTTCTTCAAACCAAAAATCATATTTGTTGTATCAGCTGTAAACTGGCTTACGGATAATAATCCATCTGCATTTTGTAATGCCCTTTTTTCATGGAATTTGTTGATCCATTTTACCTGACGATTATCCAAATGACAAAAATAGGTATCGGAGCCGTTTAACCTTATAATTAACGGACATGATTTTGGTTTTATAAATGATGAAATACCTGTCCAATCTGCTGCTTCAACCAAATCAATTTCTTTTCCGGAATACAGTTCATTAATTATTCTTTCAATTTTTTTTCTCGTTAATAACCAGGATAAGCCTTTGAATTTTACATTTTTTATTTGCTGAATTAAAATTCCATCATCACTAAAAGTATCATCTTCTTTTTGACCATAAACTAATATGTGTACAGAAACTCCTTTAGCTAAAAGTCCAATTGCTAAATTTTTAATACTTGTACCTATTCCTCCTGAGTTTCCTGTTTTGGAGTGTGGGTATTCTGGAGTTAAAAAAGCTATTTTCATTTTTATTTATTAAAAAAATCTTTTAATATTCTGGCAGTAAAAATTTTGGATCCCGCATCGTTCATGTGCCCGCAGGATGAAAAATATTTATTTTCGACAACAACATTTTCGTAATTATGAATTTCTGGATAAACTTTTTTTACTTTATCAAAATAATTCATTCCTTTTACATTTTCACACATTGGTGTCATTACAGCAATAAAAGCGATATTCTTTTCCTTACAGATTTTCTTTATTTCTTCATAATATTTATTGTGCTTTAAAGGATTTAAATTCACAATATTGTTTTTCATATTGCCGTTTTTGTGCTTTACTAATGGATAATATCCTAAATTATCTAAAGCATTTGTTTTTTCCCCCATTATAATTTTACCAGTCTCCCTAAATCCAATTTTACCATCATATTTTATATATCTGTAAAAGGGAATATAATATAGTTCATTAAAATTTTCCTGATTTTCAAAATGTTCTTTTATAATTTCTGAATTATGAATATAAGGTAGAAATTTTGCTGAAACTCCATCAGATTCCTTATCATTAGAAAGATTCAAATCAGCTTCCAAAATAACATTCTTGATTGTGTATTTTTTCTCAATCATTAACTTTAACATTAATGAAGCTTCAAACAAATGACCTCCACTCATACCATAATTAAATGTTTTCAACCCTTTATCTTCAAACATTTTTGAAACAAAATGATTATTAGCCCGGGATGAACCTAAAATTACCACATCATAATTTTGCGGTTTTGAATTAAAAACAGTTTCAATTTTCCCTCTGTTTTTGGATTGTAAAAAAACATAGTTATAGAGTCCGTCCATCACAACAGCAATTAAAACTGTTATGAGTAAAATTTTAGCAGTATAAATTAGAAATCGCTTCATTAGAACTGGAAATAAATAAATTCTTTGTAATCTGAAAAGGTTCCAAAAGCCATAATTGCCATAATTGCAAGAGCTAATTTTACTGTACTTTTTTTACCTGAAATAGGTTCTATTTTGGTTCGATTATTCCATTCTATCAAAACAAATAATCCAATCATAAGAATCAGTTCATAATTATAACGTTCGTTGTCTAAATATTGAAAACCAAAATCTTTATTGGTAAAAATTCGTTTCAAATACAAAATGGCATCGGTTATGGTTTTGGCTCTAAAAAATATCCATGCTACACAAGTAATTAAAAAAGTCCAAAGGATACTAATCATTGTCTTCACAGAATTAAAATTCAATGAAAGTTCTATGGTATCCATATTGCTACGATTACTATTTCGCAAAAGCAAAGGCAAAAAGTAAACCGCATTTATAAATCCCCAGGCTATATAGGTCCAATTGGCACCATGCCAAAATCCGCTTACAACAAAAATGATGAAAGTGTTTCTGATTTTCATCCAAAGTCCTCCTTTGCTTCCACCTAACGGAATGTATAAATAATCACGGAACCAGGATGAAAGCGAAATGTGCCAACGCCGCCAAAATTCTGCTATATCTCTTGAAAAATAAGGATAATTGAAGTTTCGTAGTAAATCTAAACCAAACAATTTTGAAACGCCTAATGCAATATCTGAATATCCTGAAAAATCGCCATAAATTTGAAATGCAAAATACACTGCTCCCAGAATTAATGAGAAGGAATTCATGGAAGTATAATTGTCAAAAATTGCATTAGCATAAGTAGCGCATGTATCTGCAATGACTACTTTTTTGACCAATCCCCAAATGATTTGATAAATACCTTCTTTGGCCTTTTCAAAACTAAATTCTCTTTTTACTTTTACCTGAGGCAATAAATGTGTGGCTCTTTCGATTGGCCCTGCTACCAAAAGTGGAAAATAGCTTACAAACAATGAATAATCTACAAAATTATATTCGGCTTTAATTCTCTTATAGTAGATGTCAATTACATATGATAAACCGTGAAAAGTATAAAATGAAATTCCGACAGGAAGAATTAAATTTAACAAAATAGGACTTGCCTGAATTCCAACAGAATTTAGTAATTCTGAGAAAGAATTGGCGAAAAAATTATAGTATTTAAAGACCCCTAAAAAACCCAAATTCACCAAAATACTGAGCCAGAACCAAAATTTTCGAGTTTTATCAGATTTCCCTTTTTCTATTTGAATTCCGGTATAATAATCTAAAAAAGTAGAGAAAATCAATAAAAAAAGAAATCTCCAGTCCCAACAAGAATAAAAGTAATAACTGGCAATTATTAATAAAGCATTTTGAGTGCTTTTGGTTTTATTAAAAACAAACCAATACAAGAAAAAAACGATTGGTAAAAAAATAGCAAATGCTATGGAATTAAAAAACATAAATTAGTGTAAAATTGTATTCTTCAAGAAGATGCAAAGAAAAGGATTATTCTTTAGAAATGATTGTTTTAATTGCTTCCCAAATACGTTTTGAGGCTTCTTGTGGAGGATGCTGGTTTATTATTTCAAACCAATGCTGTGCACCCTCAATAACCGAAGAATCGGTTGCTATTCCTTTCTCAATTATTTCAGAAACAGCTTCCGGGCTATCTATCCAAAGTACAGCATTATTATTTGGCATTGAACGAAAATGGACATACTGATAGCATTTAAAAAGATCCCATTTTTTATCTAACTGTATTTTTTGATTGTATCTAAAATAAGCACATATTTTTTTATGACAAATAAAATCAAACACCATAGAAGAGCCTAAATTTATAACCATTTCACAATGTTCTCCTAAATTTGACAATAAGGAATCATCTTCTTTTGTTGGCAATATAGTATTCCAGTGAGAAGATAAGGGTTTCCAAACAGGATCTATTGAAACTATAATATCCGAATATTTTTTCAGAATATCATTATATCGATTTGAAAAATCAACAGGACATCTTCTAAAGATTATTCCAAGATTATGTCCTTTACTATTTAAACCAATTACTGCTTTAGCTGCATCTTCTAAATATGCAGGATCATCAGGACTGGTTGTAATATCATCTCCAGAAAAACAAATGTATTTTTTATCTATGTCTAACTTATTTTGCTTGAAAAATTCTTCTTTTGAAATTAATTTACTTTGATCAAAATGAGATTCAAATTGTGGAGTCCCCGTTACAAAAATCTGTGATTCTTGTATATATGGATAATAAAAAAGTAATTCTTTTTTCATCAAATCACTCCACACAAAATAATAATCAGTTTCTACTACCATAGTAGCTTTAGGTAAATTATCCCAGGAAAAAATGAATGTTACTGTAGGAATTCCTAAATCTTGCGCTGCTAACAATGGTGCGATTGCTGTCATCGGTCTTTGATTTGTACAAAAAATCATTGCTGGATTTTGCTTTTTTAACGTTTCTAAACTTTGATGATAGTACAGTGTTTTTCGTTCTTCCTGTTTAATTTTTTTTCGAATTCGTTTTAAACCATACTTTGAAGAGTGTGTAAATGATAATAATTGTGTAGCTAAACTCTTTATACTTTTTTTTATCGTTGCATATAAAAAAGGGAACTGATAGGTCTTATAAACAAGATCTTTGGTTTTTCGAGTACTGAGATTTAATTCAATTTGTTTACGGGCGTTCTTATAAGTTTCAGTTAGTGGATGTGATTTCGAGTTTTGAATTTTTACTTCTTTAAAACCTAACCCAGTTAAATCAAAAGGTGTATTATTCCAAAAAACTATATCAAAATCTTTATTTTTTCCGATATCATGAAAATCAGAGTACGCAAAATTGCGTAATCCAATGCCATCGGGTAAGAAAACAAATATTTTATTATTTTTCATTACACTAAATTAACAAACTACCAATTCTTCCATGATCAGAAAAAGATCTATGAACTACAAACTCCCTGTCTAAAGGTTCTTCGGAAAGAAAGGTAATATCGCAGAAGCGATTCTCTTCAAGAGGATTCAATCGCCATGGTATCACAGATTTATAATCTAAGACCCAACCATTTTTTTCCAAATCTTTAGTTTTTAAATCATTCCAGGATGTAATATAATCCAGCCAGGAATATCCTAATTCCCAAGCTTCTGTTTCCAATTGATGAAGATTTTCTAAATCTACAATTCTCAAACCTCCAACCTCTTCCTGACTTACAGCTTTAGAACCATCTTTTAGTACGATTCCTTTAATCGTTGGCTGTTGAAAATAATAACTGTCTTTGTTTATAAAACTGTCAACAGATACTTTAACGGGTGAGCATACATTAGCAAGGCTCTTATCTCTAATATCAGGATTAATTTTCACATAACGCACTAAATCATGATATCGAAACCATCTCATATTTTTGTATAATCCCAGTCCTGCTTCATTTGCAGCTGTAGCAGCCAGTGGATAATAATCTCTTGCCAAAGCATAAAGACTACCCAGTACCCCTTTTCCTCTACATTCTTCATTAAGATAAACATTAATGATCCAAGCCAATCCACCACCAAAGTTAGCTCCAACATGACCTACAACCTCCCCTTTTTCATTTATGCATATAAAAGAACGTCCTTCTTTTTTGTTTCCAAATTGCCATTCCCAAAATTCTTTATTATGCAAAGGATGATTATTTCTGTAAATAATTTTAAAAAAGGATTTCAATATCTCCCAATCCTCAATAGTTGCTTCTCTTGTTATCATATATTTTGTTTATAATTTTTACCTCCCGGCATATCATTGCAGTCATAACGATTGAGTAATAAAGGCTTTTCAAAATCCATATTAATTCCCCTTGTAGTTGTAAAACCTAATTTGAACCCTGCATTTTTAGCAATTTCTCCAACAGAATCTGTACATGCTTCTTTTGTTCCAAAAGGATATGCAATTAATTCAATAATTGAATTTGTACTTTTTTCCAATATTTTTTTTGAATTTTCTATTTCAAATTTCATTAATTCTAAATCCAACAGTCCTAAAGGATAATGATTATGAGAATGACTTCCTAAATAGCCTCTATTTGCCAATTCATTTAATGATTGCTCATTCATATACAGGTTCTGTAAAACATCTTCTTCGTCAAAAAAATGATCAAACATCTTTTTTATTACTTTCTCTTGTTGTTTAAAAGTCATTTTAAAATTTAAAATATATTTTAAAACAGCGCTTTTTTCATCATCATATTGATAAATGTCTTTTGCTCTTTTCTTCTCTAAATCTGAGAGTTCAATCGAATCAAAATGAAATAATTGGTTAACAAATTCATCCGGAGAAATAATAGATCTTAACAGATGGATTTTATGAACTGTACTTACCTTTTTTTCAGAAAAATTACTGGAATTAACAAAAAAAACTGCAGGAACTTCTAATTCATCTAATATTGGCAACGCATTGTCAAATTGCTCTTTTAAGCCATCATCAAAGGTTATCAAATAAAAATTTTCATTTGATTCTAATATTTGTTTTGAATTATTTAGTAAATCCTTTGAATTGACAAATGTACCGTTATCTAATAATAACAACAATTGTTTCCTAAATTCAACGGGGGTCACACCAAATATACTAGGATATTTTGCGGTATATTTTCGCCGAATATAATGATAATTACTTATTGTCAACATTTTATATATCTCTAAACTGTTTTTGATGATTCATCTTCCAAAATTCTTCTTTTTCAAGAGATTTCAAAAATAATTTTGCACTATTGCCTTTACCAAAATCTGCATCCGTTTGTTGAACTTTATGCAAGTCGATAGTTCTTAAAGCCTCTGATATATTTTTTTTACTATAATCTACATTGATAATATTAGCATGAACAGCTCTATTTTGTTGGCGGGTTCCAATATTAATAATTGGAATTCCGTAGTAAGGGGCTTCGCGTATTCCAGCACTGCTATTTCCTATTATGAATTGACAATTTTTTAATAATGTTAAAAAATATTCAAATCGTAATGATGGAAAAATCCTGAAGCGAGAATTTTCTTTTAAGCTTTCATAAGCTTTCAAAATCTTTTTGCTTCCTAAATCATTATTTGGAAAAACGACTATATAGTTATGATTATCCTGCAATAAGGAAGAGACAAAGTTTTCTGCGTATTTTTGCATATCTAAAAATTCAGTTGTCACAGGATGAAACATTACAATGGCAAATTCATGAAATGGAATTTTGTAATACTCTTTTACGATATTCAATTGAGGTAATTGGTTGGAAAACATAATATCAATATCAGGAGAACCAATTACGAAAACAGATTCTTTTATTTCTCCCATTTGAATCAGTCTTTTTTCAGCTTCTTTATTTGATACAAAATGTATGTGACTTAATTTGCTTACACTGTGCCGAATTAATTCATCGACGGTTCCTGAAATTTCGCCCCCTTCTATATGTGCAACCAAAATATTATTAAGTGAACCTACAATTGCTCCGGCAAGAGTTTCTACACGATCACCATGAACAACTATCATATCCGGGTTTATGCTTTTGCAATAACCCGACAGGCCTTCAATGGTTTTAGCC
>Ga0247810_10000615_pt1 | contig 33498 bp, 17 predicted proteins | sample UWRJL119311C1_FD_179918 | JGI IMG/M metagenome (GOLD analysis project Ga0247810, IMG submission 179918) | Plant litter microbial communities from Arlington Agricultural Research Station in Wisconsin, United States - UWRJ-L119-311C-1 | ecosystem: Environmental > Terrestrial > Plant litter >... | reverse complement strand
CTTTTTCAACATTGTCTAACGTTTCTCTTAATTTTTCATTCTTTTCCCGCAAACTAACCATTTGGTTTCTGAGCTTCACCATCTTATTGTAATTACCTCTTTTATTCGCTTCAGAAGTTGCTGTTGCATGCCATTTTTTATGTTTATCATATTCTCCCATCAGCTTCTCATACCGCTTTGTATTTGATGTAATTTGACTAGTAAGATTTTTTCTTGTTTCACCAGTTAAACCAAGTAATAATTGTTTGGCAGCATCTTGTTTTGTACCGGTGAAATTCGCCGGCATATCTCTAATAAGATTATCATAAATCCATTCTCCCGCCTCACTCCAAGTGGCAGACGCGACACTTGTATTAGTCCAATTATGAAAATATGCCCCACCTAAACCTGCAGAAACACGAACACTTGTCAATTGTGGATCAACTCCAACACCTAATTTACCTGATGAAGTTTGAATAGAAAACTCTCCTCCTCCTGCTACATCTCCTGCAATTCCCGTTTCTGTGCCATCTCCTCTCATATCCGCGGCGCTTCCTCCAAATATACCGATACCTAAACCAACGCTTCCCTGAGCTCCCCATCCGATACCTGTACCTGTCCCGGCGAATGCCAAAACACCATCTATCCCAATACCAACACCTGCATAAGCAACCCCACTCACAACCCCAATCGTAGATCTCGCTGTAACTGAAATAGTTAAGTATTCCAACCCTTCAAGTTCTATCCCATCAATTACACGATTCTCACTAAATGCATATGGCGAGTTGTATGGGTATTTAGCTGATAGTGGATCAGTTGTAAAGAATCTACCAATACGAGGATCATACATTCTGTATTTATAGTTTAGATTGTTCCCTTCTCCCCTCATTTCATCATCTTCCTCTTGTCCTTGAAAACCATATCGGTAATCATTCGTCTCCGCTACAACTGATACATTTGTTGATTTTGTGATCGAAATATTATCCACCAGGTAAGTTCCTGATTGTCGAATCTGTATGAATGAATAACCAGTGCTTGACGAGAATGTAATTGAATACGTTCCGGTCGCAGTAATTGGAGTTACGGTGTATGTGCCAAGAGCTCCTCCCATTGACGCTGCCTGGAAGATCACAATATTCACTGTGCCAGTTGCAGCAGTTCCTATATTTACGTCGACATTCAAGGTATGCGTTACCCCGGCTGCCACAGCAAAATACTGGTGCGCTCCATGGGCTCCGTTGCTACTCACAATCTGCAGTTGCTGACTTCCTCCGGAAGGTACTACCGAAAGCGTTGTAGTGCTGTAATGTGTCCAGCCATCAATCGTATTTACCGATCCGACCGTCGTAATAACCGGATTTTCGAAATCAGTTGCATAAATAGTTTCTGTCAAAGTTGCCATCTCCGTTGTCGGAGCAGCTTCAAACTTACGCCCTTCCAGCTGTACACCGAATGGAGAGTAATCATTCGACTGACGAATATCCGCCAGCCAGTAATTCACAGTTGTACCACTCTGATGTGGGATTGGCTTATCCGAAATTACGCTCAAAACGTTCCCTAAGTGGTTGGTAAGCTCATAATTGCGATCTCCGATTTTATGCTCAACAAGACTCATCACGTAATTTCCTACTGTTGTCATTACACTCACATTCGTATTCATGACTCCCAGTCGTTTACTTCCAAAAATGTGACGCTCCGCCTGAACAAAAGATACCGTTGCACTGGAAGAATTTACTACTCTTTCGTACACTGACATTGTATTTCCCTGGGCATCCAGCATGTAATAAGTACTTTTCTTAAGGGCTCCTGCAGATGTGAATTCGTGCTTCGCAATACGGTTACCCATGGCATCGTAGTCGAATTTCGTGTTTCGTTTCGAGCTTCCTGAAATACGCTGGATCTCTTTCACTTTACCATCAACTCTCCAGATAATTTTCGCAATTTTCTCCTGGACATCTTTTATGAGCCTTCCTTCGTTATCGTAAGCATAGTTATTGGCAGTGTTCACATTTCCGCCGGAAACGAAAACTCCCATATCTTCGATATCTTCAGTATAAGTTCCCGTCGCAGCATCGTTTACATGGTACAAACGGTTCTGTGTCTTTTTACCTGCTACCGGCTCATGGTAACGGTAAGTAAGGTTATCTATCAAAGCACCATTTTGGTCTGCACGCTGCTGTTGTTGAATATTTCCGTTAGCGTCATAAATAAAACTATTATAATAACGAGTAGTACTACCAACACCCCAGGTATTACCTAAAATATTCGTGTAGCTTCGACTTTCTTTTAGTCGGTTTAGCTGATCATACCTGTACGCATTCCCCAAAGGAAGAACGGTTCTTGCCGGCGCCGGATCCGTAATGGTTGTTATCATACGGGCGATATTTCCATTATAAAGATCAGCGCTGTTGGCTGTCAAATCAGACGATGTTTGTGTCGCCGTAAAAACGTTTCCACCCGTGCCGATCTGCTGATAGTCGCCTGCAAAGTAATGTAGGCTATAACCGGACACATCTCTTCCGACCTGTTTGTTTACGGAAGTTGAGACTCCATCTCTGCCAGGATCACTTGTAGGATTCAATGTATTCGAATTGATATTTTTCATCCACCCATGTACAGTATAAATGTAATCCAGTCCTTGTACGCGTTCTTCTCCGAGTTCTATTCGTGCAAGCAAACCGTGATCGTAATAAGTGTAATCGGCATCTCGATCCCAGTATGGTGAAGTAGTCGGTTCATTTTCAGAAGCCGTCTGTCCAAGGGCTGGATTTGTTATAGGCGTAGTGGTAGTAGTATATGATTCTACCATTTTATTATCTGCATCATAGGTATAAGCATGATGCCACTGATCGACTTTACCAGATTGGTAATCCAAACGGTGGACATTTCCGGAAATAAGGTCATAATTGTAGTCTACGCGTTTGAAACGATTGGCTGCAATATCCGATATTCCTGCAATCAGCTTATTATCCTGAACAATTGTTTTCACATTTCCGTGAATGTCATAATCATAATGGGTCGCATGGTCGTAAACACTTGCGGTTGCACTGTAGATTTCCGAATAAGTAACATGCGTGATTCGTTTACGCTGCGTTGTAACCGTAGCTGTAAAAGGCAAGCCGGTAATTACAGTTGCATCGTAATAGCTTTTCGTTACTTCCTTACGGGATGCAGCGGCATTTGTATTCAGCCAGGTAAGCAGCTTCGCATCGTTCACCACTGTAGGAACTTCAAAGTTGTTTACTGTAGCTCCGAATATCGTAGCGAATTTTGGGGATGCGTTCTCTTCCTTCTCACCGACTTCGGTTACACGACCGAGTACATCGTACAATGTGTAGCTAAATTTATTTTCAGCATACTGGCGCGAATTCTGGCTTACGACAATACGTCCGAGCCTGTCGTAGAAGAAACGTGCTGTAAAGTCTTCGGATTCATCATGGATACGGCGAACGTAAGGAATGGCCTTGGTTGTGTTTCCTACCAGGTAAACTCCTCCCCAGACTCCTTCGTAACGCGAGCCAAAGGCAATAGCATTAATGCTAATATCAGTCGTCGCGGTAACATTTGTTCCTATCACATTCCTTGTTTCCCAGCTCATGCCCGTAATAGCATGCGTAGTAGGATTGTTACCCGTAGAAGTACCACGATGGATCATTCCACTCGTACCACCGGAAGTAAGGTACCCTATGGTGTTGTCGTGGAAATAGACATCTGTAAACGTATATGTTCCAACAATACCTGTGCTCATTCCCGTGAAAGTTGTAGCAGAAGGCGCAATATAAGCTACATAACTTGACGGACCTACGACCATCAGGCTCGCGTTATCAAACACATGAATTGCATTGATAGGCTGTGATGAAGAAGCTGTCGTATAAGTACTAATTACCGCCGTATACGTATTGGTTGCCGGTGTAAGCGTTAACTTCAGAATGCTGTTACCTGAAGCCAGGTAACCAACATTTCCATGCGTTGCGTTGAACTGGATATCGCGCATTGTTCCTGTATATGACTGGAAAGTGGCAACATCCGCAGTTACTTTTGCAAAATAATTAACTCCGCCAAGTACAGAGAAGTGGTCACCGTTCGGTGCTTTTTTCGTCCATACACGGTTGATCGTGCTTGCCAGGTAAGCAGTGGAAGACGGAAGAATTACCTTCCATGTCAATCCGCCATCCGTTGTCTCGCGCACATAATAATTCGTTCCGGCAAATGTTCCCATCTGCAAGCCATCGAAATGAACATCATTGATTCGCGGACCGAACACCTGCTTTAACGGCGTGGCATTGAAGCCCTGGTAACGGTAAATTTTCGAATCGGAGCCTACAACGATTACTTTCTGCTGTGTACCCGATTGTCCCGGAATGATACTCATTCCGTTAAAGTTAGCCGATTCCGTATGAACAAAGGCAAATGGTATTGTTGCAGGATCGTCACTGTAAAGCATCGCTCCGTTGTTCCCTGCAATGTAAGTCATGTTTCCGTTCGTCACAACACTGTTCAGCTGCTCATAGAACAAGGCCTGGTCAACCGCAACTGCATTCATCATCGTATGATTTTGTACGACTCCCGTTGAAAGATCAAGCGTTCCAACGGCTCCATTTGTTCCGCAGAAAATAGGCTTAACGTTCGAAGCAATCGCTGAAACAGCATTCAGATCGTCTGTTTTTCCAACCGGAACAACATTCCAAAGGCTGGTAGCTGTTATTCTTTTCAGGAATGTTCCGTTATCTCCTACAGCCACATAATTCAATCCGCTTGCACTAACCGGGTGAATATCTTGCATCGGCAACAGGCGCAGTGCAGACCTGTCGGTCCAGGCAACCGGCGAGCTTGTATGGTTGGACGTCGCAGTAATGGATACGGTTGTTGTAAACATAGCTCCTCCGGTACCAACTCCTGTGAGTCGATCACTGGATATGCCAAGGTACAAAATGGATGCTGAGGCTGTAAATCCTGTTCCGTTCAGTATCACAGGTGCAGTGGGAGCTGATGTTGTAAGCACACCGCGGTAAACGCCACCACCACTGGCAGGATTATAGGCAAGTATGAAAGAGTTTCCACTAACAGGTGAATTCAGTACTACATCATTAAATGTTGCTCCTGAAGGTGTAATATCCGTTACGGTGAAGGTTGTTCCGGCAGCCGTTTTGAAGAGGGAGTAAAGCCTGTTCTGGTGACTCAATACGATAATAGCTACTTCATTGGCAACAGTGATCTTTTTAGCTACGATCTTTTTCGCTATTTGCTGTGTACCAAGATATATCGGTAGAGTTCCTATCAGGGAATAAACTGCGGCCGCAGACAATCCGGTCGTGTTGGAAAGGTAGATTGCTCCTACATTATCACCCGCAATGAAGCGCGTTACAGAACCGTCAACATAAGAACCAAGAGCACGATCGTTTATAAACGGATTGTTGTTTACAGGTGTGCTGTTAATGACAACAACAGGGCCTGTAGCATTCATAATAAGGCGTTTTCTAACTCTGTCTCCTGAATTATTCTGCGCAATGATCTCCAGCTTTGTATCCTGTTTAACGAATGCAACCGAAGAAAATATCTGCCCGTCATCAACCAAATCCCATGTGATTCCACCATCGAAGGTCGAATAGATTCTTGTCAGTGGACTTCCATCGTCCACAAAAGCCATTCCTCGGGTAGCATTCAGGAAATACAATTGTTTAATGATTCCCTTCAGGTTGCTTTTCACCATGCTTTGTACGTGCACAGTTCCGCTTGCAGGCGTGAATAGTTTGACGATGTTTCCATCCACCCCGGCGGCATAACCATCGGTAGCAGAATAATAATACACGGTAGTCAGATCGGCTCCAACTACTTTCTCCAATGTGGAAACGTTGGTTGAATTGATCGTGTTAAAGATGGCATCATAAGCCGGAGCACCGGAGATGGTTACTGTGTAAAGCGTATTCGTTCCACCAACATCCTGCATAGATGTTACATTTATGATAGAGCCTGTAACACCTGAAGGCATTGCCAGCTGAACCGTCGTAAAAGATGGAACAGGGCTAACCGAGTTACCATTAGCAGTAGTCAGGATCATTCCTGTTTTTGTAATAAAACGTCCGGAGCTGGCACTGGTAAAGTACAGATCGGCAAATTCTCCTACGACAGCTATACCGTAAGTATTCATAAGATCCCATGTGATACCATCGATCGTTCGCAGAGCAAGTCCTGATTCGCCAATCGCGTACCCGACAGTTGCACTCATCATCTGAACTTTTTTCAGTTTTCCTGCAACCAGATTGTTAACGCGTGTCCAGTTGGCACCTCCGTTTTCCGTACGGTATAAGTAACCTCGTGTTCCAAGTGGCGCATTGGTCGTGCTGATATATCCGGAAAGATAACCTGTATTGCTGTTTATCATCTGGATAGCTGTCGTTGTCAGACTTGAAGCCAATCCGTTCGGAAGTGTAATATCCCAGATATCCATTGATTCCTGGTCCGGAACTGACTGGCGTACCAATTGATTCAATGAGTTGTATTCATAGATCGAAGCAAGACGATGTGAAGTGATCACGTTGTGAGTCCCGTTGGCACGGTCTTTTTTAATGTCTATCTCCGTCTGATCTGTATAAGAAGTCAGCGGGAGCAGCTCTACTCCTTCCGGCGGAACTGTTTTAATCAAATTCCCTGCCTGGTCATAATAGTAGAGTGTTCTGTGATATTCCTCATCCGTATAAGATCTGGTAAATGTTTCGACCACACTTCCTATACAATGCTTGGTATACCTGTCCCCAATATCTGTTGCCATTCCATTTATATATTCCAGGTAGGCATTCTGCGCATTTTCCAGCGTTATATTCGTCAGGAACTCCATACATGGATCTTCGAACTCTCCGGTTGGAAAGGTAATGGAAGTATTAATCGTATCCGGTGCGCAGGGATCTTCCGTTGGATTGCAATAACTTATCAGATCTTTCACGGCACCTCCATTCAGAACGATAGCTCCACCCATGATATTCAGAATGTCCCCACTGTAGTCCTTCACACAATCGCACAATTCGTTTTCGGTGTAAGTATCAAAATCGATTACATACTCAATAAGAGGATTTCCATTTGCTTCAGCCCATGTATTGTAGTCCAGGGTTCCTATCAGATACAGATAAACATAGCGTCCAGGACAAAGGGCGTCATCTCCATGACCGATCCGGTCATATCCATCCCATGCGTTAATAGTTGGAGGAACAGGCATTACAGCTGTTGAAGCAGCAGTAATGTAAGTGGTGAGCAAATCACAGTATTCCTGTGAAATGTAACATAAAGCATGTTGCTGGAAACTGGAGTAGCTAGTAAAAGCGTTAGCAATAGTTACACTATGAGCTATCGCCCATGGCGAGCTGTTAAATGCCGCCAGTTTAGCAAGATAAAGGTTGTATTGATCAGCGCAATCCTCGTTATCCATAGCCTGCAGCAATATGCCCGCCTCATTCTGACTATTGTTGATCTCTTCCTGGGATTGAGGAGTTGCAGATATGACATCTGAACATGGCGTTTCACATGCTCCCATCGCTTTGTCCGTGTAAGTCCTTCCATCAAAATAATCAGCGACACAGTGAAGAGTCGCGATTGTAGCTCCGCCTGCATCGAGACATACCATATCAAATGTGTTTCCACCTGTAGCATTGAAAGCAGACACTGTTTCTATTGTAGCGATACTTGCACTGGAAAGTGAGAATGTTCCGGGAGTAACAGATACGATATCCAGGTCAAGACGAGGTGTTAGGCCGCTATATATAAGGAATTTGGTGTTTGTAACATCGTATTTCCAGTAGAAATTGGCAGCTGGTCCGCCGTTCGAAGCAACTTCAACCAAATTTGTGACCAAAGGAGTAAGCGTTGCAGAACCACCCTGGATCTGGTAGCCAGCCGTATTGTTGAGGGCATTGGATGTTGTAACAGCTGATGTAAGCTGAAAAAGCTGATTACCCAAAGCACTAAGCTCACAATCAACAGGAACATTCTCTTCCTGGTCAAATCCGCAAAGTGCAAGATCAAAAGAGGTAAATCCGTTTAGCTTAACAAGCTTGTCCGGCGAAGCTCCCTGGTCAACTACAGCCATGACTGTAAATGTTGTACCTCCGGTTACGTCTGCAACATAATGCAGATCACTGAAGTCAAGAATATCCGCCCATGTAAACACAACAGGCTCGCCCGTCAGTTTGTTCAGCTCGATCTTCCCGTAAAGTGTAGCGCCGTTCATAAGGTCTACCTTCAGCTGGGCAGGCAAACTTGATGCCTGTGTCCAGGTAATTGTAGGAGCGGTAGCAGGAACATAGTCATTCATCGCGAGGTAAAATCCTGTAAACGTATTCAATGGACTTACAGCCGGATTCATTACGAAAGAAATATCTTCCAGCTGGTCGGTTGCGGCAACTTCGCTAAGCAAAGACTCCATGCTTATAGCCTGGAAACATTCACCTGTAAGCAGGTACTGCTGGTAAGCTATATCATTCTGATCGTAGTCCAGTACCTCTAAAGGAGATGTGAACCTGCGTATTTTGTACTTGTAAAGCTGGTAGGTTGCAATGTTACATGGCTGACAAGGATTGGCAATGAACTCACTTGAAGTGATCGATAATCCTGTGAAAGCCAAGAAACCATACTGGAAAGGATTGAATTCCGTATTCTGTATACAGCCATTGTAGCCTTTATACCCCACTGTACTTATGGAACGGTCAATAGACATTTTGCGGATGATCTCCTGCTTGGCACTGTAATAAAGCGAACGGAAAATATTCCATTCTTCATCTTTGGTAGGAGCGTATGTTCCGAATTCTACCCATGTTGAAGGAATCGAGGTTACACCAACTGCACCTTCATGCTGAGCAATAAGTGCTGCCAGTTCCATCATGGAGTAGGAAGTTCCATTCAGGGTAATGTAATTGTATACTTTGTTGTAGAATTGAGTACTGTATGATCCGTAATTGACCATAAACGGATCCCAGATCGGATTTGTTGTAACAGAGAAATCTTTTATTCGAGCATCAACAGGCACGGGAAGAACACTTGGAACAAATCCGTTAAGTACAGCATCTCCCCAGCTTTGGGTCATCTTCATTGTTTCATCGAACGACTCAGATGTCAATGTGCTTGGTGCATTGTTTGGAGTTGTTAGTTCCAGGCACGTTTTGTAGAAATAGACTTCAGGATGGTAATAAAGGAGTGAATTCGCCCACGAGCTTTTAAAGCGGTTAGCAAAATCTTTCACATTAGTTAGATTCTCAGGATAAGTATAGTATTCACCGGTGGACGCATCCACAGAGTAAGCATTAGAGGCCGGGAGCCATGTAACAACATTACCCATATTATCGAACGTAGGAACAATCTGTACACGTGAACGCGTGGTCATATCAGCTTCGTAGTAAAAACTGCTCGCACCTGATATCGTTCGAGGAACCTGCCAGTCGTAAACCCCTGTTCCGGGAGCTCCTGACGCGAAAGTCTGAGGCAATTGGTTAGAGCTGTTATATACTGAAAGGTTATCTGTCAGATCGATGACACCTGCTGACTCGAATTTGCCATATTGTCCGCCCGGACTAACATCCGTCATCATCAGTTGTTTAGTTGTCTCACAAAGCGATTTGCTTTTACAAGGCAGCTGACATTGCTCAACCAGGTAATAATAATGTTCCTGGCTTCCGTAACCGGCTGTCAGGAATTCCTCCAATGTTCCGAGATTGGCGACACATTCCGAACAGCTAATCGAATCACAAGCCGTGAAATCAACATCGGCAAGGAACTCTTCCTGGAACTCTTCGAGTGTCTGAACACAGGTATTGTTAGCAGGATTCAAATAAATCTGAACATAAGCATCCTTAGCGGCCTGATTCACGGTAAGTGTCTTCGTTATCTGGTAAGTTCCGATTGGAAGGCTATTCATGACGATAGACAAAGGCGTGAACGTATAACCGTCAATCACCGTGCAGCTTGTTTGATAAACGGGTAAACCATTTACCAATGTAAACGTCCCTGTGGTTTTTGTATGCAGCGAAGGAGTTGTAAGCTCTGTTCCACATTCATCTGTCACACGGATACTGAGATCATAAACACAGCCCAGGCAGATTCCTTCTGCCAGGCACGGGTCTTGAAACGGTTCTACTGCCAGTCCGTAATTCAAAGTGACGTTGGTGGGCGCACTCAGGCTCATCGTTTCATTGAAAACGATTGAATTTCCATCAATGGATAAATGATTGGAAGTCGATTGAAGCGCCGCATCTTTTGCAAGCAGGTCATCTGTCAGAACCACCCCGTTTCCAGCAGAGGATTCCAGCCCGGTAAGGTTAGCCGGTGTAGCACCTGCAAGTGATGTTGCAATAACTCGTCCTTCCTGGTCCAGGTAAGAAACGCTTACCTGTCCGTTCGGATCAACAACCATGTTTTTCTGGTAGTGTGCCGCATCTCCTACCTCAGAGCCGAACATCCGGTCCAGCTGTATCTGTGAAGGGTGAGCATAATAAAATTTCGATTCATGACTTGGTGTAGCACTTAATCTGAAATCGTCGCCCACTCCACTCTGCCGGCGGATTCTTCCCGTGTTATCAGGCATGTATTCGACCTGGCTGAAAGGGAATTTCTCTGCATCGGGAACAAAAGCCTGCTCGGCCGTCTGATCCGTATTAGAAGGAGAGTAGTATTTCGAAGCACCTGCATTGGTGCTCATACCACTTGTTGTAACTGCACAAGGAGTTCCATCGGGACTCAGGTCAAAATCTGCTCTCGAATAAGGAATTGCAGTACCGTCTTTCAGGGAAAACTTCGGATAGTATTTTAAAGATGTCTCGGCATAAGCCGCTGCATAGGTCGTTTTTTCAACCGGTGTAGGCAACACCTGTATGGCCGGCCTTCCTTGGTGGTCGTAAATCGTTTCTCCAACAATCGTATTATTATCGGTATCAACCTTCGTAACCATCTGCCTGTTCCTGAGGGTTCCGTCAAAGAAGGAAACAATCTCTTTCTTTTTGCCTTCTTCCGCATACGTAGTACTGTATTGCCAGTTTTTTTCATACTCATAAGGCACAGAATGATAGTAGCTCTGAGTCATTGCTGCGGTGTTAATATCAACAGATGTCCAGGCTCCGTAAATGCGACTGTTAATATCCGCAGTTCCCCTGCCGACTGCACGGATCCGGTAACATACATATCCCTGGTCAAATGCCAGTGTGATAGGATAACTGTTCTTAGAAGTGGAGATACGGGTGGAATTGCGTCTGAAATCAACTGGTAGCTGTGCCGCAGGAATAGTACTTCCCACTCCTGTTGACCCGTAATCATTTATATGTGTCCACTCCAACTGATATTCTTCTACTACGGCAATGGTTGTTGGAGCATTCCATGACAGGATGAGCAGGTCGTTAATGCCATCGTTATCAGTATCCTGTATAGTAGGAGCAACAAAGGAAGGCGGAGTTGAAGCATAAGGTGCAAAATCATAGATCCTGTCAACGAAAAGATCAGCATGAACATACAAATTTGCAGGAAGTGTAGTAATTGCAGTCGAAGATCCATTTAACCAGACATTCACAATTTTCACTGTATAAGCCTCGTATCCAACCAGCTGATTCATCTGCTTGTCCTCGTAAGACTGAGTTGCAGGATTATAGGCTATCTCCATAAAAATAGTGGTGGTTCCCGTAGGCGTCGTCGGAGTAGCGCTGTAAGTATTCCAGTATTCAACGTACAACTCTACTTTGATGGACGTCATCGGTGCAAAGTAAGTGGGATAATGATGATCGACACCAAAGGTGATCACTCCTGTTTTCGACAGATCCGTATGGGTAGCGGATATATTGGGGATAAACACGGAGGTCGCCGCAGTAGAAGTCCCGACAACAACCGGAGTTGATGAATTCGGTGTATAGATCTGGCCTTGAATAGCAGGTACAATAGTAGCATGTCCAGCAAAAGGAAAAGCTGCAATCAGCAATAAGAAAAAATAGCGCAAAGTTCTCATCGTGCTCATTAGTTAGTGTGGTTTGGATTGTATCGAAGATCTTCAAGGCGGTATTTACCAACCATTGAAGGATTAAGCGTATAAGTATCGTTGGTAACGGAAACCCATTTTCCAAGATCGAAAGCCACCGGTGACGGTGCTCCCGCCTTGCGTTGTTTGTACTCAACAACGACCATCGGAAGCTCCTGTGTATCATCATCAATGGTTTCGCTGAAATAGTTTCCTGCTGCCATGTACACAACGATCTTCGACAATTGCTTTGTACGTTTGTCGATGCGGATTTCCAGTGTTGGTCCGGCGGAAGACTGTTTGTTCCTGCGAAGCATCTGGTAACTGATCTGCTGATCTGTTTCAGAGCGCTTGAACGTGTAATTTTCCCATTGATCACTCTGTGTCAGCAGTGTCATATTAACAGGATTGAACAGTGTATCCGGGTTAACGAGGATGATCAGGTTCTGTGCCGTATCAACGACCATTTTGATAGTGTTCGTCTGAATGACCACCTGGCCATCACTCACGGAACTGTATTCCTTGCCTTTTCCACGGATAAACATTCCTTTGGAAGTAGACATGGGCTTCAGATCGGCATAATGCCGAAAGATGCTTCGTTCAAATTCAACTGAAAAATCGGGAGAACGGAAAGTTTCCGAAGACGCAAGCAGGTCTTTTTTCACCAATTCAAGATCCGCATCTTTCCACACCTGAGCATTGGAAACGAGTGGTGAAAGGACCAGTAAATAAGTCAATAATTTTATCATGGCTTTCCGGATGAGTTTTCACGTGTTTCATTGATGGTGAAGATTCCTTTCTCGGTTTCTTTTTCGACCCTGATCAGTTTACCTTCTTCGTCGTAATCGTAGAATTTGGCATAGTTCCTTTCATCGAGCTCTGCCACAAGTCTAAGTGTCAGAGGATCGTAAACATAGCTCATCATACTACCGTCCACAGGATAGATTCTCAGATCATCGAAATAAACGTTGACTGATGCGCTTGTGGTGCTAAGTACAAGAGAAAAAGTGCCCGCCGTTGTTACTGTAAATACGCCTTCAATGCGCTGCCAGCCGTCGATAATCGGGCCTGATGGCACAAGAGCAGGTAACGTTGATCCGCTGGTTGTGATAGTAACCCTAGGAAACGTATAAGAGGTTTTGGTTAAAGCAGCGCCGGCTTCCATGGTCCACCCGGTGAATACATAATTTCCGGGAGGTGGCTGGAACGAACCAACGCAATCCTCGCAGGAAACAGTCGCCTGATCAGTATCGCAGCTAAGTTTTCCTGCAACGGGAGTACAGGTAATGTTATTAACGCACGCCGTAGTCATCTCGATCAGGTAGTACTTTCCTGTTACCGGGGCCAGCGAAATCGTGTGACTAACACCAGTCAGCGTTTGTAACGGGCTAGCGAGTGAATTATACTGTTCACAACCTGCCGAAATAGAATTATACGGACCGTAGATCTTCAACGTAGACGAGGTCGTTGTTGTGATTCCAAGTAAGGCAGTGGAAGTTCCTGTAGTTGCGCATTTAATAGCATAATACAGCTTAACATTACCACCCATACAGTTAGAGAAGATCGTAAAGTCTATATCTACACTGTAATTCTGGCATAATTGCATCGCAGCGGCACAGGAGGTATTGTTGGGATTGGTCGGTAAGTTTTTAACCGTCCGGGCATTTACTCCCGTAACGATCATCAGTGCCGATACTAATAAAAAAAGATACTTAGTCATAATGTAGTTTATTTTAGAAGCTTGCCAGCCCGGTGGTATTGAAACATGTTTTACAACCCTTGCTGTCGGTCACACACAAGCGGATCTCGAAATAGCTGGATGAATTAAAAGTAATAGCTATAGTACCGTTAGCATTTAAAACGGCATCACCCGTACCACTGATCACCTCTGCTTCTAACTGGTAAGGAGCTGTTCCATTCTGGATATTGATAACAGTTGGAATGGCTGATGGAGAAAGCGAAAGTGCACAAGGTGCATTCGATTCACACTCATTTGTCAGATTCCCAAAAGTACGCGGCTTGGCATTGGTTACAAGGATGCTGTTACGACCTGTGTGAGCTTGTGCACTGCTTACTCCACCGACTGTCGTGGTAAAGAAATTCTGATCCATACAGTTTGTATAGTCTTTGTCTTCAAAGCTTCCAAAAGCCAGTTGTTTCATTCGGGTGTTGGCTGCAATTGCCGTAGTTAGCGTATTGTTAAAACTGAACTGGGTAGCACTGTAACGACCAAGCGGATCACGTGTTTCAAGTGTCATACCATTCGGACTGTACTGTGTAACTTCTGAAACATAAGTCCAGTTCTGACCTGCAATTCCCCAGGAACCACCAGTTAGCCTGTAATATGGAGTATAGCTTGAAAACACTCCATCACGACGGATATTTGTATTGTTGTCGTAATCCGATTGGGTTCTTCCACTCAGGTGCGTATAAGATTTCACAGGTCGCCAGTTACCTTTAATACCCAAAACATAAGGGTTTGTTGTTTCCGTTTCTCCGGTAAAGCATTTGCAGTAAGTATTCCAATCATCACTGAACTCTACTGCACCAGCATTTAACACCTGCGTATAAGCATTCGACAGAATAGCGTTCAACGGATTGCTGAGTGAAGTAAGTGTAGCCATAGAAGTAGACTGCTTGTTCTTTCTTCCCGAGCGAACGACCTTAATGTCTGAAGTTTGAGCAGCCGACACCAGGATTGGCGCTCCGGTTTTATCGATCAGGGAAATTCCTGAAGATGTAACAGCGGCAACCCAGCCTTTCTGAACAGCTCCAAATGAAGATTTCACAACAACTTCATCACCTTCTACAAACTGGTTCAGTGATGGCGGAATTGCTACGAATCCGTTTGAATTGAAAGTCGCCGAGCTGTAAGTGTAGCCGGCATTCTTGTAGGCCATACCAACGCGGTCGTATTTCCAGTAAGCCGGATAATTCATGGAATAGACTTTATCATTGAAATCGGTTGTCGTCTGGGTAGCCAGTATCTCACCTGTTTCAGCATCGTATGCCAGGTTATTCGTTTCCACTATCGAACCGTCCTGGTTGGCAACCGTTTTTTCAAGTACTCCGAAACGATTGATCACTCTGCTCATTGTAGCACTGCGAAATTGGTTGAAGCTGATATCAACCTGCGGCCAGATCGTTGGAACTACAGCAGGGAACACCGCCGCAAAAAAGCCATCGACGTTTAAGTCTATACTTCCCCCATAAGATCCCATTTTACTTTCCCTGAAATCGGCTGTTCCGTCGTATTTTACTCCAATCTCTTCAATTGCAGTCGTACCGTCGGATTTAATTACCTGTACTTTATTAGTAAGGCGGTTCGCCGGAATTGCTCCAAGAATGATCGGGCTATGCTGATAAAAGTATTCAACCGTACTGATAGGAAGTGTTTTGTTCTGTGCGTAAATACTTTCTTTTTTCGGCTTGCCGTGCATATCGTTCAGCTCGATCGAGAACCCTTGTGAAGCGGTCAGCAACTGATATTTCGGTAAAACCGGCAGGAAGCTGTTGGCTGTCATCATATCGACAGAAGACTTGTGAACGATGGTAGGGTAATCTTTTGCAGTGTAAAACTCCTTCACTGTTTTACCAGTAGCTGTTCTCGTAACGCCAGTACGCTGAAGGTCGCGAATAACAACCCGGCTGTAACCAACAGACGGTGAAGGGAACTGGGATTCCATCACAGGATCTTCGATATAGAGTTTGTCATCCATAGCAAAGCGCTTCTTGTTCTCATAAAGAACGGGCTGGTGCCAAGGATTTTCATCTCCTCCGATCATCGGCTCGTAGCTCGCCACACCGGATGAAGTTCCATCTTCATTCTGATACACAAACTCCTGACCGTATTCGTATTTGTAATCAGTTGCAGGATCTGTGTCTTTCAACATATAATCCCAGTTGTCTGACATTAAAATACGCTTCACTCTGATTCCACCACCCAGTTTTTTGTGGCGCGGCTCTTTCAGACGGATCCATGATTTATTTACGACAATGTTTTGCCCGCGGCCCTCATTATAAACCTTCATATTAGGACCGGTGACCAGTTCTCCAAGACTTCCGAGTGCTCCTACTACCGACTGAGCAAAATCAAGAAGACCCTGTTCTGAACCATCAGCGCCATCGGAAGACGGCTGGGAATAAATATCGTTTGGCAAATGCAGTCTTCCAAACTGGATAGCTGCTTTCGTGATTGGACTGTAATCGGTAGATGCACCGTCTTTCAACTGCTCAGCCTCCAGGCCGACTTGTCCTATGATACCATTCTGAGCGACGGAGTTCACTCTCGCGTAACCCGAAACATATTCGTACTTCGTTGGCGAATCATTCGTTTCAGACATCCGGATTTCCACCAGGCATCGGAAGTAGATCATGTCGCCTATTTTAACATAATCGTTAATGTTGTCCGAAGCGCTATTCAAGCGGAAGAGCACATCTTTGTTCTTATCACCGGAATTAGAAACCGACTGAATACCATAAGAACCTGCCGCTACCGGAGTATTTCCTTCCGTTCCGGCAATAGGGAACATCTGATTGGCAGGAAGGTGCTGAACAAAGGCATAATCATCCGATTCATAGTCTACGGTAATACGTCCTCCCGAAGGAAGATTAATATATTTCATGGACCATGCCGCTGCATTCACATCCGTTTGCGTATTATTCTGAATAGTGTAAGGAAAATCGGCATTATTCATCACATCCATAGTAACGTTATGCGCACCTGACGAAACAGATGTTGGCATATAGAAGCCCCAGCGATCGACCGCCTTCATATTGTAACCCGGATTGTTCGGATATTCAAACGTGTAGGAGCTGCGCTTCATCTTGTTCGAATTCTGATACGTAAAGTAGATTTCTTTCAGTGTCAGCTTCCCGCCCTGGTTTGTCGCTGTGATGGGAGAGGTATTTCCCGGATATCCCTGGCACAGCAAGTAATCATATACGAAATGAACTTCCTGTAATGGAGTAGCAAGAGCAAGATTCGCTATATGAGCATTGTACTCAGGTTTGGAATACAACGAGATTTTTTTGATGCACTGCATGGACGAACTGTTGTCGATACCACCATCTCTTCCTGCAGCTTTACCTGCATCGAGCCTGTCCTCAAGAACAAAAACCGCAACGTAATTTTTGGTTTCGATCGTTTTTACATACCACAGGTCTTTTTCACCACGAATGAAGCTGGCTTTATCGTCTTTTTTATCAACCTTCAATCCCTCATTGTAAAAAGCCTGCTTTTCACCCATAGGAGTTCTCCATTCATAATTCGCTTCTTTTACATAGCTGAATTTAACGAAGGAACCCAAGTCATTATCCGACGGACCTTTGTCACCATCGGAATCCACGTAATCGTCACTCAGAACAGACGTCAGCATGAAGGAGTGCGCATAGGCAGGTGTTTTTGTAGAGCTGTAATAATTATCGATACCATATTGATTGTCCGGACCTACGACTGCAGATCCTCCAACGGAATAATTTACAAGTCCGTTGTAATAATCTGCCGGTGCAATACCCGCTGAGCCGTCGAGTCTCTGCCCTATTGAAAACGTAACATCTTCCTGGAAATGATTGTAGGCAGGAAGTCCGAATATATAGCGCCGGCCATCTGTTCCCAGTTGCGTGATCTCCCCTATGTGGTGATTGGGAGCCTGTTGTGACAGGTAAACATCCTCAACGCCAAATTCATCCTTGGGAAAGGTGTTAATCGCCATTCCATCTCTTACTTCCTGGATAGTCAGGAAAGTCATGAGCTGATTGCGCTTGATACGGTAATCCCGGTTATTGTCGGCCAGAGCTGCTCCGTTATTCACAAGGCTGGTAGTAACATTCGCTTTGAGCACCGGTGAAAGGTTGCTGCCGTCTAATGGGAAAAATGTTGGTGTAGCACCGCTGAACTGATCTACAAACAGACGGTCATTATCTACAGCATGCTCATTGGCTTCCTGAAATGCAAATTTTTCGAGCAAAGGTGAAGCATTCTCGAATTTCACAATACCTCCCGGCTCATTGGTTCCACCTCTCCATGGCCCGGAAGTAGATTCCATCATATTAAAGCTCAGATCGACTCCAAGGTCGAAGGCATTTCCGCCGCCAGTTTCAATCCCTACTCCACCTGATGTACTGTGAGTACTTGTAACCGGATCGAAAACATAACCAACTTCATTTCTGAAAGCGCGGAATGTACCTCCCGTTCCCTGTGCATTGACCGAAAAAATATCATACGTCAGGTGTGCAGAGGGCAGATTCGGTGTGTATTTGGTAAACGAGCCCTCATTGTCACGGTTGAAGTCCATTAGTGCATTATCCTTTAACTGACCTCTCTCCAGGTTCAGATAGCCATAAGCAGGATTGGAGAATGTTCTGTTATAATCCGGAATCCACTGTCTTGAATAAGAAACACGGATATCATAGGATGCATCTGCTGCGAAAAAAGTTCCCGCCACTTTCCAGTTTCCTGTTACGGAAACACTTTGCATAGAAGGCCCTACGGTAGGAGAATAACTATGCAGACCAAGATCATAAGCACCGCCAACGCTCATACTTGCATTATCGGAGTAATCGTTCTTTACATCTTTTGCTGCGTGCTTGGATGTTCCTTTGTAAGTTTCCGAAAGTCTTCCCGAGTAAGATATCTGACCCAATCCGGCACGTGAGTTCATCGATGCGCCGATAGTAGAAGTCAGCTTGAGGTTATTGTTCTCCTTATCTGTAATTTTCTTGTCAAAGCTTAGTGAAGGCGCAAAGCTAGCACCGTTCTCACTGCTTCCCGATAGTTGAAAACCGGCAGTACCTGATGGCGAACCAGCTTTACCAAAGTTAAATGAAGGCCCAAAACTGAATTGAGTCGCATATCCGGTATAGTTGTTATAGGAAAAACCAAGCCCTACATTAATTGATGCGCCACCATTTCCCATGATGCCATCACTGATTGTTGATGGATCAAATCCGAACAGCTCAACGCCTGCACCGAGATCAAGACCGATAGTCGTGTTTGCTTTCTGTGTCTGTGTTTTTTCAACCACATCACCGTTAAAATCATCCGGGAGACCACGCATATTACGAACAACTGAACCCGTATTGAGGTTCCAGCCCAGGCCAACCCAGCTGGCTTCCTGATCCATTGAAATTCCGCCTGTGTAGGAAATATTGATCGGGTAGCCTTCAATGTCCATCAACGGGATATTGTAGGTAAAATCACCCGTAAAGGGATCAACCATATCGGAAACACCGATCGGCGTAAAACCCTGAACTTCCGGCTGAGTTGGTCCGCCGCCACCTGCATAGCTAACGCTTGGAACGATCAGCTGGGAACAGAAAGTGAACAACAGGAACCAGGCAATAGAACGAGGTCCCTTCAGGTTGTCTTTATTAATGGTCATTTTCATACTATAAGACTTATTTAATGGTCAGTTTTGGTACTTTTTTCTGGAATGGCTTCAAATCGAACGAAATCAGCTTTTCGCTGAGATAGCGGTCTTTGAATAATAATTGCGTGGCCTGTTCGAAATCCGCTCCGCCAAAATCCATTGAGAATTTTGAACGTGGAAAATTACTCAATCCCCGCTCGGTGATCAATCCCGAACAATCGATCGTATCAACAGGACCGGTAAGCAGCAGGAGGTCTTTTTTCATTCCAAAAGCAAAGTAACTCGCACGGTCGGATGAGCTTTCTCCTTCTTTCACATTGTAATTGTAAATATCCTTACCAACGCCCGGAAGCTGAACGATCAGCTGGTAGGTCAGGTTTTTCTCATCGCGCTGAGAAGCATAGCTTTCTTTTGCCTCTTCGGCGGTAATTCTTCCTGACTGCAGATTCCGGGCGATCTCTACTTCCGCCGGCAATCTTTCCAGGATGTAAGTAATGTCATTTTCCACCACCGTATCCCTGTACGGATAATCGGCAGAAGTATACCATTTCAGATAATCCTGCGGACCAAGCGGCTTCCCGGAGCTCTGCTTCATGAGACCGCACGCAGTAAAAACTACGCAGCTCAGCAAAATCGATATGCAGGATCTGAACATCATTTGTTTACGTGAAAGTTCAGTGTATATGCTTGTTTCCGGCTGCCGTTCCATTCAAAAGTGGAAATGCCTTTTCTGACATTCAGATCGGTAAGATCGACGGTAAAGTAGCGCGTCTCAGTTGAGCTTTCGCTAACAGTTGTTTTCTGCGGCTCGTCGTTGATCATTTCCGTAAGCGCAACTTCGTGACGTACACCATCAGGGGTGCGAATGGCCGCTTTTAAATTCAGGGGGCCTTTTTCAGTGGTGCAGACATTGAGTGTTTTACCTGTCATTTCATAAACAGATCCGTCTGATTGACGGCGCAAAGCAACATAGGCCAGCTTTACCGGGAGCTCATCGGCAAGAATGAATTTCCACACTTCCGACTGCTGGATCACCACTCCATTGAACAGGTAGCTTATCTGCCAGGCGTACCAGATATTTTTCTTCAGTTCCTGGTCGCTGTTGCTGTAAGTTATAGAATTGGTCACGAGCTCACTGCGAATAAAAACAGGAACATTCAGCCCAATCGCTTCGGAAGGAGTCTGATCACCGGTGATCTCCGCTACAGTTATACGCTGGATCAAACGCGGATCCGTCTGAACCGCAGCAAGATTCGATTGCCAGACAAAAACAGGCTCTTTTTCATCGATCGAATCCTGGTCGTATGGAAGCGAAAGTGTAATCGGAAGATCGGAATACTGACCGGAAACCGTTCCGATCGCAAGCAGCATAAGTAATAGCAGGTTTGTTTTCATCATCATAAAATCGTAAAAGTTAGTTTTCCTCGCATGTAAAGCGGATCGACAATTGCCGCATCCTGTTTCATGAAAAAAGTATAATCTGTAGGAAGCCATCGCTGTGCAGTAACAGTAAGTGCAAATAATTCGCTGAATTTGAACCGGAAATTGAACTGAAATCCTCCGTTAACACCAAACTGATCGCTCTTCTGATACTGATAATTCAAACCCATCCCGAATTGAGGTCCGGAATAACCGAATTCCGGCTGGACCATCCAGCTGGAACCATCAAGTTTTTTGAGCCCCGAAAAGTCCATATAGCTTACTTTCACACCAAATTCCCATTTTTTCCAGGAAGCGGTGCTGTGACCTGTTAACTGAATAAGCGTCTGGTTGGAGTCTATACCCGAGATCTGCGCGTAACCGCCATCGAAAGAAGAAGTCAGGGACCATTTTCCGATAACACGACTGTTATAAAGGCCAACCCTGGAAAGGTGGCTAAGCGTCTGGGCACGTGACAAGGTATCACTATCGAGCTGGAGTAGCGTGTAAGATCCAAGTACCGTCACATTTCTGAAAAGCTTGCACCGGATCTCACCACCAACCTGGCGGGTAGTTCTTATACTTCTCAGCGAATCTGATCCATGAAACATATCCATCGCTCCGCGTACCTGGACAGACAAGCGGGAGGTAACTGTTTGCCGGTAAGAAGCTTCCCTGTGCTCTGCCCCTCTCAGGTAAATTCCCTGCGACCATCCATCGTAGTGATCGCCGAGTTTTCTAAAACCCAGCTTAAGCTCACCTTTGAGCTTCATGATCTTCCAGTTGACACCTGAAGCAAGCGCCAGTTTATCTGTGAATTTTGAAGGAAGACTATCGCCCGGGGCTGAAAATGACTGTCCTGCGGTTCCTGTCCAGGTTAAAGTCGGTATTCTTTTAGGAGTCAGGGCAAACGATACATTGGATGCGAGCTGCTGGTTTCCATCAAGGTGTTTACTGAGCTGTTCCCAGCTTTTACCGGAATAAAAAGTTTCAACGGAAATACTGTTCTTTCCCTGCTCTCCGTAGCCGATGATTGCCGAGCTTACGAGCCTCACAGAATTGACCGCGAAGAAATCGTTCACATTAAAAAGGTTCCCGGAATTAACCACCACCTGGTCGAATGCCTGGTTTGAGAACAGTTGATTAGGCAGTGTAAATCCGGCGGCAACATCGTAAAATGTTCGCCTGACCGTACCCGTAACGTGCACTCCCTGCATGGGCACGCTGTTATTTGAAAGCGCACTTTGAGACAGTGTACTCATTCCGAGATCGGCTCTGCGAATCCCGCTTAAAAAGGAATGCCCCTTTTTATTGGCCAGTTGCTGGAAATTATTTTTCAGGTTGAGATCCTGTTCTTTCAGCTTTGTGAGCTGTTCCTGCTTGAGATTCAGGGTTTCGGAAAGTGAGGCCAGGTTAAGATCGATCGAATCCATACTGGTCATCGGAAGATCCGGCATTGCAGGAATTGTTATATCCGGAACAGCCAGATCGGGAAGATCAGGAAGATTGATATCAGGAAATTTCAATGACGGATCGGGAGCCGCTAATGTATCTATACCGGGCTGCGGAACCGAAAAAGTGATTTTTCCCGCTGCAAGCTCCTGTTTTTTCAGGTTCCAGTAACTCAGTTTTCCTTCCAGTAAATAAATGCTGTCCTGGCAGCTTGCCATTAATTTCGCCTGGAGTTCGAGCTTCGATTGAAGCTGTGAAAGCTGTTGCTGACGATAAGCGAGTGCATCAAAGTTAATACGGAAATATCCGGGTTGTCCGGAGCGGTATTTTTCATCCGAAAGACGGAAAGAGCCATGAAGCGGAATGCCTTTAATGCTGAAATAATGATCTCCTTCACCGAAAAAATAGCTTACAGGAAAATCATTTCTCAGGTTCGGATGGATCCCGTAAGCAGAGCCAATTGCGAAAGTACCGTGAGAATAACTGAAAAAAGGGGTTTTTGAAGCAACTGATACTTCTCCTTCATTCGAAGGATTAATTCCACTGTTGGGGATTTGCGAGAACGACAAAGCAGTGAAAAAAGAGGCTAGTACAGTTGCAAGTGTTTTCATAAGTTAAGTGATACGAATCTATCACCTTATTTTGAATCTAACAAACTTTAACATTTTGTTTTTACATAAAAACAACGCTTCAACGTGATAACTGCTTAACATTCAAAAAACTAAGTTATTAACTTTTTGATCATTCTTATTAACAGTTTTAACGCAAAATTAACCTCTCATTCCTAAAATGAGGTTTTAATAATCATTTTATGACTAAATATTAATCATTCTCTTGTTTTAAACGTTCATTCTTTATAATTTGAATGGAAAACATAAAAAAATGCTTGTAAAAACATACGGTAGTGCAGTTTTTGGAATTGACGCAACCACCATCACGATAGAAGTTAACTGTACGAATGGAGTCAATTTCATACTGGTCGGGTTACCTGATAACGCTGTGAAAGAAAGTCAGCAAAGAATTAAGGCTGCGCTGAAAAACAATGACCTGAAATATCCGGGAAAAGAGATTACCGTAAACATGGCACCGGCTGATATCCGTAAGGAAGGCTCTACTTTCGATCTGCCGATAGCAATGGGGATCCTTGCTGCAAGCGGGCAGATTAACGGGCAGCTCCTGGAACAATACATTATTCTCGGAGAATTATCGCTGGACGGAGGACTTCAGTCCATCAAAGGAATTTTACCTATTGCAATGCAGGCTAAAAAGGAAGGCTTTAAAGGCATCGTCATTCCCGAGCAAAATGCAGCAGAAGCCGCGATTGTGGAAGGCATTGATGTTTATGGAATGAAAACGATGACTGATGTTATCCGGTTTTTAAACGGGGAATCAGAGATCCAGCCAACCCGCTATAACATTGAAGCCGAATTTAAAAAGAGCCTTGAAACCTCAGATGTCGATTTTAAAGATGTCAAAGGACAAACATCCATTAAACGAGCCTTCGAAATTGCAGCATCGGGCGGACATAATGTAATCCTGATAGGTCCGCCCGGGGCAGGAAAATCAATGCTTGCAAAACGGCTTCCAACCATCCTCCCGCCAATGAGCATCGAGGAGTCACTGGAAACGACCAAAATACATTCTGTTGCCGGAAAGATCGGTAAGCGGGCCGGATTGATCACACAACGCCCGTTTCGAAAACCTCATCATACCATCTCAGACGTTGCTCTGGTGGGTGGTGGTACTTATCCCCAACCCGGAGAAATTTCACTTGCTCATAATGGAGTGCTTTTCCTCGACGAGCTTCCCGAATACAAAAGACAGGTCCTGGAAGTTATGCGCCAACCGCTGGAAGACAGAACTGTTACGATCTCACGCGCAAAATTTACCGTCGATTACCCGGCCGGAATTATGCTGATCGCAGCGATGAATCCATGTCCTTGCGGGTATTATAATCATCCCGATAAGGACTGTGTTTGCGCGCCGGGAATTGTTCAGAAATACCTTAACAGGATCTCAGGTCCGCTGCTGGATCGTATTGATCTTCATGTCGAAGTTACACCTGTTTCATTCGACGACCTGGCCTATGATATTCCTTCCGAAGGAAGCTTTGAGATCAGGGAGCGGGTGATCCGTACACGACTGATCCAGATGGAGCGGTTCAAAGAAAACGATGCCGTTCACTGCAACGCACAAATGGAAAGAAAAGACCTCGAAAGACATTGTGGAATAGATGATGAAGGGAGAATGCTTCTTAAGAATGCCATGGACAGACTCGGGCTTTCAGCAAGAGCGTATGACAGAATCCTGAAAGTAGCGAGAACGATTGCTGATATTGAGAATGCCGACACGATTGCAACACTCCATTTATCAGAGGCTATTCAATTACGAAACCTTGACAGGGAAACCTGGGCGGGTTAATCAAACAATACCAGAATGCAAACAACTATTCCAACGAATTGATCATGAACAAGATCGTTGTGATTCCGGTGGCGATTCAGGTCAACATTCAGATCATTCGCATTTTTCATCGTATGCGGGAATTGCTTCTGACCAGCAAAGAACTGCTCCTTAAAATGGAGGACCTCGAAGAAAGAGCAAACGGACAGGACGAGAAAATTCAGATCGTTTTTGATTACCTGAAGCAATTTATTCGTGACCAGACAACTGAACGAAGCACAATTGGTTTTCAGCAAACAGCAACACAGAGGAAGGAATGATCAGAACCCCTGGAACCGGGAAATTCAGTAAACAGAAACAATATGCTGGATGTAGCCGCCACCAGGCTGCACAAAATTCAGGTAATACCAGCCCGTTTCTGTTGCCGAAAAATAGTAGGTATCCGTAGCGTAATAGGATTCGGACGAACCTCCGCTAGCAAGTTGTGATCCATATATTCCAATCTCGTAATTAATTCCCGGACAGGTAAATGTTCCACCTCCCGGAAAGCTGACGTAGCTGTAATTAGCAGGAACCATATAGGTTACCGAAAGTGAAATCTCTTCATACGGATAAGCATGATAAGGCCCGTTTACGGCAACAACTGGTAAAAGAACAGGTTCAGAATATTCGCCTGTACCAAGCCCCGGATCCGGAAAAGATTGTTTCTCGCAGGAGCTGGTTATGAGTAAAAGCATTAAAAACAGGCAACAGGCTCGTATACGCTTCATGATCTTTTGATTGGTGCCATGCCTCTACCAAAAAAGGCGCCTGATTTCCAGCGTACAGATGTTTTAAAAACGGGAAGGTTATTGTTTACGGACAGCCTTTACTTAATTTCAAACGCCAGCTCTACGAGACGTTCGATCGTTAGCAAAGTACGCGGGTATTTTTCGAGCTTTTTGGTAACAGGATTCACAATAAGAAAATCAGTTGCATATTCCAGGCAAAGCTCCAGGTCATGTGAAGCAAGCAGAACAATCTTGTTTTCTTCCAAAGCAATTTCCGCCAGGAGCTTCATCATCGTCCGCTTGTTCGGATAATCCAGGAAAGAAGTCGGCTCGTCAAGGAGCATCAATGGCGTTTGCTGGATCAATGCACGTGCTATTCCTGCTCTCTGGCGTTCTCCGTCACTTAATGTTAGCGTTGACTGACTAAGAAGGTGCTCAAGACTTAATCTTTGTGCAAACTGGCTTACAATTGCAAGATCTTCCTCATCCAATCTTCCGCTGAACCCCGTATGCGGAAATCTGCCCAGCTCAAGGTATTCCTGTGTGGAAAGGTTTTCAGCTCCGGCAAAACGACTTTCAACCAGCGAAATGAGCAACGATCGCTTTTCAGGTGAAAAATCATGCAGAGGCCGGGTGTTGTAACTGATCGATCCCATATCGTTCTTACCCAGAGCGATCGCATCCAGCAATGTCGATTTCCCGGAACCGTTTGCCCCGATCAGCACAGCCAGTTTCCCCGGTTCCACAGCAATAGCATCAATCCCGTAAAGCGTTCGGCCCACTCCTATTTTACAGTTTGTCAATTCAAGCATTGCGAACTTTTTTAAGAAGAAGGAATACCACCAAAGGCGCCCCGATAACAGATGTCAGCGTATTGATCGGCAAAACGATTACCGGTTCCAGGATGGTGATCAGCAAGTCGCAGAAAAGCATGAAAATCGCACCCACCAGCGCGGAACCAACCAGTAATTGCCGGTGATTACCTGTTTTATAAAAGATCTTCACCAGGTTCGGAACAATCAGTCCGACGAAAGCGATAGGCCCGCAGAATGCAGTCACCAAGCCTGTCAGCAGGGAAACGATGATAAGGATAAACCACTGAGTTCTGCGGATATTGACCCCAAGCACGCGTGCTTGCCGTTCTCCCAGAACGAGCGCATTTAAAGGCTTAACGATGAAAAATGCAGCTATGCATCCGGCAACTGCACAACCAATAATTACAGGAAGCTGGCTGAATCCGGGATTATTGAGGGAGCCGAAGCTCCACATCGTAAATGCTTTCAGGGCGTTGGGATCTGCTTTCGATAGAAGAATATCGGTAAAGGCAGAGACGAATGTTCCAAGCATCATCCCTATCAGCAACAGGGATACATGTGATTTTACCCGGGAAGCTATTAATAAAATAAGTAGCCCGAAAGTAAGAGCACCGAATCCGGCAGCAGCGGTAATGCCGATATCAGGCAGCGGAACGGATAGAAACCCGGCGCCGAGAACTATCATTGCTACAAATAAATGTGCCCCGGAAGTGAGCCCGAGAATAGAAGGTCCGGCCAACGGATTGTTCAGTAAAGTCTGCAGCAGCAACCCGCTGATAGAAAGCGAAACTCCGGCAACCAGCGCCATTGCGATTCGGGGAAGCCTCCATTCGGTGAGCAATCCGTATTGATAAGCTGCTTCTCCTTTTTTCGGGGAGATCCATTCGAACCAGCCTTCTCCTTCACCCGGCAATCCGAGAGCAATGAGCAGCACGATCAACAGCCCAACGATCAACCCTGTATGCCAGCTTTTCATCCGTTTCCTAATTCAGCTTTTTATAAAAGTGAAGCTTCGATTTTTTTCCTATTCCGAAAATGGAAACGTAATCACTGAGGATCCAGTGAGGATTCACCGCACTCATTTCCCAGAAATAATTCCCGTTATGCGTATAGCAGTAAACATGGCCTTTTTTAACCGGGCTGAACAAGCCGTATTTTTCCTGCTTTTTGATGAGATCTTGCAGTGAAACGGCATCCGGATTGATCCAGAAATCGGCGTTCTGCTGATCGCGGTACACTTTCTCGAATGTTTTTTCACAGCTTCCCGTGCCCTTTTCGTTTTTATACAGGTAGTCGGCTCCCGCATCTTCCAGAATTCTCGCTATATAGCTTTCGCCGGCAGGAGCATACCAGATTCCACCGATCACCGAACCTGCCAGCACGGAAGGATGCTCCTTCCCTGTTTGTAAAATGGCCGTTCTCGTTTCATTGTACGATTTTTCCACCTGGTCGAAATAAGCAAACGACTTTTCGGGCTGATCGGTCAGGTAACCGAATACTTTGATCCATTCGGCTTTCCCCAGCGGATGTTCTTCGCGCCACTCATAATTCGCCATGCAAATAACACCGAGCTTTTCCAGCTTATCCGCATTGGTAAAGTCTTTTCCGAAACCGCTGTAGACGATCAGCCCGATCTTTTTGCTCATCAGTTTTTCAGGACGAATAGAGCCTTCATCGGTAAACGAGGCTATTTTCCCGGACCGGATCCCGCGAAGCACTTTCGCATTGGCAATGTAAGTCGCATCGGTCGTTCCTTTGATACAATCCAGCTCCTCCAGCGCAGCCAGCATCCCGATGTTGGTCGTAGAAAGCGCGGCCAGGCTTTTCACAGGAACTTCGATAATTGTCATCCCGGAAGGCACCTCGACCTTATCTTCTTTATGAACGAGAGCATACGATTTTTCCAGCTTTCCTGTTTCAGGCTGCATGATCTGAAGCTCGGTAAAGTCTTTGTGCTCAACGATCCGGAAATGTTTCGCGTATTTCGTTGACGCGCGGCCAACTGCTACAACCGGCTTACTTCCGCAGGAAATCAGAAAAAGGATAGACAGAACAGTCAGTAATCTCATAATTTAAGCGTGTTTTCTTGTTTTGAGCATTGCTTCGGCAAGCTGCTGCTCATGTAAACTTCCCGTTTGCAGGTCGGTAATGATTCTCTCAAAGTCGGTTGCATTCCTGTTCTGCGAAAGCTTAAATGCGGCTTCTGTTACAGAAATCTCTAACCGGAAACCACTGATATGCTCCATAAACTGATGAATCATTTCCTTCGGCCACTTTTCAAAATCAATCGGATGCTCGCGGTTCTTTTCAAAATCTGCCACTACTTCTTTCAAATGCTGCAGCAAAGCTTCTTTCTCCAGAATCGTTACTGTTCCTGAAAGATGCACCGCCTGGTAATTGTAGGTCGGAACGTTCATATGCGTATACACGCTTGAGGAAACATAGCCATGAGCGCCCTGAATGATCATCGTTGCCTTTCCTGAAAGAACCAGCGCGTCCGACAGCTCGTTCACTTTGGCCATGTGTACTTCTGCAAACAGCTTCTCGCCTTCTTCTTTCAGCAGAAAAGGAAGATGCGCCACAACCGGGAGACCATTTTCTCCATTCGACACGAGCACCCCAAACGGATGGCTCCGAAGAAAAGACAGGACCTCTTCTTTGTCGCTAACCTGAAATTCTGCCGGAACGTACATAGCGCAAATATAACGGTTACGTCTCAGGTGGCGCGGCCCCCGAGCATTCAATCGCAGAAAAGCTTACCTTTGACAAAACTTCCCTTATGCGTTTCGACGAATATCCAATCAATGATCTGATCAAACAACAGCTTGCCTTCCTGGGATTCAAACGTCCGACGGACATTCAGTTCAAGGCGATCAAACCGATCATGGACGGAGAAGACGTATTTGCGATCGCGCAAACGGGAACGGGGAAAACGGCCGCTTTCGTGATCCCGATCCTGCACGAGCTGCTGAGACAGAAAGTGAAATCATCTGCTCCACGCTGCATTGTTATGGCTCCTACCCGTGAGCTCGCACAGCAGATTACCGGCGTTTTCAAAGAGATCGGTATTAAAACCAATCTTCGCGTGGTTTGCGTTATGGGCGGAGTTGAACAGGATGACCAGATCGCACAGCTGAAAAAAGGAGTCGACGTGATCGTTGCAACCCCGGGACGTGTTTTCGACCTGAAATCCCAGGGGTTCCTGAGCCTCGATTCCATTCAGTACCTTGTGTTAGACGAAGCAGACAGAATGCTCGACCTCGGATTTGCACACGATATCAAAGCCATTCACTCGCTTTCACCTAAGAGAAACCGCCAGACACTGTTCTTTTCGGCTACGATTACGAAAAAAGTAAAAGCACTGGCCTACGACATTGTTCGCGAAGCCATCCGGATACACATTTCACCGAAAGACCTTATTACCAAAAATGTCGAGCACGCCTATATCTCGGTGGAAATGGACGACAAGCGCTTTTTCCTCGAGAACATGATCCAGGAATATCCGGATTATAAATTCGTGGTCTTCGTGAGAACGAAAGTGCGTTGTGAGCGGGTTGTTGCAGCGATGGAGCGTGTTGGACTGAAAAGCGAGGCACTTCACGGAGGAATTGAACAGAAAGACCGCTTTGCTATCCTGGACCGTTTTCGCTCGGGAGAGAACCAGGTGCTTGTTACAACAGACGTTTCCGCACGCGGTATCGATATTCCGGGTGTCGATTATGTGATCAACTACGACCTTCCGGACGATCCCGAGCAGTATGTTCACCGGATCGGGAGAACCGGGCGCGGAACCAATAAGGGACAGGCGCTGGCATTCTGCAGCCCGGAAGAACAGCCGCTTCGCGAAGCCATCGAAACGTATATCGAGCACGAGCTGACTGAGCTGGAGATCAATAAAAACGACTACAAGGCAATCCTCCAGGATTCGGAAGACACCAGCTACAACTGGCAGAAACTGCTTGACCAGGCTAACGAGGAGGACGGAACGTCGGATTCGTGGTAGACTACCACATCTGCCAGTGGTCGGACGCGGTAGGAAACATAGGTTTGATGAGCTATGTAATGGACTAACCATCCTACGGGAGTCGGACAGACGAAGGACGCTAAGGTCACAAAGATTTTATCGGACAGGCTGTGTGTTTGAGGACGATGAGGAATGTTATTGGGTTGATTCATTATACACGTAACTTAACTACCTGTCTTCTATAGCTGTGGTACGGATATAACACGGGGAATCCGGGAGAGATACAGCAGTGATCCAAGAGGTTGACATAAGGATGCATCGGAGTAACACCGGAGTATCATCGGAGTATCATCGGAGTAACTACGGGGTACGCTGTTGGTTTTAGCTGAAATAAGAAAGTTGATCAGCCTGAAAAAGATCTCTTTACAATAATAAGGAATTTTACGGTATGCCTTGTTAATTCTATAATCGGATTCATCGCTTTTTTTACAGGACAGCAAATCCCTTTGTGCTGAACTAAAAAACCGTTCACCCCGATTGCGCGGAATGAACGGTTTGCCGGTAGTAGTAAGTAAGCAGCGGTGATCTTTAATTCTGACAGGCCATCAGCTCATAGGTTGATCTGATCCTGATCAGCGACTGTTCGATCTCGTTCCAGGAATAGAGCACTACATTCAATCCTGAATATTCGTCGTATACAGTGATCCGCTGATCGGTACGGCGCATGTGTTTATATAATTCGATGTTGAAGAGCTCTTTTTGCGATTGCAGCGCCATTTGTCCGGGTGCGAACTCGTAGGACCGTGCGCAGATATAATCGAGGCAGGCAAGATCCTGCGGTGCTGTTTCAATAGCAAGCTGCTTTTCTACGGAGTAATTCTGAGCAATGAATCTTTGTGTGACGGATGAACAATCAGCTTTAGTTGAAATGATCTTCTGTACCAGTTGAGCGAGCGCGGCGTTTGTGCTTATCAGCAGGCAAACAACCATGGTTACTTTCTTCATGATCTCTACTATTTAAATGAACAATACCGCAAGTTCCACCGGGTAGAAAAGCTCCCTGACTTGACTCTACAGAAATTAGGCATTCATGCCAGAAATCCCAAGAAAGTTAAGAATCAAACTTTTAGATCTGCAGAACTGAAACTAAAATAATCATCAGTCAATCAGTGCATTACAACCGGACCTTTTCCCTATGCATGCATATCATTAAAAACGAACGGAGAGCCATTTCAATCAATGAAACCCACCTTTCATTCGAGATGAGGACCTATTTGTTCATTCAGAAAATGAAAACAGAAAATTCGTCGAAAAGAAAACGAGTTGGGTAAAAACGCTACAGAATGTTGACTTCGCGCTCCAGCAAAACGCCGAACTTTTCCTCAACTTCATCGAGTACCATTTGGGAAAGCCGGTAGATCTCATTGCCGGTTGCGCCTCCGTAATTGACCAGAACGAGCGCCTGTTTTGCGTGAACTCCGCAATTGCCCACACGCTTTCCTTTCCAGCCTGCCTGCTCGATGAGCCAGCCAGCGGCCAGTTTTTCGGTTCCATCGGCCTGCGGATAATGGGGCATTTCCGGGTGAACAGCTGCTATTTTTTCATAGACTTCTTTTGAAACAACCGGATTTTTAAAGAAGCTTCCCGCATTTCCGAGCTCTTTGGGATTGGGCAGCTTACTGCTCCGTATGTTAATGACAGCTTCACTGATAGCGCCGACCGACAGTTTCGCAACACCCATCTGTTCCAGCTCCGACTGAATAGCTCCGTAGGCGGTATTGAATTGCGGGGCTTTCTGCAAGCGGTAAGTTACCGATACAATGATGTATTCGCCTTTGTGGCGACGTTTGAAAACACTTTCCCGGTAACCGAATTCGCATGCTTCTGCTGAAAAGGTATGCAGCTCCTGCTTTTCAATGTGGTAAGCTTCCAGGGAAACAAAGGTGTCCTTGATCTCAACGCCATAAGCTCCGATATTCTGCATCGGGCTGGCCCCAACACTTCCCGGGATCAGGCTCAGGTTTTCAATTCCACCCAGACCTCTTTCGACCGTGTAGCGTACGAACGAATGCCACTGCTCGCCGGCCCCGACTTTTATATCGACTGTTTCGCTTTCTTCTCCAACGGTTTCGATTCCCATCAGCTCATTCCGCAGCACCAACGCATCCACATCTTTTGTGAACAGGATATTGCTGCCGCCACCGAGAATGAAAAGCGGTAATTCGCCTTTGTTTTCAGCAATGATGCTCTTCAGTTCCGAAAGGGATGAAAAAGGTGCAAAAGCTGCTGCTTTGACGTCAATTCCGAATGTATTGAAGTCGCGAAGGGAATAATTGCGTTGGATCATGTGTCAAAAGTACGGTTCAAATTGTGAATTATGAATTGTCAATCCTGTTTTTTGAACCACAAAAGACACAAGAGAACACAAAGTCAGATGATGACACCCGGATACAGTTAGTTCACAACAGGTTATTCCGACTTTGTCGAAAAAACGCAGGATTTAAATCAGTCTTTAGCAACTAATCCATTTTTCTAAAGGGACGTTCCTGTTTTTTTGAATACGCTGAAAGTTACCTGATGCTCAAGCCAAACGGCAAGCGCATCTGGATCCCGGTCATTTCGTCGAGCTTCAGGAGCTTCTCGTAGGCTTCCGTGAATTCGGCAGGTATCTGCGCACGGCTCTTGATCTTCACGCTTTCACTTTCGCTGAGCTGTTCGAGCAGATCATCCAGCGGGCTGCTGTCGATCACCGGCCAGTATTTGATCTCCGGTTTTTTGATCCCGGACTGTTTCACCGCATACGCGATCGCATCCGACAATCCCCCGATCTTATCAACGAGTCCGATACGCAACGCATCTGTTCCCGTCCAAACGCGGCCACGTGCAATGACATCGACCTGCTCAACCGTCATTCCTCTTCCATCGGCTACGCGCTTTTTGAATTGTCCGTAGATCTGATCAACTTCCGCCTGAACGAGCGCAAATTCTTCCGGTGTCAGCTTTCTGTTGGTCGAAAGCACCGAATGGGCATTCGTCTGGGCGCGGTCGAAGGTAATTCCGAGCTTTTCTTCGAATAGCTTACCAGTGTAAGGAATCACTCCAAATACACCGATAGAGCCGGTAATTGTTGTTTTCTCCGCAAAGATGGTAGAAGCCGGCGTTGCGATGTAATAACCTCCGGAAGCAGCTACATCTCCCATGGAAACGATGACTTTCATTTTCTTCGCCGTGAGAGAGACTTCTCTCCAGATCTCCTCGGATGCCAATGCGCTTCCGCCCCCGCTGTTAATCCTGAAAACAACGGTTTTAATCTTTTTCGATTCGCGGATCTCGCGGAAATAACGACAAATAT
>Ga0247810_10000613_pt1 | contig 33596 bp, 27 predicted proteins | sample UWRJL119311C1_FD_179918 | JGI IMG/M metagenome (GOLD analysis project Ga0247810, IMG submission 179918) | Plant litter microbial communities from Arlington Agricultural Research Station in Wisconsin, United States - UWRJ-L119-311C-1 | ecosystem: Environmental > Terrestrial > Plant litter >... | reverse complement strand
ATGCCATATGCTATGTTGTCCAGAACAGTTGCAGGAACATTAGGAAAAAGTTTGGTTTTGGCTTTGCCGGGATCAACAAACGGAGCCAGAGAATCTATGGACGCTGTTTTTCCTCATGTATTGCATGTTTTTCATATTTTAAAAGGAAAAAATCATGATACCCTCTAAAACCATTTTAAAGGATGATTTTGGGCGAAAACACAATTATTTGCGTATTTCGCTGTTAGAGAAATGCAATTTGCGTTGTACGTATTGCATGCCTGCTGACGGAATCGCATTATCTCCAAAAGCCAGTTTAATGACGGCCGATGAGATTTTTTCGATCGCCCACACTTTCGTAGAAAATGGTGTTGATAAAATAAGGCTAACAGGAGGAGAACCGCTTTTGCGAAAAGATTTCCCTGAAATTGCCTCTAAATTAGCCACGCTTGGAGTTGCTCTTTCGATTACTACAAATGGTATTTTAATCGATCGCCATATTGATGTTTTAAAACAAAACAAAATCAATAAGATCAATTTGAGTCTGGATACCTTGATTTCATCTAAATTTCATTCGATAACGCTTAGAAATCAGTTTGAGAAAGTAGTTGATAATTTACATTTGCTTTTGAATAATGATTTTAAGGTAAAAGTAAATGTAGTTTTGATGAAAGGTTTTAATGAAAATGAAATTGTAGATTTTGTCAAATTAACGCAGCATTTACCTTTGTCAGTTCGTTTTATCGAATTTATGCCTTTTGCAGGAAACGAGTGGGACAGAAGTAAAATGATTTCGCAAAACGAAATTTTATCAGAACTGGAGAAAACTTTCTCTTCTGACGAAATTCAGAAACTCGAAGACGAAAAAAACTTCACGGCGAGAACTTATAGAATAAAAGATTTTCAGGGCGATTTTGGAATCATAAGTTCTATTACAAATCCGTTTTGTGATGGCTGCAACAGAATCCGCCTTACGGCAAACGGAAAAATAAAGAATTGTCTTTTCTCTAATTCCGAAACCGATTTACTTACGGCTTTAAGAAATGGCGAATCGATTACTAATTTGATTTCTGATTCTATAAAAAGTAAAAAGAAAGTCAGAGCAGGAATGGTTACACTCGAAGAAATAGACGATCCTAAACTTCATTTTGATAATCGTAGTATGATTGCGATTGGAGGATAGTCCTTCGACTCCGCTCAGGATGACACTCGTTTGTCAGGCTGAGCGGAGTCGAAGCCTTTGCACAAAACGAGCATAAAAAAAAAGGTTCAACTTACAGTCAAACCTTCTTTCTAAATTATTTCTTCTTTTTTGCTTTATCTTTTTTCTTAGATTTGGCTTTCTTTTTGGCTATTTTTTTAGCTTTTGCTTTTTCCTTAGCTTTTTTAGCTTTTTCTTTTTTCTTAGCAGCAGCTTTTTGTTTTGCTTTTTTAGCTTTTTCTTTCTTTTTGTCTTTTTTAGCCTGATCTTTTTTCTTCGCTAATTTCTTTTTCTCTTTTTCCTTGTCTTTGTCTTTCACTTTTTTCTTCTTTTTATCTGTTGATTTATCTTTTTTACCTTCTCCTTTTGTTGCAACCGCGGCATCAGCTTTACTGTCTGATGATTCTTTTTTTACTGGTTCTTTGATTGTTACTTTTGGAGTTGTTATTTCTTCTGTTTTTTCAATAGCAGCCGGAGTAATTTTTCTAGCCGGAGCTTTTCTGGTTGCAGGTTTTGGTGAAGTTGTTGCTGCAGTTTTTGTTGTCGCTTTTGGCGTTGTAGTTGTTGGAGTAGCAGGTTTTGCAGCCGTTGTTGGTTTAACTGGTGCAGCTCTGCGAACTGGTGTTTTTGTAGCCGGTGTATTTACTGGTTTTTTATTTTCTGTAACAGGCTGGGTATTTTCAGGTGTTGGTGAATCAGTTTTTTCCTGGGTAATTTTTTCGTTCTCGTTTTCCATATTGATGCGTTTTTAGATGAGTAATTGCTACAATGTAACTAAATTGTTAATTAACAGTTAAGTAAAGATAAACATAAAACAAGTCCGCCAATGTTAAGTTTTTACTTAAAAATTAACGATAACGCACTTATTTTTAATAGATTGAGTTTTTGGTAAAAATTTAAAACTAAAATCTCTTAACAATTCTACTTGAGAAATAATGTAAATTACTTTGTAAAGATGAAAGAATGGTAAGTGATAGTTTCACTTGATTTTTCTTTTGAAAACGAGTGCCCTAGCCCAGATGGAAGCGGCATCCTTTTACTTTTTTCTTTAAAAAGTAAAAGATATAGCGTACAGCTGGATTAGCTCCTGAAAATATTAATGAAAGAAGGCAGTTTAATTCTCGACAATTTCCAGAATCTTAAAATTACTCTTTGGAGCTTCGCATAAAGAACAACAATAACTTTCTGCTAAATCGGTAAATAAAATCCCTTTTGGAATTCCCTGACTTTCATCTCCGTATTCAGATTTATAAAGCGTTAAACATTCCTGACATTGGTAAATGTCTAATTGTGGTTTTTCTTTTTTCTGTGGATTTTCTGTTGTTTCAGGAACAGAATTTCCGAGTTCTTCGAAATATTTCCTACTCAGCTCAATTAATATGGTAGGGAGTTCGAGTTTGTCGATATCTTGCGAATGCACCACATATTCGCGTGTATTGGCGTCGAAGTTCTTTGCATACAAAACATTATAAGTATCTCTGATTTTAATGGATTCCAGATCCTTAGGTAACTCATTTTTCTCGACCACAATCGATGTAAAATAATGTCCGTCGCGATTGTATTCTGATATGCCAAAAGTGAGTCCGTAAGTACTGATATCAAATTGATCAAGTGTTCGAACAAGATATGTTTTAAGATTCAGAGCCCACTCTACCGCTACTGGCAAATGCCAATTGAGTTCTAATAAAGAATGGCGAACATTGATGCCTCGCTTACCCAGGAATTTTTCCCATTCCAGTTTTCGGTCTTTCGGAATTCCTTTTACGATAAAAGATTTCCATGGCGTAATACATATTTTCCCAATTTTGCAATCAAAACACAAATCACACATTTCTTTCAGGAAACCCAGATCGTATAAATTATTTCTCCAATATAAACCGAGCCAATACTGGTCGATTCCCATTCTATTCATACCTTCATAATAAGGAAATGGATAAAACGGAATATTCAATGGCTTATCAATTGTTCTATTATTAGTGTCTAAAGCTTCGCTAACAAGCGCAAATATCATGTCGATACCAATAGATTCTTCGGTTGTAATTTTTTCGATTTCGTAATAAAATTGCGCAATATCCCAACTATAAATCAGGATCGGATAGACTTCCATACGCTCCCAATTGGGCAAACGAATGTATAAATACCAGTAATCTTCATGCTCTGAAGCTATAAAATTAAGATGTCCGGTAAACAAAGGTACGAGCTGTTGTTTGGGATCATTGATATTGACTTTTAAACGTGGCTGCTCTTTAAATTGCTCCAGAATGTACAAAAACTTATTGCCAGTAAGCCAATTGGTATTCCTGAAAATATCTGTAGAAACATAAGAAGAAACAATATTATTGCCACTTTTTTGCTCTGGAAATACAAAGTGATGTTTGCCCAGTTTTTCTTTGTCTAAAGTTTTAAATCCTTTTGGAAAAATAATATCCTGCCTTGAACCAAAGGAAATAGAATCTAAACCCTGATCCATCGCCATATTGACTACTTCTCTTAACTCTCCCGGCGAAATAACGCCTCCTTTTACTATTAATCGTGTTAGTTCCATTTTTTTTAGTTTTCAGTCTCGGTATTCAGTCTCAGTCTTCAATCTCGGTTCTCAGTTGTCAGTGTCTCTGTATACTTCATACCGAGACTGCGACTGATTACTGCGACTGGGACTGTTAACTATTTACACTTCGCCAATATCTCCTTAACCTCAGTTTTACAGCTACCGCAGCCTAATCCTGCACCTGTATTTTTGCATAAATCCGTAAAATTGTTTACGCCGCTTTTTATCGTTTCTTCTATATTTCCGGCTCCAACCTGACTGCAGGAACAAACTAATTTTCCCAGAACAGGTTTTGCATTTGAGCTTCCTCTTAGTAATAAATTTCGTTTGTCTGATAATTCTATTTTGCTTTCGATCATGGTTTTAAACTCGGCAAATTCATTTTTATCTCCCATTAAAATAGCACCAACCAGCAAATCATCCTTTACGATACATTTTTTGTAATAGCGTTTTTTAAGATCGGCAAAAATAATTTCTTCGTACGAATCGTCGTTTTCAGGAATTTCGATATCACCAATGCTACACAGGTTAATATCTTCCAGTTTCAGAATATTCATTAAAATAGAACCTTTGTAAAAGCTGCTAATATCACCTGCTAAAAAGTTCGCCAGAATATCAGCTTGTTCTTCGGCAGCAGAAGTGATTCCGAATAATTTATTGTTGAATTCGGCTATTTCTCCAATTGCAAATATATCAGGGTTTGAGGTCTGCAAATACTGGTTTACTTTTACACCGCGTCCGCAGGCAAGTCCGCTTTCTCGGGCGATTTCGATATTCGGAATTGTTCCAATCGTATAAACAATCGCATTTGCTGTGATGATTCTGCCACTTTTTAGGGCAATTTCGATTTCATTCGGATTATCGGTTTCAAAAACAGTACTGACCTCATTATCAAAGTAAATCTGAATATCACGAAGCTGAACTTCCTCGGCTAATAATTTACTCGAAATTCGGTCTAGTTGACGTTCCATTAAACGGGACGCTCTTTGAACAATGGTCGTTTTAACTTTTTTATGTTTTAAGGCAGCAGCCAGTTCTAAGCCTAGTAAACCTCCGCCAATTATCACAACATGTTGTTCTTCAGGCGGTAAATTTGTGCTGTCAAGATGTTTTTTTAAGCGATCTGCATCTTCTTTACGTCTTACGGTAAATCTGCCCGAAAGATGTAATTGTGCATTTTCAGGAACAAAAGGACGGCTTCCTGTTGCCATAATCAAAGAATCATAAGTATGTATTTCTCCTAAACTATCTGTTATTGTTTTTTTGCTGGAATCAATTTTCGTGATTGCCACATTAGCATTCATGGTGATTTTTAATTTATTTAAAGCCTCACCATCTTTTACTTTTAGCAATTGTTCCCAGCTAAATTCGCCAGTCATATATTCCGGAAGCAAAACGCGATTGTAAAACGGGTTTACTTCATTCGAAAAAACTACAATCTCATCTGTTTGATTGAACTCACGATAATTTTGAATAAATCTAAAAGAAGCTGCTCCGGCGCCCACAATAGCAATTTTCTGAAACGGTTTTACATATTTGGTAATATTGACTGTGGTGTATTTAAAATCAGGTTCTTTAGAAACCGGATCAACAACCGTATTGGTCAAATTATTAGTTCTGTTCAGGTCATTTTCGAGTTGTTTTCCCCAGTGCATTGGCAGAAAAAGAACTTTTTCTTTGATAGCATCTGTAACTTTTGCTTTTACACGAACTTCTCCGTTTTTGCTCGATACAACTACAATATCGCCATTTTTAATATCATTTTTAAAAGCATCGATTGGGTTTATTTCTAAAACCGGACTTGGCGTATGCGTCATTAATCTCGATACTTTTCCGGTTTTAGTCATCGTATGCCATTGATCGCGAACTCGTCCTGTAGTTAAAATAAACGGAAACTGCGGATTAGGCTGTTCTGATGTATTTTCTATAGCCGTTGGTAAATTAAAAATTGCTTTTTGTGATGGCGTATAGAATTTTTTTTCCGTAAAAAGTCGGGGAGTGCCCGGATGTCCGTAATCCGGAACAGGCCATTGAAAAGTACCTTCGGTTTTTAAGCGATGATAATTTAAGAATGAAATATCTATGTTCGTATTTTTAGTCAGCGCGCAATGCTCTTTATAAATTTCTTCGGCACTATTAAAGTTGAAACCGTTGAAATTCATTTTTTTAGCAAAGCGAATTAAAATTTCAATGTCAGAAAGCGCTTCGCCGGGAGCATTGATTCCTTTTGGTAAATAAGAAATTCGTCGCTCTGAATTGGTCATCGTACCTTCTTTTTCTAACCAACCAGCGGCAGGCAATAATAAATCGGCATATTTTGAAGTATCTGCATTATGCGAAATATCCTGAACCACTACAAATTTTGCATTTTGCAATGCTTTTTCGATACGGCGGGAATCGGGTAAACTCACTAACGGATTGGTGCAGATAATCCAGACGGCCTTCATTTTTCCAGATTCCAAAGCTTCAAACATTTCGGTTGCGGTTAAACCCGGTTTGTCTGATATTGCATCGACGCCCCAAAAATCGGCTACTTCTTTTCGATGTTCCGGATTCGCAATGTCTTTATGCGCTGCCAGAAGTGTCGCCATTCCGCCAACTTCTCGTCCGCCCATTGCATTAGGTTGTCCTGTTAAAGAAAATGGACCTGAACCCGGTTTGCCTATTTGTCCCGTTAATAAAGACAAATTCAATAAAGCGGTATTTTTATCCACACCAACAGCGCTTTGGTTCAGGCCCATTGCCCAAAGCGAAATAAAACCTTTGGCTTTGCCAATAATATCGGCAGCAAGTTTAATATCATTAACCGAAATACCACAAATTTTGGAAGCTTTTTCTAAAGAAGTACTTAAAACTAAGTCTTTGTATTGTTTAAAATTCTCGGCATTATTTTTTACAAAATCATGATCTACGTAGCCTTTTTCGATGATACGTTTGGCTATGGCGTGGTATAAAATAATATCAGATCCGGGAATAATCTGCAAATGCAGATCTGCAAAAGCAGCTGTATCCGTGCGTCTTGGATCAATAACGATGATTTTTATTTTAGGATTTTTCTCTTTGTGTTTTTCTATTCTTCTAAATAAAATAGGGTGACACCAAGCCGGGTTTGCGCCCGTAATAAGGAAAGTATCCGCAAGTTCAATATCATCATAAGCAATGGGTACAGAATCTTCGCCAAAAGTTTTTTTATACCCCACAACGGCTGAACTCATGCACAAACGCGAATTTGTATCGATGTTATTGGTTTTTAAAAAGCCTTTTACCAGTTTGTTTACCAGATAATATTCTTCGGTTAAACATTGACCTGAAATATAAAATCCAACGCTGTCAGGACCGTGTTTTTTTATGATAGAAGTAAATACAGCTGCGGCGCGATCAAGTGCAGTATCCCAACTTACACGTTCCAGTGGATAGGATTTACTGCCACGCATTTCTGGATATAAAATTCGGTCTGATGTGTCATTGACTACGTAGTGCAAATTCATTCCTTTAGAACACAACATCCCTTTATTGACAGGATGGTCTTTGTCGCCCGTAACCATTACGCCATTTTTGGCATCCTTGGTTACGATTATGCCACAGCCAACGCCACAATAGGAACACGTAGTTTTGATTTTGGTATTTTGCATCACAGCTTTTTTTAAGTAATAACTAATGAAATCTGTTTAGATCTAAATAATTCACTTATTTATTCTTAAACAAAAATAAGTATTTTTACGTATAAATACTTATTTTTAGAATTTATTTTTCTACTTTTGATTCAAATAAAAGAGGAACAACAATTTAGTGTACCATGCATAAAATTTGAACTCATGAAAGAAGAGCAACCTATTTGTTATACCTGTATCAACGAAAACTGTTTTATTAAAAAACATTTGCACTTAGAACAGATGAAGGAATATGTTTTAAGGAAAGAAACCTTTGTTTGTAAAAAATCGAATTCTTTTATTAAAGAAGGTGATTTCATAAAAGGGTTGTACTTTATTTGTTCAGGTAAAGTAAAAACAATAAAAACCGGCATAAACGGAAGAGAACAAATTGTTCGGTTAACAAAAAATGGAGACACAATAGGCTTTCGCGGATTTGGAACGAGCAGTAGATATTTGATTGGTGCTTCTGCCTTAGAAGATACCGTTTTATGCAATTTTAGCAACGAAACGATGTTGGAAATTCTTCAGAAGATTCCTGAATTTACCTATGCTTTAATGTTATTTTATGCCGATGAACTCAATAAAAGTGAGAACAACATTCGTAAAATTGCTCATATGAATGTTAGGGAGCGTGTAATCGATTTGTTGCTGTACATCCATCGTAAATTTGGTCAAATTGACGGTTTAATAGATATTGAACTTTCCAGGAAAGAGATTGCTGATTTTGCAGGAACTACAGAAGAGCAGGCGATTCGAGTAATTTCAACTCTAAAAAAAGAAATGCTCATTAAAACCGTCGGTAAAAAAATAGGGATTTTGGCTGTGCCTAAATTACGTTCTGAAATTATGGAACATAAATATTTTACTATTTAAGTGGATTAAGTAGTATTACTTATAATTTTAGAGACGCACAATAATGTATTTCTTTTGTACGTCTCTTTTGATGAGATTTATAAATTAGAATACCAATTTAATATATAATCTGCTATTTCTTCCCAACCTTTTTCGCCACAAATAAAATGACTTTTGGTATCATAAATTTTTACATCAACTCTGCTGTTGGGATCTTTGTATTGAGCAGCAATTTTTTTGGTTAAGGCTGGCGGAAATATATTGTCATTTCCTCCGCCAATAAATAAAATTGGCTGATGTGGTTTTTTGAAATCGGCATTTGAAAAAGATTTCAATAACGTTTCCCTGCCAATTTTTCTGCTTTCGGGAACAGCGATTAGGTCGTAAGCTTTGTCTTGTTCAGGTTTTGGTAATGTATTGAAAAAGGCACGATTGTACCAGTCTCTTGATCCTAAATAATAGCCTTTACCGGAAAAGAAGTTTACTGCCGGCCATACAATTTTTACTGTAGAAAATGGAGGTAAAACATTTTTGGGAGGTGCTCCATTGATGCTTACTGCGGCATCGGCTTTGCCTAAATCAATTAGTTTTTGTACTGCTAGTCCCGCCATAGAGTGCCCAATTACAAGCGGTTTTTCGGGTAAGGTATCGATGAGTTTTGCAATATTCTGTACCACATCTATAAAGCCTGTGTCAACAAGTTCCGGATGTATATTTTCCCGAAGTGCTGCAGGATCGCCATCGTGTCCCGGATTTGCAGGAGCATATACTGTATATCCTTTTTGTTCATAATAATTTTTCCATTCTGACCAGGTACTATCATTCACGAACATCCCGTGTACTAATACAATTGTTTTTGATTTTGCCATTATTAAGGTATTTAAAATTGATACTAATTTTAGAATAGGGCAATGCAAAATGAGAAACAACCTTTTTAATTGAGGTTGCCGCTTGTAGATAGTTTCTTTTTTTTTGTACTAAAATACAAATAAAAGTTTTTATTTTAACAATTGATTTTAATTTAAATAACTGTATTGTAGTTAGTTATTGTTTTTGAGGGGGAAATGGTGTAGAGATGTACAGTAGTAGTTTTTTTGTACATCTCTACGAAACGTTTTTAGGAAGTTTATTTTTTCTTTCCAATAAATCGAATAACAGAACCTTTCCCGTTATGGAATAAACCTTCGTTTAATTCGATTTCTTTTTCTTCTAACTGAATGATTTCATAATCAGGAAAATCTGATTGTATTTCTTCAATAGAAAATAAGGATTCAATATCTTTTGGTCCGCCAACTTTATCGTTTATAGCCAGATATTCTAAATGTTTTTTGCTGAAAGCTTCAAAAATGATGTGTCCATCTTTGCGCAAATAAGTTTCTAATGTTTTATGAATGGATGATTTAATCGCTGCAGGAAAGTGTGCATAAATTAATGCAATTGCATCAAATTGTTCAGCTTGATAATTAAGGGTTTCCAGTTCTCCGACTTGGTAATCAATTTCGACATTATTTGCTTCGGCTAGTTTAAGAGCTTTGTTTTTTCCTTCGGCACTAATATCAAATGCGGAGACTTTCCAACCTAATTGGGCTGCGAAAACAGCATTTCGTCCTTCGCCTTCAGCCGGGAAAAGAATACTTCCGGGGTTTAGTTTCTCTAATTGTCCTTTTAAAAAATTGTTGGGTGCTGTGCCGTAAGCAAATTCTTCGCTGCTGTAACGGTCGTTCCATCTGTCTGTCCAGGTGTCGTTCATTGTTTTTTGTTATTGAGATTTAAGATTGCATCAAGAGATGCTTTATTGATTATTCTTTGAGGTAAATAAGAAAGATTTAGTTTTTTGTACATCAAATATACCCAATTATAAGAGTAAATGTCCTTAATATAGAAAACAAAAAAATACCCTTTTTCTAAAAGAGAAAAAGGGTAAATTGTCTTGTTGTTATTAGAGTTTAACTATTTCTTCCAGCTAAAAATTCTAGGGTTTACAGAAATCATTAACCATGCCCAGTTGTTGGTATGTCCTGCATATCCAGGAGTTTTAAGAACTTCTAAAGTTTTAGTACCAAACATTTGAGAATATCCTCCTGTTAGTGTAATATCTTTTTTGAAATTGAATCCGGCTGTAAAGTCAACCTCAGTTCCTAAATAAGAATCCATTTTTTTGTTTGCTACCACTACATCAGCAGCAGATAAGAATACGTGCGGCATTAATGCAAATTGCCATTTTTTTACATTGTAATTGAATTTCAAAGAAGCATCTTGTAAACCAACACTGTTTTGATGACCACCGCCAACATAGAAATAATCCATGTAACCGTTGAATGCGTGGTTAGTACCAAAAATAGGATTGAATGATTTGATTACTGTACTTCCGTCATTTGTGTCTTTTCCTGATAAATATTCGTAACCAATACCTGCTTTAAATGAATCTGTTATAGCATATGCAAAGTTTACTGCTCCATCCCATGCACTAACCTGATTGTCTGTGCTTTTTCCGGTTTGACCGTAGAAACTTAAGTTACTATCAATTTTTTTGGTTTTATAAGTCAGGTAAGTTCCAAAAGTTTGTTTGTAATCAACTAGTAGTTTTTGTGCAGGATTAGCATATTCATAACCCGTATTCAAAACTAATAAACTAATACCTAATTTGTCTACATTAGTATGGTACCATGCGTATTGCATCGCTTTGTAATTACCTACTTTGTAAGGAGTTTGAAAATTGTTTTCGGCATCAGAGTTATACGCTAATCCCATATCAAGCTGGTGATTTTTTGGGTGGAAAGAGACCATTAGGGCATCGTGGCTTTGTCCTTGTTGTAACCAGTCAATTTCTCCCATAATACGTTGGTTGTCATAAGAAAGTACTTGGCGACCAGCTCTTGCACTCCATTTTTCAGTGATGTCATATTGTGCCCAAGCTTCAAAAACGGCAATGCCATTTTTATCAGAAGTTGTTGTTGTACCTACATCTCCCCATGTTCTAACATTCTGTAAAGTTAATTTTGCAGATAATTGATCTTGTTTGTAACTAAAGTTTAATCTTGAACGTTGTGAGATTTGAGAAGTTGCTTCTGTTCCTTCAGGTATAAGTGTTTTGTATCCGTTACGATATTCAAAACGTGGTCTTAATTGCAAATTTACGTCTAATTCCTGCGCTTGTATGTCAAGGCTTATTCCTACTAATAATAAGAATAGAATTACTTTAAGTTTTTTCATAATTGGTTTCTTTAAATATTAGCAAAATTATAAGAAAAATAGCTCATTGTATATGATAAAAATCATATTAATGCATATTTTTTGGTCTAAAAGTTTTATTTAATATACTGTCTGTCAATTACTTTTGCAAATATAGGTGATTTTTCTTTCATAATTTTACTTATGGTATAATGCATCCAAATCAGGCAGATAGCAGAAAAAATGAGAATAAAAATCCATGAACTGGACCAGATTCCGGTTGCTGTTAAAAGATATCCAAAAATGATTGGCCCGAAGAAACCGCCCAAACCGCCAATCATGCCCACCATACCTCCAACAACACCAACTTCTGTAGGGAAATATTCCGGAATATGTTTGTAAACTGCCGCTTTTCCTATTCCCCACGAAATACCAATTAGGATCACTAAAACCAGAAATACCCACATGTTAGCATCGAATTTAATTACTGTAATTCCTTTGGCAAGAAGTTCTTTTTTCTTTACCGTTTGGTTTTGTTCGACCACGACTTGCTGCCAGGATGTACTGGTTGGAAAGATCGAGCTTTCGCTTACATCTTCTTTTTTTTGCGCAACGGTAAAATCTGTTTCCCCAATCTTAATGTTACTATTGGAAACCGAAGTTACAGTACCTTTTTTAGTAGCTAAAACGCCTGGGCCTGTAGTGGTAATTTCCATTTTTGGGATCATCAATAAAGCACTCAAAATTACTGAAGAACTCAAAACCCAATACATCACTTTTCTGGCTCCGAATTTATCTGATAAATATCCTCCAAAAGCCCGAATCACGCCAGATGGCAAACTGAAAAGAGTGGCAAATAAACCGCCCATAACTAAACTGGTTTGATAGACATTCATGAAATTGGGTAATAACCATTGCGAATAAGCCACAAAACATCCGAATACTAAAAAGTAATAGGCTCCAAAACGCCAGACTCTGGCTGATTTTAAAGAACCCAGCATTTGAGAAACGCTTTTAGTATTGTTTTCTATTTTTTTATTTTTGGCAAAAATCAAAAAGGCGACTCCAATTACCAATAAAGAAATGGCATAAATAACAGGCAATATTTTCCACCCATTTTGAGGATCATCAACAGAGAAATGATTTAATAAGGAAGGTGCCAAAAAAGTAGTTATTGCGGCTCCGGCGTTCCCCATTCCGAAGATTCCCAGGGCACGGCCTTGCCATTCTTTTGGATACCAAATCGAGGTATATCCAATCCCGACAGCAAAACTTGTTCCGACCATTCCGAAGAAAAAACTCAATAAAGCAAACATAAAAAAACTGTCGGCATAAGGAAGTAAAAATAAAGGAATCGAGCAGAGGAGTAGTAAAAGTGAAAAAACGTATTTTCCGCCATATTTGTCTGTTAGAATTCCAATTGGCAGACGCATTATAGAACCAGTTAATATGGGAATACCCAGAAGCCAGCCCACCTGAACAACGCTCCAGTGAAAAATTCCGTTATCGACTAAAAAAGTTACTAAAACACCGTTTAGTGTCCAGCAGGCAAAACACACTGTAAATGCCAATGTGTTCAAAATTAAAATTTTGTGAGATTCAGATAATGGGTTTGTAGTTTTCATAGCACTTATAATTTTTGATAAAAATAAGTACTATAACTTAGTTAAAAACTGCCAAAACGCAGTTTTCGAAAAATAATTACGTATTTATACGTAATTTATAGTAACGAATACTCAGTCGCTTTATTCGAAAGTTCCATTAAATTTTTAACTTTTAACTTTTTCATTAAGTTAAAACGATGTACTTCGGCAGTACGCTTACTGATATCAAGTGCTTCAGCGATTTCTTTGTTTCCTTTTCCGGACAATAAAAGTGTGAGGATTTCTTTTTCTCTTTTGGTAATCATCATTTCTTCGGACAAGCTTTGTTTCGGTTCTAATGATGTCGAAGAGTTAGTTAATTGGCTAATTAAGATAGACGAAATATCGCCGCTAAAATATTTCCCGCCGGCAGCAACGGTATGCAGTGCTTTTAGGAATTCTTCTTTGCTTGATCCTTTTAATAAATAACCATCGGCTCCGGCTTTTATAGACTTTAATACGTATTCTTCAGACTCGTGCATAGAAAGCATGATGATTTTTACGTTATTATTTTCGCCTCTAAGTTTTTCTACTACCTCGATACCGGTTAAGTTAGGCATACGAATATCTACTATAAGTAAATCAGGTTTGCTGGCTGCAACCACTTCAAGAGCATCTGCACCATCGATTGCTTCTCCTACAACCTCGATGTTTGCTTCGTTTTCAAGTAATGATTTAATTCCATCTCTTACAAAAACATGATCATCTGCCAGTACTACACGAATGATATTACTCATAATTTACTTAAATTTTATTTTGGATTTTTACGTATATTCATCTACAAAGAAGACGCTAATATACGTAATTTTTAGATTTTAATTTCTAATTTTTTAAAATTGCAAATTCTAATATTAAAGCCAACATTAAAATATCATTAAAAAATGAATCATATTATAAGTTATATGTTGCTATTTGAGAATGGTCTTGGGTTGAACTTTGTCAAAGTTTAGAACTTTGACAAAGTTTGCTGCGAATTACATTATTCATTTATTTAAGATTGGTGATTAAGATTGTGTTCCTTCGACTTCGCTCAGGATGACAACATTGAGAATCGTCTTGCGTTGATTTTGTCAAAGTTTTTTCATGAAGTTTATCATTTCTGGTAAATTTTGAGTAAATCAGAAGATTTTTTGAAAGCGATTGCCGCGAGAGGGATAGGAGGAATCCGCCGCAGCGGACCGGATAGCCCGACAGCATGCCGGTAAGAGGGCGAATAAGCGCAAAGTAAATTTGCCCTCTTATCGGGATGGTGTCTCGCCCAAATTATTATTATTATTAATATTTGATAGATTTTACGTTGCGAGGCTTCGACTTCGCTCAGCCTGACAAGATTGTCTAAGAATTGGAATTTGGAATTTATTTTTTGAAGATTCCTATTGGTTTGGAATTTTAATATTTGGAATTTCCTTTTTCTAAATAGGAATATTAAAAGTAATTCTCGTTCCTTCGCCCGGAATAGAATTAATAAATACGCGACCGTTTACGTATTGAATTCGCTCTTTCATGAACAATAATCCCATTCCGGATTCGCTGTTGCGTTTTTTGTCTACGGCATGAATGTCAAAACCTTTTCCGTTGTCGTCTACGATAATGCTTAACAAAGTATTACTGTGCGAAAGCTGGACAATTATATGCGATGATTCGGCATATTTTATGGCATTATTAATGGCTTCCTGCGTTAGGCGGTAAATATTGATTTCGATCAAAGAATCTAAACGCTGATTAAATTCGGTTTTGTTGTAAAACAGAATTTCTTTTCCGGTTAGTTTCGAAAGTTCCTGCGTAAGTTTTGCCAGAGAGGAAACGATGCCGTGATCGCTGAGTTCCGGAGGCATTAGATTGAAAGTTGCGGTGCGAACGCCTTTTATAATATCGAGTGATAGTTTTTTTAAGTATTCGATTTTTTGAGCTGATTTTTCTTTGTCTTCCAGATTGATACTTTCAAGACTAAACTTTAAACCGGTAAGCATTTGGCCAATTCCGTCGTGAATTTCTTTCGCGATTCGGTTTTGTTCGTTTTCCTGATTTTCGACGATTTTACTCGAAATAATCTTTTGCTGATTGATTTTTTCGGTACTGTTTTCGATGTTAAGACGTTCGACTTCCCGTTGTGCTTTTTTGCGCTCGGTGATATTGAAACAAATAATTAAAAGTTCTGATTCTTCTTTTTTGATGGTTACCGGAACCATGGATAAATCGAGCCAAAAAGTCTGAGCTTCTTTATTGATGATTTTAATTTCGCCCTGCCAGCCACTTCTGTGCTTTTCAAAGATGATTCGGTCAATATTGAGTTGTTCTTTCTCGTCGGTTGTTAGCACCTCAGAGAATTTTTTATCAGAGGAAAATCGGGTGTAATTTAAGAGTTTGGCAAATTTTTCTCCGATATGAATGATCGAGCCATCGGGCGCAATACGGCAATAGAGCAACGTATTTTCCATGGCGTAATTCAGCGATTTTAATTCTTTTACTGAGTTTTCTTTTATTTCGCTAATGATTTCAGTGTCGTAAGCGAGTTTTAAAGCTTTCTTTTCAGAAGATAAAAGTTTGGCAATCAGTTTTTCTATTTTTTTGTTGGTAGGTTTAAAGATGAAGAAAAACTCCATTAGCAAAACGAAAAGTGTAAAGGTAAAAATCCAATATTCTATTTTGCGTTGTTCGGTAACTTTTTCGTGGGCTTCAAGATCGTACTGACTTACAATTCGATTCATTTTTGAAAGGAAAACGCCTTCGTTTTTCAGGATGGTCTGAACCAGTTTTTGATTCTGGGCTAAATTGCTTTTTTGTTTTAAGTTTAATAGAAAAGAATCGGTTGATTGACTAATAGTACTGAAAACCGGATTGATTTCGGCATACAATTTATTGAGAGTTTCGCTTTTTTCTTTAGGGAAAGCCAAACTGTCGTTACCATTTTCAAGCGCGTTTTGAGTGGTTTTCCAGAGTTCGAGAACATCTTTTAAATGCGAAATCTGTTTTTGGGAAACGGTGTCTGAAACATAATTTAAGATCAAAACCTCTTTTACAATTTTCTGGCTCAGCATTCTTTGCTTTCCTGAAATATTTATGATTTTAGAATCGCTTAACTGTTGTTTTAAATTGTACTGAACGAGGATCTGACTTAGAATGACGGTTATAGCAATAGTCCAGAGTGCAAAAAAATACCAACGGCGTAAATTTTTGAAATTGATTTTATCGGCAGCTTCCTGATTGCTTTTTTTCATTCGAAGTGAATATTTGTCTTTTATCTTAAAATGAAATTTGTTTTAAATGTATTCCATCTATCAGATTACAATCCTAAAGAGGCTTTTATTAAGTTGAGATTTTCTTCAGAATAATTAATTTTTAAGGCTTCCTGATGTCCTTTGTCAGACATTTTATCCCAGGTTTTTTTGATGATGTTTTTTAGTTTTTCATCGTCGTGTTTGTGCACAAACGGATCCAGGTAATATTCTAAAAATACCAGACAAATAATATCTTCGAGCAATTGTGTTTCGGCATCTTTTTTCAATAATTTCTTTTCGATTAAAAAAGAAACGCGATCGATAAAATCCTGATTGTATCCTGCTTTTTCTAAAATTTCGGCAGTAGTTTTGGCATGAAATTTTTTCAGGTCTTCTCGCCATCTTAAGTAGCCCACGCGATCCATTGGGTAGGATTCGCGCGCGACTTTCCATCGGCAAATGTGTTGTGCTTTTGAGGCAATCTGAATTTGTTCTGAAGCTTCGGGTTCAAACTGCATCAGTCTTTCGTACATTCTGTTCGAATATAATAATTCCTTTGGGTATTCGGTATTTTGATCGATTTCGATATTCGGATCCTGAGCGTTTTCAGCATCAATCCACTCGCTTGCTTTTTGAAAAGGTGTAGTCATTGTTGGTAAGATAATAGATTTCAAAGATACATAATTAACTAATAAAGCTTAATTTTTTTCAGGAGCTAATCCCGCTATCCGTTTCAATCTTTTGTGGCGAACCCCGCCACAAAAGGATTTCCACTACTATCGGGGCTAGGGCAATCATTTTCATAAGAATATTTTCGTCTGTTTTTGTCATTCCTACGGAGGAGGAATCCCCGCGAGTAGCTCTATAAAGATTGGCGTTCTTCTGTGCGGAGCTACTTGCGGGGATTCCTCCTCCGTCGGAATGACAAGATTGTGAATAATACTTGTATTGTTAATCTACAAAGCCAACAAATACTTCGTTTTCAATAACTTTAATCGGATAGGTTGCAATTTTAAAATCATCGCCGTTTAGGTTAGAACCATCAACCAGCGAAAAAGTCTTCTTGTGCATTGGGCAGGCAATTTTTGGGATATCATCTGTAGAACCTGTCATGCCTCTTGCGAGAACCATTTCCATTTTATGCGGACAGGCGTTTTGGCAAGCGTACCATTCGTTGCGGCGCGCAAAATTGAAAATGGCAATTTGTTTGTTTTTGTATTTGATGCAGCCGCCACGATTGGTAGGGAAATCTTCTACTTTTCCGGCTTTGAACCAAATTGTTGCATCGTTTGGATGAACTGTTTCGTATTGATTTAAGATTTCTTCCATTTTAGTAAATTTTGTGTTTCTGTTTCTTATCCCTCTTTTTACAATCAAGAGAGTTTGATGGCGCAGTAAAAAAGAGGGTAAGAGGACAGCAAACGTTTTTGTGATATTTTTTTTTTTTGGAGCTGATTTTTTAACACATAGAAACATAGATTTTTTGTTTTTTTGAAAAAGTAAAATCAAAAAGAAACTAGTTTCTTCACACATAGCTATGTTTGTTAATGCAAGTGAAACGCCTTTTTTAAGATTCTAAAAGCTATGTCTCTATGTGTTTAAATAATTATGTATAAAGCTAAGACCAGGCTTTTGGCATTTTTTGATCTCTTAACGGAACAAAAACAACATTGTCATCTTTTTCTTCAGAGTTTACAAAGTGATTGAAACGTTTTAATAATCTTGGTTTTTCGAGTACTTGTTTCCATTCGCATTCAAAAGTATTTACCAGAGTCTGCATTTCGGCTTCAAGGGTTTCACAGATTCCTAAACTGTCTTCGATGATTACTTCTTTTAAATATTCTAAACCTCCATCTAGTTTATCCAGCCAGGTTGCAGTTCTGATTAGCGGACCAGCAGTACGGATGTAATACATTAAAAAACGATCGAGATATTTAATAACAGTTTCTTTATCAATTTTTTCAGCCAATAAAACGGCGTGTTTTGGGTTGGCACCGCCATTTCCTGCGATGTATAAATTCCATCCACCTTCAACAGCAATTAATCCGAAATCTTTTCCGCGGGCTTCGGCGCATTCGCGAATGCAGGCCGAAACGCCACCTTTTAGTTTGTGCGGAGAACGAATTCCTTTGTATCTGTTTTCTAGTTCGATGGCAAATCCTGCGCTGTCGTCCATTCCGTAACGGCACCATGCATTTCCAACGCAGCTTTTTACGGCGCGAAGCGATTTTCCGTAAGCGTGACCACTTTCGAAACCATTATCGATCAAGATTTTCCAGATTTTTGGTAAATCACTCAAATGCGCTCCGAATAAATCGACACGTTGTGCTCCGGTAATTTTAGTATATAAATCAAATTGTTTGGCTACTTCGCCAATTACGATTAGTTTTTCGGCAGTAATTTCTCCACCGGCAACTCTTGGTACAACAGAATAAGTTCCGTTACGCTGAATATTGGCCAAAAATCTATCGTTTGTATCTTGAGTTGTTACGTGTTTATTGGCAGTATCATTATAAATACTAGAGAAGATAGAAGCCACAACAGGCTTACAAACTTCGCAGCCATCGCCTTTGCCATGATGATCGATTACTTCATAAAAATTCTCGTATTTATTGATTTTAACCAAATCGTATAATTCCTGACGTGTGTAGCTAAAATGCTCGCAAATAACATCTTTGACTTCTTTACCAAGAGATTTTTGAGTGGCTTTTACCAAATCAGAAACCATTGGTTTACAGCCTCCACAACCCGAAGTTGCTTTGGTATGTTTAACAACATCTGAAAAGTTAGAACAAGTTTCGTCTAAAAGTGAACAGCAAATCGCACCTTTGGTAACATTTTCGCAAGAACAAATTACTGCAGTATCAGGTAGATCAAGAACGCTACCTAAACTAGAACCTTCAGAGCCGTCTCTTGAACCTAAAATTAAATCTTCAGGATTTTTTGGCAGTGCCATGGCATTACTAAAAATTTGAAAAAGAGAATTGTAATCGCTGGAATCTCCAACCAAAATTCCGCCCAATAAGGTTTTAGAATCTTTGGTAACATTGATTCTTTTATAAATTCCGCTTAACTTATTCTCGTATATAATGGCAGTTACATCATTATTTTCTACGAAAGGATCACCAAAACTTGCCACTTCAACGCCAATTAATTTTAATTGTGTCGACATATCGATGGTTTCTCTCATGGTTTTAGAACCATTTAAGATTTGCTCAGCGGCAACATCGGCCATTTCGTAACCCGGAGCAACGAGTCCGTAAATGTTTTGGTTATAAAGTGCTACTTCGCCAATTGCAAAAATCGAAGGATCTGATGTTTGCATTTGATTGTTTACCACAACGCCGCCTCGTAAACCTATTTCAAGTCCTGAAACTCTAGCCAGTTCATCACGAGGTTTTATTCCGGCAGAAATAACCAACATGTCAACTTTTAACAATTCGTTTTCTGCAAACATCATTCCCGTTATACATGTTTCTCCGTCAATATATTGCGTTGCCTTGTTAAGATGAATGCCAATATTTAATTCTTCGATTTTAGACTGCAGCATATCGCTTGCGCCTTTGTCTAATTGTCTCGGCATCAAACGAGGAGCAAATTCTACAACATGCGGATTTAATCCTAAATCACGAACGGCTTTAGCAGCTTCAAGTCCTAATAATCCTCCGCCTAAAACTGCAGCTTCTGTGGCGCCTTTTTGTTTTATTTTTTTGGCGTAAGCCATAATTGCATCCAGATCTTCGATAGTTCTGTAAACAAAAACACCTTCCTTTTCGACGCCGTCAATAGGAGGAACGAATGCCGAAGATCCTGTTGCCAAAACTAAGTAATCGTACGTATGAGTTTTTTCTAAATGGGTATGTATTGTTTTTTCTGAGCGATTGATATCTGTAATTAATTCAGAAGTGTTTAGAGTAATATTATTTTCTAAGTACCATTCGGTTGTTGAGAGTGATAAATCGTCAGCTGTTTTTCCTCCAAAGTATTCACTTAAGTGAACACGATCGTAGGCACGCCTTGGTTCTTCACCAAAAACGGTTATCTGATACTTTTCCTGTCCTGATTTTGCAACGAATTTTTCGCAAAATTTATAACCAACCATGCCGTTTCCAACTACTATTACTCTTATCATGATTTCTTTAATTAAGTATTACTACGCAAATATAAGTATTTATACGTATTAAAATACGTAATACTTTTATTTTGTTAGAATTAAAGTGGATTATTTATTACGTATTTTATCGTAATCTTTTACGTAGCGGGGGTTTTGAAAGAATTCAGAAACTTATAGTTTTATAAATTTGAAAAGATTCTAAATAAGGATTTCAAAAAAATGTTGTAAATTCATAAGAATTTTATATGTGTTTTATTTAAATAGAATATTCTTAACATAAAGTCTATGAAAAAATCACTTTCGTTTTTGCTATTACTTTTATTAATAGTAGGTTGTAAATCTACAACAGGCAAAACTTCAGATACAAAAAGCACTACTTCTGAATATGGAACTCAGGAAGATCAAATGAAATATTACTTTACTGGAACCGGAAACGAACCTTTTTGGGGTATAAAAATGGGAAACGAGAATATTGAATTTACCTCTTTAATTTCCGGAAAAGAAAAACTTACTTTCCCTGCAACCGAAGCCATAAAGGCAATGGATGCTAATATAAAAATGTATAAAGTAAGTAATGAAACATCAACTGCGACAATTACGATTCAGCAATTAGAATGTCAAAACTCGATGTCGGGCGCCATTTCTCCCTATAAAGTTTCAATTGAAATTAAAAATAACAGCGAACTTACTGATACAAAATTAAGCGGATGCGGAAATTATAATACTGATTATCGCCTGCACGATATTTGGGTTCTGGAAGAACTAAACGGATTCAAGGTTTTTATAACCGATTTTCAAAAGGAATTACCAAGGATTGAAATCAATTCGTCAGAAAATAAATTTATGGGTTACGGAGGCTGTAATGCGATTAGTGGCAGTATTTTTTATGAAAAAGATTTACTCCGATTTTCTAAGGTAGTGGCTACGATGATGGCTTGTGCGCCGGGAAACAAAGAAGATCAATTTATAAAAGCGCTGCAAAGTACCACTACGTATTCTATTGGTGATAATAGATTAACGCTTTCTAATCCGTCTGGAAAACTTTTGGTGTTTAGAAAAGTAGATTAATTTTGGATATAAATATGTCTTAAAATGCTTAAAAAATAATTTTTTAGGATCTCTATTTCTTAACGAATAAAATAATTTTGTAAATTAAAACTTATAAAATTATTATTTTTCATGAAAAGGATTTTAATGTTATTTATCGCTTTATCATTGGCATATAGTTGTAAATCTACGAAAGACGGAAATTCAACAAGTGTTAATTCAAAGACAATTGAAAAGAAGTTACAGCAAACGTGGATTTTAGAAAATTTGAATGGAAAAATCGTTACTGAAAAGGATTTTTCAAATTTGCCAAAAATAGAAATGAGTTCCTCAACTTTTTCTGGTTCTACGGGATGTAATGCTATTAAAGGAAACCTATTATCAAAAGGTGGAGGACAAATTCAGTTTTTGAATCTTACTTCAGAAACTAAAAAATGTGCTGCAAAAAAAGAAGAAGAGTTTTTGAAGTTATTGAAAACAACTTCAGCATATTCTATTAAGGATAATAAATTATTCCTTTCAAATCAATTTGGATTGACTATGTCTTTCAGGAAAGGTTAATTGGAAAAGGTTAATTGAAAAAGTAAAAGGCTTCATTATTATTAGTGAAGCCTTTTTTGTTATGTTTTTGTCATTGCGAGGAACGAAGCAATCTTATTAATATAAACTTTATTTGATTTAGTAAGTTAGGTTGCTTCGTTCCTCGCAATGACAAACGTTGCGAAAAAAAACAAAATCTGTGCAAATCTGCGTTTTCGCGTTAGCGAATCCGTTTAATCCGCGTGCCATTTCGCATTGTTATTCCAATTCTTTAAGATCTTCTTTATCCTCTTCAATAAAATCCAATTCTAAAGCTCTCACGGTCTGAACCGCATTTCCGGCAATACCACGAATAGAACCGTACATTCCTAATGTATTGTGAACGACTTTTTCGATTTGTTTTTCGCGTTGTTTCCAGATACGCTGCATCGCTCTTTTTTCGGCATCAAGATCACCTTGCATTTGAGTGAAGCCTTCTACAATTCCTTCAATCTGTAAACGGAATTCGTTGCTGGTTAAAAAATCATACAACATCGACATTTTATCGCCTTTGTTTTCCTGCGCCTGAACAGCCTGACTAATCTGAATTAACGATTGACGTAAAACAGCGCTTAAACCTTTAAACTCTTCATAGGTACAAATCCAGATCCCGTCGCGCATTCCCATTCTGTCCATTCCGGCAGGCATTACTTCGGTTACCAAAACGCCAATATTGGCTCTTTTTGTTCTAATATCATTTTTGAATTTCTCAATCCACGCGGGTTGAAACGCTTTTGTACGCTTGCTTTCGTAATAAATTGAACCACAATTTTGAAGTTCGCGAGTATTTACAATCTGAAGGCAATCAGCTCCGTTTGCCCCTTTTTTAATTTCATCAATACTATCAAGCGGAAAATTATTGGCCAGCCATTCTTCAATCGCCAATTCCATCACTTCGCCTTGCAATTGCATAGAACCTTGTTCCTGCTTGCGTTTCATTTCTTCGATCAGCTTTTTTTGATCGTCAGATTGTTTTTGGTATTCTTTTATTTTAAGTTCGTTTTTTTCTTCTTCCTGTTTGCGAATTTTATCACGTTCTAAAACTAAAGTCTCATTCAACTGTTTTTGAGCCTGGGCTTCGATAGCGTCTTTCATTTCCAGTTTTTCACGTTGGAGTTTCGCGATTTCGCCTTCCATTTTATTAAGTTCACGAAGTTTCTCCGATTTTTCAGAAAGTTCTTTTTCCATCGCAACCAAACGATCTTTGTTTTCTTCGTCGAGTTTAGTTTTTACTTTTTCGGTAATTTCTTTTTCTGCAACCTTTTTTTCACGCTCTAAACGTTCTGCAAAAAGTTCATTTTCCTGTTTCTTTTTGGCTTCAAATTCGGTTTTTGCTTTTTCGAATTGTTCATTTTTAAGTTCCAGCTCTTTGGCCTGAGCATTTGCCTTTTGTTGAAATTCTTTACGAATACTATCTTCCAATTGATGTTTTAGAATATCATTTACATCGATTGTAGTTCCGCAATTTGGGCACTGAATTGAAGATTGCTCTGCCATTTTTATTGATTTTATTTAGGTAATGTAATAATCTGCTAAGGTATTTAAAAGTTCGTTCTTTTTAGAAGATTTATCTGTGATAAATTGTAACTTTTTTGCCACGAATTGCGCGAATTTTCACTAATTACTTTGTGTTTCGATGTGCAATTTAATTCCTTTAAGTTTTTATTTTTTACGGATTTCCACAATTTAAATTAATCTCGCAAAGTCGCAGAGTCGCAAAGTTTATTTTAAAGTACTGGTTAATCGTGCTGTTTGTTATTTCTAGTTCCTCAAAATGACAAGATTGGGGTTACTTTGCGTTTCAAGGGATTAAAATCCCTCGCTACAAAATAAATCATTCCTATGGGATTTTATAAAGAGTTCCGGAGGAACAGATCATATTGTAGGGATGGATTTTAATCCATTCTACGCACGCAAATTACCAATCTTTGTCGAGCTTCTCGCGAAGATTTCTCCTTCGTTGAAATGACATAAAATGAGAAAAAACTTTGCGACTCTGCGACTTTGCGAAATTATTTTTAAACCAAACTTAGCGCGAAACTCTTGTGATTACTTTTTAAAATTCAATAAAAATTTAACCGCCGATTTCGTGATTTCTGAATCATCTTCTTTTGAAGTAATCAATGAAACATCGGTATATAAATTAACTTTTTTTAATTCGATAAAACCGATTTCCGGATCCTGATTATTTCTGGCAATATTAGACGGAACAATCGAAATCCCTAATCCATTTTTGACCAGTTGTACAATTGAGTTGATGTTGTTGGATTCGTGAACAACTTTTGGCGTAAAGCCATAAAATGCACAAAGTTCCAGTAAAACTTCATGATAATGCGGCGCGTAATCTTTATTGAAAAACACAAAAGTTTCGTCCTTTAAATTCGGGATTTCTTTCTCGGAATTAATTTGGATTAAACTCTTATTATAAACCACCGAAAACCCGTCCTGAAACCACAATTGCGATTTTATTTTAGGTGATTTTATGGGCGAACGAATAATTCCCAGCTCAATTTTTCCCTGTTCTAAAGCATCGATTTGTTTGGTTGTAGAGACTTCAAAAAGCTTGAAATTGACATACGGAAATTTCTCTTTGAGATGTTTTATTAATTCTGAAATTACAGAAGAATAAATCGAACTGATATAAGCGATTCTAAATTCACCGGAAACATTCTCTGCTATTTTTTTTGTTTTAATAGTAATGCGTTCCAGATTCTGAAAAAGTGCTTTTACTTCTTTTTCGAAATATTTTCCGGCTTCGGTTAATTCAACTTTTTTATTATTTCTAATGAATAAGCGTGCCTCAATTTCTTGTTCTAATTCTATAATCTGGCGGCTCAAAGGCGGTTGCGAAATAAAAAGTTTTTCAGCAGCTTTAGTAAAGTTTAATTCTTCGGCTACAGCCAAAAAATATTTCAAGTGTCGTAATTCCATAAATACTTATTAGGTATTAGTAATTGACAAAATAAGTATTTTTGAAGTATATATGAAAGAAATACTTTTACTAAAAAAATATATGCCCACAGGTTTTACGGATTAAGCGGGTTTACACGGATATTTTATTTTATTGAAAGGGAAAAGGATTTATTGCCACAGATTAAAGGATTAAAAGGATTTTTAATTATGCTTCAAAATAATAATCTGTGTTAATCCTTTAATCTGTGGCAAAAAAAAGATACAGATTATTAAGATTTAAAAAGAAAAAATCCGTGTAAACCAGTATAATCCGTGCCATCCGCGGGCCAAAAAAACAAACAAAAACTATGAAAAAATCAACTATTACAGAAATCAGAGAGCGTTTTGATAATGATGTCGAAAGATTCTCAAACTTAGAAACCGGACAAGTCGCGACAATCGACGCGACTATTTCTTTGGAATTAATTACAGAAGCTTCTAAAAGGATTGTGCCGAATGCTTCAGCTGTTCTGGATATTGGCTGTGGAGCAGGAAATTATACTTTAAAAATGCTCTCGAAAGTTCCGAATTTGAATTGCACTCTGGTCGATTTGAGTTTGCCAATGTTGGATCGGGCTTTTGAAAGAGTTTCTAATGAAACAAACGGTAAGGTAGAAGTGAAGCAAGGTGATATTCGCGAAGTAGATTTGCCGGAAAATCATTTTGACATTATTTTGGCCGGCGCGGTTTTGCATCATTTACGTGATGATCAGGATTGGGAAACGACTTTTGCTAAAATATTCAAATTACTGAAACCCGGAGGATGTTTTATGATTTCGGATTTGATTACGCAGGATACCGAATTGTTGAACGAATATACCTGGCAGCGTTATGGCGATTATTTAGAAGGAATTGGCGGGGCAGAATATCGCCAGAAAGTTTTGGATTATGTAGAAAAAGAAGACACGCCAAGATCTATGAATTACCAATTGGATTTAATGAAGAAAGTGGGGTTTGCAAGCGTTGAAATTTTACACAAGAATATGTGTTTTGGCGCTTTCGGCGGGATTAAGTAGAAAAAAGTTTGCCACGAATTACACTAATTTACACTAATTTTAAAGCATCAAGAGTAAATAAATTTTTGTTGATTCTTGTAATTCGTGGCAAAAAAAAATTTAAACGATATCTACAACAATTTTACCAATTGCTGAACCATCACTTACGGCTTTATGCGCTTCCATAGCGTTGTCTAAAGTGAATTTTCTAGGATCAATTAAAGGTTTTAATTTTCCTTCTTCGATTAGTTTTGTGGTTTGTTTTAGAATATCTCCGTGGTGTTTTCTTCCTTCATTTTCATTACCAATCATTGCACGTAAAACAAAAACACCATGAATACTGGCAGAACGAAGCGAACTTGTTGCTAAAGTATGTGTCCCGAAAGCATAACAACTCGCAATTTGTCCGTAATGACGAATGGCTTTGAAAGAATCATCAAGTGATTGACCACCAAGTGTATCGTAAATAAGATCAAATCCTTTTCCGTCTGTATATTGATTTACATAATCCTCAACGGGAGTGTTTTTATCAATTGGTGTTGCTCCGAATCCTTTTACAATTGCTGATTTTTGCTCAGAAACGGTTCCATAAACATCGGCACCAAAAATTTTAGCAAGCTGAACTACCATGTGACCAACGCCGCCAGCTCCGGCATGCACCAAAACTTTGTCGCCTTTTTGTACTTTGGCTCTGTCAATCAGACCTTCCCAAGCAGTAAGCAAGACTAACGGAATTGCAGCGGCTTCTTTCATGCTTAGGTTTTTTGGTTTTATGGCCAATAAATCTGCATCAACGGCTGTGTATTCGGCTAAAGTTCCCTGAACTCCAAGAACGCCTCCGGCAAGTCCGTAAACTTCGTCGCCAACTTTAAAATCTGTTACGCCTTCGCCAATTGCTTCGATAACGCCGGCAAGATCTGTTCCTAATATGGCAGGTAAAACGGGTGATGCGTAAGGAGAAAGTCCTAATCTAATTTTGTTATCGATTGGGTTAACGCCGCTTGCGTGGATTTTTATTAAAACTTCTCCTTTTTTTGGAGTTGGTTTTGCTGTTTCTGTGGTTACAAAATCAGATTCGTATGTGTTTGTGAAAAGTGCTTTCATTTTTGAATTATAATATTTGAACCGTTTTGTAAACCTGAATAGGTGCTGAAACTAAACTTTCGCTTTTGGCGATAAAATCTAATAAATAGGGTTGATTATTATGAATGTCTAGTCCTGGTTGATCCTGCCATTCTTCCCAAATGATAAAAACATTGTCAGAATGATGAAGGTCGTAACGTACACAAGCTGCTTCTTTTCTGGTTTCGGTGACCAAATTATTTAACATGCTTTGTAGTTGTTCTTTATTTTCTGGTTTACTTTTGAATAGTGCTGTAATTGAGATCATAATAGTGAATGTTAAAGGTTAGAAGTTAAAAGTTTTTCCTAAGTGTTTGGTGTAATTTTCTTTAAAGATGTCAATGTTTTCTGCAGTTGCACCTTTTTCAACGTCATGAAAATGGAAACCGTCTAATTTTTCCATACCTGTAAATTTATTCATTTTATGGAAACCAAACATCGCTCCATCATCTACAGATGTTTCTTCGAAAAATTCTCCCGGAAGTGTAAAGGCTGTTGCAGGTGCATTCCAGCTTGTGGTAAGCATGTATTTACGACCGTGTAATTGTCCACCGGTTCCGTAATTAATGTCCGGATTTGTTCTGGTTCTTCCGTCGCTTTTGTAGATTCCTTTGTTGTGTCCGGCTGTAAAAACGTCGTCGATGTATTTTTTGAAAAGGTTTGGTAACTGAAACCACCAAACTGGTGTGTGATAAATGATAACATCTGCCCAAACGAATTTTTCGACTTCTTCCTCAAGATCAAAATCTTGTTTGATGTCGGTTGTTTTTATTTCGAATTGTTTGGTGTTGGTTAAGTATTCGATTGTCCAGTTGGTAACGGTTTCGTTGAATTTCCCGCCTGAATGCGCGAAATTTTGACTTCCGTTGATGATAAATATTTTCTTCATTTTTCTTGTTTTCTTATGAATTCGTGAGTGTGAGGGATAGCAGTGGAAATCCTTTTGTGCCGGGGTTCGGCACAAAAGATTGAAACGGATAGCCCGACCCGCTTTTTCTGCGGGTCACACCCTAATTATTTTTATTGTTTTTTATTTTGTTACGTAGAATTTTAAACACATAGAAACATAGGTTTTGAACTGATTTCTCAAACACTGTTCTCTCAGTTTGTCATTCCGAGGAACGAGGAATCTTCACAAGTAACTCCGTACAGTAAATTACCAATCTTTGTAGAGTTTCTCACGAAGATTCCTCGTTCCTCGGAATGACAAAATTGTGCTGACTATGTGTATTTAGACAAGTGAAACGCCTTTTTACATTCCTATTGGTTATGTTTCTATGTGTTTAAATATTTTTTAAGAATGCTATTATTTAACTTTTGAAATTGCCTGATTGATAAAATCTAATTCTGAAATTGATAAATCAAAATCCATTGCTTTTGCGTTCGAAATGGCTTGTTCTGCGTTTCTGGCTCCGGCTAAAACAATTGTGATTCCTTTTTGTAAAGTCGTCCAGCGTAAAACCAATTGTGAGATTGTGATGTGTTTTGTATTTGCCAGTGAGCTCAACTCTTCAACCAAAGTTTTTACTTTTTGAAGATCAAACTGACCGAAATATCCGTTTCTGTGATCGTTGTCTTTTAGTTTGCTGTCGGTAAAATATTTTCCGGTTAATAAACCTCTTTCCATTGGACTGTAAGCAATGATTCCTATGTTTTCTTTTAGCGTAAGCGGAATTAAATCGCTTTCTATTTTACGGTTTAACATACTAAAAGGAACCTGATTTGATGCTAATTGAATTGTTTTTTGTGCTTCCTGAATTTGTTCTGCACTATAATTACTTACTCCGGCTGCTCTTATTTTTCCTTGCTGAATAAGGGTTCCCAAAGCTTCCATAGTTTCGTGAATTGGAGTAGTGGAGTCTGGCCAGTGAATTTGCAATAAGTCGATATAATCAGTTTGAAGACGTTTTAAGCTATCTTCGACTTCTTTGATGATGTTGCTTTTTGAAGCGTATTTGTAAACCGGAATTTCTTTTCCGTTATCTTCGGCATTAAAAAAGAATTCTCCTTTTCCGTTATTGCTTCCGTCCCAAACTAAACCAAATTTGGTTAATAATTGAACTTTTGATCTATTTTGTGTTTTTAATGCTTCGCCAATCATTTCTTCGCTTAAACCGAATCCGTAAAAAGGAGCGGTGTCGATTGTAGTCACGCCATGATCGATTGAAGCGTGAATAGAATCGATTGAATCTTTCTTTTCGTTTCCGCCCCACATGTTTCCGCCAATGGCAAATGCACCGTATGTAATAGTTGATAATTCAAGTTCAGTGTTACCTAATTTTCTATATTCCATAATATTATATTTTTGATCCTTAAAATTTGTTTGGCAAAATTATACCATTTTTAAGAGTGTTAAGTTGTATATGTTTGTCTTTTTTATGTAAATTTGTAGCCGAATTAATAAAGACTATTATGAAAAAAGAAAATTTATACGAGCCGTTTACGGTTTCTTTTGAAACTCTGGATGAATATCCTGATGTGGGAGATCGTCATAATTTCTTTGAACTGGTGTATATTTTAGAGGGAACGGGAAGGCAATGTATCAATAAAAATATTTTTGAGTATGATGCCGGACATATGTTTTTATTGACGCCTGAGGATTGTCATAATTTTACAATTGAAACGGAAACGAAGTTTTTCTTTTTGAGGTTTAATGATATTTATTTGAAAAATTCGAGTTTGCAGAATGAGAATATTCAGCGTTTAGAATATATTCTACAAAATGCGAATCATCAGCCGGGTTGTATTTTAAAGAATCAAGCTGATAAATGTTTGGTAAAAGTGATGGTAGAGGCGATTATTCGCGAACGTAAGGATAAGGATGTTTATAATAAAGAATTGATTCAGCAATTGGTGAATACCCTGATTATTGTGGTTGCGAGAAATATTGCGAAGTATTTACCGGAACAGGTAAATATTGGCTGTGAGGCTAAGGCAATGGATATTTTGCAATATATTCAGAACAATATTTATTATCCTGAAAGAATTAAAGCGGAATCTCTTAGTGAGTATTTTGGTATTTCGAATACGTATTTAGGTCGTTATTTTAAGAAACATGCTAATGAAACCATGCAGCAATACATTAGCAATTATAAAACGAAACTGATTGAGCATCGTTTGCAGTTTAGCGATAAGCGTATTAACGAAATTGCGTATGAATTTGGCTTTACAGATGAAAGTCACTTCAATAAATTTTTTAAGAAACAGAGAGGGAATAGTCCTTCGGAATTTAGAAAAGTGATACGTGTTAGTGCGTGATAATGGCACGCGGATGACGCGGATTCGCAAGCGAAAACACGGATTGTCGCGGATTTTTTTAGCCACTGATAACACAGATTTTAAAATCATTTTTAATCCTATAATCTGTGACTTAAAAAAAAAATATTTTTTTTAATCTATTTCTTCTTTGCCGATTATAAAATCGAAATGCTGGTTTTTGCCTGTTTTCAGGTTATTGATTTCGTTTTTTAGAAGCTCTTCTAAAGATTCAGCCACGATGTTTCGTTCCCAGGATTCGTTTTGAAGTTCTATGATTTGGCCGAATTTTCCTTTTTCTGCCGGATCTGTATCGTAGAGTAAGTAATCTCCATTTCGTCCTGTTGCAAACGGAATCCATTTTGGATTTGCGTAATTGTCTGTCTTGATTTTTTCTAAGTCTATTTCCAGTTCGGGAAGATCGTCTTCGTCAAATTGTAAATCTTGTATCGAATTCCATTCTTCTGCAATATCTTCAAACGGAATAAGATCGTATGTCCAATCTCCTATTAAAAACTGAAAAGCAGAAGTTACGGCATCGTATTCTACATTTTGAACTTTGTAAAAATTTTGAAGTGCGGGCGGAATTGTAATTTCATTTTCTAAGACTGAATGCTGTTCTAATTCTTCTGGAGAAATACCGTCTGTAAGATTGTAATAATCATTATCGGTTGGAACAATTTTAGTGATTTCAGTAATCCATTCCTGCCATAATGATTCGAATTGTTTAAATTCAGGATCAATAGGTGTTTTGGCTTTCTTTTCTTTTTCCTCGTATGCAGCAATGTCAATAGCTGTTATTTTATCATCTTCTTTATTGAACCACACACTTATGCCATTAAGAATAAAAGCACCGCTATCATCTCCCTTGTAAAGTTTTACGAGTTGATTTTTATTGGATTTATAAAATTGAAATAGTTCTTGATTTTCAAAAATGAATTGACCTGTAAATGGGTTTTTCGAACAAAAATCGTAATTACCATAATTCAGATCGAGTAATAAATTTTCTGCTTTTACTCCGTCTTTAGAAAATGCAATAATGCCAAAATCGTCCCAGGTATAAATATGGTTATGTTGTTTTTTTAAATGTCGGCAATCTCCCAAAATCTTTTTTAAGCTATCTATATCAATCGGAAATTGAATTGTAACATCATTAATTGTAAAATCTGTTTTAGAAAGTGAAAGCTTTGTCAAAGTATTATTTCTTTAAGGGATTACTAAGAAAATTAAATGATCTTTTTAATAACACGTAGTTTGTGAGTGTGTTTGTTTAATTCAGGATTGTAAATCCCTAAGTGGTCTAAACGGTCAATGCGGACTTTTCCACTTGCGTGAATGATGTAATTGTTGTCCATAATGATGCCTACGTGAATGATGTTTCCTTCGTCATTGTCAAAAAAGGCTAAATCTCCCGGCTCGCTTTCTTCGATAAAACTTAAAGGTTCTCCTTCAAGCGCTTGCTGTGAGGCATCGCGGTGAATTTTGTAGCCGTTTAGTTTGTATACCATTTGGGTAAAACCGGAACAGTCGATTCCAAAAGGTGTTTTTCCGCCCCAAAGATAAGGTGCGTTTAAGTACATAAAAGCAGTATTTATTAAAGCATTTTTAGGTTTTACGCCACTTGTTTTTGTGCCTTCGAATTCGAAATTAGCAGTGTTGATTTCGTTATTATTCAAAAAAGATAAAGATGCACCAAGCGGAATTGGTAATAATAAATTTTCTGGTGCGCTGATATAATCAATCAAATCGGCATTAAGAATAATGGCGTCATTGCTTAGCTGATTATAATTTGCTTCTGAAATTACCTGATATTGTTTCGAATCTACCCAACCTACGTAGTCATCGAATTGCATTTTTATTCGGGCCCATTGATTTTGGCGTTCTAAAATCTCGATGTGTTCGCCAAACAAAAGTTGTGTCACGATTTCGCTTCTGTCACTTGGCTCAGATCGAACGGGTACTATGGCTAGATTGCAAATTGCGAACATTTAGGGTAATTTATTAGTTTAAAATTTGGAGTTATTTACAAAAGAAATAACTCCAAATTTAATATTATTTAAGCTCTTTCGATAACAATTGCTGATGCACCACCACCACCGTTGCAAATTGCAGCAGCTCCGGTTTTGGCATTATTTTGTTCTAAAACATTTAGTAAAGTTACGATGATTCTGGCTCCCGAACATCCTAGTGGATGACCTAATGAAACAGCTCCGCCATTTACGTTTACTTTATTGTTATCAAGACCAAGGATTTTTGAATTGGCTAATCCAACAACGGCAAATGCTTCGTTGAATTCGAAATAATCAATATCGCCAATTGCGATTCCTGCTTTGTCTAAGGCTTTTGGTAGTGCTTTTGCAGGGCTCGTTGTAAACCATTTTGGTTCCTGAGCAGCATCGGCATAACTTTTTATATAGGCTAGGGGTTTAAGTCCTAATGCGATTGCTTTTTCTTCAGACATTAAAACCAAAGCTGCAGCTCCGTCATTGATTGTCGAGGCATTTGCGGCAGTAACAGTTCCGTCTTTTGTAAAAACAGCTGCTAATGAAGGGATTTTATCCAATTTTACGTTCGTGTATTCTTCGTCTTTAGAAACGATGATTGGTTCACCACGTCTTTGCGGAACTTCTACAGGAACAATTTCGTTGTCGAATTTTCCGGCATCCCATGCTTTTGCACTTCTTTCATAAGATTGAATAGCAAAATTATCCTGTTCTTCACGGCTAATGTTGTATTCAGATGCACATAAATCAGCGCAAACTCCCATTGCGTTGTTATCGTAAGCATCTGTCAAACCATCTTTTTGCATTCCGTCAAGCATTGTTGCAGCGCCAAATTTAGTTCCGTTACGCATTTGCACGTAATGCGGAATCAAACTCATGTTTTCCATTCCACCGGCAACGACAATTTCGGCATCACCACAAGCGATAGCCTGCGCAGCAAACATTACGGCTTTCATTCCGGAAGCACAAACTTTGTTTACTGTTGTTGCAGCAACTTCTTCAGAGAGACCTGCGAAAAGTGCAGCCTGGCGTGCGGGAGCTTGTCCAACTCCTGCTTGTACCACATTCCCCATGAATACTTCATCAACTAATTTTGGGTCAAGGTTAATTTTTTGAAGTGCGCCTTTAATAGCGGCAGCACCTAATTTTGGTGCGGGTACGGTAGATAAACCTCCCATGAAACTTCCGATAGGTGTTCTAACGGCAGAAACGATAACAACTCTTTTGTTCATTTTCTGTTAATATTAGTTAATCAAGCAAATTT
>Ga0247810_10000612_pt1 | contig 33622 bp, 25 predicted proteins | sample UWRJL119311C1_FD_179918 | JGI IMG/M metagenome (GOLD analysis project Ga0247810, IMG submission 179918) | Plant litter microbial communities from Arlington Agricultural Research Station in Wisconsin, United States - UWRJ-L119-311C-1 | ecosystem: Environmental > Terrestrial > Plant litter >... | reverse complement strand
CACGATCCTCACGATTTCGTCCAGGGGATCTATCATTTTCAAAAGCATCATTACGACGACGAGAATTTGGAGAGCCTGGACCACCACCCCATCCTCGAGACGGAGAAGGAGAGCGGGATCGACGACGTTCAAAGCGATCAGGACCATTACGATCACGTGACACATCTGGTCTTGCACCCCAGCCATTTTGTGAGCCATTCTGAAGATGTCCATGATCGTGGCTATCTTGACCATTTTGAGGAACAGGATTTTGATTTTGACTAGCAAACTGAGGAGGAACAACAGCACCAGGTGCACTCATTGGGAGAGTAGGAAGAGCACCTTGACCCAGACTAGCAACAATGCCTGCAATTCGATCGTTTGGTACGCCTGCATCCGAAAGGGTTTTGATCAATATCAACTGTTGCTGAACAGCTGGATCGAGACCTGTAACTCCCATCGCAGGTGGAACAGCTGGGAAAGCATTTGTTTGATTACTGGCATAATTCTGGCTACCATTACTGAAGCTAAGAGCCGGATTTGCAAAATTGGCTGGCTGGTTTACAGACGGAGTTGGCTGGAAAGTATGATTTAATACTGGAGGCGGCACATGAGCATTATTTTGGTTACTTGAAGGGGGAGCAGCAGCGTTTTGATTTTGATTTTGACGAGCCATGCTGGCTAATTGACCGAGAGCTGCGAGAACACTGTTAGGTGCAGCTGCAGCTGGTGCAGAAGCAGCTGGATAATGGTTCTGATTTTGCAGGCCCAATGGATTCGCAGGCGGACTCCCAGGAGGAGTGAACGATTTATTTGGAACTACACGATTATGAGGTGGTTAGAAGATACCATATGGGAGGGAATATTGGTGATCTCGCGGTTTCCTTACTTTGCGATGGGGTCAATTTTTCTTTGAAAGTGTTCAGAGTGTGTAGGGGAAAGGTTTGTCCCTTTTCCCAAATATCAATGAGCTTCTTGATCTTTTCCTGCATTGAAGAATATGTAAGTGGGGGTTCATGCTATACTAGAGACAGTCGTGAATTCTTCATCGACGCTACAATTCGCGAAAGTGGAAGTCGATGCAATAAGAACTTCTCACGCCTCATTCAATTAAGCATCCTGTTATTTAAGCGTACCTTTTGATCAGCGGGTGCGGTTTGGATTATATCGTTCATCAGAACAGGCAGTAGTTCTTGTACTCTATTGACACCAGCAGCAAATGTACCATCCTGAGCAGCACTATTTATAGGTTGTCCAGCTAGTTTTGCACTTTCGGTCCATTTTCGAGTCACAGAGTCTACAACATATAGGACACCGAGTTTATGAGTGGGAGGAGCCTTTTTGAAATGCGTATATAACTTCTGGATGAGCACTGACTCGGACTATGGTGAGAAGATGTCAGTTCAACCTTAATTACTGGCGATGAAGCTAAAACTGATGCAAGGCTTACCTGGACGTTATTGACGCAGAGAGTGGTGATGCTTTGGATACGAGAGCCAGATACTCCTGGAGGCTTCATCAATAGCATGGCTTGCAAGCCAGCTTCTAGATCAGCTACTGCGGACATGATGAACTAAAGAATGTAACGAAATCGAGCTCTCTCTAGTCAAAGTATTGGAGGACGATCTAGTTTTATGACCTCTGGTCTGATACCGTGATCACCTTTGTCCGATGATGGGGAACTACGATGAAAATATGTAAAGGTGCTAAAAGTCGCGACTACAATGTGCGACCGAGAAGAGCGCCCCCCAAATGAAGCGCGAGCTCGAACTTGTAGCGGCAGAATTGCTACAGCACGGGACAATAGCCCTTAGATTAGATTTTTGGTTTAAGAAAGACTGAAATGAGTTGGTGTTTCTGTGTCTGGAGATGGTTGAAGTTGAAGTTGGATGAGAGAGGTTGGGATCGGAGGAGTTCTGTAACAAAGGTAAAATGGAAGGCGCTAGTGGAGCAGTGGTGGAGACACCCACGCCAAGACAAAGTCACATGATATCAAGCTCTGTTTACAATGGAAACAAATTGTAAAGTAGAATTCGGTTGACGGTTCTCATGATTTTCTAGTTAGCTTTGGTATTCAAGGCAAAGAATTTTCTCAATCTCTAGGTTTGACTTTGGTTGTGAGGAGAAGTAGTGTAAAACAGTCTAATAAAGCAATTACGTTTCCTCTTTGGACCTTCCACTGCCGGCGCAATGGCCAATACCTTCGGTCCGGCCGGCCGCCGTAGTGCAGTCCTGTGTTCGCTATTGACGCAGGAATTTCTTGTTTTACCGAAGCTTCCATTATACTTATCATCTTTTTGAATCTTTCATTTGATTCTCTATATTCACGATGTCATCCTCTCTCCGTTTAGGCTCCGCAGCCTTGAGATCTTCCCTCAGAGCTCCAGCCTTCAATTCTAGATCCATTGCCTTCAATGGATTAAGGTGTTATTCTTCAGCAAAGACCCAGGTGAGTCTCCCTTCGTCCTTGTTGCTCTACGCCTACTAACAATAGCTTGCATAGACTCTGAAGGAGCGCTTTGCGGAACAATTACCAGAAAAGATTGAGCAGATCAAGAAACTCCGCAAGTACGAAACATGCTTTGGTGCGAGATAAGGTCCCAAGAACTAATTCGGACTAGGGAACACGGAGCTACAGTTGTTGGCGAGGTCACTTTGGACCAGGTCTATGGAGGTGCTCGCGGAATCAAGTCATTAGTTTGGGAAGGATCGGTTCTTGACTCAGAGGAGGGAATTCGATTCAGAGGAAAGACAATCCCAGAATGTCAGGAGCTTCTTCCAAAAGCCCCCGGCGGAAAGGAACCTCTCCCAGAAGGTGAGATTAGGTCTTAGATCTCGGTCGCTTTATCCTACTGACATTCTTTAGGTCTTTTCTGGCTTCTGTTGACCGGCGAAGTTCCAAGTGAGCAACAAGTGCGCGACTTGTCAGCAGATTGGGCTGCACGCTCCGATGTCCCCAAGTTCGTTGAGGAGCTTATCGACCGATGCCCAAGTGATCTCCACCCAATGGCACAACTCTCGATCGCTGTCAATGCTCTCGAGCATGAATCTGCATTCGCAAAGGCATATGCTAAGGGAATGAAGAAAACCGAATACTGGGGTCATACTTTCGAGGATTCCATGGACTTGATTGCCAAGCTCCCAACAATCGCCGCAAGAATTTACCAGAACGTCTTCAAGGGTGGTAAGGTCGCTCCAGTCCAGAAGGATAAGGATTACAGTTTCAACTTTGCCAACCAACTCGGATTCGGAGAGAACAAGGACTTCATTGAGTTGATGAGACTTTACCTCACCATCCACACCGATCATGAAGGTGGTAATGTCAGCGCCCACACCACTCACTTGGTTGGTAGTGCTCTCAGCTCCCCCATGCTTTCTCTTGCTGCCGGCCTCAACGGTCTTGCTGGACCTCTACACGGTCTTGCTAACCAGGAGGTTTTGAACTGGCTCACCAAGATGAAGGCTGCGATCGGTAATGATCTCAGCGACAAAGCTATTACCGATTACCTCTGGTCTACCTTGAAGGCTGGCCAGGTTGTTCCTGGATACGGACATGCTGTTCTCCGCAAGACTGATCCTCGTTACATGGCCCAGCGTACCTTCGCCGAAGCTCATCTTCCAGATGACCCAATGTACAAGCTTGTTAGCCAAGTCTACAAGATCGCCCCTGGTGTTTTGACCGAGCACGGTAAAACCAAGAACCCATACCCCAATGTGGTACGTATAATGCATAGTTTCCCGTCTTGTCCTGCAACACGCGTTGGGCGTCGTGTTATCGCTCTATTCGGGAGCTGCTTTCCTACGGGAGATGGAAGTGGATGAAAACTTCCAAGTCCATCTGTCGAGGGAGCGAAGAGCCCCCCTAAATTCCTCAACATTTAAATCACATCTTTCATATCGCTAATTATTCTGTAGGACGCACACTCCGGAGTCCTCCTCCAATACTACGGTTTGACGGAAGCTAACTACTACACTGTTCTCTTCGGTGTCTCACGTGCCATTGGTGTCCTCCCACAATTGATCATCGACCGCGCTGTTGGAGCTCCTATTGAGCGACCTAAGTCCTTCTCCACCGAGAAGTGGGCTGAGATCGTTGGAGCCAAGTTGTAAGGGATTTAATTATTAGGAAGGGCTGGATTGTACGAACATGGGATAGTTGATAGACGGGCGGGGGATTGAAAGGTTAGCGCTGCCAAACTGTACTTTACATTCGCCTTTTTGGTGTATTTGCAGCTATTCAATACCACACACTTTATGAACAAGCCGTGGTGTCTGTTTGTTGTGTGTGCTTATGATTGAAAATCTCGCGTGATATCTGGATTCCATGTTTCAATTGGTCGTGCATACAATTGATTCATGCGATGTGCTACTCCCCACCGAGTCAGTGTATACATAATCAGTATTTTGTTGTCCTTGGAGTATGGTTTTGGTAGGGTGGTTGTTTATTATTGTTGTTGTTGTTGTTGAACTCATCAAAAGCCTACAGTGGCCCCCCCCCCCCTGCGCCTTTTATTCCTCAATCCCCAACGGAAGCCCAAGCTCCACGATGCGACCACGGACTTCCGGTTTTGCTGGGGGGGAATTTCCCCGCCGAGGTTGAGACTCCCATTGACCGAAACACCTCCTTCTTCTGTCTGTCCGTAACCACATGTAAAATATCTGCATCTTCTTCAGCTGAAGCCCACCGGACGCATCCAAACACATTGACAAAGGCTCCTTCAAGCCCCCCACCACGCTCGGGACAAATAGCGAATTATCAATTCCCCAAGTCGAGCCTATAAAAAGGGGTCCCGGTATTCCTTAGTCAAATTAATTAATCGGACTAGCACAGTAAGTAGTAAGCCTGTAAGCCTGTAAGCCTGTAAGCTCGCCCAGTCCACGCTGATACAACTTCCCGTGCCAGGGTCTTGGCCTGGCTTGACTTGACGATATTGCCCCGTTCTGTACACAAAACAAACCTTCCGAACAAACCCACGATTACCCGCGAAGAAGCATCCATATCCCTTGGTCAGGGCCTTCATCCAGCATCAACCAAAATCATGTCCGCAATCACCAACACCGTCCCGGAGAAGAAGCCCGTCAAGTTCAGCAACCTGCTGCTTGGAGCTGGTCTGAGTATGTTGAGAGCTCCAGCACACCCGCCTAGGAGCATCAGATTCTAACCTTCAGCTAGATCTCTTCGAAGTCACCACATTGGGACAACCATTGGAGGTCGTCAAGACCACCATGGCTGCTAACCGAGCAGATTCCTTTGGCGGAGCTCTGACGCGAGTTTGGGGACGAGGCGGTGTCTTTGGCTGTAAGTGGCATCTTAACCCCCATCTTACCCTCTATGCTCGAAAGGTTCTAACAAGTATCACAGTCTATCAGGGTCTGATTCCCTGGGCCTGGATCGAAGCTTCCACCAAGGGCGCGGTTCTCCTTTTCGTTGCTTCTGAAGCCGAGTGGTATGCCCGATCCTTCGGCGCAGGAGACTTCACAGCTGGTATTAGTGGAGGAGTCATGGGAGGTGTCGCTCAAGCTTATGCTACCATGGGATTTTGTACCTGCATGAAGACAGTCGAAATCACCAAGACCAAGCTCGCAGCCACCGGTGTCAAACCTCCTGGCACATTTGCTACATTCATGGATATCTACCGCAAGGAGGGTATCAAGGGTATCAACAAAGGTGTCAACGCTGTTGCCATCAGACAGATGACCAACTGGGGTTCCAGATTTGGTCTCAGTCGCTTGGCGGAGCAAGGTATTCGCAACGTGACAAAGAAGGAGGAGGGCATTGCGCTTAATGCGTGGGAGAAGATTCTCGCATCGGGCATTGGTGGTGGTCTCAGTGCTTGGAACCAGCCGATTGAGGTCATCCGCGTCGAAATGCAGAGCAAGACCGTGGACCCCAACCGACCTGCTAAGATGACAGTTGGTAATACATTTAAATACATCTATGGACAAAACGGCGTTAAGGGATTGTATCGTGGCGTTGTGCCTCGTATTGGGCTAGGAGTTTGGCAGACGATTTGCATGGTGGCTATGGGTGATATGTAAGTTCTTGTGCCCTTTGAATACTGAAGATGAAAGACGCTAATAAATTGACACAGGGCCAAATCTTATGTAGAGAAGTTGACTGGCGACAAGGTCACGGCTAAGCATTAGAGGCGTTCCTGGAAGATACGGACATCTTTGTCGTTGGCAAAGACTTGCAACTGGCGCGTTTGATAGAAGTTACTTTTTTGATGTTTTTTTATTAGACCTGTACGACAAAGAAGCCTTAGATGACTTTTCCCTAAAAGTTGTACTTTTGTTCATTCAACACGGATATATGGATAGAGGATACCGGCTCTTTTTGAGACTAATCTTCAAAATCAAATCCATACATTTTTTTTAATCATGTTCCTATTCGTTGCTAGAACTCTCAGCCTGAGATCTTGACCTCCATGCAAGTGACACCATCATCTGTGAAGACCTTCTGCATATGTTTGAGCATGAAAAACCCAAGTTCCATGACAAGCCCGTCTTGAGATACTTTCTAAGCAATACATACCATGATGGCCCGAGGGCGTGTACAAAAAAATACATTTATCAAAACTACAGCTCGCCTCTTTCTTCACTCTCCCATCCATCCTCGGCAACCCGCCAGTAGCAAGTTTCTTGAATATGTTCCCTCCGGGATCAAAGAATATGTTTTAGTGCAGAATCACAGTTTACAAGTAATTCGGCTTTTGGGTATGTTTCGAAGCTCGAGACCAATAATTCACCTATTACTGCTTTTGCTTTTTTACATGCTGCATTTTTCACGATCATAAATAACATTGTGACGCTAATGGAGCTTATGATCAAGGGGCATACCATAATTTCAAGTTCTAGAGATATGCCAACGGCTGAGTTGTGATGTGAAGTAGAGTAGGTAGATATGGGGCTTTTTTTATCTTTCTTTTTTTTTTTTTGAGAAAATGCTAAATTTGTCTATCTTGCTGACCTATTCAAGTGGGATTTTTGAGTATCCCTTTTCCCATCTATTTGTGCTACTGAAAGCCTTTCCATTTTCAATTGCGATGTACTGCTCCTGCGGTATGATCTTACGAATAGATGGGGTATCTTGCAAGTATCAATAGTTGTAAATCGTCGTTCCTTCATTATTCTAAAAATAGTGTACCACATTCGTTGACCTTCACAAGATCAACTGCAGCTTAACAGCACTCGGTCGTATTCGCGTGGCTATCATTATACCGCCCTAGGTTCCCACCTTAAACTTTTTGGTTCGAAGGGATACCTCATATTCAAAGTCATTATTCGGCTCGAATGTAAGGTCTATGCCGTCTCTTTCTAGCTCTTGCTGCTCTGACGTCGAAAGTTCTAGATCCAACTTGACATTCCTTGCGTGTCGTCTCTGGCTAGAGCTACTAACTCGTGGAAGACGAGCCACACGTAAGGTATGCTCCCAAGTACGAACGACCTCGTATTGTTGACGACTTTGGATAGATGGCAATAGTGGTTTAGTGGAATCATTATCCTCGTGTGCATCAATCCGATACAACTTCGTTTCTGCATAGTTCGGCCCTTGGACTGTGCCTATTCTCCGATCGGGACATATTCTAAGCTGACCTTCCTCTAAATAAGCCCGGCCCATCTCTTCCGCAGTTTCACCGGTTGATTCCTCCCTTTCTTCTAAAGTTGGGGTTGGTTCTTGGTGCGGTAGAATGATCCGAGGCGGAACCCGGCGGCCAGAAATCTTGGGAAGCCAAGATGCTGTCTTCACGCTGGTTGCTGTAGACGCTCGCTCTTGTGGAGTATCATCATCTAGATCATCTCCATCAATTCCAAGCAGGTGTACTTTACCAGTGGCATCACCGACTAGAAGTTTCGAGAAGTCTTTCGAAAATACCCCACTCGCAACGCCGCCTGAGACAGACAGGACTGTTCTTACAAAAGCTTGCCCCTTTGGTGCTCTGATATCCCAGGCCTTCACCTTCCCATCGGACGATCCAGTGTAGAATCTGGATGATGTCCGACCCCAGGAAGCAAATTTTACACCGGTATCTGCAACCTCTCGAGGAACATCATGAAGTGGATTGTCAAGCGAGTCTAATAAAGTCAGCTACTTGCAAAGATACATGTCAACTTGGACAGCTTACCTCCGTGGCCAAGCGTATGAATAGGCCGGTCGCCCTGTGCTGTATCCCAAACATAGGTGTTCCCGTCTGTACAGCTAGCAGTAACATAACATTGAATATTGCCGTTTGGCATAACAGTCAACTCATTAATATCTGATGCTCCACAGTCCAAGGTTTTCACTTGTAGGAACACACCGAATTCGTTTTGAGCAAAAAGTCGGACTTGCGTTTTCGTGACTGCTGGTTCGTATGTGCCGCATGGCGAGGTAGCAGCAAGAAATATTGGTTGGGTTTGATGCCATATCACCTCAAATACATTCTGAAGATGAGCCGAAGTTATTCTTAATCGTTCCCCTTCTGTATCCCATAGGCAAAGCTCGCCACTGTTACGCTTGTCTTCTGGAATATCCATTTCATGGCCTGATATGCTCCTAGGAGAATAGCCAACCAGCAAAATGTTTTGGACACTTGGGGCAATTCCCCAGGCGATTGTTGCAGGGAAATAAGCCCAAGTATCGTTCCGTTCAAGCTCCATAGCTTGCTCTTTCGCCCGGTCCCCACTGAACGTTTTAAAGCCCGATTCGCTGACATCAGCCTGGTCTATATCGTAGAGCCTTACTGCATTGTTGCTTACATCTGAAGCAGTTGCCACTTTCCCATGCCACATAGAGGTAACTACAAAGTTCACCTTCCCGTCATGCTCCCATGTCCCTATAAGGTTCATCGAAGCTCCTTGATCAGACCCTTTCCACACTTTTACAGTCTGGTCAAAACTAGCTGTGAAAGTGAATCCACTGAACTCGCTATAAGAAGTTGATACGACTGACGTGTACAGCCAGCGGTCTTGCGTTTGCCGCATTGCTTCTAGTGAGTTCTCGTTATTCTCTGCGCTCCCTATAACAGGTCGTGGGATTCGATGGTCAGGAACAGATCGAAGCGTGGCTAAACTACACGAGCCAACTCCAAGATTGCCGGGCTTGTTGTATTGCATATTGTGATAGTCTGAGTGAGCCGTAGCACCACAGATAAACGTATCGTCACTTGTCCAGCTGATAGCAGAGATGTCTCCACTGCAGTCCATCCACTCGCATTTGCGGGTCAATGTGTCCTCCAAGTAGCTATAAATTTCCACTTCAAAAGATTGCAGTCCTCGATAAAGCCTTTGTGGTATCATGCCCCAAGTTTCCCGTTCTCGCAGTAGAGTCGATAAGTGTGGCACAGCTGGAAGGCGATGTTTTTGCCTCGAACCAATGCGTAAGACTTGAGGTTGCCGATGAAGTCGTCCTGCGAAAGCATCTTGGACAAAAGCATATATAGATTCATTATCACGATGCGTAAGAGCTTGTTGTTCTCCATCGCTTCCATTTGCTCGGGCTGCCACTTTTAGATTTTTATAGACCTGATCGATTTGGAGCCTATTATCACGCAGCAACGAAGTTAGCTGGCCTGCTGAGGTTATTGGCTCGTGTTGCTGTATATCATCAATTATCGATTTGATAATTTTATCAACAGATTCAAGTTCTGCGAGAGAAAAGTCAACATGAAAGACACAATCTATCATTTCTTTGCTTCGACCAATTTTAGTAGTTCCTAATCCGCGCTTTACATATTCCCGGTCAGCGAAACAGAGGTAAGGACGATTCGGACCAAACTTCCAATATTCTTGGCGTAGGTGATGACTGTCTGTTGAGTTGCTATCAAGAGGTAAATCCGAGTACGAATGCATCGGCAATTTCTCATCGTCCTTCGCTCTTTTCTGATGAATCATAGCGGCTTGTGAATGTTGCTTACTTGGTGGGCTTTGTATCGGTACGCGGATGATTCGATTTTTCAGTTGCGAATGGGATTGTTGAACTTTGGGCTTGTCTTCGGTATCCTCATATACATCGGTAAAAGAAGTCGTGGGTGACGAGGAATAGTGACGTCGCCCTTCTAGATTGCCTGCTCCTAGAGCTCCCTTGTCTTCAGATGATGATCTTGAGGAAGGACTAAACGCCCTTGCTGAGGACGCATTTTCTTTAGTAGGGCTCGGCCTAGATGGGATCGATGTTCTGAAAGCCGCAGTCGCTGTTGATGCTGCATGAGCTGAGATACTGTTATTTTGGGGAGTAAGAATATTCCTCGATCTTGCCAGAATCACCTTGGCGGACTTATGTATATATTTCTCAGCCCTCTCGGCGACTTCTTTCTTGTAATTAGTAGACAGACTAAAACCATTGGCTTCAAAGTTTAAAACAAAGTCTTCTCGCGAAACGATTTTGATAACAACCTATGCATGTGAATATTGAGTAGACTTTCAACGGGTAATATATCGTCATACCTTTTTGGCTATACGGTCACGGTCTTCCTTGGATATGATATTACGATACCTGCTTATAGCATTTGTAACATGCTTTAAAACCGGATCGTTGATCACGCTGTGCATCCTTGGGTCATTCTGGTATCTATCTGCAGATGATACTTTTGCAGTAGGCGCTTGAATAGGTGTGCCGTGTTTGAATACGGACACGGGCTTCACAGATCGATGTATCACACCTGCACGCCCGTCGATTTTGCGTCGTTTTGCCGGACTAGGCATAGAAGGAGATGTCTCCTCATGTCCTTGGCTAGAAATGCCGCCTGTCTGCCCACCACCGTCGGGCAGACCAATGGTTCTACGTCGGCTACCTGCACGGAAAGATGTCGAGACAAACGCAGGATGCGCAGCATTAGAAGGTGTTTGTCCATTTATCCCAGATTCAATGTCTTCAATCTTCATGTGTGATAGCAACGAAGGTCCCTGAAGTTTCAAGCCGTGGTTACGAGAGAGTGTCGCATCTCGCAGCAATGTGCGGGGTTTAGAGATAATACGAGGTCTTCCATAGTCGTCGCTATCGCTGTCATTTGTCAAATCAATTATGGCTGGCTGTGTCTGCGTAGATTGGAAACTATGATATAATTAGTACTCAGCTAATAAGGCTGCATTCTCAATGAGATTCTTACAGTGGCGGCTCTTTTGCTGGACTTGAGTTAAAAGCGCGCATTTCTCTTTCAAGCAGGCAAGCATAATAATCTTTCTCATTGTTCTTGCAAATTACTGGTGCTATTTGATTTTGCTATTATGACCTCTGGTCGTCTGGCGCGTTAAGTGGAATTCCAAAAGTGACGGCAAGAGCGCGACGTGAAGCAATCCGCTTAAGCATGGTTAATACTTGGAACCAATGAATTTGTGGAGAAACGACAAGGCTACACGGGCAGAATTATGTCATGAATACTACAGCACAGCATGGCTAAGGTCTTGATAATAATGTCTAGCAATAATCGTTGATTACATGAATTCATCAATAAGCTATTAATGTTACGACTAAACCCATCCACAAAAGCCTGGTGTTTCAGACGATTTCTGTAGGCCTTTGAACTACACTGATTCACTCTTGATGTAAAGTGGGTAGAATTTCACTTCAAATTTGATTAAATTTGAACAAAATTGATGACAAGCTTAACCACAGTGTTTTATTGCCTTTAAATACTTGGGAAATATTTAGAAGTTTTGCTACTGTAGACATATGCCTAAACCAATTCTTCGTGGCGGCGCAAATCCATGGCCCTGTCAAGTAATGGAATCACATATGGATCAAAAGTTTTCCAGTATGGATTTTCCAAGTGATACTTCTGTGACTATTGAGGCGTCAGTGTTAGGTCAAATGCTGTCAATTTAGGGGGGATTAGAAAAGGACTGACGCTTTCATTTTCGAATCGCTCTACCTGTAAATTATCAGTGAGTCAAGCCTATTAATTTTCGAAGAAACCTTACAATAGAGAATGCTCGAGGATCGTGCACATCTTGCATGACAAGCCAAGAGATTGTTTCTTTATCATTTCCTATATCATAATTAGCCAAGTTGATAGCTATAATGGTGGTTTGTCGAGGTGTTTGGACGCAGTAACGAATCTCTTTCAGAAAAAACGTTCTTGTGATACTTACGATAGACTTTCGCGGCTTCAATCAACTTTTGCTTGAGGAGCTCAATTGATTCAGGCTTGTCGTTGGCGTACAAGTGGACAGTAAGAGTGTATACCATTTTGACTGGTCTTCGCTTGGGATTCTTGGCTAAAAGATGTTATATGAAGTTGGGGTACGTGATGTGACAGGAGGCGTGGATTTTTAGCCAAGTTGGATGAGCTATGGAGCTAAAGGAGACAGAGGGTGCGCATCCAGCGCCAAATGATAGGGTCACCCACATAGCTCCAACGACCTAAAGGCTCGAAATTGCCCTTGCCTTTTGGTCGCTGCCACAAACCAAGATTGAGAAGAGACAATGCTAGTCAATTTAGTATTAAAACATCGTGTTGTGTGAGCTTTTCCCCCCAGTCAGTACCACTGTTATCATGAATAATCAAGTGCGTGAGATCCCTGGCTACTATTATGGTAGGTTTCATAAAGCCTAACACCACACTATACAACCACATTGTAACCTTGAAATTTTAGATCAAGAAAAGAAAAAATATTTCAAAGTACTTCCACATGGTGCAACTCCTTCTGGCTCAGCATACTCCTCCGCGGAAGTGAAGAAGCGCAAACTTCAAGATGAAAGGCTAGAAGCAAGCCTGTGAGTTACCCAACCTGCTTCTATTGTAGAGAATACCAAGCTTGAATATTGAAAGCTCTTAGCGCTGACATCAGGTTATAGATATGAGAAGGCCCGCCAAAAGGGTAGAATTCGAAAAGCAAAGTGTCTCAATGATCCCTTACTTGGGGGCGTACTCTCGCGAGAACTTGGCTCAACCCAGTCTAATCTAGACACCTCCCAGATCTTTGCTGGAGGGTTGATAGAACAAGGTTCATTAATATCTTTCGTTCCACCTGATTTGTATCAGACAGCACTCTTTAAGATTACTCCTCGACGAGATTTAGGGCACTCCTTGGCCGATTTTCGCATGGTAATATCTATTTCTATTCCTTTGAAAGATGCACTATATCAACCGTCCTCTGTTGCCAACTCTGGTTATTCATTTTGGCCTCTTAGTGCTGAGGTTCATTTCTGAAACTAAGCTCCTTTAAATCATCATTATGTAGAAACAAGCTAGCGTGTTCCGTGCTCCTCATTTTGCTGACCTAACCACCGGTAGGCTTTTGACGAAGGCTTCCTCACTCAGAGGATGAATACCGACTTCCATCACAGGTAAGAACTCACCATAATCCTCTCAATGGACTCCCATACGTAACTCGGTATACCGAAAGGGTCGCTAATCTGATTCTTCGCAAATAGAAGTACTTCTCATGGCAGCATTGAGATTTGCCATCAGCAGCATTCGAACACGGCTTCGCATATGAGAAATTTTGACAATGGCTCCAGAAGATGGCAGCCTTTTCCCCCGGAAGGACAGGTAAGCTTTTTGATTTGGTCTTCAATGGGAAATTTAGGAGGAAGGAGCAGTTGTATACACTGAATAATGTTTTCCCTATCAGTAATATTCGGCAGTCCTTTTCAACAAAGTTTTCCCAATCTTAAGCTCTCCAATGAAGTTGAGATATTTATGGTGCTAACTCGCTTCATAGGGACAATCTACAGACATCACATCAATGAGTGTCAATGTTTCCAGTCGTAGGTGTACCAGCACATATCTTTCACCATCAGAACTTGGAGGTATCAGAATCACACCTAGTACGTTATTTCTGATGCTATGACATCAGGTCAAATTATCTCACAAATTAGACTAATTCGAAAATTAGTGGTAGGTGTGCCGTTGGATGAGGAAACAGAACCTGCGGCTCTACTTATTGGGCCTGAAGCTCCTAATATAAACGTAAAGTGAGTTTTGTAGTTACGTATGGGTAGAAGTGCATGCCGACAAGTTCTCTGCTGTGCCGAAAATTTCTATACCCCAGTAGTTCGTGGGTCTGATACGTTCAAAGCTAACCTGAACAGCATGTATTCTTCAACAGCTGCGCCACCCCAATCAACAATACTATTTGCATATGGCTCTAGTCACGGAATAATGACCTTAGATAAAAACTATGACGTCCAAACTATCGGCGTTGGTCAAGGTCTGGATGCCAATGTAAGTTAAAAAAGATTATGAGAAACAGTTGTACCTCCTATGTGAATGGATGCTGTAACCCGTGGACCAATATGGGAATACTTACGCATACATCAATTTGTATCACATGAGGTCCAGAAAATTGAATTTCATTTCTTAATGTGAGAATAACTAGGCTAATATCTAAATAGGAAGGAAAATTGCAAAAAGACATATTTGCTTTGGAGTTTCTCTCAGATAATCACTCTGTTCTACTTTCCGGGGGCAGACCGGGAATATTACATATCTCTGATTTGCGAACGCCTACGCATCACTCAGAAGTAGATACCAGTAAGCAATATCCGCTCATTTCTTAGGACAATTGATGTCATCTCAGATGTGGAAATACTAACGGGAGAGCAGTCTTACATCCTAGCTCCATCACCCACATAAAGCAGATTGACACCCATCGTATCCTCGTTGCCGGACTTAATTCAACGATGCTCCAGTACGACCTACGATTCCGTAAAACTTTGTCTAGCATGCATACCAACAACAGTCGGCGTAAAAGAAAGAGGGAGCCTGGTATTACCAACCTGCAAACCACGCTTCCCACTCTCTCATACCCTGAATACTACAACCAAGCAACCGTTCTTGCAGGCCTCGACGTTGATATTGAGAGCGGAATTATTGCCGCGGCGCAGGAAGATGATACGGGGAATGATTGTGTACAGTTGTTTTCCCTACATGGAGGTGATAAGCTCGAAAGCCGGATTGGTGCGCGGTGCAATAACCTTTGCTTGGACAAGAAAGTCGTGCGGTGTGTCCAGTTTGTGAGGGATGACAGAAGAAAAATGAAGAGTCTGTACTTTATGTCAACAAGGCATGTTGAGCTCCACCGGTTCGCCCTGGATGAGGAAAAATACACATCCCCTGAGAGGAATAACGCTTCAAGAAGGTAGGAGATAATGGCGCTGTGAGTGGAGGGCCGCATGTCTTCCTTGTATAACTAAGCAGATAGCGGGAAAATATAATTATTCGAAACGTTGGATGATTTTCTGCGTGTGAAAGCAATGTTTGTATCACCGGTTTGCCTCCTATAGACTTGATCATACACAGTTGTCTATAGATAGCCTGACGCTTGACATATACCGTCTTGAAATATCAGCAGGGATGAGATCACTAAGTTGGATTACCTTTCCGGCTGTGGAGAGAGAAAATTCGAATCTTGTTTGGCCAACTGATCTCACTAATCATGATATCTTACTGTATTTGGATGCACAGGATGCTCACAATTCGAGGTATCTCCGATAACGATGGAATCTATATAAAGAGTATTTTGATTACAAGGTTAGTGGTATCAACTAATTACGCCAATGCTATGCACCATTTTCCCCAATCAAAGTTTGACTCCAACGCCGTTGTACCATAAATCGTAATCATATCTGCGCCTCAGTTTCTCCTGATCATCGCTTCCGACCCTCATGTGGAAACTCATCCTCTAACTTAAGTCTCACTGATACATTCATACTTAACAGCTCTTGCACTAATAGCTTAGCGGCGTATGGCATTGTCATAGTCGTGACTCCCTTGGTGGTTTTGCAGGTTTGACAATATCCTTGGTAGCCCATCAACCCACAGTTCTCGCAGATATCAACTTGGTGGGCATCACTGCTTAGCATGAGTCGCTCTAGCAGCAGTTGACTTGCTCCATATGCAATCAAACAATCTCTTTCCATCTCTCCCAATCTCAAACCTCCGTCTCGAGATCGACCTTCAGTGGGTTGACGGGTGAGAATGGCTCGTGGACCACGTGAACGCGAATGCATCTTGTCTTGAACCATGTGCTTGAGCTTCTGGTAATAGATAGGGCCAAAGAAGATATATGCTGGTAAGGATTCACCGGTGATACCGCTCGTGACGAAGTCCTTACCGGAATAGCTGAATCCTTTGTCGATCAGAATCTGACCCATGTCATCAACTTTGCTTCCACCAAAAGCTGTTCCATACTCCAAAGTACCATTCAGTACACCAGCCTTTCCAGATAGACACTCGAGCATCTTACCAACTGTCATACGGGATGGGAAACCATGAGGGTTCATGATGATATCAGGAGTTACACCAGAATCTGCAAATGGCATATCTTCCTGGTTGACAATGATACCAACGACACCCTTCTGACCGTGGCGGGAAGAAAATTTGTCACCGAGCTCAGGCCGACGTGTCTGTCTCGTTTGGACTTTAATGACCATGTTCTCATTCTCCGTCTGAGAAACCATGACTTTGTCAATGTATGCTGGATCTGGAAGTCGGTAGGTCATTGGGGCGGGCTTGAACAAGTCTGAGCCATAATCCGATCCGATACCACTTGATGTAGTATTTAATGGAACCTCTTTGGCAAGGTATACCTCCCCATCTGAAATTTTCTCGCCGACCATAGCAGTGCCATCATTGCTCAATATAGCATGCTTGGCAATCGGCTTCTGTTCGCTGCTTTTCTCATCCCACTGTATACCACCAACACGATCTGTAGATCTATTGGGGTAGTTGCGTAATTGTGTTGAGTGTTTCCGAAACACTTGACATCGGCCAAAGCCACGGTCACAAGAAGCTTTGTTCAGCACAAGAGCATCCTCAATATCATACCCAGAAAAGGACATAACTGCAACTGTTGCATTTTGACCAGCAGGCAGTTTGTCGTAATGGATCAACTCGATTGTTCGAGTTTTAACCATAGGTTGTTGAGGATAAACCATCAAGTACAAAAGGGTATCAATCCTAGAGAACTGATTGTAAGCTATCGTGCCGATAGCTTGTTTACCCATAGCACATTGATAAGTATTTCTGGGGGATTGGTTATGATGTGGATATGGAATGAGACCCGCAACTGCGCCGAGGATCGTGAAAGGTTCGATTTCGAGATGTGTTGTGGTGACATCGATCTCGTTCTCGTATAAGGCAATGTTGGAGTCGTTCTCTTCGTTAACATCAACATACTCGATAAGTCCTCGATACAAGAAATCGTCGAAATCCATTGTCCCCTTTCGTAGAGACTCTAGGTATCGTTTAGTAACTTTTGATTTTCGTTTCTCTACCACGATGAGTGGCCGACAAATTCGACCTTCATCCGTCGCAATGTGCACTGAGTTGGTATGATGATTGATGTAAATACTGACAAACTCGGAAATTCGTCCAGTGCGTCTGAGATTGCGGAATGAGATTAAGAAAGATTTCGGCTGCCTTGAAAGAGCTAACGGAGTACCGTTAACAAAAACAACGTAAGCTCCTTCTTCGTAGATCTCTTTTCCGCTACATTTCGTGATATCTTCAGTGCCGAGAAAGAATACATGCTGCCGGACAGGTTCTTCCTCATCGTTGGTGGTAATATGTGTCATGAGGGCAAGATTCTTGACTAGACCACAGGCCTCACCTTCTGGTGTATCGGAGGGACAGAGCATACCAAATTGAGATGGTTGAAGTGCTCGAGGCCCACTGACTTTTCGAGTCTTCTCAAACTGACTGCTGATTCGTGTCATCATTCCCAGAGCGCTGATGAAACTCAGTCTGCTAAGAACATGAGTCACTCCAGCTCGTTCCATCTTGAATCTTTTGACACTCCAATTGCCAGTAGAGATAGCTCGATTCATACCTGCAGTTATACCATTGCCGTGCGAGAGCATGTGGTTGTAAGCATCAAACTCGCTGGTTCTATTGGGCTTTTTTAGAATCTTATCGATATTCATTTTCAGATCTGTGTTGAATTTCTTAAAGAGATCCTCAAACAGGAGAGCTAGAAGTTGCCCAGCTAACTCTAGACGTTTGTTGCCCACGTAATCCCGATCGTCCACTAGACTCGGGTCGTTCATGGCCATCAGAACTCGGCGAACCATGAAGCATATATACAGTGCCTTGGGACGGAAGTCCATTCCATGTACAGGAACGTGCGTGATTATAATATTAGAGAGAGCTTCTATCGCGTCCGCAATGGTGTTTCGTCGTTGCACTGGGGCCCCAGGAACCCTACTTCGGACACCCATCTTTACTCGACTTCCAATATAGTCCAGAGCTTGATGTTGTGAGAATATTCCAAGCTTTGTAGATTCCTCGAAATTGACAGCAAACCCATCCTGGTAAGTACTGTCAACGCCAGCTACCAATTGTAACATTTCATGGTCGGAAGGAATGCCCATCGCCTTAAGTACAATAACAATAGGGACTGGCTCTTGAAGGATGTTGTGTTGTAAATAGATCTTTTCCTTTTTCATGATAACATAACTCTTCGATTTTCGTTCATGCGTCGAACTATTGCCAGTCAATTCCTCTATCCTAGTGCCTGGAGTTTATAGTGTACTGACCTAGTAACAGAAGCGGAAACAATTCCCTTCTTAATGTCTGCCTCGACAATAACTCGGTTCTTACTCAGTTGCTCTTGTACAAGAATCACCTTCTCTGTACCATTTACTATGAAATATCCTCCTGGATCGAGGGCGCACTCGTTCATGAAAGCCATTTGTCGATCATTCTTGCCTGAAAGTCGGCACTTAGAACTTCGGAGCATAATTGGCATTCTCGCAATCGGAACATTCTGACGCACGGCAATAAACTTCCCTTTTCGATACCTAAAATCTACGAGAATAGGTGCGGCGTAGGTCATATCGCGTAGTCGACATTCGTTGGGGGTAATTTCGTGCAATGGCTTCCTATCATTGTAATCCAGACGTTCTGGCTGTCCAACACGGACATCTATATATCTGAGGCAGCAGGGTTAGCTTCGTTCTCTGTACTGGTCTTTAATAAGGGCAGACGCACTCCAGGAAGAAGTTGCTGTCAACATCACTGGTGACCTTCTTGTTCGCCATAACGATGTCCTTGATCTCGTGTTCAACGAAGAAGTTGAAGGAATCAATATGCTGCTTTACGATTCCTTTGACCTTCAAGAAAGCTGGCAAGAGATTCCATTTGTCCTCTGCTGTTTTAATGGGATCTGTTAAGCTTTTGCCTCCATAGAATGGTTCGAGTAACGCAGCAAAGCCCTTGTTCAATTATCAGCGAAGCATGACAATAATAGGCCAGAGTCTCCTACATCATCTTCTCTCGGCCCTTCATCCTCAACCTTAGGTGCCACTCGGGTCCTGGTTCGCTTGGGCTTAGGAGCTTCATCAGCTGCGGGTGTTTCGGCCTATGAAGGTGTTAGTATTTGTGCACAGTTAAAGGTTCCAAGTTACACACAGGTTTACGAACTATAGGCTTTGTTGAAGGAGCTTCAACAGGGCCAGGAACAGCTTTCTTTTTGGGACCCATATCTGCAAAGTTGCTGAAGTCCCGAAATTGTGAAAGTGAAGATCTCACTGACTGTACAACAAAAAATCTAAACCCCACCACTAGTCACATACGCCAAGAGATCCAGATTTACGGTGGGGGACGATGAGAATAAAAGATGGTGAAAAGATGACAAAGGGGTTTTAATAAGTACACTACCCTGAACCAGATTATCTTGAAATATTATAGAGATTTAGACGATATAGTATATAGCAAGCTAAACAATTGTTTTGATTAACTTTCTGCTAAAGCAAATGCTCAACAGCAGGTGAGGGGTGCGATTAGTATATGTTCTAGCTTTCCAGGTCCGTTGTTGATTTGATTGGCCTGTATGACTCACCGCCTTGTAACACCGCCTACATTTCAATGATTTCGTCTGGTTTGTAATTAAATAATTTGAAAAGATAGGCCTTTGAAGGAATTTTTCTAGAAATCTTAAGCTCCTTGATAAGCACTTGAATCTATGGATCTTAACCAATATTCAAGCTCTCCAAGCTAGTGAGCAATAAAGCTCTTTCGCAGTATCTTGTAGATCTAGACCTGGACCTCGGTATAATGCCACAAGAGTGAAAGTCTGGCAGAATTTTAGCTCTAAGGATTCATCTGCAAGCAGCGGCAATGATCTGAGTACCTATAAATATATGTAGCGTTATCATTCTTGAGATAGTATCACCCTGAAGAGGGGTATCTAGTAGGCTGCAACAAATGAATTGTGTGACTACGTGGATTGACGTTTCATTTCTTGCAGTGATATGCTATCCGTAAACTACAATCAGGTATATACAATTTGGGTAAAGTAAGCTTAATGTGTTCCTTCTTTAACGCAGATCCACAGGGTATAAGGTCCAATAGTTGTACATACAGCTAGAAGACTAAGCTACATTGGCGAAGTACGATGTTCTGTTATGGAACTCATACAATGAAGACTGCATGGTAATTTAAAGTAATAAAAGTTCTTGGTCAGCTTTGTTGAGTGTTGATATAACTGATTCTGTAGATGCTATGATAAGTTATACGGGTAGTATATTTCTTAAAATCAATACAATTTTAGAACATGCTATTTAGAAGTCGTCGAGACTCATTTAAGATATATTTGGCAGCTAAAAAATTTGACGAGCACACGGCTTTTCCAGTTTTCATGATACCACGAGCCCAGAAATGGTAAATCAAGTGGGATTGGTGCAGTAGACTCGACGGTTACTTCTATGTAAAGTAATGCTTAGTTAGGGATGGAGGCGCCGATCAAATGCGTTTTGAAGGTCTGAGCTTCATTTCATTAGTTCATCTTTTCTGATTCCCCAGTACTCACCGGGCCAACAAGCCATTATACTTTGACAAGCTTAGTATGTGCTTGCTTCTTTTTGCGAACATTTGCTGCTCACCCACTATGTCTTATAAACATGTTGTCTTAATGTCTGTTCTTTTTGACTTTACTATTTGGTGAATTATGTCGTTCCGATTGTCATTCTTGCCAGTGGTCTCAAGGGACTATTTATTGATAGCAACGTAAATACTATGTAGTGGTTGGACTTTTAACAATTATCAACTTCATATATTTGTTTAAGCAACCACTGGAAGGTGGTAGGCATGTCCAGGTCTAATCCTGTGCGACTTAATAAGAGAAAGTAGGGTTTGGGTCAATTACTAAAAGAGGTCTTTAGCATGAGATGGCACTGTTAAAAAGAGACTAAAATTTCTGAATTCATAGAAATTACGCAAATCTGACTGGATGTGTAGGATATAAAACTATAACCAAACACTGGGTTAGAAAACCCGTTATTAGTCCACACTCTGAACTGAGTTGTTAGTGTCGCTATCGGGTAATCGAGGCCCGACCCGAAGCAATTATCCGGGCAGGATTCGGCCAGAGGCACATGTTGGTACAGTGTCAGACATTGTGAAACGCTTCCCATACCACAAGGGGGAAGCTATCTATCTATAATCCTCGCAATTTTAGATTCTCTCCACGGTGAGAAAATCTTTGCTTGTCTTTTCCCCACTGCCAAATTTTACTTTCTCACAAGTGTTGTATAGAGTAAGCTACATAATAGTTTATCATCATAACCTGTGGTCGGCTTTGTTTATTCGACACATTAGGCTATTAAGTAAGGGGACTTTTTCTTATTCCTCCAACTAAAAACATTCCTGTAACGGCTTGACGTTAGAAGTGACAGAAAATAATATCAGTACCTTTTTCAAACGATCTGGAAGCTAGTATCATCTTACGTATCTATACGGTGAGGATTTGTACTAAGGGTGGAACCCTGTAGCGAGGCCTCAACAATGAAAAGGCAACGTATAGGCAACCCACACCCAAACGAACTTCCAGCGGGTGCATATGTACTCGACGTCTCTAACAAAATATATCATTTTCCACTAAAGCTGTGTGCGTGGAATCTAACGTCGTCGCAGATCTTAGCTGCAACAACTTCACATTCGCCATCCTACACCGCCATTGCCTGAGAGCGGTAGATGCAATGTACCCAATAACGTAAGGGGTTGGGGTCGTCAGGAGGCTACTAGAGAGTGACACTTGATTGGAAGCACTCAAGCGCCTTCGAAGTGCATTCGTTTAGCAACCGGCCGAGGAGCATCTGGTTGCATGGTCGACTCGAGCCTGTTCAGAGTGCCAACTGTGCAAGTGCGACGCCTTGCCACTGTGTATATTCCTGCGGAGACCACCAACCATATAGAACCTGTCCCAGAACGAGGAGAGCTTCGTCTATTTAGCAAGCGGTTGGTGATTTAGCCCGTACAGTGCCTGGACGAAAACGAAGGAGTAAGGGGCTCCGAAGCCAGCGAGCTGTGCTCAACACTTTGTTCTACTTCGTTCTAGGTTGTTCAGCTAGAATCGATGGTACTAAAAGAACTACTCACGATAGCGACTTGTCTAGAAGGCTGAGGCGGGAGCTTCGGGTAAATAGAAGAAATCCCATGTACTTGTACTGAGTGAGGAAGAACCAACACAGAGCATGAATGTCCTTTCATCCATAGTTGACGTATGTGTGTGTTTTCCTTCTCCAGCTCAGGAGCAGCAGCAGCAGCAGCAGCATCAGATACATGGTAACCACCTGGAATTCCACTGGTGGTAAGGTTACAGTACAGACGACTCTTTCCCAAAAGCCCCCCAGCCATTCAGCGCAGCCCACAATTCCCACTCTACTCCCACAACCACCGCCGCTGCTGCTGTCCTGCGCTGCACGGTCTCTCGGTCTTTGTCCACCCCTCCTTTCCTTCCACAGCACTTTAAACAACATCGCCAACGTGTTACTGTACTTGTAGCAGTTTCTTTGGTCCTGTCAACAGCTAGAGCCCTTCGCAATTGCATGACTGTGGATTGAATTCAAGCTCTCCGAGCCTAGTTCGGAACCGTAACGCCAACGACAGGGGCCTCCAACCTTAAACTCTCGACCTTCAACTCAGAGCGAGACCTTTGGATAACCGCAAAAATACTCCAGACCCGCGCCTGGGCTTCCCAGAAGGGCACGAACATCTGTTTTCTTTTGGATACTTGGTATGGTGGTCCTCCACTCCGTACTGGCTTTTTCTCAAGCGTCGTGGGAGGATTGACTGCAAAGGACACTCCCCGCCTCAGATCTTGTTGAGTGAGCGGTCTGGATTCCAGAGCACCTGCTAACTGCTACATAGTATTATAGTATTATAGCGACTCAAAATGGCGTATTCGAATGGACCGAGTGAGAGGATGGATGAACTTCGTTTCCGTAGCCAGAAAAGTCCTCGGACAGAGACCACCTTTTCTGGCCTTGTTTCTCCTCCACGGAACAGCACAAGACTACCCCAACCTCTACAAACACAAGATGGCCGTGGAGGATTAATGCGCCGCTTCACAACGGATTCTGGCCGCGTCCCAACCATCCAGTCAATTACGACTCAGCGTGGTTGGCAGGAACCGCAAGAATATGGCCCTTCGGTACGTTCTTATTGTCTCCGCCCACAATAGCAATGGCAGTAGCTATCATTGCTATTGTAGCTGTTTTCCTAGTTTGGGAGATAAATCCCTCTTCCATCTTCCCAAAATTACAAGCATTCCCTAACTCAAACAAATAGACATCCCACAAAGTGCAGCTTGTAAGCAAATTTCCCCTGGCGTACCAACAAAAGCCGCATTTCTCGCAGGAGCTCTACCACATCTGCATATGATTCACATCTCACAAGCTTTTGCGAGAACTCTCTCTGCCTGATATATGCCAGATTCTGAATCACTGACTGGAAATGTAACTATGTGCTAATTTGTACCCACAGCTAGAGAAGAAGAAACTAGAGTACGAGAGACTCCGAGAGCAGAAACGTAGATTCGAAACCGAGATGCAACTGTTGGAGCTGCAGCAACGAAAAGAAGAACAAGAGCTTGCTCAGATGCAAGAGGATATTGGACGCAGCAACAATACAAACGGCGGGCACCAATCTGAACCCACCACTCCTCCAGAGTACCGAGACACCAATTCAGGTTTTCCGTCGGTCTTTTCTCGACCAAATCGATACTCAACCTCAAGCCTCACCTCCCCTCCAGGTCTATATAACCGACCTGGCAGATCTGGCTCACAACTTACATCTCCACAATCTGGTATCATGCAATCTCGTCTCATCATGGATGACAAGCTACCTTCCAAGTCGGTTCCTGGCTCTAGGCGTAACAGCGATGAAGATGAGAAGGAGGAGGCTGTTAGACAAGATCCAACAAGTCACAGATCAACAAACGCGTAAGTCCATGATTTTGTTCCACAGCTCAACACTTGTCACTTCAAGTGCAGCCTTGAAATTTCCTCTTGCAACTTTCGGGAAGTTTGATGAATGGTTTGGCAACAATTCTGGCATTCCTCTTTGCTTAGACCATAGCTCGGCTTTGAGGTGAGCTAAATAACCTAAACATAGCGTGCTGGCAAGTGCCTAGCCGAGAAGAGCAGTTTGGAAGAACCACCTTAACTTGACCTTACAATCTGTAACAATTGCAAGAAGAGTACCACGCTCATCAAAACTGAGGTTGCTTGGCTTTTCTTCAATTGAGAAGAGGATGTTTTCTTTATGCTGCTCTGGGCTTGAAAAATCCAAGTGCATAGCTGCATTTCAGGAAAGCTACGTTGACACCCTCTCGCTGCCCTCTCGCTTCTTTCTCGCATTGAATGAATTCTTTCTCCAATTCACTACTGGAAATCGTTTTTCGGGGTTCACAGCCTCGCATACCAGGCTTCAGCTATAAATATCTTCTCCATCCTGTCCCCTCGCACACTACAATATCAACCACTTCTGTACCATAGCTAGCCAGCGATCTGGCCACAATTCTCATTCCTGTTATTTCTTTAATTTTCTCCCTTAGCTGCATTATTACTTTATAACCACTCCCAGCGCTTGCTATTTCAGTACATATCGTTTCTCTTTTGCTAGCTAATCTTCAGTTACACTTGCTAACAACTTAAAGCCTTAATCGGTATTCTATGCCAGTTACTAGATCTCGCAACGGCATGCACGAGATGTTAACTTTGGATCAAGCTGGTACAATTCGATCTCTCTTTGGCGAAGATGAAGGCGCCACTTCACCAAATGTCAAGAGCTACCTTCAGATGAATGCTACTGATGACAAGTTCCCTATACTTGTTCGCCAGCATGATTACCCAGGTTTGGTAGGTCTATGTATTCTCAATTCTGCTCTAAACTGACCGCTATATGCAGCTTTCCGCTTCCTCTGCGGCTCTGGATCTCGCTCTGTCTCAGTCCCCTGGGCCCGATGCTGGCTCCAATGGCTGGGGAGCTTTTACTCGCCACCGCCAATCCCAACATAGCCTGCCACAGAATTCCCTCCAAGGAAATGGTTCATCTTCAGCCTCGCAAACAAATGGACCTGAGTCTCCCATTAGTGTTCGCCCTTCTCACCGTCATTCCCTTGATATGAAGTATTATGATGGTTCACAAGACAGCTCTTCACAGATGACTTCTCCCTCAAAGTACAACCAAAGCACTCCTCCAAAGTTGCAGTCCTCATACTCTGCCAACGACGTACCCACCATGAGATCTGCCAACGGAGTTACCAGCGTCAATACCACTCCTAATTCTCACGCTCAGCAGCACTTGCACAATCACAATGCTAGTTTGGGACGTATTCCTCCAAGTGCGATGAACAATAGACTTAGCCGAGAAGTTGCTACCAACGATTCCGGCTCACGTGAAGCTCAGAATGGTGGTTACCAATCTATCCAATCTGCCCTTCAAGCTAGTGCACCACCGTTCGGCCCTACTACATCCCAAGGCATGTCCCAGGGACAGTCTCCCCTTGCCCTGAGCTCACCAACATCTCAACAGCAATTTGGAATGCCAGGTTACTACAATAACAACAATGGTTATAACATGCAAATGATGACCATGGGTCTTCAGAACATGCAGATGGGTCAGCAACTGTACTCACCGAACAATCCATACGTCAACTACAACAATATGTACCCGCAGACCGGCCCACGCGATAGCCAGGCTAGAGTCATCCAGCAACGCCGTGCAAATGATACCGAATGTATGTTATATCGAAACATTCTTTGCTTTATCTAACAGTTTTATAGCTATGAGCCGATTTGCAAACCTTCCGCTTGAGCAGCTCGGTGGTGAGATTTATGCCCTCTGCAAGGATCAGCATGGATGTCGTTATCTTCAGAAAAAGCTTGAGGATCGTGACCCTGACCAAGTCCACATGATCTGGTTGGAAACTAACCAACATGTCATTGAGTTGATGACCGATCCTTTTGGCAACTACCTTTGCCAGAAGTTGCTTGAGTACTGCAATGATGACGAGCGTACTGTTCTCATTGAAAATGCATCTCATGATCTGGTTCGGATTGCTCTTAACCAACATGGAACTCGAGCTCTCCAGAAGATGATTGAATTCATCTCCACCCCTCAGCAGATTGATACTATCATTGGGGCTTTACGTTACCGAGTTGTTGAACTCATTCAGGACTTGAATGGAAACCATGTCATTCAGAAGTGTCTTAATAAGCTCTCGCCAACTGATGCACAGTTTATTTTTGATGCAGTTGGAACACACTGTGTGGACGTTGGTACTCATCGTCATGGTATGTACTTTACATTTCACTCAAATCATGGTCATAACTAATTTAGTAATCTTAGGTTGCTGTGTCCTCCAACGCTGTATTGATCATGCTTCAGGGGAACAAAAGGCTTGGTTGATCCGACAGATTTCTGACAATGCATATCAGCTAGTGCAAGACCCATTTGGTAATTATGTTGTTCAATACATCCTCGATTTGAACGAGCCGATCTTCACAGAGCCTCTTGTTGCCATGTTCCAAGGAAAGGTTGGCCAACTTTCAAAGCAAAAGTTCAGCTCAAATGTCATTGAGAAGTGCCTTCGATGTGCTCAAGAGCCATCTAAGGACATGCTTATTGAGGAGATGTTGAACCCCAATGAGTTGGATCGCCTTTTGCGAGACTCATTTGCCAATTATGTCATTCAGACTGCCTTGGACTATGCAAATCCGGCAATGAAGAACCGTTTGATCGATGCTATCCGTCCTTACCTGCCTGCAATTCGAACTACTCCTTACGGTCGCCGCATTCAGGCCAAGATCCAGGGTAACGAGAACCGCAATGGCAGCGGCCCAAGCAGTGGACAGGCTACCCCCAACGAGATGGAGACCAGCCAAGTACCCGTCCGCCACCAAAGAGGCATCTCAAATGTTTCTGGTGGTAGCTATGTAAGCCCAACTAGTGGGTTTACCAACGGATTCTCCCCGACTGGCCCTCCTGCTGCTTACGGCTTACCACTTGCTGCTGGCCGTCCGGCTCCTGCTGTCGGCTTTCCTTCCAACGATCGTCTGACATCTGGCCCCGCTGCCTCATCAGCTTTTCCATATACCAACGGACGTGGTGCTGGACAATCTAGCAATGGAAATTGGGTCTAATTGGTCTCCGCTTCACGATGATACGATCTTACGCTTGTAACGGTACGAGGAATGACATTACATCTTCTAGCCTTCGAATCTGCGACCACTCTTTTCGATCCCCTTATAGCAGATCTTGATCTGAAGATTTTGGTATATGGGTGTACACGAAATTTGCGGGCTCGACGTCTGTTTTTACCCACGAATTTTACAGCTCTTTCTTGTTACAATAGCACCCAGAGGCACTTCATGAGTGCAACAATTTCATTGCACTTGGTCCGCCGTAGCATGCATCATGAGCGCGGTTTTCTACCTTTTCTCGCTGCCATCTGTACCATAGCAATCGACCATAAAAATACCTCGGCACGACTCGATGACAGCTCTCTTCTTGCGGTCGACATGTACCTGTACCTCAACTAGCGACGACGACATAGACACTATTTTCCTATCTTGATATTTGTTCGGTGTTTTCTCTCCTTTTCCAGGCGTGTCATTCAATGGTCATTTCACTTCTTGTGTGGCCAATCTCCTTGTCCAGGATTCGACTTTCGATGGGCAGGGGTTGGCTCACTTTACGAGCATGTATCTGGTCATCGATTTGACAAAACCTTTATTCGCAATTTGATACAGATCGATTTGTTGATGGGGTGGATCTAATGTGATTGGCTCTGGATCACAATTGCACAACACTTTTGACATATCATTATTCTCTTTTCATATCTGGTCATGGGAGGATGTTGCGCTGCAGCCATCATAGCATGTAACTAGAACAACAATGAAAAGTTCACACATTTCTTGCAATGCATATCGTGACTGTCGGTACATATGCCTATTCTCAAGAAGATAGGGTAATTTTTAGAAACATAACTGTGATTGACGATGCAAATGCTTCTTGTAATATTACTTACAAAAAATATGCCTATTAGGCATGAAATTGACCTGCTCTAGTATTTCTCAACATCATATCATTTTATCAAACTTCCCTCGTTCATAGATGACGCAGTTCAGTGCTTTAATATTAGAAGTCAGAACTGTCACGTTTAATAAGGTTTTCTTGAGCATAAGGCTGGCCATGTGCCGAGGCTGAAACCGCCCGTCTCTGTTAACAATTGAGATGAGTTCCTCCCTCGATGAAGAGAGAGAAAAGGGTCGTGGCCGGCTCATACCACTAAAAACAGCTTTGGAGACGCGGGCGCGCGATACCCTTGTTAACTTCTACGTTTCTGCGGTGCCGGTAAAGCTAGCCAATACCATATTAAAGCATGTACACCGACCCGATCGAATTTTGCCCACAATCTAACACTTCACAGTCTGGTCCGACAAGGTCTCCCAAAAGATGGCGGCCTTGATATTCAGCATCTTCGGCGCTTTGCTAAGTTTACAGACTTGCCCCCTGAAGTACGATCAATTATTGCTGCCGCACGGAGCGAATCCGCCGATAGCCCTGGAGATGAATTCTCCGCTGAGCGGATCCTTCTCATAGGATCGATCAATGCTATCACGAAAGAAACATTGGAGGAAATGCTATCGCCTGTTCTGCAGACACTTCCACTCGTTGTTTTACCAGTGCCTCTCCTCGCACCCACCTCCCAGGAGCAGGCAACAAGGTTGAGCACGAAGTACTGGCCCACGGTGTATAAGAAGAGCAATGTTTTTGGGCCACATCCGAGCTTGGTCACCAGAGCAGCGGAGAGTATTGAAGATGATGCCGGAAAATGGATTGCCCTTGCAACGGAGGTAGCGGAAAAAGCATTTGTAGAAGGTTCTGGGGAACAGGTTGGAGTTGTTGTCATTGAAAGGCATGAGGGCGTAGCTAGACCTGTTGCTATTGCAGCAGATGCCCGGTGGTTGAATTGGCCTCGCTCCTCGGCGGGTAATGTAACCGCCCATGCAGCTATGAGGGCTATAGCTATGGTCGCCGACAGCGTGAAAGCTCGGGAAGAATTGGAAGCTGGTACAACGCAAGAAGCACCTTCTAGAAGCTCATCTATCTTTCGAGATCAGCCACATGGTACAGTGGGAAAGGGCGATATCCTTCCAATGGACAAAGATGGCTACCTTTGCCATGATCTAGAGATATATTGCACTCACGAACCATGCGTGATGTGCTCTATGGCCATCGTTCACTCAAGATTTGGTAAGCTTGTTTTCAAACACCGGACACCACGAACCGGTGGTATTTGTGCCGACGGAGAACTTGGGCATGGTCTTTTCTGGCGCAAAGAGTTGAATTGGACACTGCTCGCCTGGCAATGGTCTTCTCAACATGATGCCAACGAGGAACAGCGTGGCGTCAATATATCTTTGAATGCCTAAGATGATGATATGACAGACAATCTCGGTCATCTAAGGCTTCAGTAGTTGTCTTGGATGGATAATTACCTTCCAGCCGCACCTAATTCCAGATCACGAGAAGATCAACTTCTGCCTTCTTACTGAGAGGTGGTCGTTAAAATCTGATCACAGGGAATTAGAATCACACTGAGTGATTTTGTTGCTGACTTTGAGGGAATGGTTGAGGCATTTTGCCAATTAGTGATTACTTTGATCTGATTTACTCTTTATACATAATCAAGGAAGTAATCATTGATGTCAAAGGACCCGAAAAGACTGATTCGTTTCCAGCATTGACTCCGACATGAGTTGCTGTTATCTTTGTAGTTTAAAGAAGTAATTTATAGAGTTATCAATGACCTTATTATATGAGATTCTTGAGCATTCTATTGGACATCACAAACACCAATGTGCAATGCAGTCTTTGCGTTCAATTAACTTTGGCCCCAGTAGGAATCTTCAAGATGCTTGGTGGCCGTCGACGCATTATTAAGCGCATGATGTCTGAAAGTCACCTTCTCTTTACTAGGAAATCCAGTGTACCAGAATCCAGTTTAGTCCTGTTCGGGAAACTATAAGGCAATGAAACTCTAGATGAAAATGCAATTTTCACTTACACTTCAACTAGACGCCTTCTACCCCATTGAAAGCTTCATGATGTATCATATCGCATCATTCTAAACATTCCAGCATGAGTAGAGAGTGTGTGAGGGTAAGGCAGATCCGCATCGTACGCCAAGCATCTACTCTCTTGGATCTTCTTACTGGCTTCGTTCTCAGCCTCATCTACTCAATCATAACAATATGGTCAGAAGATGGCTAGTATGGATGTTTCCATGCACTAAAGGTTAGTGACCATAGCGGTTGGAAGTGTGGAAGTATCGTATAGTAGATTATAACATCTCTAACAAGTCACGCGTGCTCATCACACATGCTCAGAAACTACCCAAGGCAGAAACATGACCTCGCTAGTTTCGACGAAACAGCTGTGCTGGATGGTTATTTTGGGGATTGTCGGGGCGGAATCTGTACAACCTATAGAAGCCTCGGAGAGTTGAAAGCTTTGAGAACATGTACACAAAGCATTGTGAAAACGTGTTGACGAAGAGAAACGTGCAATTTGGGTTTCCAAGTCCTAGACCATGTTTCGTGCAGCCCGACTTTAATTAATCTACCAGTCATGTTAGAATTGCTGCTGGGGAATTGTGATCATGTCACTCTACTACTTTACTATTGGCTTGACGTGATATACCACGACGGAGCCTGCGACGGAGCCTATATCACAGCCTCATCTCCACACCACGTCCATCCATTTCACCTTAAATCACAACAACAGCCTTACAAGAAATTCCTCTCATTCTAGTTAAACGATTCTTGTTCGATACTTCATTTAGTGATCTCCAACCTATACAATGAGCGATCCACTTTCTATTGGAGCTGGCGTAGCGGGACTCTTATCCCTAGGCATCCAAGTTACCAGCTCTCTAGTCCAGTTTTACTCATCATACAAAAGTCAGGAGTCGGATGTGATAAGAATTACAAAGAAACTGGAGACGCTTCTTGAAACGTTTCGCGCACTCGAGACAGCAGTGGCTAGTCCCAGAATCCGTACTGACCAGCAAACATTACTAAACAAGGTTAAAAATTCGATTCTGGATTGTAAGGAGCTTATCGACGAGCTTCAAGAGGAAACTCGAAAGTTTACCAAAGCATCGGAACCTGGCTTTATTGAACGCGCAAAGATTTCTGGTCGCAAAATTGCATACCCATTTCGTCAGAGCACTTTGCAGAAACTTGACGAAGACATTAAAGAGATACGGTCAAATCTCTCATTCGCATTAGACGTATTACAACTCGAGGCTACTAGTAGCTCAGCATCTGAGCTTGAAGAAATAAAGTTGTTACTTGAGCTAGTGAGCGGTCTACAGATATCTGCAAATATACGTGACTGGCTAAAAGCCCCTGATCCTACCATCAACCACAATGAAGCATGTCTAAAGAGGCATCCTAACACTGGCTTGTGGTTCGTCGAGAGCCTAGTATTTAAGACATGGCTAGACGCAGACAATTCATTCCTTTGGCTGAACGGTTTCGCAGGCTGTGGAAAGTCTGTTTTATGTTCCACGGTGATACAATCTACATTTCGGCATCGGAGGTCTAATCCACAGATTGGAATCGCATTCTTTTACTTCAACTTCAACGACAAGTCGAAACAAGATTTGCTTGCTATGCTTAGCTCTTTACTCTTACAACTTTCCAGTCAATTGAAGGGTCGCCATGAAGAGCTTGCGAAGCTTCAAGCGCGATACAGTAATGGCCTCCCTACCATCCCTGTGTTGGTTGATAATCTTCAATACATTATTAAGAGGTATCAAGATGTCTACATAATTGTTGACGCCATCGACGAAAGCCCCAAAGATAGCGCGCGAGGATCTGTACTTGAGAAGCTGTGGGAGATGCGGCAATGGTCCCTCAAAGAACTTCATCTGCTAGTTACAAGTCGTGATGAACCAGATATTCGAGAAGAGCTTGAGCCATTGCCCAAAGAAGACATCTTGCTTAAGAATGCGGGTGTTGATAAAGATATTGCAAACATGATATCCGATCGCCTCAAGAAAGACCGAAAACTTAAAAGATGGTCAAAGTTTCATGATCTAATCAAAGATGGATTAATCGAAGGTGCACAGGGTGTGTGAGTAGCCACAACATCAAAAGTAAGGAGCCAAGTAGCCTGATAATATATCTTAGGTTTCGATGGGTTGAATGCCAGTTCAAGTCTTTGCAGGATTGCCCCTCAAGCGAATATCATTTGAAAGAATTGCTTACATCACTTCCTCGATCTCTGGACGAAACATACGAAAGAATGCTATGCAACATCGATAACGCTTGGGTAGAAGATGCCAGACGCATCTTAACGTTGCTCTGCGTTGCCTCTCGGCCTTTGACACTTTATGAACTCATAGAAGGGATCGCCGTGGATACAGGAGAGCAGGGGGGGCTTGATTGCAGTCGTCGACTGCATGACGAAAATGACATTCGCCGGATTTGCCCTGGGTTAGTCGACGTAGTGCGAGATGTGGAAGAGCATTCTCGTGTACTAGAGACGGAGACTATCACCACTAATATTCACATTGCCCATTTCTCAGTCCAGGAGTATCTCCAATCTGAACGTATCAGTATTTCTAAAGCAGCAAGATTTGCCATAAATTCCGCGCAAGCACATAATGAAGCTGCAAAGGTCTGCTTGATCTACCTATGCGCACCACAGATGTCGCAGGCAATGGAATTTGAGGATATCACCTCTGAATATCCTTTGTCTTCATATGTTGCGAGGAATTGGCAGTACCATTATAGAATGGCAGAAGACTCAGACTGTTCGTCTAAAAGCTTGGTTCTGAACCTATTCAAAAACGTTCACAATGCGTTCCAGACCTGGATGGTATTATATGATATTGATCACCCTTGGAAACCTAAACCAAGTTATAAGAGAGCTGATGACATACCATCTCCAGTATATTGTGTATCGTTGCTAGGTTTGACTACTGTCCTGGGTCAGATGTTGAAGATCGAGCAAGAACTGGATTCAACTGCTGTAGAAAGCCAGAGTAAATCGGATTCGGCAATTGGTAGACTGCTTAATGCTCAAGGTGGCCATTATAGAAATGCGCTTCAGGCTGCCTCTATACACGGGCATAAGAGCATAGTTCAGCTGCTTCTTGCAAATGGTGCTAATGTTAATGCGCAAGGTGGCAATTATGGAAATGCGCTTCAGGCTGCCTCTATACACAGGCATAAGAGCATAGTTCAGCTGCTTTTTGCAAATGGTGCTAATATTAATGCGCAAGGTGGCGATTATGGAAATGCGCTTCAGGCTGCCTCTGCAGGAGGGCATGAGAGCATAGTTCAGCTGCTTCTTGCAAATGGTGCTGATATTAATGCTCAAGGTGGCCATTATGGAAATGCGCTTCAGGCTGCCTATGC